>Ga0102589_1000610_pt1 | contig 65264 bp, 51 predicted proteins | sample AraplaMF_Col_mLB_FD_76858 | JGI IMG/M metagenome (GOLD analysis project Ga0102589, IMG submission 76858) | Arabidopsis root microbial communities from the University of North Carolina, USA - plate scrape MF_Col_mLB | ecosystem: Host-associated > Plants > Roots > Endosphere | place: USA...
TCGGTGGTGGTTCGGTGTGGTGTGTTCGTGCTGCCATGTTCGGCGGGCCGCCGCGCGCGGGCAACGCAATCGTGTTGTGCATGCGGCAGTGACAACACGCGACACGTGGCACGCGCGCGCGCGGACGGTAGCGTTGCGGCATGACTACGCTTCCGCCCATCACCTCGCTTTCGCTGGACCCCGAGATGGAGCCGCGTCGCATTGCGCGCGCGCTCTACTGGCAGGGCTATCGCGTGGCCCGCATCGCCGAGATGCTCGGCAAGAAGCCGTCCACGATTCACAGTTGGAAGCAGCGCGAGCAGTGGGACCGGGCCGACGCCGTAACGCGCGTGGGTTCGAATCTCGAAACGCGCATGGCGCAGCTGATTGCGAAAGAGAACAAGGAGGGGAAGGACTTCAAAGAGATTGATCTACTCGGGCGCCAGATCGAGCGACTGGCACGCGTGCGCCGGTATGAGGGCAGCGGCAACGAAGCAGACCTGAACCCGAAAGTCGCCAATCGGAACAAGGGGCCACGACGCGCCCCGGAGCGCAACGCGATCAGCGAAGAGGAACAGGAACAGCTTGTCGACGCGTTTAAGGATTCGATGTTCGACTACCAGCTTGCCTGGTACGAAGCGGGCCTCACGGAGCGGATCCGCAACATCCTGAAGAGCCGCCAGATCGGTGCCACGTGGTACTTCGCGCGGGAAGCCTTCATTGACGCGCTGACCACGGGGCGCAATCAGATTTTCCTGTCCGCCAGCAAGGCGCAGGCCCACGTCTTCAAGCAGTACATCATCCAGTTCGCGAAGGACGCGGCGGGCGTGGAGCTGAAGGGTGACCCGATGGTCTTGCCGAACGGGGCCACGCTGTACTTCCTCGGCACCAATGCGCGCACTGCGCAGAGCTATCACGGCAACCTGTATCTGGACGAGTACTTCTGGATCCAGCGCTTCCAAGAGCTGCGCAAGGTGGCCTCCGGGATGGCCATCCACTCGAAGTGGCGGCAGACCTATTTCTCGACGCCTTCTAGCCTCGCACACGAGGCATACCCGTTCTGGTCTGGCGCGCTGTTCAATCGCGGTCGAAAGAAGGAAGACCACATCCGCGTGGACGTGGGCCACGCGAACCTGCAGCGCGGCCGGCGCTGCGCGGACGGTCAGTGGAAACAGATCGTCACGGTAGAAGACGCCATCGCCGGTGGCTGCAACCTGTTCGACCTCGATCAGTTGCGGCTGGAGTACAGCGATGCGGACTTCGAGAACCTGCTGATGTGCGGCTTCATCGATGACACGGCATCCGTCTTCCCGCTGTCGATGCTCATGCGCGGCATGGTCGATAGCTGGGAGGTGTGGGAAGACTTCCGCCACTGGTCGCCCCGGCCCTTCGGCAATCGTGAGGTGTGGGTGGGATACGACCCGAACGGGGGCGGCGGCGACAGTGCCGCGCTGGTGGTCGTGGCGCCCCCGCTCGTGCCGGGCGGCAAGTTCCGCGTGTTGGAGAAACACCAGTTCCGCGGCATCGACTACGAAGAGCAGGCAACCGCCATCAAGCGGGTAACCGAGCGCTACAACGTCGCGTACATCGGTATCGACCGCACCGGGATCGGTGATGCCGTCTACCAGCTCGTGATGAAGTTCCGGCCCGACGTGGAGGGCTTCCAGTACTCCGTCGACGTGAAGACCGGTCTTGTGCTCAAGGCGCACGACGTGATCAGCAAGGGGCGGCTGGAGTTCGACGCGGGCTGGACGGACTTCGCCGCCTCGTTCATGTCGATCAAGAAGACCACCACCGCAGCTGGCGGGCGTGTCACGTACCAAGCCGGCCGATCCGAAGAGACCAGCCACGCGGACCTCGCGTGGGCATGCATGCACGCCATCGCACACGAACCACTCGAAGGCCTCACCACCACCAATACCAGCATCATGGAGCTGTCATGACCCGTAAGAAACAAGGCCGCGCGCCGAATGTGAACCAGCACACGGCGCAGCCCAGCGAGCCGCCCGCGACCACACCGGCTGCAATGGAGGCGTTCAGCTTTGGCGATCCCGTTGCCGTGCTCGACCGTCGCGAGCTGCTCGACTACATCGAGTGTCAGCGGGTGGGCGAATGGTTCGAGCCGCCGATGCCGTGGGACGGGCTGGCGCGCACGTTTCGCGCGGCCGTGCATAACAGCTCGCCCATCTACGTGAAGCGCAACATCCTCGTGTCGACATTCATCCCGCACAAGCTGCTGTCGCGCACTGCGTTTGCGCGCTGGGTGCAGGACTTCCTCGTGTTCGGCAACGGGTATCTGGAGCGGCGCGACAATGCACTAGGCAGGCCGATGGCATTGGAGCCTGCGCTCGCGAAGTACATGCGGCGCGGCACGGACCTCGCGCGGTATTTCTTCGTGCAGAACTGGCAGGACAAGCACGAGTTCAAACCGGGCAGCATCTTTCATCTGATGGAGCCGGACATCAACCAGGAGGTGTACGGCTTGCCCGAGTACCTGTCGGCGTTGAATGCGACATGGCTGAATGAGTCGGCCACGCTGTTCCGCAGGCGCTACTACAAGAACGGCAGTCACGCCGGTTTCATCCTGTACATGACCGATGCCGCGCAGAAACAGGAAGACGTGGACAACCTGCGCGAGGCGCTTAAGAACAGCAAGGGGCCGGGAAATTTCCGCAACCTGTTCATGTACGCGCCCAACGGCAAGAAGGAAGGCATCCAGCTGATCCCGGTGTCGGAAGTCGCAGCCAAGGACGAGTTCTGGAATATCAAGAACGTGACGCGCGACGACCAGCTCGCCGCGCATCGCGTGCCGCCGCAGCTGATGGGCATCATCCCCAACAACACAGGCGGCTTTGGCGACGCGGAGAAGGCGGCAATGGTCTTTGCACGAAATGAAGTGAAACCACTACAAGACCGCCTGAAGGAAATAAATGATTGGATGGGGACGGAAATCGTGCGATTCGATCCGTACCAATTAGCAACCGCGGAGGGCTAGCCCGCCGGGACTGGGGCTAGCAACAAGGAAGATCGGCACACGATTTGTCCGCAGTTCCCTGTGAGTACGCCTCAGCCCTGCGCAATCCAAAACCTCACCGGCCTTAATGCACGCTGCGGGCAATGAAATACGTTGCTGTAACAAGGGCGGCACCGAGAGAGGAGACGAAAGTAACCAGGCGCCAAGTCTGCGCGGACATTTCCCGGTGAAGATCTTCTTTCGTCGCAGTCGCGTCTAGCCGCACCTCAATTTTAGTGAGGCGATCTCTGATCTCAGCGGCGGTGCTTTCCAGCTTAGCGACTCGGGCTTCCATGTCGCCATTATAGGGGGGGCCACCGTTCCCGTAGCCGAGGGTGACGGGGGAAAGGCTGCGTAGCCTTTCGCTGATGTCACGAACGTTCGACATTGCCCTTCACTTCCCGAATGGATTGAGAGAGTAGTCGCTCAAGCCGAGCAGCGACCTCTGTAAGCGCTTGGGATCTTTCGTCTGCAGGATTGCCGCTGTCATCGGTAACGACGCCTTCCAGCAGTTCAAGAGCATATTCGCGCACCTCGTTCAGAAGGTATAGATATGCTCGGTCCATGCCGGAGTCCATACGCGCCATTGCTTCGCGTACAACCTGCGCCTCCGCGCTGACAACCCGTTCCTTCTTCGATTCCGGCTCGTCCATCAAATGTCTTCCCGCACGAAAGTTCGACGGGCATTGTAAGGCATCTAGGCGCCGTCATTTCCCGGGAACACGCCTGCGCCCCCAGCCACACCTCCAAGGCGCTACGGGGCTCCCCGCGCCTAAGCGGGCGCATCTGCGCTCCTGACCTACGCGGCCGCTCCCCCAACGTACCTCAACTCTCAGCGCGCGGTTGAGACCCCGCCTCACCCGGGCGCTTCATCGAGTGGTTTTTATGCACTAACGCAACCCGCCGCCGGCCGCGCCAGCACTTGGGCCGCAGGCGATTTGCACCGTGCATCCACTTACGCAGATTTACGCAGCGCGCGCAGTGTCTCGCACAAGTGTTCCACGCTCATGATGGCCTCTGCTGCCAAGCGCTCTCGATGCGTTGGCCAAAGCTATGGACCGGGGGCATGTCAGGAAAAAGGTAACCTCGGTAACCTGCCCCAAAAATCTACGCTAACCCATTGATTTATAAGGGTGCAGCAGGTTACCTACGAAAGGTAATCTGAGGTAACACAAAAGGTAACCTGTTCGTAAGCCATTGATTTTATTAAGGATGGTGAAGCATAAAAGTTACCAAGACTAAAGGTAATCTGGTTACCCTAAAGTTACCCCAATGTTACCTTTTCACTGAAACCCGCAAATCATTATCTAACAAGGCTTTCCGGTCGATTCTCGTCCTCAGGTTACCAAAGTTACCTTTTTCCCGGCCCCCCACCGACTTTAGCCGGACCGTTGCTTTATACTGGATATATATACAGTGGCAGGTCGAAACGCGCATGCGCAACCGGAAGCACACACGCCACGCCGTCACAGAGACGCGCGATGGCTGATTACCTTGCTGGCCAGCGGAACGATCCGCGCTATCCCGCCCCGTTGTCGGCCATCGAGCTGCGAGCGCTGTACCGGCGCAACCGGTCGCCAGAGGTGCGTGCCCTACTGTGGGAAATTGCGCGGCTGCACAGCATCCTCCGGCGCGCAGATCAGCTGCTGTCATGCTTCCCCGCATCCGCCGGCACATCGACGGCCACGGCGCTGGACATCGTGATTGGCGCGCTGCGCCGCGAACTGGAAGGGAGCCATGCCTAGCGGAAGAACGTCGCCGGCGCGAAGAGGATGAATGGTCGACCAGGGTGGCCACGCAGGATCCGTGGGCGCTCAAGCGCGAGGCCAGGCGCCGCCGCAACAGCTAACCCGGCAAGACAACACATGCGTGGCCAATGCCTGAAACCTGGCGGAGATAGGTCGCACAAAAGCGGTATATTGGTTCCGGCGCTTTTATTTTGGATCTGATGGTGTCGAATATTGGCCTATGCCGTGACTGATATTAAGAAACAGCCCGCGTTGACCCCGTAAAAACTGAGTAAAAGGAAGAAAATGCCCCGCAAGCCGGTTTCTCAAATTCAGGCCGCAAAACTATCGGTAGATCAGATGCGCAAGGGTGTCTCGCGGTTGGAGAGGGTTATCCAAGAGATCGAAGCCTTTGATGCAACCACGTTGACGAAACGTTGGGGGGCGGAGCAATGGCCCTTCAGACAACAATCAAGGGCGCGTTGGAATCGGTTTTTGGGCATAACACTGCCGAGTGTCGACGCTACCAGGATGCGGCTCTTCTTGACCGCGGCCCTGTGAACATGTCTTTTGGTGGTCCTCGCGACGATAGCAACGAAGCCCGCCACTACGTCGCGGAAGGAAAGAAGGAGTCGGTCCAGCTCCTTCAGGCGGCAGTTAGATGGTTGAATGACGAGATCGCCGATTCAAGCGAGTCCCCTTCCGAGCAAGCAGATTACAGCGATGGAAGCCCGCAATCGTCAAAGATATTCATCGTCCACGGGCACGATGAAGGTGCGCGGCAAACGGTCGCCCGTTTCATCGAGAGCATCGGCTTTGAAGCAATTATTCTTAGCGAACAGGCAAACCAAGGCCGAACCATTATCGAAAAGATCGAGGCGCACGGTGATGTTGGATTTGCCGTAGTGCTGCTCACTCCCGATGACGTCGGTGGTAAAACGCACGCCGACTTGCGTCCACGGGCACGGCAGAACGTCTTGCTCGAACTGGGCTATTTCATGGCCCGCTTGAGACGGGACCGAGTATGCGCGCTAGCCAAGGGCGAACTGGAATTGCCCACCGATTTTGCGGGGGTCGTGTGGCAAAGTCTCGATGACGCAGGAGCTTGGAAGGCCGTCTTAGCGCGCGAGCTTAAAGCGGCGGGCTATTCCATCGACTGGAATAAGGTGATGGGGTAGGTGTGCCGCAGATGTTCACGGCTGTGCCGTGGTTGTGACGGGTTGTGCGGTCTTTTACGCGGCTTTGCGCTTGCGAACGACCCGCAAAGCCTTATTTGGCGTGGGTTTCGAATCGGCGGCACGTTTTGAAAATCCTTGTGTCGGCGGTTCGATTCCGTCCCAGGCCACCAGATTCAAGAAAACGGACGCTTCGGCGTCCGTTTTTGTTTTTGCGCCGCCTTTTCCGCCGCCCGCCTCCCTGTTTTTCCCGCTTACCGTTCTCCTGGCGACATCCCGTGCAGGCGCACCCCCACGGATTTGCCGTCGCGTTGCACGCCTATCGACTGTGTGGCCGGATCTTCCAGCCGCGCATTCACCTCCGTATCGCTCAGCGCGCCCACGGCTGCGGGTCCGATCGACGCAATGACGTCACCCGGCCGGATACCGCTTTGCCCCAGCCGCCCATCGGGCGATACCGCTTCCACCTTGATGGCGCCGTCCACGCGCACCAGCGCGGCGCCCAGCATCGACACGTGACTGTCACGCGCGTCGGCGGCCATGTCGAAGCAGAACTGGCCACGGCGGAAGTCGAGTTCGAAGCGGTCCATGCGCGCCAGCACGCCCATGCCGAGTTGCGGCTGGGCCGTCTCCACGCGGTCCACGGTCAACTTCGGCAAGGTGCGCTGCCCGAATCGCATGCCGGCCAGCAAGCCCTGGCGCACGAAGGCGTAGTCGCCTGACAGCCCGTAGCCCCAGTTCAACCCCACGCGATCGAAGCCATGCCCCGCGTCGAGCCGGTCGAAGTCTTGCGCGGAAATCGCAATATCGCCATTCGAGCCGGTGTCGATGCCGATGAAGCCGCCGCTGTCACGATCGAGCCAGTACGGGATCACCGGCATCCGCTGCGATGGCTCCAGCGTCATGAAGGTGCATTGCTGCCAGGCGTGGGCCGGCGCCGCATCGGCGTAGGCCGTCAGCCGGCCTGCGGTGTAGTCGGCGCGCCAGACCAATCTGCGCATGGCCTCCATGCCGAGAATGCCGTCGATGCGACGCGCCGTGCGCGCGTTGAAGCGGGTAAGATCGGCGATCACCGCGACCTCTCCGGCGGGCAACGCCCAACCCTGTATCCGCAGGGCGGGCGTCGTACCCGCCTGCATGGTTGAGACACCCGATAGCGTATCCACCGTCAAGCCCTCACGGTCGACAGGCGCATCGAGCGTGCCCTGCACCAGAAAACGGCGATGCGCTTCCTCGCTCATCGGCCGGGCGGGCAGCCTGCCACCGCGCTCCAGCACGGCGTAGGTGGCGCCGGTATCCAGTGCGAGGCTGAACGTGTGGCCGTCGGCGCCGGTGGCCTGGGCCATCCAGCGCTTGCCGCGTTCGATGGGCACGCTGAGCAGCGGTGCCGGCGCGGGTGCGGATGCCTGCGACGAGCTGGAGGATGGACTGGACCCAGGCTCGGAAAGCGTGCCGCACGCCGGTAGCAGCGTGGCACCGATCAGCACGGCAACAAGAGGGAAGGGATGCATGGTCGGACGCCCTGGAGGGCCTGGAGGGAAAGCGGTGGCGTCCCACTCTAGGCTTCACAGCGACCGCCGCAAAGCAATGCAACAGCGCTGTCACGCATTTGGCGGATCGACGAAATGGATAACGACGTAGCGCCGCAAGCGATCAACAAATATCGCCGTGACATCGCCGCGTTGGCCGCCTATACTTAGCTTCATGGCTAAGTATAGTATTGCGATCAGCGACGTCTTCCATGCGCTGGCGGACCCCACCCGATGCGCGATCATCTGCGCGCTGGTGGGCGGTGCGCAGACGGTCTCGTCGCTGGCGGCGCCATTCGACATGGCACTGCCTTCGTTCATGAAGCACGTGTCGGTACTGGAACGCAGCGGCCTGATCCGCACCACCAAGACCGGACGCACGCGCACCTGTGCGCTGATGCCCGAAGCACTTTCGCAAGCAGAGCAATGGCTGGCCGAACAGCGAGCCCTGTGGGAAGCCCGATCCGACCGCATGGTCGATTTTGTCGGACGTCTACATCGAGAGGAGCAGAACCATGTCACCAAGCCCAAGCGCAGCCGATAGCGTCGTGCAGGACGACCCGAACGACCTCGTCATCTCGCGCCTGCTGCGCGCGCCCCGGTCTGCGCTATGGCGCGCGTGGACCGAGCCCGAGCTGCTCAAGCAATGGTGGTGTCCGAAGCCGTGGACCACGGAAGTGCGCGCCTTCGATCTGCGGCCGGGCGGGGCGTTCCACACGTTCATGCAGGGCCCCGATGGCGGCACCAGCGACAATCCCGGCTGTTTCCTCGAGGTGGTGCCGCAGTCGCGGCTGGTCATGACATCGATGCTTACCGGCGGCTGGCGCCCGCAGAAGTCCTGGCTGGGCTTCACGGCCATCATCACGATGGCCGACGAAGGCGAGGGCAGCCGCTACATCGCGCGCGTGATGCACCCCGACGCCGCCACGCGCGAGCAGCACGAAAAGCTCGGCTTCTTCGAGGGCTGGAACACCGTCATCACCCAGCTGGAGGAATTCGCCGGCACGCTGCGCTAGCCGAACAACTCTTCCGCCACGGTCGGGTGCAGCGGCATGGTCGTCTTCAGATGCGAAGTCTTGACGCCCAGCCGCAGCGCCAGGGCCATGGTCTGGATGATTTCGGGCGCGGCGCCGTCCATCAGGTGCACGCCGAGCACGCGGCCGCTGCGGGCGTTGCAGACCAGCTTGAACACCGATTGCAGCGGCAAGCCGCCAAAGCGGTTTTCCAGCGACACGAAGCGGCGGATCTCCGTGCGCACGCGGTCGGCCTTGCCGCCGGCCGCCTCGATGGCCTGCTCCTCGGTCAGGCCCACGGCGCCAATCGCCGGTTCGCAAAACACCGCCGTCGGCACAAAGTCGAAATCGGCCATGTCGCCGCGCTTGCCGAACAGGCGGTCGGCAAGCCAGCGGCCCTGCGCCACGGCTACCGGCGTGAGGTGCACGTTGTCGGCCATGCAGTCGCCAATGGCATGGATCGACCTGACGCTGCTGCGGAATTGGCGGTCCACCTCGATGCCGCCCTTCGCGTCCAGCTTCACGCCCACGCCGTCGAGATTCAGAGCCGCCACGTTGGGCCGGCGGCCGATGGCGGCCAGCGCGGCCTGGGCGCGTACCGTCTGCGTGCGTCCCGGATTATCGGCCTGCGTGTAGCACACTTCGAACGCACCGTTCGACTGCGACACCATCGTGACCTCGGTGCGGAAATGAATGCGGATGCCCTTGCCGGTCAGGGCCTCGGCCAGCGCCGCCGCAATGTCGTGGTCGAACCTCGGCAGCAGGCGGTCTTCGCGCACCAGCAGGTCCACCTTCACGCCGTAGCGCGACAGGATCGACGCCATCTCCACGGCGATGTAGCCGCCGCCGATCACGACGATGGAGCCCGGCACCGTCTGCCACGTGAACAGGTCGTCCGACGAGCTGACCAGTTCGCCGCCGGGCACCGGCAGGTCGATCGGGCTGGCGCCGGTGGCAATCAGTGTCTTGCCCGCGTGGATGACCTCGTTGCCCACCACGACGTCGCCGCGCTCGTCGAACTGTGCGGCGCCGTGCCAGATCTCGACACCGGCCTCGTTGAGCCGCTGCTTGTACGAGGCGTTGAGACGCGCCACCTCGGCATTCACGCGCACGATGGCATCGCGCCAGTCTTCCTTGCCGCCGGTATGCGCGAGGCAGGTGGACAGGATCGACGCCCAGCCCGCGCCATACGACAACATCTTCTTCGGCACGCAGCCGCGATTGACGCAGGTGCCGCCAATCGCGTCGCGCTCCACGAGTATCACGCGGGCACCGTGCGAGGCAGCGCGCCGTGCCGCCGCCACGCCGCCCGAGCCGGCACCGATCACCACGAAGTCGGCCTGCCGGGCCTTGGACCGCGCATCGCGCTTGCGCGGCACGCGCTCCACCACGGGTTCCGCGCTGGCCTCGCTGGCGCGACGGCGTGCTTTCACGGCGTTTGCCGGGGCGGTGGTTTCGGTTGATGCCTGACGCTTTGCCATTCCATCCTCCTTGCCTGCGCGGCGCATGGCCGCTTGCCTAACCAATCGACCGGCGCCGCCGTGGGCGCGTTCCGTCATGACGCCGGCAACAGTTCCTGCTGGATAGCGGGCCACTCGCGCAGGAACGCATCCGCGTCGCGCCGGCCCAGGTCGTACGCATGCGTCATCGCCTCGGGCCGGGTGTAGTCCCAGCTCGAGATCGGCACGCGTTGCGACGGTTGCAGATACAGGCGGCGCTGGCCGCCCGTCTCGACGATGAAGCGGCGCGGACGCGGATAGAGCCGCGTCACCAGCACCAGCACATTGCCCGGCGTGGCATCGAGCGCATCCACCGGTACGTTGTCCACCAGCCCGCCGTCCAGCACCGCGCGCCCCTGGCGGCGCAGCACCGGCGTGAACGGCGGCGTAGAGGCCGACTGCAGCAGCAGGTCCGCCAGTTCCTCGGGCGAGCCGCAATCCTGCGCCAGCACGAATTCGGGGTGGAAGCCGAGCTTGCGGCCCAGGCGCGGATGCAACGTCTTCAGCAGGTGCTTGTCGATGTTGTACGCGAGCAGGCCCGCGGCCACGGCCAGGCGCGGACCGCTCCAGCGCGGAATGTGCGCCACGCCGATGCGGATCTCGGGCGCCTGCTGCAGCCGCTGCAGGCGGTTGTCGCCGAACAGCGACAGCAGCGCGTTGCGATAGATGCCGTAGTGCGGAAACACGCGCTCGCGCCGCAGCAGGTTGCCCCAGTAAGCGTTGCGCGAATTGTCGGCCAGCACGTTGCGATAGTAGGCCATGGTCTGCTGCGAATCATGCGCGTAGACCATGCACGCGGTGGCCGCGCCGGCCGAGATGCCGGCAATCACGCGCGGGCGCAGCTGCAGGGCGGGCGCGACGGTATCCCACCATCCGGCCTGCCACCAGCAGCGGTTGCCGCCGCCGGCAAAGACGATCTGGTCGAACGGTTGAGAAGAGGAAGCGGACATCGACATCGGGTCTCAGAGCAGCGCGTATGTCGTGGTGGCCTGCACGGCCAGCTTGCCGTCCTGCCCGGTCAGTTCGATCTCGCCGAACACCACCGTCTTGCCCAGCCGCAGCACGTTGGCGCGCACGCGCACGTCACCGTCGATCACAGGACGCATGAAGTTGGTGGTGAGGCTTACCGTGGTCATGGGCCGGAACTCGCCCAGCGCGGCCGAGATGGCCACGATCATCGCCGTATCGGCCGCCGACATCAGCACCTGGCCGCACACCACGCCGCCGGCATGGCGAAAGTCTTCCTGGAACGGCAGCCGCAGGGTTACGCCATTGGCGTCCACGGCTTCGGCATGCAGGCCGAGCTGACGCACCCAGGGGGCCAGCACGCGCTCGAGCGTGGCGTCGATATCGGCAACGGTGAAGGTGTTGGCAGGCACGTCCCGGTCTCCTCGGCGCGCGGTTTTGTTTGCGCCAATGATACAGGGTACGCGGGGGAGGGGCGGTGGTGGGGTGGGGGCCGGATTCCGTTTGGGCGTTTGTGCTGCTTGCCCTCTCCCCCGGCCCCTCTCCCGCATGCGGGAGAGGGGAGGGAATACCTTGGTGGCTTGTTTGGATTACGCCGCGTTGTCCGCCTCGGCGCGTGCCGACGAGCGGTTTGCGTGCCAGCGCAGCACGCGTGGAATCACCACCACGGCTACCGTCATCGCCAGGATCGTGGCCGAGATCGGCTGCTTCACGAACAGGCTCCAGTCGCCCTGGCCAATCGACAGCGCGTTGCGCAGCTGCTTTTCGGCAATCGGCCCGAGGATCAGGCCGACGATCACCGGCGCCGTTGGGAAGTCGAAGCGGCGCATGGCCATGCCCAGCAGGCCGATCACGAACAGCAGCAGCAGGTCGAACCACGACTGGCGGATGCCGTAGGCACCGAGGCCGGCGAAGATCAGGATGCCGCCATACAGCAGCGGCGTGGGCACGCGCAGCATGCGCACCCACAGGCCGATGGCGGGCAGGTTCAGCACCAGCAGCATCACGTTGCCGATGTACAGCGACGCCAGCAGGCCCCACACCAGGTCGCCCGAGGTCTGGAACAGCATCGGGCCCGGCTGCAGGTTGTAGTTCTGGAACGCGGCCAGAAGGATGGCCGTGGTGTTCGAGGTGGGAATGCCCAGCGTCAGCAGCGGCGCCAGCGTGGCCGTCACGGCGGCGTTGTTGGCGGCCTCCGGGCCTGCCACACCCTCGATGGCACCGACCTTGCCGAACTCTTCCTTGTGGTTCGACAGCTTCTTCTCGGTGGCGTAAGACAGGAAGGTGGGGATCTCTGCGCCGCCAGCCGGAATCAGGCCGAACGGGAAGCCGATGAACGTGCCGCGGATCCAGGCCGGAATCGAGCGCTTCCAGTCGGACTTGTTCATGTGCACCGAGCTGAGCTTGTTGAACGTGCCGTCCGGCTGCGGGAAGAACGCGTTGAACAGCGCCTCGCCCACGGCGAACAGGCCCACCGCCACCACCACGATGTCCACGCCGTCATACAGCTCCTGGATGTTCATCGAGTAGCGGGTCTGGCCCGACAGCGAATCCATGCCGATCAGGCCGATGCCCAGGCCCAGGAACAGGCTGGTCATGCCGCGCAGCAGCGACGAGCCCAGCACGGCCGATACCGTGGTGAACGCCAGCAGCATGATCATGAAGTACTCGCCCGGCCCGAACTGCAGTGCCACGTCGGCGGCCACCGGCGCGAACATCGACAGCAGCACCGTGGCAATCGTGCCGGCCACGAAAGAGCCGATGGCGGCCGTGGCCAGCGCGGGGCCAGCGCGGCCGTTCTTGGCCATCAGGTTGCCTTCCATCGCGGTGACCATCGTCGACGACTCGCCCGGCGTGTTCATCAGGATCGAGGTGGTCGAGCCGCCGTACATCGCACCGTAGTAGATGCCGGCGAACATGATCAGCGCGGCCGTGGGCTCGACCTTGGCGGTCAGCGGCAGCAGCATGGCCACGGTGAGCGCCGGGCCGATGCCGGGCAGCACGCCGATGGCGGTGCCGAGGAAGCAGCCCACCAGGGCCCACAGCAGGTTGATTGGCGTGATGGCCACGGCAAAGCCGTGCATCAGCTGGTTCAGGGTATCCATGTTTCGTTCCTCCCGTTGGGGTGCAGGCTCAGAAGCCGGCTACCGGCAGCAGCGGCAGGTTGATGCCGAGCAGAAATTCGAACAGCGCCCACATCGGCACCGTGATGAGCAGGCCGATCAGCGCATCGCGCGCAATGCGACGGCTGCCGTAGCCGCGCGCCACGCACACCATCATCAGCGTGGACGACAACACGAAGCCCAGCGTGCCGATCAGCGCCATGTTGGCCACCAGGCCGGCCGACACCCACAGGAAGCCCTTGAAGTTGTGCGGCGCCGAAGGCAGCTCGGCGTCTTCCTCGGGCATGTTCCGGAAGCCTCCGCGCAGCCCCTGCCACAGCAGCAGCGCGCCACATACCGCCAGCCCGATGGCCACCAGCGTGGGCATGAAACGCGGCGACAGGCCGGCATACCCCTCGTCGCCCGAAATGCCCGGTATGCCGGCAACGAAGAACGCGGACAGCGCCAGGATGGCGGTGCCGATGCAGACGTGGGATGGTTTCATGATTGGGGCTCTCGGGTGAGGCTGCCGATGCCGCGCGGTCACGGGGCCCGGTGACTTATCGGTATGGTTATCGGTGTCGCGCAGGCGGCACCGGGCCCCGTGCCGTTCCGGCGTGCGCCGATCGAGGATCGGCGGCCGGGCGGCAAACGACAGGTTGAAACGAACGACTTGAAACGTACAGCGTGAAACAGATGGGGGCAGGCCGGTGCCGGGTGCCAGGTGCCCGGATACCAGCCGCGGGGCGGCCAGGCGTTACTTGGCCACGCCCAGTTCGCGCAGCGTGGCGCCCAGGCGGGTGGACTCGGCATCCACGAACTTGCCGAACTCGTCGCCGGTCAGCAGGAACGGCGTCCAGTCGTTCTTCTGCAGCGCGTCCTTCCAGACCTTGTTCTCGGTAGCCTTCACCACGGCGTCGATCATGGCCTTGCGCTGCTCGGCGGTAATGCCGGGCGCGCCATACACACCGCGCCAGTTGTAGATCTCCACGTTGATGCCTTGCTCCTTCAGCGTCGGGATATCGGCGGTGCGATCCTTCGACGTGACGGCCAGCGCGCGCATCTTGCCGGTCTTGATGAACGGCAGGAACTCCGAGACGCCGGCGATGCCGACCGTGACGTGGCCACCCAGGATCGACGCCGATGCCTCGCCGCCGCCCTGGAACGGCACGTAGTTGATCTTCTTCGGATCCACGCCAATGTCCTTGGCGATCAGGCCGGCCAGGATGTGGTCGATCGAACCCTTGGAGCCGCCGCCCCAGCTCACGCTGCCCGGGTTGGCCTTGAGCTGCGTGGTCAGGTCCTTCATCGACTTGATCGGCGAGCTGGCCGGCACCGTGATGACCATCGTGTCGGCGAACAGGCGCGCGATGGGCGTGGCGTTCTTCAGCGTCACGGGCGGGTGGTTGGTCTCGATGGCACCCACCATCACAGCGCCGGTCACGATCAGCGCGTTGGGGTTGCCCTTGTCGGTGTTCACGAACTGGGTCAGGCCGATGGTGCCGCCGGCACCGCCCTTGTTGTCGTAGGACGCGGTCTTCGCCGTGCCCGCCGCCACCATGGCTGCGCCGATCGAACGGCCGGTCTGGTCGTAGCCGCCGCCGGGGTTGGCGCCGATCATGACCTTGAGGCTGTCGACGGCATAGGCGGGCGCGGCAAGCGCGGCGGCGGCCAGCGCTGCCGAGGCCACGAAGACATGGGTAAAGCGGGCAAGCGTGCGAGGCATCGCGGGTCTCCTGTATTTATTGGAATGTTCGGTAGTGCCGTGAAAGCACTGGCCTGGGCCGCCACGGACACAGCGGTAGCCATGGCCCGGATTCTAGAAGCGCGAAACTGTCAAAACCCTGTCAAAACGACAGCTTCCTGATCGGGGTTTACGTGGGGTTGTCTGCTTTGTGCGCGCGCCCGCCGTGCGGGCGCCTGTCGTTTTTTGGCATCGTTGCGGTGCCCAAATCAGATCTGCACATCTTTGACTTGGCGCACGTCTGACATCTCACTACGATTGGATTCAGTTGCCCGCCGCACCGACATCGCATGCGACGGCGCAGCGCGCAGCAGCTGTCGACATGGACCCGCGCACTACGAGGCGCGGGCCGGTTCGGGAAATGGCAGTGCCAGAAGTCTTTTCGGGTAATCAAAAAACAAGCAGGGTGTCACAGGGGTCAACGATGGATACAACGATCAAGGCGTCGGACGGCTGGCCGCCGGAGCTCGACGCAGGGGCCGACCGCGGCCTGTGGAAAAGCACGGTGGCTGCCGCCAGCCAGGCGCTGGAAGCCGCCAAGGGCATGCAGGCTGCGGTGGGGCAGACGCTCAAGCTGCAACACAAGATCATGGCACTGCGCGAGGAACTGCACCGCGCCGAAGCCGAACGCGACATGTACCGCGAACTGCATGCGCGGACCGTCGACGAACTCAATCACACCCTCGACCTGAGCCCCGCCGAATGGCAGCGGCTGCGCGCCGACAACGAGACGCTGCAGATCCGGCATCGGGCCTACAAGCTGCTGGTGCAGCACTACGCGCGCAGCGGCATGCCCATCGATCCGGCCACGTTCGCCGACCACCGCAGCCGCGTGCAGCAGCACATCCTGTTCCAGCGCCGCAAGGGCATTCCGGTGTCGGTAATTTCGGCGGACGACATCGCCTTCCTGCTGCGCTGACGCACCACCGAGGAGTTGTCCATGAACTGCCTTATCCCTGGACAGGCGGCGCTACGGCATTGTCGACCGGCGCATCAGCCGCGCACACCCGGTTACGGCCCCCTTGCTTGGCGGCATATAGACGGCGGTCGGCCGTCGCCAGCATGTCATCGAGTGTCGGGGAATCGTCGCTCCCGGCTTCTGCGACGCCAATCGACACAGTGAAGCGGATGCGTCCGTCGCCCCCGTCCAGCATGTCTGGCGGCGGTGCGTCGGACGCGGGGTCCACCGCGATATGCTGCACGGCGGCGCGCAGGCGCTCGGCGGTGTCGGTGGCCGCGACCAGCCCCGACCCCGGCAGCAGCACCGCGAACTCCTCGCCCCCCAGGCGCGCGGGCAGGTCTGTGGCGCGCAGGTTGGCACGCAGCACGCCCGAGAGCGCCACCAGCACGTCATCGCCGCTGGCGTGTCCCCAGCGGTCGTTCACGCGCTTGAAGTAATCGATGTCAATCATCAGCAGCGACATCGGCTGGCGATCGCGCAGGTGCCGTGCCGCCTCCCGGTGATATTCCTCGCCGAAGTGTCGCCGGTTGGCCAGCGTCGTCAACGGATCGGTGTCGGCCAGCCGCTGCAGCTTTTCGCCGGCGGCCAGGTAGTGGTTGAACAGCAGCGTCACCACCCGCAGCGTGACGAACATCAGCAGCGGCAGTGCCAGCCAGACCGCCAGCAACGGCACGCTGACGCGCTGCATGACGGCCAGCCACAGGTCGGCATCGCTGAACGTTTCCACCAGCAGCCAGTTGCCGCGGTCGCCAACCGGATGGGCGATCAGGTATTCGCCGCGCAGGTGGTGGCGGGCCATGCCGTCGCGAAACAGGTCTTTCACAGGCACGCTGTGCCAGGCGGTGCCCACGTCTTCTGGCCACTGCATGTCGGTGCGTACGCTGTGGCGGCTCGACGCAATGATGGCGCCGCGATAGTCCATCAGTGACCGTGTGGCGCCGGCATCGTCGGGCACGCCGATCAGTTCCCGCAGCCGTGACAGTTCCAGATCCACCGCCACCACGCCGCGGAAGCGATCCGACACATAGACCGGAATGCTTACCGTGGTACGTAGCTGTGTGCTTTCGAACTGCGTGTAGACGCGGGTCCACAGGATGTCGTGATGCGTATCGCGATCGGGCAGCATGTCGCGGTAATACGAGATATTGCTGAAGCGTTCGAACAGGGCCGGCGCCTTGTCGATCGGCAGCGGGGGATAGGTGACGTACAGCCCGTTGTTCGAGATATAGGTGACCGTGCCGTTCGTGTCGTCGGTGTTGCGCAGGCTCACGCCCAGCACGTGGCTCAGCTGGCGCGCGGCGTACAGGTCGGCGCGCAGGTCGGCGTCGCGGCGCTCGAAGCCGTCCAGGCGCGACAGCAGCGCCGGCGAGGTGCCCACGACCGGGGCATCGCCCAGCGGCACCTCCATCTCCCAGACCGGCGCGTTGCGTTGCGCGTACGCACGTTCCACGGCGGGATCGGCTTCCGCCGCGCCGGTTTCGTAGATGGTGATCAGTTGCTGCGCGTAGTCGCGCACGAAGGTCAGTTTGGAGCGTTCCGCCGAGAACACGGCTGCCATGCCCAGCGCGCGCAGGGCCAATTCGTGCTGGCGCAGCGACAGCACGCGCTCCCGCAGCTGGTACACGTCCCGCGCGCCGACGATGGCCATCAGCAGCATGGCCAGCGCGAAGCCCGTGATCACCACGCGCTGCGGATGCATGAGTGCCACGCGCGGCAGCCAGCGCGGCCCCGGCAGCATTTTGCGCCATGACATCGAACGTCTCCCGGCAAGGCCCGCCACGCTGGCAGGCTTGTGAAACGAATGGACTGCGCGCGCCTGGGCTGTGCGTGCCGCGTGCGGCTGCTTGGCTTGTTCGCCGCCACGCAAAGGCCGGCCGGCACAGTGTAGTGCAGCCGCGCAGCGCGTGCCATCATGGGAAGGGAACGACGATCAAGGAGATCACACATGGCAGCACATATCGGCATCGTGGCCTGTTCGGCCGAGGGCGCGGCGCTGTGCTATCGCACGCTGTGCATGGAGGGCGCGAGCTATCTGGGCGCGCATGGCCATCCGGAAATCACGATGCACACGCCGTCGCTGTCGGCCTACGTGGACTGCCTGGAGCGCGGCGACCTGCAAGGCGTGGCAAACCTGATGCTGCGCTCCGCCCACAAGCTGGCGGCGGCCGGGGCCGACTTCCTGATCTGCCCGGACAACACGATCCACGCCGCCATGTCCCTGGTGTTGCCGGTCTCGCCGCTACCGTGGCTGCATATCGCCGAGGTGGTAGCCGACGCCGCCACGGCGCGCGGCTTTCATCGGCTGGGCATCACGGGAACGCGCTGGCTGGTGGACAGCGAGGTCTATCCCGCCACGCTGGCGGCGCGCGGGCTCGCGTTCGCGCGGCCGCCCGAGTCGGACCGCGAGGCGATCGACCACGTCATCATGAACCAGCTGGTGCCGGGCATCGTCACGCCCGAGGGCGTGGCCACGTTCCAGCGGGTTATCGACGGGTTGCGCGAGCAGGGCTGCGATGCGGTGGTGCTGGGCTGCACCGAGATTCCGCTGATCATCGGCGACGCCAATTCGTCATTGCCGACGCTCGATTCCACGCGGCTGCTGGCCCGCGCCGCGTTGCAGCGTTCGGTGCAGGGGTAGCACGCGCGGTCGTAGGTGCCGACGGGCCAGCGCGAACCCGCAGCCGTGCGCGAAGCGCTACGACTCAGCGCGGCTCCGTACGGAAGTAGAGCAGGGCGATGGCCGGCAGCGCAAAGCCGATCCAGCTGGCCAGCGGCCAGCCCGCATGCGCGTAGGCCCACGCACCCACCGACGACCCGATTGCGCCGCCCACGAAGAAGATGGCCATGTAAAGGCCGTTGAGCCGGCCGCGATGTTCGTCGGACAGCGTGAAGATGGCGCGCTGCCCGATCACGAGATTGGTCGATACCGCGAAGTCCAGCAGGATGGCGCCCGCCGTGAGCGACAACAGCGACAGCAGCGACCCCTCCGCTCCCACCCGGCTCAGCAGGAACGACCCGGCGCCGAGCGCCAGGGCCAGCGCCGTCATCTGCCGCGAATGGCCGCGATCGGCGTAGCGGCCCGCCAACGGCGCGGCGATGGCGCCGACCACGCCCACCAGCGCGAAGATGGCGATGCCGGTCTGCGACATCCGGAAGGCCGGGCCGGCCAGGTACAGCGGCGTGGTGGTCCAGAACAGGCTGAACACGCCAAACATGCTGGCCTGGTACGCGGCACGGCGGCGCAGCACCGGCTGCGTGCGCAGCAGATGGACCATCGAGCCCAGCATCTGCACATAGTTCACACCCGGCGCGGGCCGGCGCTGCGGCAGCTTGCGCGCCAGCACCGCGCCCAGCAGCACCATGGCCACCGCCGAGACCGCGAAGATCGTGTGCCAGCCGAACAGGTCGGAAACCAGGCTCGACACCGGCCGCGCCAGCATGATGCCCATCAGCAGGCCGCCGGTGACATTGCCTACCGCGCGCCCGCGCGCGTGCTCGGGCGCCAGGTGCGCGGCAAACGGCACCAGCACCTGTACCGCCACCGAACACAGGCCGATGGCACAGCCGGCCACCAGAAATACCCCGGCATGCGTGGCCAGCGACGCCGCCACCAGCGCCGCGGCGCAGCCGCCGATCAGCCACAGCACCAGGCGCCGGTTTTCAACGATGTCCGCCAGGGGCACCAGCAGCAGCAGGCCGGCGCAATAGCCGATCTGGATCAGCGTCACGATCAGCCCGGCAATCGCCGGCGACAGGTTCAGCGCATGGGCGATGGGGCCCACCAGCGGCTGAGCGTAGTAGAGGTTGGCAACGATCATGCCGCAGGCCACGGCCAGCAGCGGCGTGACCCAGGCGGCCGGCGCGGCGGCTTGCGGTGCGGTGGCGGACGGGGTGGTCATGGGGAACAGGCGGAAATGGGGGCATGGCTGGTTACCACCAGCACGAAGCCGCCGATTCTACCGGGACATAGATAGGCGCGCTGGCAACGTGGCGAATGCCGGGGGTGACGCCAGCGGCGCCTGTCGAGTGGGGTCTGCTTTGCAGCCCCGCAAGCTGCTACGCCTGGGAACCAGGGTGCGAAGGCGCGTCGTCGTCGAAGTGAAACTCCTCCTGCACCGGCGCGGGGTCATCGCCCTGCTCGGCCGCCGGCAGCAGCGCGCTCACCCGTACGCCGAGCAGCCGGATGCGCCGTTCCAGCGGAATGCGCTTCAGGCACTCGGTGGCGCCGCGCCGGATGGCCGCGCCGTCGGCGGTGTGCGCCGTCATGGTCAGGTCGCGCGTCACGGTACGGAAATCGTCGAAGCGCAGCTTGATGCCCACCGTGCGGCCGACGTAGCCCTTGCGCCGCAGATCGTCGGCCACGCGCATGCAGAGCTTGGTGAACTGCTCCGACAGCTCGGGGCGGTCCGCACGCGGGTGCAGGTCGCGCTCGAACGTGGTTTCGCGGCTCATGGACTTCGGCTCCGAGCTGACCACCACCTGGCGGTCGTCGCGGCCATGCGCCACTTCCACCAGCCAGCCGGCGTAGTTGCGGCCGAAATGCATCTGCAGCAGCGCCAGATCGGCCTCGGCCAGCTCGCCGACGGTGTTGATGCCGATGGCCTGCAGCTTCTCGGCCGCCTTCGGCCCGATGCCATTGACCTTGCGCGCCGCGAGCGGCCAGATGCGCGTGGGAATGTCGGCCGGCGTCAGGATGGTCAGCCCATCGGGTTTGTCCAGTTCGGATCCGATCTTGGCCAGCAGCTTGTTGGGCGCCACGCAGATCGAGCAGGTGAGGCCCGTGGCTTCGTTGACCGCGGCCTTGATCCGACCCGCCACGTCGCGCGCCTCGCCCGGAATATCAGTGAGATCGATATAGATCTCATCGATACCGCGATCTTCTATTTGTCCCGTGAATGTTCTGACTGCGGCCTTGAACAAACCCGAGTAGCGGCGGTAGGCATCGAAGTCAGTTGGCAGCAGCACCGCATCGGGCGCCAGCTTCGCCGCCTTCATCATGCCCATGGCCGAGAACACGCCCAGCGCGCGGGCTTCGTAGGTGGAAGTGGTGACCACGCCGCGCCCCACGTAGTTGCGAAGCCTGGCGTAGCGGCGCGAGCCGTCTGGCAGGGTCTCTGGTATTGCGTTGCGGCCACCGCCGATCACCACGGCCTGGCCGCGCAGATCCGGATACCGCAACAGTTCCACCGACGCATAGAACGCGTCCATATCGAGGTGAGCGATACGCCGGGTGGACTGGGACATGGAGAAAGGGCGATGAGATACTGTATAAACGTACAGTATAGTGCGGCGCCCTGAATTGCGGAATGGGGTACCGTCTCGGCTCACTATCTATGCGACAGATGAATTCGTGAAATTTCTACGCCGGATTATTTTTCGCATCGATTGCCCGCTTCGATGTCAGCCGGCTGACCAGCAGGCCCTCGGCCGCGTAGATGGCGAGCGACACCCAGATCAGCGCGTAGCCAATCTGCTTCTGTGCCGGAAACGGCTCGTGGTACAGCCAGATGCCGAGACCGAGCTGGATTGTGGGACCGGCGTACTGAAGCAGGCCCAGCAGCGACAGCGGAATGCGCCGCGCCCCGGCCGCGAAGAACAGCAGCGGCACCGCCGTTACCGGGCCCGCCAGCAACAGCAGCACCTGCGTACCCGTTGCAGCGGTGCGCGTGGTGTCTTGCCCGGTCAGCACCAGGAAGCCCAGCGCCGCGGCGGCCAGCGGGAACAGGATCAGCGTCTCCAGCGACAACCCTTCCAGCGCGCCAAGCGCGCCGGTCTTGCGCAGCAGCCCGTAGCCGCCGAACGACGCCGCCAGCCCGAGCGCGATCCAAGGCAGTTGCCCGGCCGACCATGTCAGCCAGAACACGCCGGCGGCCGCCATCGCAATCGACAGCCACTGGAGGGGCCGCAACCGCTCATGCAGCAGCAGTACGCCAAGCAGCACACTGAATAGCGGATTGATGAAATACCCCAGGCTGGCATCCACCACTCGGTCCGCCGAGACGGCCCAGATATAGAGGAACCAGTTGCAGCACAGCAGGCCGGCACTGGCCGCGAAGTTCAGGATCAGGCGCGGATTCGCGGCCACCTCGCGCAGCCAGCCGAAATGGCGGCGCCACAGCAGGATCGCGCCCAGGAACACCAGCGACCACACCATGCGGTGCAGCAGGATTTCCAGCGGCGCCACGCCGTGCAGGGATTTGATATAGAGGGGCAGCAGGCCCCAGATGATGTACGCCAGCAGGGCGTAGAAAATGCCGAGTTGCATTGCAGAGATCCGGGAGCATCCGGTGATGGTGCGGCGGATTCTACCGGCAATGCCTGGTCTGGGTGCGGCGCGCCTCGATCTATCCCGGCTCGTAGGCCGGCGGCCTGGAATAAGCGGTAGCCCGAACCTCCGGCCCCGCAAAGATGCGGGTTGGCAGAACGAAATTCCGCAGCCACAACAGCTCAAGAGGGCCCTGTCCGATCTCGGTGCGCATCTGATAGCGAATCGGATCCGTCAGATCCTTCGTGGCCGACAGACGCGGCTTGCGCGACGTGAGGCTGTGCAAATCTTCGGCGATCAGGGCTTCGGCCATCAATCCTTGGGCCATTCCCTGCGCGCTGGGCGGCGTCGTCGTGTCCGGCGTCGCACGCCATGTCAGCTGGAAGGTCGTATGGCTTACGGGTTCGATGTGCGCGCGCTCCAGCATCCGAATCAGCCCCCACCGTCCGCCCAATTCGTAGTTCTTGCTGGTGCCTGCCCGTTCGGTCTGCCATTGCAGCCGGGTACCCACCTCCTGCAGGTCGCGCGCGGGCCATGTCAGCGCCGTCCAGCTCTCGCGCTGGTTGTAATAGCGCAGCTTCTGGCCGTCAATCGTGAGCAGCGTTTCGGTCAGGCCCGGTGTCGGAATGGGTTTGAACTCGAAGCGGTACTGCGGCTGCCCCTGCGGGAGCAGGTGCGCGGCAAGCCGTTGCAGCGTGTTGATGGCTTTGAGAAAGGCCGGATCGAATGCCAGTGCCTGCCGGCCCGTGGCAACCGGCACCCACTGATCGCCCTGCAGTTCCAGCACGCCGGCCAGCTGGGTGGTCAGGAAAGCTTCGATCAGGCCGTTCCGAGGTTGCAGAAAACGGGCCAGTTCGGGCAATGACGCATCGTCGGCACTGTCGACGAACGGATAGCGGCCGGCAAAGGCGCGGTCCCACGTCAGCGCAACACCGTGACGCCAAGCGTCGTTGAGGCTCGCCTGGGCAGGCAGCAACACGCGCTGCGTGGCTTGCGCGATGGGACGCACAAACAGCGCCTCGCCCATACCTGCCCACTGATTGCCCAGGCTGGCTGCGATCAGTTCCCCATACGCCTGCGTATCGGCCAATTCCGACGCCTTGCCCTGGAACATCGCCTGCGCCATCTGCCGCGCCTGCGCGTCAGCCTCGGCGCTATGACTGACCTGTTGCAGGCGCAGACGCAGCGCCGTGGCGCGGTCGAGGAACCGTTGCAGGCTCAGCTCGCCATTGACGCTGCCGGCGTTGACTTGGCTGGCCTGGTTCTGCCCCACCAGCCGCAGCACCGGGCCAAAGGCTGCGCTCAGCGGGCCGGCGAAATCCGGCCTGGTGCCAGGGCCTGCCATCGGCTGATGCGCCGGCTGCTTGCCCAGCATGTTCTGCGCCTTGGCAACCAGCGTGTCGGTCAGCGAGTCTTGACGAGCGCCGGCGCCGCCCTGGTATTCCAGCGCTTTCATCAGCGCGATCACCGGCGACTGGCGTACATCGGCCATCAGCTTCAGCTGATCGATGGCGGCCGGGAGCGTCGATGCCGCTTCCCACTGCAGGCCGTTCATGAAGCCTTGCCAGTGCTCCGCGTAGTCCGCGAAATACTGCGCGGTGAGCGCCGCCTTCAGGTCTTCGCCATCGAGACCTTGCACGTCGCTGGTTGCTGGCTTGCCATCGGTCAGCACCCAATCGTTGGCAATCACGCTGCGCTTCGCGACGGCTTCGATGGCAGACGCGACATAGCCTTCGTACGCCTCGCGCGTGAACATGCCGGGGACCATTCCCGCAGAGCGCAGCAGCCCGCGGGCGTCGGTACCGGCCGTCAGCGACGCGAGATTCTTGTCCGGATACTTGCCGTTGCCACCGCTGGACGCAAAGCCATCGACAAGGCCCTGGTACACGGCGTGCTGCGCGTTGCGCTGCCCGACCACCGCCAGCAGCGTCTGACGCGCGCTGGCCACCAATGCAAGCTGGGGCTCGATTTTCCACTCTGGATGGGACTGCAAATGATCGGCAAAGAACTTGAATAGCCGCTCGCCAAGATCTTGCCGCTCTCCTGCCGGCATCCGGCTGTCAGTGGCCCAATGCCGCGCCATCTGTGGCGCAAGGAATGCCGACTCGGCGCGGGCAGGCTCGGCCAGCATCAGGTACGCCTTGAGCGCATCTTCACCTGCTTGCGCCAGCCCGCTGGCCGGATCGCCGAGCGCGTCGGCGCGCATCTGTGTCAGATTGGTCAGCGAGGCTTCCAGCGCATGCTGCACCGGCGCCACCAGCAACCGGTGGCTTGCATGCTCGTATGGTTGCCACAGTGCGGCAAGGATCGACGAGTCGCGGTTCAGTCCGAAGCGTGTCAGCAACGGCGCGCCATGCTGGACGCGGTATTCATAGCGCGCAATCTGCTGCTGCAGCGCCAACAATCCACGAACACCGGCGGCGGGATCGTGCGCCGAGCGAATTTCACGCACCACTTGATTGGCCACGCGCAAATCCCGCCCATTCGTTATGCCGGATACCAGCATGCCCGCCATCCACAGGCCAGCCATGCCGAGTGCCGCGATGGAAAGCACGGTCATGGGATGGGCGCCGATCCGATGGCCGGCATGGCGCTGCGAGGCATCGGCCAGATACTGCCAGACTGGCAGATCGACATTGCGCTCAGCATCCGCGCCGGCCGCACCGTTCTTCGGCAACGACGCCAACACAATGCCGGCAACTGGAACGCTCGATGATTGGCGCGCATTCCATCCGCCTATCCAGTTGGCCAGCGCCTGTGCGCGGTCATCGAGGTGCTTCGACAACTCGCCCGACGCGCTGTCGCCAAGGTCTCGGCACATCTGTTCAATACCGCGGGCCGCCAGTTGATCACGCACGGCCAGCAGCGCCTGTTCGATCGTCCCCGCATCCGCTTGCCGAGGAAGCTCGCAGCCGGCCCAGCGGGAATCTCCACGGACAGCTACCTTCGCGACGCTGACATCGAAGACAAACACCGGTGCGGACCAGCGCAACAGCTCGCCGATGCGGCCGAGGCTGGCCCTGGTGGCGATCTTGTGCCGACCTTGCGTCGGCAGCGCCGCCTCGCCGTCGACCACCAGCACGATGGCATCCACCGGACGCCTGCGCCGCAACTTGTACAGACGTGCCATCCACGCCATGTCCGGCGGGTTCAGGCACGCATTGCACCACAGCAACAAGGCCTCCGGCGCTTCGTACCACCCCGCCTCGACCAGTGGCGCCAGGCGTCGCACGATGTCCTCATCGTCGCCCACCACCAGCAAGCGCGGCAAGCGACGGATGCGGCGGTCCTTCAAGGCGAACTGGAGGCTGGCATACCGCAACGCCGCCAGATCGGTGTCGGGGGTAGGCGCCTTGCCCACTCGCGCGGCCGGATCACGGCGGTGCCGCGTCCGGTCGCGCGCATAGCGGGCGGCGGTACTCCAGGAGGCTGCAACAGGGCCACGCAACATCAGCACGGTGAGCCCCACCAGCCCTGCGATCTCAGCACGCGTGATCGCCGCCTGACTGCCTTCGCCCATGAAGTACAGCGTGGCCGCCACCGCTGCCGTCACGGCGACTACTGCAATCGCATATCCCCAGCTATTTCGATCGTCCATCACGTCTTTTCCGATTCACGCCCGTCCGCCACAGGGGCCAGCACCGCCACGCGCAGCCCATGCTCCCGACAAGCCATCAATTGCGCGACGTTGCTGTGCTTCACGTGGTCGATGGCCAGCGCCGCCGCCGACCACGCAGCCGCGTCGCCCTGGCGCCCCAGTGCCGCGTCAATGTCATGCACCCCCGTCAACCCGTCCGCCTGGACGGCCCCAAGCGCCGCAGCAGATGCGGATTTGAGCAGCGCCACGTTGTCAGCCTTCGACAGCCCGGAATGCCACAGGTGATGAATTTCCTCAGGCTTGCTCCGCCCGAACAGCGTGGCGGTTTCAAGCGCGCCGGCAAGGCCATCTGTCTCGCATGCCACCGGCCGATGCAACATCGCGATCGGCGTCAAGTCTCGCCGCTCGGCCAACGGCGCCCAACCGAGCAGCATCGCCACCGCCACCTCGCCGCTGTCCGGTGGTGGCGAGGCATGCAACTGCACGGCGACGAAAAGCGCGAACTTCTCCAGCGCCTGGCCGCCATACGCGTCCAACCACTCATCCAGCGCCATCAAGCCCGTCTCGGCGGGCGCCAATGCCGCTTCCGTCGGACGCAGACCAGAATCCCCCCAGCAGGACTTCCACACATCAAGCAGCCGCTCCGGTTCGGCGTCGGCTGGCAGCTGCAATCGCACCTCGCATCGCACATCAATGGGCAGGGCGTGCAACGGCGTCTCAATGGCTGCGAGCAGCCTCTGGAACGCTTGCCGATAGCGGTCGACACTCTGCTTTCCATCGAACGCCAACCGTGCGTGGCGAATGGGCGGCATGCGCGGCGTCAGGGTGCGCGCCTGCAACACCGACTCGTGCTTGACGATGCGGGCCGCAGCACCGCTATCGCCCATCGCGGACACATGCACGGCGCCAAGCACCGCCAGCGGTTCGGCGCCAAATGCAATCGCTTCCTGGCGATCGATCTGACGGACCTCGCGTAGGGCCTGTCGACGATTACCGCCCTCCTCGTGGAAGTGCAGACGAATGCCAAACAGCGCGGCCCAAGCCAGCATCGGATACCCAAGCAGCCTCATCCAGAACCACGGCACACCGGTGGGCTGTCCTTCGGGCCAGGAAAACAGGGTCCAGCCGGCGCCAACCGCCACAAACACCACCAGCAGTGCTAGCCAGACTGTCGGGCGAGGCGACGAGCGACGCTTGTCGTCCAACAACGCCGAAGGGAATTCATCGGGCATCGGTTCGCTTTAGAGAAGGCTGGAAATCAGCTTGCAATCGCACATCGCTCGATAGCCATGGCGAGCCACGGGTACGCCGCCTTCATCCTTCATCGATGCATCGCCGTCGATGATCAGGTTGGGACGTACCTTCGGATGCCGGGGGCACGAGACCTCGTCGCCCATGCGGGCGACAGGCCGGCCGTCGTAGCGCATGGTGGACGACGCCGTGATGACCTTGCCGCCGTGGTCAGTTGCATCGCCGAGGCGAATCAAATCCGTCATGTCGAAGACCCCGGCTGCAGTTGCGCCATTGCGCCGCCAGTCGATGCGGCCTTCTCGATTTCCGTCGCCATCTCCAGCGGAAGGCCCGTCGCTGGGTCGAGTTGCTTCGCCTGGCTCAGTCGATTGATCAGTTCATCAGAGGGCTTTGATGGCTGGTTCGCATCCCGCTCCCTTTCCCACTGGAACGTCCCATCCCATGGCGGCAGTTTGGCCGGCGGCAGTGGCACGATCTGGTCGATGTCGGGCAGCTTGGGGTTCCGGCCATCGTTCTGCTTCAGGAATTTTTTGATAAACGCGTACCGGCGCGATCTTTCCGGATCGTTGGAGAGTGCGAGGTAATAAAGCCTTTCGTCTGGTGGCGGCCCTTCGAAGCCGTGCTGTAGGAAGGACGCTGACATAGAGTCGCCGGCTGCGACGCCCTTCTGGAAGGCTTCAACCGCTTCGGTAAAGATGCCTTGAGCAGCCGAATAGGATCCCAAACTTCCAGCCGCCGGGCCATGCCCTTGGTTCGTTGCACACCGCCACATATCCTTGCCAACATCTGGCGCCTTGTCTAAGGGTGTGAGCAAATCACCCACATAAAACTGTGCCTCTGCATTGCCCAGGTCCGCTGCCTTGCGGAAGTAGCGCAGCGCCATCTCCTCGTCCTGCTTCAGGCCGTATCCAAGCTTCAGGTAATAGCCGACGTCGTAGTAGCCAGACGGCACCTCAGCGTCTATCAGTTGACTGGCCAGATCGATACTTTCCTTGCTCGGGTGCGGCGAAGATGCCAGTCCACGCGAGACCAGCAGCTGCAGGTTGCTGTTGGCCTTGTAGTGACCGTGGGCCGCCGCAATGCGGTAGTAGCGCGCCACCTCGTCGAAATCCTTTGGGCCACTGCGGGTCTGCAGATAGCGTGCGTACTTGAACAATTGATCGGCCTCGGGGTCAAGCGCCGGCAGGCGGTCGGCCTCGTGGGCACAGGTGAAGGCCAGGTTGGCGCGGACGGAGGCCAGGTCGGGAACGGTGCGCATTGGCAGGGTCTCCTTGGAACAGGCAATCAGGATTAGAGCGGTCAGCGGTACAGCGAGCAGGATGCGCATGGGTCAGTCCAGGTATGTGCGTTTCGGCTCGTCGCGCCGGAACTGGATTAGTGAAGACTCCGGTGAGTAATTGAGCTTCCGATTGTCCTCATTTCGCTTGATGATCTCGTTCCATGCATCAAACGCTTCCGCCGGATCATCCTGTGCCCCCTTCTGCGCTGTATGAATATTCCACAGCCGCTGGCGCAATGACTTGGTTACCGCCGCGTTTTCGTGACAGATATTCAGTTCGCTGTCGGCTTGCATGCTGCGGGTGTTGATATTGGCGGAGCCCAACGTCGTAAAAACGTCATCGACGATCATCAGCTTGGAGTGGATATACACATCCTTCCACGGGCGCCGCGGAGAATCGGGGGCCACCAGCGTGCAGACATGCACCTTCAGCCCTTCGATTTCAGTGGGCTTGATGGTTTCTTCTTTCTTCATCTCGGCCTGGAGTTTTGCCTGCAGCTCCCGCGCCTGTACCAGTTTTTGCCGCGCTTCCGCCAGCCGCTTTTGAACGGTTTCGGAGTTCGCATACCACTGCGCATTTTGCAGGCGCTGAATAGCGAGATTGGCCTGGTTCTGCTGCTCGACAGCCTCCTCGTACTGTTTTTGCCGGGCGTCCTGACGCTCCAGTTTCGCAACGCCTTGAATGGTGTCGGCGCGTCCCAACGCTTCGAGCATCCGGTAGGTGTTGACCGTACCGTAGCCTATGCCTTCGTCGCTAGCGTTCGTCACCACAAACAGGTGAAGCGGCCCATGCTTGCCGGGGTCGCGGCCGCAGCGCAATTGCGCTTTCACCGTTTCCTTGATTTTTTCAGCCAGCGGCGGGAAACGGAAATACTGGTTCTCGATATAGATGAAGCTGGTCGCGTTGTTCACGGCCTGCATATACATCGCTTCGATATCCTGCCTGCGGCACTGCGAGTCGGTCCGGAGCACTTGCGCCATGACCTTCTCGCCAAGCGCAGGCCGAATCTTGAGTCCAGCCTCTGCCCCTTTGCGGGCCTTGCCCAGTCCTGCATCGGTTTCGCGGTCCCACGCTGCACAGAAGCTGTGATTCAGGTCCTTGAGAATGGGCCCGGTCAGCCGACTCGAAATGTCCTGCCTGGGTGATTTGCCGTTGCGCCCCTGGTCGGCGCGCATCTGCAGCACGCTATGCGAATCGACGTCCCAATATTCGTCCAGCATGTTGTGCCCCATGACGTATCCCACCGCTTTTTCCGGGAGTTCATAATCGACCAGCACCATCTTCTGGTGATGCGATGGCGCGACCAGCCCCATCGCCAGCCCACCTTTGGTCTTGTTTCCGGCACTGCGCTCGCTGTCTGTTCCGAAAATGATGGTACGGAACGAAATCTCGAGCCGGTTAGGCAACGGAAAATCCCGCGTCATGAAATCGACGTTTGTCAAGGCAGCCAGCGGCCACAAGAAACGTCTCGGGGCCGAAAGGATGCTCGGATCCATGGCCACGTTGCGAAACGTCAGCCTTCGCGGATCTTTCTTCGAAACACACCAGTACCAGTAGCGATCGAAATCGGCCGGTGCCTTGCGAGGATCCGGTCTCGTGCGCAGGTGAGCGGTGTGCCGGTTTGGCAGATTGGGCTCTTCGCCAAGGTTGGCCGCATGCGGAAGGCCGAGCACCCGTCCACCCCAGCACAGCAAACGAACGCGCACCCCACGTTTTCCGGCCAGTTCGAGCAGTTCGCCAATGCACAACGTGCCGTGTCCATCCGTGCCTCGCCTGAAGTACATCGAGGGCTGAAAGCCCCAGCACATCAGGTCGACGGTTTTCTCGGCCGCCTGAATGGCGTTGTAGACATCGCGAAACGCCTCTTCCCCATTTACCAGTGGATGGAAAGTGCCGGGCGCCGGCTTGTACTCCGCGTCCTGTACGAACCAGGGCAATGTGAAGGTGGCACTTGTCGTCCTGGACAGCGCAATGGGTACGGTAATACACGACTGGCTCATGGCTGCTCTCCTGAATCGAAGAAATCACGATAGATGCGACGATGCTCGGCCCGATCGACCGCGTTCTCGTCACCGTCGGAAGCTTGGTGATAGTGAAAGCCCTGGTTCGCCAGTTCTCCATTTCTCACGTCGCCGCGATAGTCCTCGGCCACGGGCAGGTGAAACGTCACCCCGTTTGCGAGTGCCACCTGGTACGCCTGCGTGGCCACCTCGTGCTCGACGGGAATCTGGCCGTCCGGGTCGGTCACACCCTGGCTGACCAACACGCCGTCCGCGAACAGCTTGTATGGCATGCCGATCGGCAACACGCGCCTGGCGGACGGTGACGCTGTGGCATTGAGCGTCAGCCGTTGCGTGGGCAGACCACTGTTCAGCGCCGTCGACACCTGCATGGAGGCAGCCCCTTGCTTGTCCCAGGCTGCGCACTTTTCCCGGATATCGCCGGGCGTGCCGTTCTCGATGCCTTCGGCCGCGATGCGGATATAGGAGCCGCCTGCGCCCAGCCAGATCTCCTTGTCTGCGGAAAGGACCAGCTTCCCGTCCACGCTGCTGACCTTGATGTCCTTCAGCGCGGTGAGGTGCATGGCGTCGCTCTGCGCCTGGATCTCGACCTTGCCCTTGGCCGCCAGCAACTTCATGCCCAGTTTCTGGACGAACAGCGACAGGCCGTTACCAACCGCCACCGCCATCTGCCTCATCACGCTGACATCGGCATTGCCTGCCGCGGTCGCGATCAGGTTGTTTCCGGCACTGAACTGCAGGTCCTGACCCGACACGAACGCCATGCCGGCGGGTGCACTGGCTAACAGGCCCGCGGCCTTCAACTGCTTCAACGTATCGTCGAGCAGGCTCTTCTGTCGTTCACAGTCGGCAACCATGGCTTGCGAGGCCTTGGCAGCGTCGGCCAACGCCTCGCTTTGCTGGAGGGCCCTTTCCAGCAATCGCAAGGCCGGCTGCATGTCGAGTTGCTCACCGCCGGCTTTCGGCTGGTCATCGGCGGAGAGGAACAGACCCTTGCCAGCGCGAATGGCGCCCCACGCAGACGTGCGCAACTCGAACCCGTCACCACGCTTCTTCTGGCTGTGGTCGACCAGATAGCCCAGGTTCAGCTGCGTCTTGCCGCCGTACTCGGTGGACAGCTTGATGCCTTCCTGCCCCTCGCCGTCCTCGAAGCGCAGCTTGTTGTTGGCCTGCGTACGCAGGACATTGCGCGACAGCCACCGCCCCTGGTTCGTGATGGGGTCTGTGTGCAGGTTGTTGTGCTGTACGTGCGCGATATACGGCTTGTTCGGGTTGCCATCGCGAAAGGCCACGTCCACGTAGGTGCCATCGATCAGCGGGAAGTGAAATCCTGTCTGATGCGATCCCGCGAATGGCTTGGCCAGCCAGAGCGGCACGCTCTCGGCCCCTTTGGGCCAATCGTCGAAATCGAAATCGAAGCGAACGATGTACTGGCCTAGCGCCGTCAGGAAGGCGTACTTGTATTGCCCCGGCGACGTGACGCGCGCGCTGAGCGTGCCGGCAATGCGCGGCCAGTTTGCTTCGTCGAGCGGCAGCCGGAAACGCCGGTCAGACGGAATGGCCTTGAAGGTATTGCGGTACGCGGCATCGCGGGCCCCCGTGTGGGTCACCTCGATTACCGCCTGGCCATTCGGCGCATCGGGCATTGCCGGATCCACGCGCAGGATGCGCGCCGGACACAGCGCCAGCACATTGCTTTCGCCCGCAAAGATCAACTGTTCAGCGTATTTCGCCTCATGGCGCAATCCCGCTTCCCATTTGGCATCTTCGAAATCGAGGTGATGCGTGCCGTAGATATAGGACTGGCCGTAGGTCGTCGTCTCCTTGCGCGCGACGTTGGCCTGGCCTGTGAGCCTTTCCCAGGCCTTGTCCGGATTGAAGTCCGCCACCCGGAACGATTCGGGAATCGCTTTCGCGTGGCTGTTGAGCGTATAGACCGCTTCCTGCCCGGACTCCAGTCCGGCCGTCTCGCGGTACGGCACTGTCAATTGGGGCTGGTAGATGTAGTGGTCGATATCGTCGCCAAAGACAATCAGCTCTCCGAATTTTCCTGGCGCGAAATAGCAGTAGATGCCGTTCTGTTCCATCAGCAACCGGATGTAGTCCCAGTCCGAGAGCTGGTACTGCATGCGGAAGGCCAGTTGCGGGTATTTGCGCCGGAGCCTGAAGGAAAACTGGTGGCCTTCGAGGTCGTGGCGCCGCAGGATCGCCTCGATAATCGCGGGCGCGGTCTTGTGCTGGTAGATGCGGCTGGCCTGCGTGAGCTTCAGCCGCGCAACGAGCGGTTCGACCACCACCTCGTAGCCGAAGAAGTCGCGCGTCTGGCGGGTCTGCGAAAAGCGCGTGATGCAGCCGGCAAACTTGCGCGCCTCGGAGCCATCGGCCGGTTCGATCAGGAAGGCCGCCTCGCGGCCGAGATAATCGGCGCGGTCCAGCGCCAGCGGGTGCGTAAGTTGAATCGTCACGGTGTAGGGCTCGCCCAGCCGCTCCACCGCCTGGAATGACACCACCGACAGCGCCGCGGCACTGGCTGCGCCTGGCACCTTCAGCGCGTACGCCTGCTGCCCGGTCAGTCTCTTGCGCAGCGCGGCGCCGTCGCTGTCGCCATAACGCCGTATTTCCGCCATCCAATCCGCCATGCCCTGCGCTCCGATGTCAGCGTGACCCAACCATCCGCGACGGCCATATGTCACGCAACACACGGCGCCACGCGGCGCACGGTAATGGAACTGTTCGAGCGATGGAATGCCTGGAGATCAGAATCTGATCCGTTCACGATGACGCTCAACTTTCCATGCAGATTCGGGGGAATCCGATGGATCAGCGTGAGCAGCATGGGTAGCGGTCATCGACGATATCGATCGCTGACTGGGTGTGAATCAGGCATTTCCGAAGGCGGGATGAGCGGCCCACGCAAACAAAAACACCCTGCAGGCCATGGGGCCGCAGGGTGTCTGGAATTGCCGCGCCCGCTGCGGGGCGCTGTGTGGCGGGCTTACAGCTTGCGCGTGAAGCTGAACTGCGAGAAGGCCTGCTCGGCCACGTTGAACCAGGCCGCTTCGTTGTTACGGAACACGCGCCAGTCGTCGAAGATTTTCTTGAACGAGGCGTTCTTGGCGCTTTCGTCGGCGTAGGCTTCCTGGGTGGCCTTGAAGCAGGCTTCCATGATCTCCTTCGAGAACGGACGCAGCTTCACGCCGTTTTCCAGCAGGCGAGCCAGGGCCTGCGGGTTCACGGTGTCGTACTTGGCCATCATGTTCGTGTGGGCCTCGATGGTGGCCGTTTCCAGCGCGCGCTTGTACAGCTGCGGCAGCTTGTCGTACTCGGGTTGCGAGGCATAGAACGACAGCTGCGCGCTGCCTTCCCACCAGCCCGGGTAGTAGTAATACGGCGCCACCTTGTAGAAGCCGAGCTTTTCGTCGTCGTACGGACCCACCCATTCGGCCGCATCGATCGTGCCCTTTTCCAGCGCGGGGTAGATGTCGCCGCCGGCAATCTGCTGTGGCACCACGCCCAGGCGCGCCAGCACCACGCCGGCAAAACCGGCCACGCGATACTTCAGGCCCTGCAGGTCGGCCACGGTCTTGATTTCCTTGCGGAACCAGCCGCCCATCTGCGCGCAGGTGTTGCCGCCCATGAAGTTGACGACGTTGTATTCCTTGAAGAACTCGCGCATCAGCTTCATGCCGTTGCCCTGCATCATCCAGGCGTTCTGCTGGCGGGCGGTCAGGCCGAACGGAATCGTCGTGTCGAAGCACAGCGTCGGATTCTTGCCGAAGTAGTAGTAGCCGGCCGTGTGACCGATCTGCACCGTCTGGTTCTGCACCGCGTCCAGCACCTGCAGGCCCGGCACGATTTCACCGGCGGCAAACACCTTGATGTTGAACTTGCCGTCGGTCAGTTCCTTCACGCGCTGGCTGAGCAGTTCCGCGCCGCCGTAGATGGTGTCCAGCGACTTCGGGAAGCTCGACGCCAGGCGCCATTCCACGGCCGGGTTGCTGCCGATGACGGCGGGTGCACCCGGGGCACTGGCCGAGGCGGCCGGCGCGGCGGGTTTTTCTTCCTTGCCGCAGGCTGCCAGCGCACCGGTGGCGGCGACGGCCGAGGCTTTCAACAGGAAGGAACGACGTTCCATGGACATCTCCTCTTTTATAGATATGTATGCAGAACTGCCTTGCACCCGATGATGTATTTCCCGGAAGACAGGTCGGAAGATTATAGCGGTGGCGTTTTGTGCACGGCCCTTCGGCGGGATGGGGGTTTTCGCTAAGCATTCGGCACTTGCGCAACGGTTTTGCAGTCCATTCGTCGCACCACGTGCACCGGGTCGGGGCGGCTTCCGCAATGTGGGAATTCCGACATTTATCCAACGTTTTGTGACGCGGAGGCGGGATTTTGTAACCCGCCTTGCGGTCAAAAAATTCGCCTGTTAAAACCGGAGCCCTCTCTCCGGAGTTCGTTCACCCGGTCCTGTTGTTTCCATGCCGCATTCCGTACTGCCTCCCTCTCGCCCGCATCCCCGCCGCCGCCTGGCCTTTGCCGTCCTGGCCGCATGGGGCGTGGGCGCCTGCGCGCAGACTGGCAACCCGGTGTCGCCGCCGCCGCTGATCGCGGAAAGCGTCGTGCCATCCACCGCGTCGGCTTCGGCGGCGTCCTCGGCCACGCCGGTCGCGCCCGCGCCGGCCGTGGAAACTGTTCCGGCCGGCGCCGCATCCACCACCGAACCCACCGCTGCGCCGGATCCGCTGGCTGAGCTGATCCAGTCGACTGGCGCGGCGGAGCCGGCCACCGCCGCCGCTCCCGCGGCCCCGGCCGATGCGCCGCTGGCAGACGCCAATCCCGATTTCATGGGCCCGCCCGACTCTCTGGCGCCGCCGCCGCCTCCGCCGCCGCCGGTGGTGCTGTTCCCGCAGCGGCTTGGCGAGTTTCCGGCGCGCCCCGATCCCCGGCCCGCCACCGTGGCCAGCGAAGACGGCACAACGCCAACCGAGACGCCGCCCGAGACGCCGTCCGATGCCCCGCCGGTGTTGCGCTCGCAGTTGCCCGCCGGGGATCCGGCCGGCGACTCGGTCTGGCGGCTCGGCTACAGCGGCCGCGCCGCCGTGGAAGACCGGGCCGGCACCCAGCGAGCTTGCCCGGGCGGCGGTACGCCATCGGCCTCGTTCGGCCAGGGGCTGGCCTGTACCAGTTCCGGCGAGGTGAAGATCCGCGAATCGGTTGCCGATATCGGCGGTGGCGCGCAGGTGCAACTGGTGGCCCAGGCCAAGGGCACCAATGCCACGTCGGTCAACGGCAATGCCGCTGCGGTAGATCCGTACGCGCTGGTGCCCAATTTCTATACGTCGGTCAGCGGCCTGTCGGGCTTGTCGGTGCTCGACGGCGCCAGCGTATGGGCCGGCCGCCGCGACAGCAATCCGTTCCTGATGTCGTCGGGGCTGTTGCCGCCCAATTCGTCGTCGATGCGCTTCGGCATCGACAACGCCAAGCTGGGCGATTACGGCTTGAGTTATCAATACACCGCGCGTAACGATCTAAATGGGGCACGGCTTCCCAGCTATCACTCGGTGCTCACGGCGCCGGTGAACACCAATGACCAGGGTTCTGTGCGGGTTGGCTTTACGCGTGTGGAACCGCTCTCCCAAATCGAGGACACCGGCAGCGCGTGGTGGGCATCGGCCATGCACGAGCAAAAGGGCGTGCTGTACGGCACCAACCGCGTGGGCGTGCAATACGGGCAGGGCTCGCGCGTGGCCATGACTGGCTATTCGGGCATGGGCAAGGACCTGTCGCGCGTACGCGTGTCCGAATCGATGGAATGGAAGGGCAAATCGGGGCTGGCCGGCTCGGTGGAATCGAGCCTGCAGCTCGACCGCTCACCGGTGGGCACGCTGCAGTGGGCGGCCACGCGCGTGCGGCCCGCTTTCGTGGCCAGCGACCAGTTCAAGCTGACTTTCGAGGTGGCGCACGACCAGATTTCGTCGGGATTTGGCGTCGGCGGACAGCGCACCGCATTCACCGTGGCGCCCACGCTCACGCTCGGCAAGTCCACCGGCAATGCCAACCTGCGGGCGTTCTACACCTACAGCCGTGCCAACGACGTGGACGGCATCACGTTCGCCACGCCTGCCGACGCCTGGGCGTCGCAGACCAGCGGTTCGATCTTCGGCGTCCAGCTCAATCGGCGCTGGTAAGGCGCGCGCGACCTTTCCAGCGCGCGGGCGGCGTACCGGTTTCGGCAGTGGAAGGCGTCGGACAGAGCCAGTGGAACAGCAATGTTGCATTCATGGCGCCAAATATCTGAGCCAGAATGAATGCCGGAACATCCATCGCGCGAATACCCGTGAAGGTGTCGGTCAACGCACAGGCCAGCGTCAGTGCCGGGTTGGCGAACGACGTGGAAGACGTGAACCAGTAGCCGGCCGTGATATAGCCGGCCACCACGAAGGGCACCAGCCCAGGCCGGTGCCGGCTGGTGGCCATCGCCAGCCCGATCAGGCCGAACGACGCCAGGCATTCGCTCCACCACATTGGCGCGCCGGTGCGCATCTGCGTCGACATCGTCACTAGCGGCAGGCCGAACATCGCATGTGCGGCCATCACGCCCAGCGCGGCACCCAGCAGTTGCATCAGCACGTAGCCCGCCGTGTCCCGGGCCGACAGCTTGCCTTGCACCAGCAGCGAGAGGCTGACCACCGGGTTGAAATGCCCACCGGACACCGGTCCCAGCGACACCAGCAGCGCCATGAGGCCGGCCCCGGTGGCCAGCGCATTGCAGAGCAGGGCCAGCGCGGTATCGCCGGCCGCAAGCCGTTCGGCGCGGATGCCAGAACCCACCACGATGGCGATCAGCAGGGCAGTGCCCAGCCCTTCTGCAACGAGACGGCGGAGAGTGGTGGAAACGGACAGCGGCAGGGCGGTTGCGGCGGCGGACATTGCGCGTGATCGTAAAAAACCGAAGGCGCAGTGTTCCGTGCCGCCGCGGATACCGTCAATGCGGCCCGGCGATGTTGAGAAGCTACCGCCAGTATCGAATGCCGCGCCGGTGTGGCCATGGCAGGTGCGCGATGGCCGATCGGCTATTGCAGGTCGTTACGCAGGATCAGCAGCCACGGCATGTGCGAATTCGTGAAACCGTCGAGCTGGCCGGCCTCGTTGAGGTCGATCACATCCATCGACACCGATTGCTGGACGTTGCCGCCAATGGCTTTGACCACGCCGGCGGCACGATCCACGGCCACCACGATGTCGCAATGCATCGGCGTGGTACCGAAGCCGATTTCCGAAGGATCCGTCAGGTATTTGTCGCGGCCGCGGCCCGCGCAGATCATGTCGCCCGGACGCGGCAGCCCCGGCACCGGCTCCACATGGAACGCCGGGCGCGGCAGGATGCCATCGCGCGCATCCACCACATACATCGAATGTGACTGGCCGGTCAGGAACTGGTCGTTGTCGAGTCCGGCCTGGCGCATGACCCACGAGATGAATACCGCCGACCAGGCCCAGGCACCCTGGGTGACCTGCCGGCAGTCCGGCGCCTCGCCCACGATGCCCCAATAGCGCTGTGCCATGCGGCAGCCTTGCGGCGTGGCCTCCACGCCCGTGCCATCGGGAAAGCGCAGGCAATCGGCCTCGCCGTCCGCTTCGATTTCGGCATCGGCGGAAGGCTGCAGGGCGGAACCGTTGGTGCCCGCACTGCTGGCCGGCACATCGGGCGCCGGCGCGGGCAGGGGACTATGGGTCACGCAAGCCGAGTCGTCTCGGCCGATGCGCACCTCCTGGCTGCCCCATTTGCGCCACTCCTGCAGCGCGATCTCCACAATGCGCTCGCGCGGCGTGGCTCCCGGCGCGGTCACGGCACGTTCATAGTCGGGCAGCGGCACGGCCTGCGGACGCACCGGCCGCGGTGGCGCCGAGGTGCAACCCGCCAGCACGAGCAGCGTGGCCAGGCCCGCCGCGAGCGCTCTCATGCGCGCACGCGCCTGTGGAGAACGCTGTGGAGCCAGGTGTGGAAAGTTGTGTGAATAACGCTGTGGAAATCTGCGCATCGGCAAGCGGAACGACATGTCAGGCCCGTGATTCCTGATCTCGCGCAAGGCCTTGATCAGCCAAGCATGTATGGCATTTTCCGACAGCGGCCGGCACCTTGTGAAGTGGCGCTGCCGGCTGTGCAATTCTCCGCGCAGAGCTGGCGGATAAACGATGTGGATAACGTCCCCGCGCGCTGCGCACCTGTGCCGCTTTCGGGCTCGGGCGGCGGCACGGCGGGGTCATGCAAGGCGGGCAGTCATGCCCGTCGGCATTACTGGTTGACGGCGTCCTTGAACTTCTGACCAGCCTTGAACTTCACGGTCTTCGCAGCTTCCACCTTGATCTCTTCGCCGGTGCGCGGGTTGCGGGCCATGCGCTCGCCACGTTCGCCCTTGCTGAAGGTACCAAAGCCGATCAGGCTCAGGGTTTCGCCCTTGGCCACGGCATCCATGATGGCGTTCAGGGTCACGTTCAGGGCCTGTTCGGCCTTGGCCTTGGTCAGACCGTCCACGCCTGCTGCGATCGCGTCGATCAGTTCGGTTTTCGTCATGCTTCACTCCGTATCGAGTTGAAAAAACACTGACGTCCAGGCCGGGCACTTCCGCTGGAAGCCGCCCCGGCAAAGACGCCGCGGGCCACATCATACCGTGTCGGACACGCCGCACCGGGAACAGTTTGTTACCGGTGCTCACCGGCAGAGCCGCGTCAGCACGGGCCTGGCGGGTTTTTCACGTGTTTGCCCGATGCGGGACGACCGGTATACGGCGACATTGGGGAAAGGCTGGCCTGCAGGGGTGTGGAGATGCGTATACGTCGAAAAGGGCCCTGAGGGCCCGTATACGCGCTGGAAGGGCCTTGGAGCCCTCCGGACACTCGCGGAGCCACCAAGGGGCGTATACGTCCGCTAAACGCTTCCAGAGCGCTTCAGCGGGATGGAGTGGCCTGCCAATGCGGTGCCCGTATACGTCCGTTATGTCCGGCGCAGCCGGCGTGCCCACATCCCAGCTGTTGCACATTTTTTCATCTCGGCTCAATGCGGCCCCACGCGGCCCGATTTTCCATGGGGCGAGGTATACGGGCCCGATGACGCTTCTCCTGCGTATGGTTTACATCTTTCTTTCATGTATACAGATAGTGGTAATAGGTAAACCACGCCGGTTTCTGTGGATAACTGCGTATACGTCAATCGGATCAGACGTTTACGTATACCTGAACTGGCGGGATGAAATGCCGGAGCACGTGGATGACTCATCCGTTCGGATGGGATGAGGGACGTATACCACCTGACTTGTTCGTATACGTTCCCCATGCCAACCCCAGGCAGCCCACATCAAACCCGCGTTCTTATCCACAGAAACGGGCCCGGTTATCCACAAAAGCGCCACAAAAGCGGGCGGCCGGGAAGCGTATACCTGACATTCGCGCGCAGGTATCATCGCGTTCGCGCCGGACTGGACCGGCCGATTCACCGCACACGGGGAACATCAGCACATGTCGGACAAGGCCAAGGACGCCCTGGAGAAGAAGGCAGGCAAGAAAAAGACCGCCAGCGACCGCATCGAAGTGCGCCAGTCGGGCGTACATGGCAAGGGGGTCTATGCCATTGGCGATATTGCCGAAGGCGAGCGCGTGATCGAGTACAAGGGCGAGCACATTTCCTGGAAGGAGGCGCTCAAGCGCCATCCGCACGATCCGGCCGACCCGAACCACACGTTCTATTTCAGCCTGGACGACGGCAACGTGATCGACGCCAAGTTCGGCGGCAACCGCGCGCGCTGGATCAACCACGCCTGCGAGCCGAACTGCGAGGCCCGCGAGAAGAAGGGCCGCGTCTTCATCCACGCGCTGCGCGACATCGCGGCCGGCGAAGAGCTGTTCTATGACTACGGCCTGGTCATCGATGCGCGGTATACCAAGAAGCTGAAGAAGGAATATGAGTGCCGTTGCGGCAGCCCGAAGTGCCGCGGCACGATGCTGGCGCCGAAAGACAAGGCCTGAGCGGCCTGGCAGCGTCTGAACCCCGGATCAGGCCGCGGCCGGGGTGCCCGGCGCCTCGCACGGAATCCGGATCACGAAGCGCATCGACGCCCGGCGCGCCTGGTCTTCGGATCCAGCCGTTTCGTCCGCCCCCAGCCCGGAGGCGGCATGCGCGGTGGCCAGCACGTCCGCTGGCGTGGCGGCTGCCGGCGCGGGCACATCCTCGATGCGGATCGTGCCCTGATGCAGCGTCACGATCTCATGCACGATGGCCAGCCCCAGGCCAGCGCCGCCGGGCGCCCCCTGCACGGGCTGCGTGCCCGGCGTATGGTCGCCCCGGAAGAACCGCTTGAACACTTCCTCGCGGCGCGCGGGCGCGATGCCCGGTCCGTTGTCTTCCACCATCACCACCGCCATGCCGCGGTGACCCATCGTTTCGCCGCCCGCCCGCACGGTGATGCGGCCGCCAGCCGGCACGTACTTCACGGCGTTGTCGATCAGGTTGGACAGCGCCTCGCGCATCAGCAGGCGGTTGCCGCGCACCATGGCCGGCGCGCCGCCCGTGAAGGTTGGGCCGGGCAGCACTTCGAAGCCCAGGTCCACGCGCCGCGCCAGTGCCTGCGGCACCCATTCCGCGCCAATCTCGAAGGCCAGCGAGGCAAGGTCGAAATGCTCGACGGGCCCGAGCCGTTCCAGCGACAGCCCCGGCTCGGCGCGCGCCAGCGACAGCAACTGGTTCGACAGCCGCACGGCGCGGTCCGCGGCGGTCTGCACCTCGCGCAGCGCGTGCCGGGCCACGTCGAGCGAATCGGCCTCCACGGCGCGGTCGGCATGCAGCTTCACCGCGGTCAGCGGGGTGCGCAGCTGGTGGGCGGCATCGGCAATGAACTTGCGCTGGGCGTCCAGTGCATCGCGCAGCCGCGAGAGCAGCGCGTTGAGCGCCCGGATCAGCGGCTCCACCTCGGCCGGCACCTGGGTTTCATCCAGCGCGGCCAGCGAGCGCGCGGTCTGGCGATTCAGCTTGTCCGTCAGTATCTGCAGCGGCACCAGCTCTTCCTTGAGCACGTGCGACAGGATCAGGCTGCCCACCAGCAGCAGCAGGATCAGCGGCACCGACACCGACAGCAGGATTTCGTTGGCGGCCGTCTCGCGGCGGTCCAGCAGCTCGGCCACCTCGACCACGATCGGTCCGCGCGACACCTGCGCCTCGGCCGGCGTGGTACCCAGTTCATCGGCGGCCGGGCTCGGCAGGTTCACCGGCAGCCGCACCGCGCGCACCTGGCGGCCGCTGAACCACGCGTAGAACAGCCGCGCGTCGTGCAGCGACGTCTGGCCCGTGCCATAGCCCAGCCAGGTATCCATGCCGCCGATCAGCCCGTCGGGGCCGTGGATGCGCCAGTAGATGCGGTCCGATCCCTCGGCCTCCACCAGCGTCTGGGCGATGGCCGGGATGTCCTCTTCCAGGCGCGGGCCGGCAATGCGGATCTGCTGGGCGATGTTGTTGGCCACGCCATAGAGCGCGCGGTCGAAGACCTGGGTGGTGTAGTGCGCCGCCAGCCAGTACGACAGCGAGCCGCTGGTGAGCACCAGCGCGAACAGCGGCGTGGCCAGTGCGCGCAGCAGGTGGATGCGCAGGCTCTGGGTCGAGGTGCCGCGCGCACGCCTGCCGGTGGCGACGGTGTCGCCAGACTGGGCAGGGGAGGAATGCGAACGCGGCCACATGGCGGTGGGGACTGGCGCTAGGAGAGCGATAGGGGTTGAGGGGGCCGCCGTGGCCAGGGCGTCGGGCTCAGTGACCGGCGCGAATCTGCAGCAGGTAGCCGAAGCCGCGCACGGTGACGATTTCCACGTCGGCGTCTTCAAGTTTCTTGCGTACCCGGTGTACGTACACCTCGATGGCGGTGTCGCCAACCGTGTCGCCGCCTTCGCCGGCCGGATGCGCAAACGTGGCCAGGTGATCCTGCAGCTGTGCCTTGCTCACCACGCGGCCCTGCCGCTGCAGCAGCAGTTCCAGCACGGCGAACTCGCGCGGCGACAGTTCCAGCGGCCGGCCATCGACGAACATGCGGCGGTCGTTGCCCGACAGGCGCAGGCGGCCCAGGCGCACGTCGCGCTCGGGGGCGGCCTCGCCGTGCTGGCTGCGGCGCAGCAGCACGCGCACGCGCGCTTCCAGTTCGGGCAGGGCGAACGGTTTGACCAGGTAGTCGTCGGCACCGGCGTTCAGGCCCGAGAGCTTGTCTTCGAGTTCGTCGCGCGCGGTCAGGATCAGTACGGGGGTGGTGCGGTTGCGGGCGCGGTAGCGGGCCAGCAGGGTCATGCCGTCGATACCGGGCAGGCCCAGGTCAAGAATGACCAGGTCGTGCTGCTCCTTGAGCAGGTGGTCGGTGGCATACACGCCGTCGTGCACCACGCGCACCTGGTGGCCGGCGCGGGACAACCCGGCTTCAACGCCGCTGGCGATTTGGCGGTCGTCCTCGATCAGCAGAATACGCATGGCGGTACGGGTGACATGGGGAGCGGAACAATGTCGCCGATTGTATAGGGAAGGCTCCCCGCCTGCCTTTCAGTTGGCCTACAGCCGCGCCAGCCCGGTCAGCAGTCAGCGGGCCAGCCCGGCGGCGGCCTGCTCGATGAACGTGGCCAGGTCGATGTCGCGTTGGGTGAGCCCGTTGGCATCATGCGTGGACAGCGTGATGTCCACGCGGTTGTACACGTTGAACCACTCGGGGTGATGATCCACCTTGTCGGCTTTCAGCGCCACGCGCGTCATGAAGCCGAACGCGGCGTTGAAGTCGGCGAACTTGAACGATTTCTGGATGGCGTCGCGGTCCTGGACGGGCGTCCAGCCGGGCAGCGCGGCCAGCAGGGGCTTGCGGGCGTCTTGCGAAAGCGGGGTCATGTTGGGCTCGATCTGAAGGGTGGTCTCTGGGGTTGCGACACATGCCGGCCCGCCCCGACCGCGCGCATTCTGGCTGCGGCCCGGGCATGGCGGCATTGTTTCACAAAGCGGGGGTGGCCGGCGGGCGGGTCAGCCCTGGCCGGGCCGGGTCAGATGTCGCTGCTGTCGGCCCAGCCTTCGCGCGTGCCGGCGTGGATCACGCGGTCGCCCTCGGCGATATCGCCGGCGCCCAGCGTGGGCAGCGCGCGCAGTTCCGGGTACAGCGCCGTGAAGTCGGGCCGCGTGGCGTCGAACAGCTGTTCGAAGCTGTCGATCACGAAATACGTCTTCTGGAACGTGTCGATGCGGTAGCGGGTGCGCATGATGCGGTGCAGGTCGAACCCGATGCGGTTCGGGCTGGCCGAATCGAGGCTGTAGATCGACTCGCCCTGGCTCGACAGGATGCCGGCGCCAAAGATGCGCAGCCCGGCCGGGGTGCGGATCAGGCCAAATTCCACCGTGTACCAGTACAGGCGCGCAAGCATGTCCAACGCGCCGAGCCGGGCCGCCTTCAGGCCACCCTTGCCATACGCCTCCATGTAGTCGGCGAAGATCGGGTTGATCAGCAGCGGCACATGGCCGAACACGTCGTGAAAGCAGTCGGGCTCCTGCAGGTAATCGAGCTGCTCGGGCTTGCGCATCCACCAGCTGGCCGGAAAGCGGCGATTGGCCAGGTGCTCGAAGAACACTTCGTCCGGCACCAGGCCCGGCACGGCCACCACCTGCCAGCCGGTGGCGCGCATCAGCGTCTCGTTGAGCTGGTCGAATTCGGGCACGCGGTCGCGCTCCATGCCCAGCGTGACCAGGCCCTGCAGGAATTCGTCGCAGACGCGGCCCTGCAGCATCGAGGCCTGGCGGTCGTAGAGCTTGCGCCAGATGGCGTGGTCGGTGTCGGTGTACCGGTGCACCGGCTGGGCGATGGTGAAGTCCGGGCGCAGCGTCTGGCCAGACAGCAGGCCTGCGTCGAACTGTTCCTTGAGCTTGGCGGTCAGGGTGCCGGCAAAGTTGTCGGTATCGAGCGTGGCGGCCGAGGGCGTCATATCTGTGTCTCCAACTGCTTTGTGGTGATGTCCGTTCCGATGCGGAATTCATGCATAGTCTAGCGATTCGATGCTGCAATCAGTCCGCAAAAACGCTATTCTTCGGCGTTGCAGTGCATATAATCCGCGTCATATGAACCGGAAATGCGGGATATCTGCGGAAATGACTCAGACCGACCTGGACCCCTATGACCTGGCGCTGCTGGCCGCCCTGCAGGCCGATGGCCGTTCTACCCACCAGCAACTGGCCGAGCGCGTGCATCTGTCGCCCAGCCAGGTGGGCCGGCGCCTGGCCAAGCTTGAAGCGGACGGCGTGATCACCGGCTACCGCGTGAACCTGTCGCCGCAGGCCCTGGGGCTGGGCGTGCTGGTGTTCATCAGCGTCAAGCTGGCGCATCACGGCGACACCATCATCGAGCGCTTTGGCGAGGAGATCCTGCTGCTGGAAGAAGTGCAGGAGTGCTACTCGGTGGCTGGCGAGGCCGACTACCTGATCCGCGTGATGGTGCCGGACCTGCCCACGCTGGCCGACTTCACGATGAAGCGACTGATGCGGGTGCCCGGCGTGGAAAGCATCCGTTCGAATATCGTGTTGACCGCCCTCAAGCGCGAGGGGCCGCTGCCGCTCTCCCATTTGCGCTGAACCTGCCGGCACTTCTGCCGAAATGTGCAGAGGCTTGCGCTTGGCATCCGCGCATGTCACGCTCGCGCGGAGCCAATTCCGGAGAAGGCAGCATGATCGGGAGGATCGCCACGACGGCCACGGCCGTCGCCGCAGGTCTCGTACTGGGCGCGTTGACATGGACGTCGGCCGCCTCGGCCGCGCAGATCACACGTTTCTCACCTGAAGGGGTGAATCCGCAGGTTCGCCAGGTAGCCATCCGCTTCGACGAGCCGATGGTGCCGATGGGCGACCTCAAGGCGGCGGCGCCGGCCTCGGTGTCGTGCACGGGCGGCGGCGTGGGCGGCAGTGGCCGCTGGGTCAACGCCACCAACTGGGTCTACGACTTCGAACGCGACCTGCCTCCCGGCGTGCGCTGCGCGGTACAGATTGCGGGCGGCCTGAAGAGCGTGGCGGGCAAGGCCTACACCGGCAAATCCGAATACCGGTTCGAAACGGGCGGCCCGATCGTGGTGTCGGCGCGTCCCTCGGGCGGCGAGGTCGAGGAAGACCAGGTCTTCGCCCTGCGCTTCAATGGCGCGGCCACGGCCGGCTCGATCCGCGCGCACGCGTGGTGCCAGGCCGAAGGGCTGGGCGAGCGCATTCCGGTGCGCGTGCTGGCCGGCAAGGAACGCGATGCCGTGATCGAGGCGCTGCACTGGAAGGAAGTGGTCAAGCGCGACACCGATGCCGTGCACCTGCTGGCCTGCCAGCAACGGCTGCCCGCCGGCGCGCGCATGCAACTGGTACTGGACGCCGGCATTGCCACGCCGTCGGGCCTGGCCACCACCACGGCGCGGCGTTTCGACTTTCAGGTACGCGAGCCGTTCACCGCCGGCTTCACGTGCGAACGCGAGCGCGCCGAGGCGCCGTGCACGCCGCTGCGGCCGATGACGGTCACGTTCACCGCGCCCATCGCGCGCAAGGCCGCCGAGCAGATCGTGCTGAAGACGCCAACGGGCAAGCTGGCGCCGGCGTTCGATCCCGATGAAGCCGCCGACGCGCCGGTCTCGTCGGTCACCTTCAAGGGGCCGTTCCCGGAGAAGGCGAGCCTGACGATCGAGGCCCCGAAGGACCTCAAGGACGAGAGCGGACGCGCGCTCGGCAATGCCGACCTGTTCCCGATCAAGCTGACCACCGCAACGCTGCCGCCGCTGGCCAAGTTCGCCGCCGCGCCGTTCGGCGTGGTCGAGCGCTTCGCCGACCTGCCGCGCGGCAAGTCGCCGGACGACTTTCCGCCGCTGCTGCCGGTGACGCTGCGCAACGTCGAGGCCGACCTGCCGACGCTGGCGGTGCGCGCCCAGGCCGGCACCGTGGCGCGGCTCAAGGTCGATGACGACGGCGCCATCCTGCGCTGGTTCGGCATGGTCAAGCGCATGCACGAGAACAGCTGGACGAAGGAGCAGATCGCCGCAATCCGCGCCGGCCGGCCGCCGTACGACGCGCAGAGCCCGCGCAATGCGCCGTCGATCGAAACGCGCTCGGTCTCGCTGCTCGACGGCGTGAACGGTGCGAAGACACTCCAGATTCCGAAATCGACCGACGCCACGCCGCGTCCGTTCGAAGTGGTGGGCATTCCGCTGCCCGAGCCGGGCTTCCACGTGGTGGAGATTGCCTCGCCGATGCTCGGCGAAGCGCTGCTGGGCAAGAAGGCGCCGATGTACGTGCGCACCGCCGCGCTGGTAACCAACCTCGGCGTGCACTTCAAGCTCGCGCGCGGCGAGGCCGAAGGCGACATGAGCGGCCTGGCGTGGGTCACCGCGCTGGACGACGGCAAGCCCGTGGCCAACGCCAAGGTGGCGGTACGCAGTTGCGATGGCGAACTGCTGGGGCAGGGCACCACCGATGCCACCGGCGTGGCGCGTTTCGCCAAGCTGGCCGATCGGCGCTACAAGAACTGCGCGAATGGCCTGGACGGCTATTTCGTGTCGGCCCGCATCGGTGCCGATCACGCCCAGGCGCGCGGCAAGGCCGACATGGCCTTCGTGATGTCGGACTGGAATCGCGGCATCGAGACGTGGCGCTTCAACGTGCCCACGGACCTGAGCCCGCAGCAGACGGTGCGCGCGCATACCGTGTTCGACCGCACGCTGCTGCGCGCTGGCGAGACGGTGTCGATGAAGCACCTGATTCGCAATGAAACGTCGCAGGGCTTTGCGCTGCCGGCGGCCATGCCGGCCAGGCTGGTCATCACGCACGAAGGCAGCGGCCAGAAGTACGAAATGCCGCTGGCCTGGCGCACCACCGCCACGGGCGGCCGTAGCGCCGAGAACACTTTCCAGGTGCCGCAGGCGGCCAAGCTTGGCGTCTACGATGTGGCGCTGGTCTACGACAACGACCGCACGCTCGACAGCGGCAGCTTCCGCGTGGAAGCGTTCCGGCTGCCCGTGCTGTCCGGCACGCTGTCGGTGACCAGGGATCCGAAGGTCAAGGGCAATGCGCTGGTGGCACCGGCCGAAGTGCCGGTGGGTGTGGAAATCCACTACCTGAACGGCGGCGGCGCGGCCGGCCTGCCCGTGCGGCTGTCCGCGCTGATGCGCGGCAAGGCCGTGAACTTTGCCGACTACGACGCGTTCTCGTTCAGCCCGCCGCGCGCGCAGGAATCGCGTAGCGGTGGAGACGAGGAGGAAGACCAGGACAGCACGCGCGACGAATCGGAAAAGCTCGTCGCCGACAAGCTGCCACTGACGCTGGACAAGGACGGCAACGGCAAGCTAACGGTCAAGAACCTGCCGAAGGTGGATGCGCCGCGCGACCTGATCCTCGAAGCCGGCTTCGCCGACCCCAATGGCGAGATCCAGACGCTGCGCCAGACCGTGCCGCTGTGGCCATCGGCCGTGGTGGTTGGCATTCGCGCCGCCAACTGGGTATCGGTGAGCCAGAAGCTGGCCGTGCAGGCCGTGGTGCTCGACACGCAGGGCAAGCCCGTGGCCGATTCGCCCGTGCAGGTCAAGGCGCGGGCGCGCATCACCACGTCGGCCCGCAAGCGCGTGGTCGGCGGCTTCTATCGCTACGACAACCGCAGCGAGACCAAGGATCTGGGCGTGGTGTGCGAAGCGCGCACCGATGCGCAGGGCCGTGCGCGTTGCGAGGTGGCGCTGTCGCAGGCGGGCGAAGTGGAACTGGTGGCCAACGCGCGCGATGCCGACGGCCGCGTGGCGGTGGCGGCCACGAGCGTCTGGGTGACGCGCCAGGGCGAACTCTGGTTCGGCGGCGAGAACCACGACCGCATGGACGTGCTGCCCGAGAAACGCGCCTATGCGCCCGGCGATACGGCCGTGTTCCAGGTGCGTATGCCGTTCCGTCGTGCCACGGCACTGGTCGCCGTCGAGCGCGAAGGCATCCTCGACACGCAGGTGGTGGAGCTGAACGGCAGCGATCCGACGATCAAGCTCAAGGTGAAGCCCGAGTGGGGGCCGAACGTGTATGTGTCGGTGCTGAGCCTGCGGGGCCGCCTGCGCGAGGTGCCGTGGTATTCGTTCTTCCAGTGGGGCTGGCGCCAGCCGCTCGACTGGTGGCACGCGTTCCGCAGCGAAGGGCGCGACTACGTGGCGCCGTCGCCGCTGGTGGACTTGTCGAAGCCGGCGTTCCGGCTTGGTCTGGCGCAGATCCGCGTGGGCAACGACGCGTACCGCCTGGACGTGAACGTGACCCCCGACAAGGCCAGCTATCCGGTACGCGGCAAGGCACGCGTGACGGTGCAGGTGAAGCTGCCCGACGGCAAGCCCGCGGCCAATGGCGAGGTGGCGCTGGCCGCCGTGGACCAGGCGCTGCTGGAGCTGATGCCGAACCAGAGCTGGAACCTGCTCGATGCCATGGTGCAGCAACGCAGCTACGGCGTGGAAACCTCCACCGCGCAGATGGAAATCATCGGCCGTCGCCACTATGGCCGCAAGGCGGTGCCGGCGGGCGGTGGCGGTGGCAAGAGCCCCACGCGCGAGCTGTTCGACACGCTGCTGCTGTGGAATCCGCGCGTGCAGCTCGATGGCGAAGGCAAGGCCACGCTGGAGGTGCCGCTCAACGATTCGCTGACCAGCTTCCGCATCGTCGCCGTGGCGGACCTGGGCGTGAACCGCTTCGGCAGCGGCAGCGCGACCATCGCCGCCACGCAGGACCTGCAGATGATTTCCGGGCTGCCGCTGCTGGTGCGCGAGGACGACAAGTACCGCGCGATGTTCACGCTGCGCAATACCACGCAGCGCGCGATGACCGTGGAAGCCACGGCGCGCGCCACGCTGGTGGACGCCCAGACGCTGCCCGCGCAGACCGTGCAGATTCCGGCCGGCGAAGCGCGCGAGATCGGCTGGGACATCGTCGCCCCGGCGCTGCTGGCCTACAGCCGCAGCGGCACGATCCTGTGGGAAGTGTCCGCCGCCGAAAAGGGTACGGGCGCCGCCAGCGACCGGCTCAAGGTGTCGCAGCAGATCGTGCCGGCGGTGCCCGTCACCGTGCAGCAGGCGATGCTGGCGCAGCTGACGCCGAACATGTCGGTGCCCGTGCAGGCCCCGGCCGGCGCGCTGGCCGATCCGTCGGGCAAGCTGCGTGGCGGCATGCAGGTGTCGCTGCAGTCGTCGCTGGCCGGCGGCATGCCCGGCGTGCGCGAGTGGTTCCGCAACTATCCGTTCAGCTGCCTCGAGCAGCGCTCGTCGAAATCGCTCGGCCTGGGCGACGCCGCTGCATGGGACGCATTGATGGCGCAGCTGCCGTCGTATCTCGATACAAATGGCCTGGCGGCGTACTTTCCGCTGCGTAGCGACAGCCAGTCTGGCAGCGAGGTGCTGACGGCCTATCTGCTGGCAATCGCGGACGAGGCCTCGCGCGCGGGCCTGCCGATGCGCATTCCCGATGCGCAGCGCGAGCAGATGGAACGCGGCCTGGTGGCCTTCGTCGAGGGCCGCATCTCGCCGCCGCGCTGGGCCCCGTCGTCGGCAACGATGGACCTCGACGTGCGCAAGCTGGCAGCCATCGAGGCGCTGTCGCGCAACGGGCGCGCGCAGGCGCGCATGCTCGGCTCGATCCAGATCCTGCCCGACCAGTGGCCGACCTCGGCGCTGATCGACTGGCTGGGCATCCTGTCGCGCGTGCAGGACATTCCCGAGCGCGACAAGCGCATGGCCGAGGCCACGCAGTTGCTGCGCAGCCGGCTGACCGTGCAGGGCACGCGGCTGGTGTTCTCGACCGAGCGCAACGACAACTGGTGGTGGCTGATGGCCGGCGGCGATGTGAATGCCGCCAAGCTGCTGGCGCTGGCGTCGCAGTTGCCGGCCTGGAAGGACGATGTGCCGCAACTGGTGACCGGCCTGCTGGGCCGCCAGACGCGCGGCGCGTGGTCGACCACCACGTCGAACGCCTGGGGCGTGATGGCGATCCGCCGCTACGCGCAGGTGTACGAGAAGACCCCCGTGGCCGGCACTGCGCGCGCCACGCTGGGCGAGGTGTCGCGCACCTTCGACTGGGCACGTGCCACGCAGAAGGAAGGCGTGGCCAGCGGCATGGTGGATCTGCCGTGGCCATCGGGCGCCGGCGGCGCGCCGGCCACGCTGCAGGTGGAGCAGCAGGGCACGGGCCGGCCGTGGGCCACGGTGCGCGCGCTGGCTGCGGTGCCGTTGCGCGAACCGGTGGCGGCGGGGTATCGCATCCGCCGTACCGTGACACCGGTGGATCAGGCGGTGGCCGGCAAGTGGTCGCGTGGCGACTCGTACCGCGTGAAGCTCGATATCGATGCCCAGGCGGACATGACGTGGGTGGTGGTGAGCGACCCCGTGCCCACTGGCGCAACGATCCTTGGCAGCGGCCTGGGCCGTGATTCGGTAATCGCCACGCGCGACCAGAAGTCGGCGTGGTCGGAGTTCACCGAGCGCACGCCGGAGGCCTATCGCGAGTACTTCGGCTATGTGCCGAAGGGCAGCGTGTCCGTGGAGTACACGGTTCGCCTGAACAATGCGGGCGAGTTCGCCTTGCCACCCACGCGGGTGGAGGCGATGTACGCGCCCGACGTGTTCGGCGAAGCGCCCAACGCCAAACTTGCCGTGGGAGCCGCCAAGTGAGCTGGATCGCCATGCGGATGCCCCCACGCGTGCGCGAATGGTGGATGGCCGGCGCGCTTGCCGGCATTACCTACGGTGTGCTGCTGTTCCAGGTATCGCTGGAGGTGCCGGCCGGCACGCCGCTGACCGGCCAGATTGCCTACCAGCCCGTGTGGAAGACGGCCATGGCGCTGCTGCTGGCGCGCGCGGCCTGGTTCCACCGGCCGAAGATCGAGCGACGCTGGCTGGTGATCGCGCTCGTGTTCTCCGCGCTGGGCGACTTCCTGCTGGCGCTGCCCGGGCTCAGGATCTCGTTCATCGGCGGGCTTGGCGCGTTCCTGCTGGCGCATCTGGCCTATCTGCGCCTGTTCGTGCCACTGGGGCCGGATATGCGCGCGCATCGGCTGATCGGCTGCGGCCTGGTGCTCGGTGCGGCCGGCGCGTTGCTGGGGCGCTTCTGGCCCAACCTCGGGCCGTTGATGTGGCCGGTTGCCGCCTACATCGGCGTGCTGGCGGCCATGGCCTGCGCGGCCATCCTGGCGCGGCTGCCCACGCCGCTGGCGGCGCTGGGCGCGCTGTGTTTTGTGATGTCGGACGCGATGATCGGCATGGCGAAATTCCTGTCGCCGTTCGACACCTATCAGCTTGGCATCTGGTGGACCTATGCCATCGCCCAGGTATTGCTGGTGGCCGGCGTGGTGGCGGGGCGCGGCGAGTGACGCGCGCACCCGGCGGAGTATGAAATGAAACGAAGTGCATGGGTGCTGGCAGGCGTACTGGTGCTGATGACAGCCGAGGCGCAGGCGGTGCCCACGTTCCGCGAGGTGCGCGACGACTGGCGCAGCGCCGACATCGTGGTCACCGATCGCCATGGCGAAACGGTGGCGCGCGTGCGCGACGATTTCAAGGCGCGGCGCGGCGACTGGGTCACGCTTGCCGATACGTCGCCGGCGCTGCGGACCGCGATCGTGTTGTCCGAGGACAAGCGCTTCTATGCGCACAGCGGCGTCGACTGGCAGGGCGTGGCGGCCGCCGCATGGGCGAACCTGTGGAACACGCGTACGCGCGGGGCATCGACGCTGACCATGCAACTGGCGGGCCTGCTCGACGACGACCTGCGTGCCGGGCGCGGACGCAGCTTCGGACAGAAGGTGGGGCAGGCGGTGAGCGCCTCGTCGCTGGAGCGCGGCTGGAGCAAGGACCAGATTCTGGAGGCGTACCTGAACCTGGTGCCATTCCGGGGCGAACTGGTGGGGCTGTCGGCGATGTCGCAGACGCTGTTCGGCAAGGTGCCGAGCGGACTCGATGCGCGCGAGTCGGCATTGGCCGTGGCGCTGGTGCGCAGCCCCAATGCCTCGGCGTTGCAGGTAGCCAGGCGTGCCTGCGGCATCCTGCGCGATATGCGCCAGCCGCGCGAATGCGACGGGCTCGACGGCTTTGCCATGCTGGTGCTGGCGAAGACGGCCAGCGTGGGGGGCGAAGGTGTAATGGCACGCGGCACGGCAAACCTGGCGCCCCATCTGGCGCGCGCGCTGGTCAGCCAGGCGCGGGCCGCAATGCCTGCCGGCAAGCCCGTGCCGGCGCGCATCGTCTCCACGCTCGATGCCAACGTGCAGCGCGTGGCGGTGGGCAGCCTGGACCGGCAGCTGCGCGAGCTGACCGGCCGCAATGTCGAGGACGGCGCGGTCGTCGTCATCGACAACGCGAGCGGCGATGTGCTGGCCTATGTGGGCTCGTCGGGTGCGCTGTCGTCGGCGGCGCAAGTCGATCACGCGGCCGCGCTGCGCCAGGCCGGCTCCACGCTCAAGCCCTTCCTGTACGCGCAGGCCATCGAGGAGCGCCGGCTCACGGCCGCATCGCTGCTCGACGATCGGCCCGTCAACCTGCCCACTGGCGGCGGCCTCTATATTCCGCAGAATTACGATCACCGCTATGCCGGCTGGGTCAGCCTGCGCGCGGCGCTGGGTGCGTCGCTGAATGTGCCCGCCGTGCGCACGCTGGTGATGGTGACGCCGCATCGGTTTCATCGGCGCCTGGTCTCGCTCGGTCTGCCGCTGACGCAGTCGGGCGACTACTACGGCTACAGCCTCGCGCTGGGCAGTGCCGATGTCTCGCTGCTGTCGCTGACCAATGCGTATCGTAGTTTCGCTAACGGTGGCGCCTATGCACCGGCGCGCTTGTCGCCCGGCAGCGTGCTGCCGCCTAAGCAGGCGGTGATGACCGCCGCATCGGCGTATGTGATTGGCGATGTGTTGTCGGATCGCCATGCGCGCGCCCGCACGTTCGGTCTGGACAGCCCGCTGACCACGCGCTTCTGGACGGCCGTGAAGACCGGCACCAGCAAGGACATGCGCGACAACTGGTGCGTGGGCTGGTCGCAGCGCTACACGGTGGGTGTGTGGGTGGGCAATGCCAGTGGCGCGAGCATGCACGATGTGTCGGGCGTCTCGGGCGCGGCGCCAATCTGGCACGAGGTGATGGCGGCCCTGCACAGCGGCGTGCGCAGCGAGCCGCCGGCCATGCCGGCTGGGGTGGAACGCGTGGCGCTGACATTCGACGACAACCTTGAACCGGCGCGCGACGAAGTGTTTCTGGCGGGCACGGCGATGCGCCGCATCAGCGTCGGCACGCCGGGCAAGACGCAGGGTACGCCAGCCATCGCCACGCCGGCGGATGGCACGATCTTCGCGCTCGATCCCGATATTCCGCCGTCGGCGCAGCGCGTGTGGTTCCATGCCGATGGCCTGACCGGTCAGACGGCCAACGCGGTGAGCTGGCGCATCGACGGCAAGCCGCTGGGCAAGGGTGGACAGGTGGCGTGGCTGCCGTGGCCGGGCAAGCATCGCGTGCAGCTGCTCGATGCCGCCGGCAGGGCGGTGCACGAAATCGGCATCGAGGTGCGCGGCGCCAGCGTGCGCGAGGGGCGGGCGCAGAAGGTGTCGGTGTCGCGGTGAAGGTGTCGCGGTGAAGGCGGCCGATAGCCGCGGTCAGCGCGGCGATTGCGGGAGCTGCCGCGCCTTGAGAAAGTCCACGAACACGCGCAGCTTGTGCGGCATCAGCGCGCGGCTTGGGTAGTAGAGATAGAAGCCCGAGAACGGCGGGGTCCACGCGTCGAGCACGGTGACCAGCGCCCCCGAGGCAAGCGCCTCGGCCACGTGCTGCGGAAACTCGTAGATCAATCCCAGCCCGGCCAGCGCGGCCTGGTGCAGCATGGTCTTGTCGTTGGCGATCAACGCGGCGCGCGTTTCGACGGTGAAGGGCCGGCCGCCGGCGTGCGCAAACTCCCACCGGTAGACCGATCCCATCGGCCCGAAGCGATATTGCAGGCAGGCGTGCCGATGCAGGTCATGCGGGGTATCCGGCGTGCCATGGCGGGCCAGATAGTCGGGCGAGGCGGCCACCACCAGGCGCAGCGCGCCGGTCACCGGGATGGCAACCATGTCCTGCTGCAACGCTTCGCCCAGGCGCAGGCCGGCATCGAACCCTTCGGCGATCAGGTCGATAAAGCGGTCGTCGGTGACGAGGTCCACGCAGATCGACGGATAGGCGCGCATGAACTCGGTCAGGATCGGCCGCAAGGCGATGACCACGGCCGAGTGCGAACTGGTCAGCCGCAGCGTACCCACCGGCACATCGCGCTGCTGGCGCACATCGTCGGTGGCGGCATGAATCTCGGCGAAGGCCGGGGCCACGCGTGCCAGCAGCGCGGCGCCGGCCTCGGTCAAGCCCACGTGGCGCGTCGTGCGTTGCAGCAGGCGCACGCCGAGCCGGTCTTCCAGCTGGCGGATGGTTTGCGAGATGGCCGACGGGCTCACACCCAGCGCCTTGGCCGCAGCGGTGAATCCGCCCAGTTGCGCCACGCGCGTGAAGGCCGCCAGCGCGGGCAGCGAATCGGGATCGATTGTGAAGTCAGGCTTCATGATGCGTGCAGCGTAGCACGCTGTTTCTGGCGTGGGCGGATCGCGATACTGGCGTTCATCCGGTGGCGGCCGTCCTGGCCGGCCGGGGTGTGAACCTGCAAGGAGTGACCCGATGACCGTAATGCGCAAACTGGGCCTGAACGGCCCCGAAGTGTTTCCCCTGGGCCTGGGCTGCATGGGCATGAGCGAGTTCTATGGCGCTCACGACGACGGCGAATCCATTCGCACGATAAATTACGCGATCGATAGAGGCGTGAATTTTATCGATACGGCGGATATCTACGGACCGCATACCAACGAACAGCTGGTAGGCCGGGCGCTGGCCGGGCGGCGTGACAAGGTGGTGCTGGCAACCAAGTTCGGCATCGTGCGCGACGCGACGAACCCTTCGGCACGGGGCGCCGATGGCCGCCCGGAGTACGTGCGGGCCGCCTGCGATGCCAGCCTGAAGCGGCTAGGCGTGGACCATATCGACCTGTACTACCAGCATCGCGTGGACCCCGACACGCCGATCGAGGAAACCGTGGGGGCCATGGCGGAGCTGGTCAAGGCCGGCAAGGTGCGCTGGCTCGGGCTGTCCGAGGCGGGCGCGAGCACCATCGAGCGTGCTCATGCCGTGCACCCGATCACCGCGTTGCAGACCGAATACTCGCTCTGGACCCGCGACGTGGACGAAAGCGGCATCCTGGCCACGTGCGAGCGCCTGGGCATCGGCTTCGTGCCCTATAGCCCGCTGGGACGCGGCTTTCTGACGGGTGCCATCCGTACGCCCGACGATTTTGCGGCGGACGACTACCGGCGCACCAATCCGCGCTTCATGGGCGACAACTTCGCGCGCAACCTGAAACTGGTAGAGGCAGTACGCGAGCTGGCCAGCGCGAAGGGCTGCACGCCGGCGCAGCTGGCGCTGGCCTGGGTGCTGGCGCGGGGCGAGCACGTGGTGCCGATTCCGGGCACGCGGCGGATTGCCAACCTCGACGACAACCTCGGCGCGCTCGACATCGAGCTGTCCGCGCGGGACATGGCCGACATCGATGCGGTGTTCCCGCTGGGCGCAGCGGCGGGTACGCGCTACGCCGGGCCGATGATGCACCTGCTGTCGCGCTGAGCGGGCCGTCATTGCGGCCGGCGAGGGGAGGCGCCAGGCGCGTCCTGCGCGACAATGGCGGCTTCCGTCCGACTTGCGCCCGCTTCCTCCCGCTTCCTCCCGATACCGATGACTGCTCCGCTGCCTGCCCTCGACGCCGCCGCCACCGCGGCCCGCCTGCCGTATCCGGCGCTTGCCGAAGCCATTGCCGACATGCTCGGCGAACTGCGCGCCGGCACGGCCATGGCGCCGCCGCGCATCGCGCTGCCCGTGGGCGACGCCGAGCGCGGGCAGGGCACGCTGCTGGTGATGCCGGCCCGCAACCGCGACATCGTGATGACCAAGAACATCACGGTGCATCCCGACAATCCGCAACGCGGGCTGCCCAACATCCTCGGTGAAGTGCTGGTGGCCAACGCCCACACCGGCGAGCGCCTGGCCATGCTGGACGGCCCGACCGTCACGGGCCGCCGCACGGCCGCCGTCTCGCTGCTGGCGGCGCAATCGTTCGCACCGATGATTGACGGCGAGCTGCTGATCGTCGGGGCGGGCGTGCAGGCGCAAACGCACCTGGAAGCGTTCGCCGCGGGGCTGCCGCTGCGCAAGGTCTGGCTGCAATCGCGCACGCGCGACAAGGCCGAGGCGCTGGCGGCGCACGCGCAAACCCTGGGCGTGGCGGCGGAGGTGATCGACGACGTTGCGGCGGTGCTGCCGCGCGTCTCGATGGTGGTCACGGTGACGTCCAGCCGCGTACCGGTGCTGCCCGACCTCGACAGCGGGCTGTGGACCGACCGGCACTTCGTGGCCGCCGTCGGCGCGTTCCGGCCGGACATGTGCGAATTGCCGCCCGAACTCTGCCGTATTGCTTCGGCGCGGGGCCGGCTCCTGGCCGACACGCTGTTCGGCATTGAGGACGAGGCGGGCGACCTGCTCCAGGCCGGCATTGACTGGCACACGGTGCAACCGTTCGAGACGGCCATCCTGCAAGCGCCGGCGCTGCGCTCACGTACCGGCAGTCCGCTGGTGTTCAAGAGCGTGGGATATGCGCTCTGGGACCTCGCCGCCTGCGTGCTGGCGAGCCGCAAGTAGGGGCGGCGGCACACGCCGCGGCGCTTCCGAACAACCGTTTGCCTGCGCGCTATGCAGCAATAAAACCACTCACTGCGAGTGGTTTTTCATTTATGAAACTGAACCGTTGCGCTGGCGCATCGTTTTGGATGCAAAAACGGGAAAATTGCTGCGCATCTTTTGGGTTAACCCTGTCTTTAGGGCGTTTCTTCTATCATCCCGTCCCGTGTTTGAAACAGTCCGCGCAGGCGGCACAGGATAATTGCCGCCAGCAGTGGCTGTATTCGAATGAGGATGGAGTAAGAGGAACAATGAACAAGATCTATAAGAAGATGCTCATGGCGGGTGCCGCCATGGCACTGGCTGGCGCCGCACAGGCCCAGTCCGCGGGCAGTAACATCGTTAGCGCTGGCTGGATGCGTGTCATGCCCACCGGCGATTCGCAATTCCTGACGATCGATTCGATTGCCGGCCGTCCGGTTGGCACGCAGCGCCCCAACACCGGCGCTTCGATCGACACGGCCGACACGGCAGGCCTGACCTTCGCGCATTTCTTTACCGACAATATCTCGGCGGAATTCGTGGTCGGCATTCCGCCGAAGCACGACGTGAGCGGCGATCGCAGCTATGCCCAGTATGGCAAGCTCGGCGAAGTGCGCCAGTGGAGCCCGGCCATCGTGGCCAAGTGGCACTTCTTCGACGCCAAGACCAAGTTCCGCCCGTACGTGGGCGTTGGCGTCAACTACACCTGGTTCACTGGCGAATCGGTCACCAACCAGACCTTCGTGCAGCGCGAGTTCGGCCCGGGCTCGACGATGACGGCCACCGCCAGCTCGTCGTGGAACCCCGTGTTCAACGTGGGCGCCAACTACGCCATCAACGAGAAGTGGTTCGTTGGCTTCTCGGTGTCGTATGTGCCGATTTCGAGCACCGCGCACTTCACGACCACGCTGGCCAACGGCGCGAAGGTCGAGTCGCACACCAAGATCAAGATCGATCCGGTGGTCACGTTCCTGAACGTCGGCTACAAGTTCTGACCGGCCTCCCGCCGACTGCAGGCGGACCGGACATGACGAAGGGCACCCGCGGGTGCCCTTTTTATTTGGCCTGCGTGGCTTCAGCCGGCCTGCTTCACCGGATAGCCGGCGGCCTCGATGGCCTGGCGCAGCGCGGCGCTGTCGGCGCCGGACTGAACCTTCACCGACTGGGTGGGCACATCGGCCGACACCTGCGCGGCGGGATCGACGGCCTGCACCGCGCGGGTGATGGCGCCGACACAGTGGTTGCAGGACATGCCTTCGACCTGGAACTGGATCATGGTGATGACTCCTTTTTCGATGAGGGAAGTACGACTTCGGACTGGAGTATGAACCTTCCCACCGTGGGAAGCGCAAGGACGCTGCGCCAGGGTGGGAAGACCTTGACCTTCCAATGGTGGTAAGGTCCACAGTGACCTTGTCGCGCACCGTGCGCATTGCCGGCCTCCCTCGCCCACCCTCGCCATGTCCACCCCAGCTCCAGCCCTGAACCCCGCCGAATGGCGCCTGCCCGTCGAGGGCATGACGTGTGCCTCTTGCGTGCGCCGCGTGGAAAACGCGCTCGCCAAGGTGCCCGGCGTGCGCGATGTGGCTGTCAACCTGGCCACCGAACAGGCCACGCTGCAGGCCGATGATGGCGCGGCGCTCTCCGCTGCCGCCCAGGCCGTGGCCGACGCCGGCTATGACGTGCCGCGCGACGAGATCGAACTCGATATCGCCGACATGACTTGCGCGTCGTGCGTGGGCCGCGTGGAGCGTGCGCTGCGCGCCGTGCCCGGCGTGCTGAACGCCCAGGTGAACCTGGCCACCGAACGCGCCAGCGTGACCGTGCTGCGCGGCACCGCCGACGCCGCCATGCTGGCCGATGCCGTGGGCCGTGCCGGTTACGGCGCAAAGCCGGTGGTCGAGGCCACTGCCGCAGCAACGGGTGCGGGTGCGGCAGACCGGCATGACTTCTGGCAGGGCCCCTGGCCCGTGGTGATCTCGGCGGCGTTGTCGCTGCCGCTGGTGGCGCCGATGGTGCTCGCATGGTTCGGCATCCATGCCATGGTGCCGGGCTGGCTGCAATGGCTGCTGGCTACGCCGGTGCAGTTCGTGTTCGGCTGGCGCTTCTACAAGGCCGGCTACAAGGCCGTACGCGCGCGCGCCGGCAACATGGACCTGCTGGTGGCGCTGGGCACGTCCGCGGCCTATGGCCTGTCGATCTGGCAGATGTTCACGGCGTCCGACGCCATGCCGCACCTGTATTTCGAAAGTGCCGCAGTCGTCATCACGCTGGTGCGGCTGGGCAAGTGGCTCGAAGTGCGCGCCAAGCGCCAGACCGCCAATGCCATTCGCGCCCTGGCCGCGCTGCGCCCCGAGACCGCGCACGTGCGGCGGCAGGGGGTGGAACAAGAGGTGCCGCTGGCCGAGGTGCGCGTGGGCGATCGTGTCGTGGTGCGTCCCGGCGAGCGGATTCCGGTCGACGCCGAGGTGATCGAAGGCAACAGCCATGCCGATGAATCGATGCTGACCGGGGAGCCCGTGCCCGTGCCGAAGCAGCCGGGGGACCGGCTGACCGGCGGCGCCATCAACTTCGAAGGCTTGCTGGTGGCGCGTACGGTGGCTGTGGGCGCCGAGACCACGCTGGCCCGGATCATCCGCATGGTCGAGCACGCGCAGGCCGCAAAGGCGCCGATCCAGCGCATGGTGGACCAAGTCAGCGCGGTGTTCGTGCCCGTGGTGCTGGGTATCGCGCTGGTCACGCTGCTGGGCTGGGGCCTGGTAGCGGGCGACTGGAGCCAGGCGCTGCTCAATGCGGTGGCCGTGCTGGTGATTGCCTGCCCGTGCGCGCTGGGCCTGGCCACGCCCACCGCGATCATGGCCGGCACCGGTGCGGGAGCGCGGGCGGGCATCCTGATCAAGGACGCGGAGGCGCTGGAAGTGGCGCATCGCGTATCGATCGTCGCCTTCGACAAGACCGGCACGCTGACCGTGGGCAAGCCCGAGGTGGTGGCGCTGCACGCGGCGGACGGTGACGAGGCGGCGCTGCTGGCGCGTCTGGCCGCGCTGCAGGCCGGCAGCGAGCATCCGCTGGCACGTGCCGTGACCGCGCTGGCCCAGGCCCGCCAGGTGGCAGTGCCCGCCGCCACGGACGTGCGCGCGTTGCCCGGGCGGGGCATTGCCGGTGTGGTGGCTGGGCAGCCGCTGCAGCTGGGCAGCGAGGGTCTGCGCGCCTCGCTGAACGCCGATGCCGGCGCGCTGCAGACCGATGCCGAACGGCTGCGCCAGGAAGGCCGCACCGTGTCATGGCTGATCGATCCCGCCCAGGCCACGGTGCTGGGGCTGGTGGCCTTCGGCGACGCGCTGAAGCCGGGCGCCGCCGCCGCCATTGCCCGCCTGCGCGAAGCCGGTATCCGCACCGTGATGCTGACCGGCGACAACGCCGGTGCCGCCGCGCGCGTGGGCCAGGCGCTGGGCATCGACGATGTGCAGGCCGAGGTGCTGCCCGAGGACAAGGCCGCGCGCGTAACGGCGCTGCGTGCCGATGGCCAGGCCGTGGTGGCCATGGTGGGCGACGGCATCAACGACGCGCCGGCGCTGGCGGCGGCCGATGTCGGCATCGCCATGTCCACCGGCACCGACGTGGCCATGCATGCCGCCGGCATCACGCTGATGCGCGGTGACCCGGCGCTGGTGGCCGATGCGCTGTCCGTATCACACCGTACCGTGCGCAAGATCCGCCAGAACCTGTTCTGGGCGTTCATCTATAACGTCATCGGTATCCCGCTGGCCGTGGCGGGCCTGCTGAACCCGGTGGTGGCTGGCGCGGCGATGGCGTTCTCGAGCGTCAGCGTGGTGAGCAACGCATTGCTGCTGCGCCGCTGGCATCCGCTGGCCGGAAAGGAGACCTCATGAATATTGGTGAAGCCGCGGAAGCCTCGGGGGTTTCCGCGAAGATGATCCGCCACTACGAATCGATCGGCCTGGTGGAGGCGCCGCCGCGCAGCGAAGGGGGCTATCGCCGCTACGACGAACGCGCGGTGCACACCTTGCGCTTCGTGCGGCGCGCCCGTAATCTCGGCTTCTCGCTCGACGAGATCCGCAACCTGTTGTCGCTCTGGCATGATCGCGGCCGGGCCAGCGCCGATGTGAAGGCGTTGACGCTCAAGCATGTGGCCGACCTGGAAGTGCGGATTGCCGAATTGGCCGCAATGCGCGACACGCTGCGCACCCTGGCCGAAGCCTGCAGTGGCGACGACCGGCCCGACTGCCCGATCCTCTCGGACATGGCGGCCGATTGTCCGGCGTGCCACGGGTAGCCGCGACGCGTCTTCCCGGCTGCGCGTCGTCGGCGGCATGGCGCAGCACCCAGCATCACCCTCGCATCACCCTCGCATCACGACAAGTGCAGGTCCCGACAAGGAGACGAGTGGGATGGACCAACCTGTGATGGCCGCCGGCATGCCGGACACCGGCGCAACCCGTACGCCCGCCACCGAATCGCGCCAACGCATGCGCGATGGCACCGAGCTGCTGCTGCGCACCTGGCTGCCCGACCCGCGCCACTTTCCCGAGCCCACCGGCACCGTGCTGCTGGTGCATGGCCTGGCCGAGCACAGTGGACGCTATCCGCACGTGGCCGCCGCGCTGTGCGCGCTGGGGCTGCGCGTGCGCGCCTATGACCATCGCGGACACGGCGCCAGCGGCGGCCCGCGCATGGTGGTGCCCGATGCCGACCGCTATCTCGACGATCTTTCCGAAATCTACGATGCCGCAGTGCGGCAATGGCACGAACTGCCAATCGTGCTGGGCCACAGCATGGGCGGGCTGGTTGCCGCACGATTCGCCACGGCGCGCGTGCGGCCGATACGCGCGCTGATCCTGTCGTCGCCAGCGCTGGCGCTTCGGCTCTCGGGCAGTATGCTCACGCTGCATCGTGTGCTGCTGGCACTGGCGCCCCGTATGCGCGTGCCGAATCCCATCGACGCGCGCCTGCTTTCGCACGACGCAGAAGTGGCGCGTGCCTATCGCACCGACCCGCTCGTGCAGGGCACGATCAGCGCCAGCGTGCTGGAGTCATTCATGCGCGGCATGGCGCAGGCGCAGGCCGACGCGCCCCGGCTGGAGGCGCCGATGCTGATGCTGGTGGCCGGAGCCGACCGCATCGTCGATCCGCAGGGCAGCCGCACCTTCTTCGACAACGCGCCCGAGGATCTGCGCGAGCTGCGCTGGTTCGACAACGGGTATCACGAAATCTTCAACGAGGCCGAACCGCTGCGCGGCGAGGTGCTGGACGCGCTGGCGGAATGGCTGCGGCGTCATCTGGAAAGTCCGGCAAAGCCCTGACGACGGCGGCACGCAAGTCGTGCGATGATCTCCGCCATTCCGACAATAAAAAACCGATGCCCTCAGGGCAGGCAAGGATGCAAGGAATGGAGACGTACGACTACATCATCGTGGGCGGCGGTTCGGCTGGCTGCGTGCTGGCCAACCGCCTGACACAGGACGCCGATGTCAACGTGCTGCTGCTGGAAGCGGGCGGCAAGGACGACTACCACTGGATCCATATCCCCGTTGGCTACCTGTACTGCATTGGCAATCCGCGTACCGACTGGCTCTACCGCACCGCCGAGGAAGCCGGGCTGAACGGCCGCTCCCTCGGCTATCCGCGCGGCCGCGTGCTCGGCGGCTGCTCGTCGATCAACGGCATGATCTACATGCGCGGCCAGCGCGAGGACTACGACGACTGGGCGCGCATTACCGGTGACGATGGCTGGCGCTGGGACAACGTGCTGCCGCTGTTCAAGCGCAGCGAAGACCATCACCGCGGTGCCAACGCGTTCCATGGTGCCGGCGGCGAATGGCGTGTGGAGGCACAGCGGCTGCACTGGGACATCCTGGAGCGCTTTATCGAGGCTGCCGAGCAGGCCGGCATTCCACGTACCGACGACTTCAACCGCGGCGACAACTTCGGGGTGGGCTACTTCGAGGTGAACCAGCGTCGCGGCATTCGCTGGAATACGGCCAAGGCGTTCCTGCGCAAGGCTGCCGAGCGGCCCAACCTGACCATCGTGACCGGCGCGCAGGTCAGTGGCCTGACCTTCGACGCGCCCGATGGCCGCCGTTGCACCGGCGTGCAGTACGTGGGCGGTGGCCAGCCGCTGGAAGCGCGCGCCACCGAGGAGGTGATTCTCGCGGCCGGCGCGGTGAACTCGCCGCAGTTGCTGGAGCTGTCCGGCATCGGCCAGCCCGAGCGGCTGCAGGCGCTTGGCATTCGCGTGCGCCATGGCCTGCGCGGCGTGGGCGAGAACCTGCAAGACCACCTGCAGCTGCGTACCGTGATCAAGGTGCAGGGCGTGCGCACGCTCAACACCCGTGCGTCGAAATGGTGGGGCAAGCTCGGCATCGGGCTGCAGTACGCGTTCAACCAGAGCGGGCCGATGAGCATGGCGCCGTCGCAGCTGGGCGCCTTTGCGCGCAGCGACGCAGGGCAGGCGCGGCCCAACGTCGAGTATCACGTGCAGCCGTTGTCGCTGGACAAGTTCGGCGATCCGCTGCACGCCTTCAACGCGTTCACGGCGAGCGTTTGCAACCTGCGGCCCACGTCGCGCGGCAGCGTGCATATCGAGGATGCGGACTTCCGCCGCGCGCCGCGCATCGCGCCGAACTATCTCTCCACGGACGCCGACCGCAAGGTGGCCGCCGACTCGATCCGCCTGACGCGGCGCATTGTGAGTTCACCCGCCCTGGCGCCGTACCAGCCCACCGAATGGTTGCCCGGCGCCGCGTTCCAGACCGACGAGCAGCTGGCCGAAGCGGCCGGCGCGATCGGCACCACGATCTTTCATCCGGTGGGTACGTGCCGCATGGGCGGCGCCGACGATGCCGACGCCGTGGTGGACAACCGCCTGCGCGTGCGCGGCATCGCGGGGTTGCGCGTGGTGGATGCCTCCGTGATGCCGCTGATCACATCGGGCAACACGAACTCGCCCACCATCATGATTGCCGAGCGGGCCAGCGAGATGATTCGCGCGGATCGCAAGGCGCGTGCGAGCGGTGCAGCAAATGCACCGGAAATCGTCACCCCGGTCTCGGCCTAAGGGTCTTCCACGAGACATGGCGAAGCCGGCCGCCGCCGACGTCGGTGCGGCTTCGCACATCGGATTGCCGGCCCGTCGGTAATGTATTACGCCTAGTGCAAACCCCGATGTTTTGCGACGCAGCAGGCGCACACAATAGTCGCCGGTATACGGTGCCGCTACCTTCACTTGGCGCACCGATCCACACACGGCAGCCGCACCGTTCCCCTATATATAAAAGCGGCAAACATGGCGACAAACGCCGGAGTTCGAACCATTGTCATTTGCCGGGCACAAGCCGGCAAACGTAGCAAGAGGGCGGGCAGGAGACTATGACTCAGGAAATCATCCTGGAAACGAAGAACCTCACGAAGGAATTCAAGGGGTTCACGGCGGTGAGCGACGTCAACCTGCGCGTGCGTCGCGGCTCGATCCATGCCTTGATCGGACCGAACGGCGCGGGCAAGACCACCTGCTTCAACCTGCTGACCAAGTTCCTGGAGCCCACCACGGGCACCATCCTTTTCAACGGCATCGACATCACGCGCGAGAAGCCGGCGCAGATTGCGCGGCGAGGCGTGATTCGCTCGTTCCAGATTTCCGCCGTGTTCCCGCACCTGACCGTGCGCGAGAACGTGCGCATCGGCCTGCAGCGCCAGCTTGGCACCGCGTTTCAGTTCTGGCGCAGCGAGCGGTCGCTCGACGTGCTGAACCGCCGCGCGATGGATCTGCTGGACCAGGTGGGCCTGACCGAGTTCGCCGAGACCACCACCGTCAACCTGCCGTACGGCCGCAAGCGCGCGCTGGAGATTGCCACCACGCTGGCGATGGAGCCCGAGCTGATGCTGCTGGACGAGCCCACGCAGGGCATGGGCCATGAAGACGTGGACCGCGTAACGCAGCTGATCAAGAAGGTCTCCGAAGGCCGCACCATCCTGATGGTCGAGCACAACATGAACGTGGTGTCGTCGATCGCCGACAAGATCACGGTGCTGCAACGCGGCGCCATCCTGGCCGAAGGCCCCTACGCCGAGGTGTCGAAAGACCCGCGCGTGATGGAAGCCTACATGGGCACCGCCGACGCCGAACTGCAGGGAGCGCACTGAGATGAGCAACGCATCCAACGTTCCGGCACTGGAGATCAAGGACCTGCACGCCTGGTACGGCGAGTCGCACATCCTGCACGGCGTGGACCTGACCGTGAACCGTGGCGAAGTGGTCACGCTGCTGGGCCGCAACGGCGCCGGCCGCACCACCACCATGCGCGCGATCATGGGCCTGACCGGCGCGCGCAAGG
>Ga0102589_1000611_pt1 | contig 65225 bp, 66 predicted proteins | sample AraplaMF_Col_mLB_FD_76858 | JGI IMG/M metagenome (GOLD analysis project Ga0102589, IMG submission 76858) | Arabidopsis root microbial communities from the University of North Carolina, USA - plate scrape MF_Col_mLB | ecosystem: Host-associated > Plants > Roots > Endosphere | place: USA...
GGGCGTGCCGCTGGCGCTGCCGCGCAAGCCCATGCGCATGCCCGACGAGGCCCGCAAGCGTCGCATCGCCGACGCCTTCAATGCCATCAATGGTGACGAGCGCGCCGCGGCGTAAGTGACATAGGGCTGCTGGCATCGGAGGTTGCCGGCAGCCTTTACGCATACTGAAGCATCCGCTTCACCACATCAAATGGGAGGATTTCATGACAAACCGTACTCGCGCGTTTTCTCGCTATGCCGCAGGCTTCCTCATGGCGGGCGGCCTGCTTTCCGCGTCCGCCGCCATGGCGGATTGGCCCGAACGACCCGTGACGCTGATCGTCGTGGCCGGCGCCGGCGGCGGCAGCGACTACACGATGCGCCTCCTGGGTGCCGAGCTGGAAGCAGCCCTCGGCAAACCCTTTACGATCGTCAACCAGGCACAGGCCTCTGGTATCGTCGGCTACACGACCTATACCAGCGCGGCCGCCGACGGTTATACGCTCGGCCAGCTTTCCCCGATCGCCCAATTCAAACTGCTCGGGCAGGCGAACTTCACGCCGGACAACTTCACGGCGATTGCCCAGTTCAACGCCGACCCATCCGCCATCCACGTCGCCAAGAATTCCGAGATCACGGACATGAAGGTGCTCGTCGATATCCTGAAGGCGGACCCCGGCAAGCTCAGGATTTCCTGTGGCGGCTCCTGCAATGCGAGCTGGGACATCCCCTTTGTTTCGATGCTGCTCGATCAGGGCGTCGACGTCACCAAGCTGAACCTCATCCCCGGCCCGGGGTCTGCGGCAGCCCTTCAGGAGTTGGCCGCGGGCGGCGTTGACGTCGTTCTCTGCTCGATCCCCGAAACCACCGCACTTGCCGAGGCCGGCATCGTGCGCAGCGTTGCTGTCATGAGTGAAGAACGCATCGCGATCGACGATAGCATTCCGACCGTCAAGGAGCAGCTCGGCAAAGCCTATGTCGGCGGAACCTGGCGCGGCATCGGCGGCCCGGCGAACATGGACGCGGCGCTTGTCGCGAAAATCGAAGGCGCCATCAAGCAGGCCGTCGAGAGCGAGAAGTTCAAGACGGGCATGGAAGCGCGCGGCTTCGGCGTGGCATGGCTGGACCATGCTGCCTTCACTGCTTTCCTCGACAGCCATTTTGAGGAAACCACCAAGGTCATCAACGCTCTGAAGGGGCAGTGATCCCGAGGAGATCGCCGACATGGTGAAGTTTCACGACCGGCATCTGGGCGTGATGATGGTGGCGCTCGGCGCCGTTATCATCGGCCTCGCCATGGCCCTGCCGGGGCCGATCACAGGGGCGCATATCGCCTATGGTCCCGGTTTCTTCCCTTCGCTGCTCGGCGTGGCGACCATGCTCGCGGGCGTTGCGTTGGCCATTCGTGGCCCGCAGGCGGCCAAGGATGGCGACGCGTCAGATGCCGAAGCCAAGGGCAGGCCTCGGTTCGCGGCCCCGCTTCTCGTTCTCGGTTCGATGCTTGCCTATGTCTATCTGAGTGACACGGTCGGCTTTCTTCCGATGAGCATGGTCATTCTCGTGCTGCTCCTGATGGTCGGCGGCATGCGGTTTGTCTCCGCGCTCCTGCTGTCGCTTGCCACGAGCATCGCGATCTATCTCCTCTTTTCAAAGGTGCTGATGGTTCCGCTTCCGCGCGGCCTGCTACAGCCCTGGGCAATCTGGCTATGATGGCACATATCCTGTCGGCGGCGGCCGAACTGTTCTCTCCCTATGTGATGGCGGTCATCCTCGGCAGCGCCGTCTTTGGCCTGTTCATCGGCGCCATCCCGGGTCTCACCGCCACCATGGCGACGGCTCTGCTCGTTCCCATCACGTTTTATATGGACCCGGTGCCGGCCGTTGCCGCCATGGTCACCGCCTCGGCAATGGCGATGTTCGCCGGCGATATTCCTTCCGCGCTGCTTCGCATGCCGGGGACGCCGGCCTCCGCCGCCTATACCGACGATGCCTTCGCGTTGACGAAAAAGGGTATGGCGCATGTCTCGCTGGGTATCTGCCTGCTAACGTCGGCCATCGGCGGCATTTTCGGCGCTCTCGTCCTGTCCTTGTTCGCACCTCCGCTGGCATCGCTCGCATTGAAGTTCAGCAGTTTTGAATATTTCTGGCTATGCCTGCTGGGCCTGACGACATCCGCCTTCATCATGCAGGGTTCTCCGATCAAGGGCATCATCTCGCTCAGCCTCGGCCTGTTCGTATCGACCATCGGTATCGATCCGGTGAGCGGCGTTCCGCGCTTCACCTTCGGTGCCCCCTCGCTGATCGGCGGCGTCTCGCTCGTGCCGGTCATGATCGGGGTTTTCGCTGTGGCCGAAATTCTGCGCTTCTACGCGCATCGCAATCCCAAGCTCGCGCTGGAACAGGTCGAACTGAAGGGCGTGTTTTCGGGGCAGGGGCGTATCCTGTGGCGCGAGCGCAAGGCGATCGCGCAGGGCAACGTGCTGGGAACGCTTATCGGCATCGTGCCGGGCGCGGGCGCCGATATCGCCGCCTGGATTTCGTATTCGGTGGCCAAGAAATTCTCGCGCAAGCCCGAGGAATACGGTCGTGGTTCCGAAGAAGGCCTGGCGGCAGCGGGTGCGGCCAACAATGCCGCCGTCAGCGGCGCCTATATCCCGGCGCTCGTCTTCGGCATTCCCGGCGACGCCATCACGGCTATCGTGATCGGCGTGCTCTTCATGAAGGGCGTCAATCCGGGGCCGACGATCTTCCTCAACAACCCGTCCACCGTCTACGGCATCTTCATGGCGTTCCTCGTCGCCAACCTCCTGATGATTCCGCTTGGATGGGTCGCGATCCGTTGCGGCCGCGTCATCCTGAAGGCGCGGCTCGCCATTCTCATGCCGGTCATTCTGGTCTTCTGCATGGTCGGTTCGTTTGCGGTCGACAACACGGTGACGGCCGTCGGCGTGGCGCTTGCCTTCGGCGTGATAGGCTACTTCATGGAAGAGACCGGTATTCCCATCGCGCCCTTCGTTCTCGGCATCGTGCTGGGCCCTCTGGTCGAACAGAACTTCCTGACCTCGATGATGAAATCGGGAGGATCCTTCATCGCGTTCTTCGACCGGCCGATCGCAGCGGGGTTGGCGCTCGTCACGATCATAATCTGGCTGTCGCCATTGCTCGCTCTTTTTCGGCGGCGCCCACTGCTTCAGGACAACCCGGATTGATCAAGATCGCATCGCAGGTTGGACGCGGAGAACATTTCGCCTTGACCTAAGTACCGGCTAATGGATTGTCCAAATGCCATCGAGACATGTGTAACATCGACCGAGTTGGCGCCGGTTCGAATCCGCTCGATGCGAAAAGTATTCTAGGTGCTCGCTCGCTCGACGATATGGAAGCCGGTGTCGACTGTCACTTGCTGCCGCGTGTTGCCGTTCGCTCGCTCGATGATCAGCGACATCGCGTTTTGTCCCATCTCGTAGGCGTGCGGATGGACGCTGGTGATGCCCGGGGTGATCTCCGAGGCTATTTCATAGTCGCCCCATCCCGCCACGGCCAGCCGTTCCGGGACTTTCCAGCCTCGCCTTCCGCATTCGAAGAGAACGCCGGCGGCCACGATATCCGTCGGGCAGATGATCGCGTCGAGCTCAGGGTCGATGCTGCAAAGGCCTTCCAGGGCTTTTGGACCCGCTCCGAAACCGTGAGCCTGATCGATCAGGAAGATCCGGTGGCTGCTGAGGCCAGCTTGCTCGACGCATTGTATGAAAGCAGGCAGCCGTTCGGTGAAGCGGTGCGAGACATCGCCTTCGTATCCGACGAAACCGATCCTGGTATAGCCTTGTGCGATAAGAAGTTCGACGATGGCGCGGGTTGCATCGATCGTGGAGTATCCAACAGCCATGTCAAACGGGTTCCGGTGCACCCAGGCTTCGACGACCGGCACACCTGTCTTTTTCAGCAGGGTTCGCGCGCTGTCCTCGTGTTCATCGCCGACCAGCGCAATGCCTGCAACGCGGAGTCCGATGAGGGTGCGGATTGCCGCAGCCTCCTGTTCCAAACTGTCCGCCAGCTTCAAGATGAGCTGGTACCCGTTGTCGGCGACGTGCTCCTGCATGCCACGGACGTAATTGTAGAAGCTCGAATTCTTGATCGAGGGGATGACGGCGCCTATGACGCGGCTCTGGCCTGACGCCAGGTTGCCGGCGGCGTGGTTCGGGACGTAGCCCAGTTCGGCAGCAATCTGCAGCACGCGCTCGCGTGTTTCCTCGTGAACCCGCTGCGGATAACGGAAGCTGTTTGAAACCGTCATCGGCGATACACCGGCCGCCAACGCGACCGATTGCATGGTGACTGTTCCATCTAAACGAAGCTTCGTCATGCTACAAACCCCAGTCGATTTTACGGCGCGCTGATTGCTGAATACGCAGTGCTTCAAATGTCGCCGAAGAGAGAAAAGCAATCCTTGACAGGAAATGCTTGCAGAATATTGTAGCGCTACAAATTGAATTTGAACATGTCGTCAACGGCCTTGTTTACGGATAAAGACGTAGGAACTTTTCATGACAGTAGTCGGAGCCCGGCTCAACAAGGGACTGGTGCTGACTGGAATCCATAAATCCTATGGCAAGGTCGCGGCTGTCAAGAATTTGGACTTGCATGTCGATGACGGCGAACTCGTCGCATTGCTCGGCCCGTCCGGCTGCGGCAAGACGACGACGCTGCGCATGGTGGCAGGGTTCGAGACCCCGGATGCCGGAACGATTGAGATCGACGGCGAGGAAATTTCGGCACTGCCGCCGCACAAGCGTCGTCTCGGCATGGTCTTTCAGAACTACAGCCTTTTCCCGCATCGGACGGTTGCCGAAAACATCGGTTTCGGCCTGCGCATGGCCGGGATGGCGAAATCCGCCCGTGATGCGAAGATCAATGAGATGCTGGACCTCGTACAGCTGCAAGGCAGGGGTGATGTCTACCCGTCAAAGCTCTCTGGCGGCCAGCAGCAGCGTGTCGCGCTGGCGCGTTCGCTTGTCGTCAATCCCAAGGTCCTGCTGCTTGACGAGCCGCTGGGTGCGCTCGACAAGTCGTTGCGTGAGAGCATGCAGTTCGAAATCCGCGGCATGCAGCAGCGCCTCGGCATCACCGCTCTTCTCGTGACACATGACCAGGAAGAGGCCATGTCGATGGCCGACAAGGTCGCCGTCATGAACGGTGGGCGGATCCTGCAGATCGGTGCTCCGGCAGATATCTACGATCGGCCGAAAAGCCGCTTCGTTGCGGAGTTTCTCGGAGCCTCGAACATATATGAAGGCCACGTCAGCGATGACGGCGGAAGCCTCGTTACGCCCGGTCCGCAGGGGCCCGTAAGGCTGCATCTGCCCGAAGCACAGAAGGCCGGTCAGTTTCTGCTTCTCTCGGTTCGCCCGGAGCGCATGGTGCTGACACCCGGCGAGGCACCGGCTGGCCTTGCCGCGCGTGTCGTCGGCGCGGTGTTTCGCGGAAATTATGCTGCCTACCAGGTCGAAGTGCCGGCGCTCGGTCGGGAACTCTTCGTTTACCGGCAGGCCGACGGACCGCTCGGCTCCACCACCTATCATCTCGGGCAGGCCGTGACGCTCGACTGGGCGGCGCAGGACGGCGTCATCGTGAGCGCGGAGTAAATTGGAAGTGACGAACATGCAGAAAAGCGGTGCGCGCATCGGGATCGACGTCGGCGGGACGTTTACCGATTTTGTCCTGTCCAACCCGAATGATGGCAGCCTGACCTATTACAAGGAGCCGTCGACGCCGGATGAGCCGTCCCGTGCGCTGATCGAAGGCCTGCAGTCGCTCCTGAAGAAGGCGGGCATGACGCCCAGTGATGTCGGCACTCTGATGCATGGCACGACGATCGGGCTCAACGCGATCATTCAGCGCCGGGGGGCTACGATCGCACTCGTGGTCAGCAAGGGTTATCGCGATATTCTCGAAATCGCCCGTAGCCGCATGCCGTCTTCCTTCGATTTTCATGCCAGTAAGGAAGAGCCGCTCGTTCCTCGCCTGCGGATCTTGGAGATTGATGCCCGTCTTTCTGCGTCTGGCGCGGTCAGCAAGGCCGCCGATGATGCCGAGCTTGATCGCGTTGCTGCCGAACTAAAGGCGCTTGGCGTGGATGCAGCCGCTCTCGTTCTAATCAACGGCTACACGACGCCTTCGGTCGAAATCGACATGGCCCAAAAGCTTTCCGAAAAGGCAGGCGGTCTCTCCATCACGTCCGCTGCAGCGATCTGGCCGGAAATCCGGGAATACGAGCGTACGCTGGTCGCCTGCCTCAATGCCTATATCCAGCCGCTGATGCAGCGTTATTTCGCCGGCCTTAAAAAAGGGCTGGAGCGGGATGGCGTCGTGGCACCGATCCTGGTCACGGCATCGAACGGCGGTTCGCTCAGCCTTGTTTCGGCCCACGAACGGCCGGTTGAAACCATTCTCTCCGGCCCGGCTTCCGGCGTCATGGCGGCGGCGCGTCTGGCGGAGGCCGCGGACGTGACGTCGATCATCACCTTCGATATGGGCGGCACGTCTTCAGATATCGCGGTGGCTCAGGCAGGCTCCGCGGAGCTCGCGACCCGGACCGATATCGGTGGCCTGCCATTGGTCCTGCCGGTCGTCGATGTCTCGGCCATCGGCGCCGGTGGCGGCTCGATCGTCTGGGTCGATGCGCACGGGCTGCTCAAGGTCGGTCCGCAAAGCGCCGGTGCCATGCCGGGCCCCGTTTCGTACGGTCGTGGCGGCAAGGAGCCGGCAGTTACCGATTGCTATCTGGCGCTCGGTTACATCGACCCGGCCGGCTTCCTCGGTGGCCGCATGAAGCTCGACGTCGACGCGGCACGCAAGGCACTGGCCGAAGTGGGTGCGCGGATCGGCCTGACCGGCGAGGATGGTGCCGCACTGGCCGCCGAGGGTGCGCTTGCCGTTACCACCGCAGGCATGGCGACGGAGCTCTATAAGACGCTGGCCTCGCGCGGTCTCGATCCAGCGGCTTTCGCGCTTGTTCCGTTCGGCGGCGCTGGGCCGACGCATGCCAATCTTCTTGCCGCGGAAGCCGGTATCGGCCGGGTTGTCATCCCGCCGGCTGCCGGCACGTTCTGCGCTCTCGGCGCTGCCGCTGCCGATCTGCGTCGTGATTTCGTGCGCAGCATCCGCCGTTCCGTCGACGACAAGACTGCGGCGCTGATGCTGGATGTCATGAAGGAACTGGAAGATGAAGGCAGCGCGTGGCTCGACCGCGAAGGCGAGACGAGCCAGACCCGCCGTTTCGAGCGCGGCGCCGATATGCGTTACGCCGGCCAGGCCTATGAACTGCGTGTAAAGCTCGATGAGAATTGCCGCGACGCTGCATCGATTGCCGAAGCTTTCCATCTGGAACACGAACGCATATACGGCTTTCGCGATACGGATACGGACGTCGAGCTCGGCACCGTGCGCCTCGCCGTCGTCGGCGTTACGGAAAATATCAGCCAGCCGGAAATCGCGGCCGGCAGCGGTAAGCCTGCATGCAAAGGCGAGCGGCCAATCTTCCGTTCCGGAAAATGGGTTTCGGCCGGCGTTTATGACCGTAGCACGCTTGGTGCCGGTGACCAGATCGCCGGTCCCGCGATCATCGAACAGGATGATACGACGACGGTACTTCTGCCCGGCTGGTCGGCCCGCGCCGACGCCCTTGGTAACCTTCATCTCGAGAGAACTGCGCAATGAAGCTCGATCCTGTCACGCTCGCCATTCTCGGCAACAAGCTCGCCGCCGTCAGCGAGGAAATGTGCCTGACGCTGCAGCGCACCGGCCGCACGCTTTATGTCAAGGAAACGGCCGATTTCGCCTGCGCGCTTGCTGGTCTGGATGGCCGCTTCTTTGCCTATCCGCGCTCGATCGGTGTTTCCGGCTTCGTTGGTCTTGAATGCGGGCCGGCCATCGCGGCGGTCGGCACGCTCGAGCCGGGCGATGTCATCCTCACCAACGATCCGTATCGTTCGGAAGGTCTGGCGACTCATCTGCCCGACCTGCACATGATCGAGCCATATTTCCATAATGGCAAGATCGTCGCCTATGGCTGGTGCTTTGTGCATTGTTCGGATGTCGGCGGCCGCGTGCCGTCCAGCATCTCGCCGGTCAATACGGAAATCTTCCAGGAGGGCCTGCGCATTCCGCCGGTCAAGCTGATGAAGAAGGGGGAGATGAACCCCGACGTCGCGCTTTTCCTCAATGCCAACAGCCGCACGCCCGATGCCAATATGGGCGATATCCGCGCGATGCTCGCTGCCCTTGCAGCGGGCCGACGCCGGCTGGAGCAGACGATTTCGCAGCATGGCGCCGAAACGGTTTCGGCTGCGGCCGTCGATCTGGTCGCCTATTCCGCCGAAAAGGCACGCACGGTGCTGAAGCGCGTTCCGGCCGGCACTTACAGCTTTGACGACTACCTCGACGACGATGCCGCAACCCGCCTGCCGGTTCGTGTCGCGCTTAGCGCGACTTTTGCCGATGGCGAGGTGCATCTCGATTTCACCGGCACCGACCCGCAGGTGTCCACCGCGATGAACATTCCTTCGCGTGGCCGCCCGCACGCCTGGCTGACGCTGCGCGTTCTGGCGCTGGTCAATACGCTTGATCCGACGACGCCGCTCAATGTCGGCATGCTGGCACCCGTGAAGATAACCGCCCCCGAGGGCAGCCTCGTCAATCCGCAGGAACCGGCGGCCGTCGGTGTCCGCCATGCAGCGGCGATCCGCGTCAACGACGTCCTGAACGGCGCCTTCGGCAAGGCTCTTCCGGATGTCATGCCGGCGGCATCTTCCGGTACGGTCATTCCGGTCGTGATGGCGGAGCCGGATGGCCATGGTGGTCGTCGCGTGCAGGTTATCGAGCCGATGATCGGCGGCACCGGCGCCCGCAAGGGCCGCGACGGCATCGATGGCCGCGACAGCGGCATCTCCAACCTCGCCAACAATCCGGTCGAGACGGTGGAAGCCGAGCTTGGCATCGAGATCACCACCTATTCGCTGCGTCCCAATTCCGGCGGTGCCGGCCAGTGGCGCGGCGGGTGTGGCATGGAGCTGACGTTCCGCGTGCTGACCGACGATAGCAATGTTCTCGGCCGCGGCCTCGAGCGGCTGCTGTTCCGCCCCTGGGGTTCGAATGGCGGAAGGCCCGGCATGCCGGGACAGCTCATTCTCAACCGAGGTACGGAGCGGGAAAAGCATCTCGGCAAGATCGACGTCCTGACTGTCAATTCAGGCGACACGGTCACCTTCCTGACGCCCGGCGCCGGCGGCTGGGGTCATCCCGCCGCCCGTGATCCGCAGGCGGTGCTGCAGGATGTCGCCAATGGTTTTGTCAGCGTCGAGGCCGCTGCCAGCGATTATGGTGTCGCGATTGTCGATGGCGTCGTGGATGGAGTCGAGACCGAAAGCCTGCGCAAGATTATGGTGGCCAGCACCGTCGTGAATGGTCAGGGTGTCGAGCGCGAGCGCTGGGATCAGGCCTTTCCGGCCAGCGTGATGGACGGTCTCAACCGCTCGCTGGTGGCCCTTCCCGGTTCAGTGCGCCAGCGCCGCCGCCGTGAAATCTTCGATGCCGTGCTTGCGGAACTGCCGGAAGGGTTTCCGCGCGTCGCGGCCACGCAGACGGCCGTTAACGCTGCGCGTCGGCGTCTTGAGGCTGCCGCCGGTAGCCTTTGATACGCATGACCAAAAAGCCCAACCACCTCGTTTCAGCTTTGGAGAACCGTGATGACCATAATCAAGAGAAGACATTTCCTCGGTGGTAGCGCCATGATCGGCGCCGGCCTCCTGGCCGGGGGCTTGCCGCGACTGGCGAATGCGCAGTCGGCCGAAATCACCGTGACGGCCTTTGGCGGCGTCTGGGAAGAGGCGGTCCGCACCTGTTTCGTAGCCCCCTTCGAAGCCAAGACGAAGGCGAAGGCAAACGTCTCGCTCGGCGGCCCCCCGCAGTGGCTGGCGCAGGTCGAGGCAAATCAGGCAAAGCCGCCGGTCGACGTGCTGATCATGACGCCGGACCTGGCGCTGACGGCTGCCAAGGCCGGTCTGGTCGAGGACTTTACCGTCGACAAGATCCCGAACCTCTCCAAGATACCCACCGAACTGACTGACAGCGTCATGGGCAAGGGCACGCTGTTCGACTACGGCGTCGGTGGCATCACCTTCCACAAGGAACGCGTCACGAACCCGCCGAAGTCGTTTGCGGAATTCGTCGATCGCGTCTCCAAGGGCGAGTTCGTTGCCTCCGTCCCGTCCATCTCTTATGCGGTCACCCCGATCATGCTGATCTGGGCCATGGCCAAGGCGCTCGGTGGCGGTGTCGACAATGTCGATCCGTTCTTCGAGGCCATGGCCAAGATGAAGGACAATCTGGTGTTCTGGGGTGGTCCGAATGACTTCTTCAACCACCTCTCGTCCGGCGAAGCTGACGTCGGCATCTATTTCGACGGCCGCACTTGGAACCACTATGACAGCGGGGCAACCTGGATCGACTTCATCAATCCGGAAGAGGGGGGTTCGCTGAACGGCGTCGCGGTGCAAAAGCCAAAGAATGCCAATCCGCTCGCCTGGGATTACATCAACGAAGTTCTCGACGCACAGAACCAGACCAAATTCGCTGATATCATGAACTACGGCGTTACCAATACCGACGTTGTCTACAGCGACAAGCTGAAGCCGCGCATCACGCCGTGGCAGAACACCGCCTTCCCGCCCTATGAGCAGATCGCTCTGGTGCGCAACGAATGGGTCGATCGCTGGAACCGTGAAATTGGCCGCTAACCGACGATGGGCTGCCCTCTGAGCGGGCAGCCCAAATCTCCTGCCAACGGATGCCCGCGATGAGCGATACCAGCCTGCAAAAGACATCGCCCGGCCGACGGATGCGACTGCTCGCGCCGCCATTTCTGGCGTTGCCTGCGGTTCTCTTTCTCGTCGTGTTCTTTGTTATGCCGCTGATCGATAACGGCATGCGCAGCGTGATCTCGGCCGACGGCGGCTTTACCCTATCGCGTTATGCCTCGCTGCTGACCGATGGTTTCTATCTCTGGATCATTGCCCAGACGGTGCTCCTCTCCGCCGGTGTAACAATCATCTCGATCATTATCGGGTATCCGGTCGCTTATTTCCTCGTCCGCAAGGCGGGGCGCTTTTCGGGGCTGATCATCTTTCTGCTGATCGCGCCGCTTCTGACCTCGATCATCATGCGGACCTTCGGTTGGCAGGTGCTCTTTGCCCGGCGCGGGCTGGTGAACAATCTTCTGGTTGATCAGCTCGGCATTCTCTCAGCGCCGCTGAGGCTCACCAATTCGCCCGAGATCGCGATCGCCGCGCTTGTGCACGTGCTTGTGCCCTTCATGGTGCTGTCGATCGCGACAGTGCTTCAGGGCATTGATACGCGGTTGGAAGAGTCTGCAAAAATCCTCGGCGCCAACCGGCTGCGCACCTTTTTCGAAGTCACGCTGCCGCTGTCGCTCGATGGGATCGGCACCGGCGCGATCCTCGTCTTCATGATTGCGAATGGCAGCTTCGTGACGCTGGTCCTGCTTGGTGGCGGCATGCAGACATTGCCGCTGATGATCTACCAGCAATTCAACACAACGCGCGATTTCGGCATGGCAAGCGCCATGAGCATGATCCTGCTGGTCATAGCCGTCTTCTGCCTGTTCCTGCAACTGCGCCTCGTGCGCCGCAAGGGAACCTGAACGATGAATCGCGACTGGATCAACCTCGGACTTGCCGCCTTTGTCGTCCTCTTCTTCGTCTTCATGCTGGCGCCGATCCTGATCGTCGTCCTCGTGTCCTTCACGTCCGCAGGCTATGTCTCTTTCCCGATTCCAGGCTGGTCGCTGAAATGGTTCGCCCATATCTTCGAATATCAGCCCTTCATCGATGCATTGATCGTCAGCATCGAGATCGCCATCGGGGCGACGATCCTGTCCTGCCTGATCGGCGTGCCGGCCGCGATCTTCCTCGCGCGGTCGCGTAGTGCCTGGGCCAGTGGCGTGATGACCTTTCTCCTGTCACCGCTGTCGATGCCGATGATCGTCATCGGTTTTGCCTCGCTCTTCTTCCTGTCCTTGATCGGCGTCGGTATTTCGTTCGCAGCTCTTTTGATCACCCACACCGTCGTTTGTCTTCCCTATATCGTGCGTACGGTTGCGGGCGTTTATGCCGGGATGCCGCGTTCCTATGAAGAGGCGGCGTCGATCCTCGGGGCAAATCCGCTTCTCACGTTCTGGCACGTCACTCTGCCACTGATCAGACCGGGTATCATGGCGGGGTCGCTGTTTTCCTTCCTCACTTCTTTTGACAACCTGCCGATCAGCTATTTCTTCGGCAGCGCCAGCACCAACACGCTGCCGGTGGTGATGCTGAGCTATATGGAAAACCAGTTCGACCCGACGATAGCGGCCTTGAGCACGTTGCAGCTTCTTCTCGCCGTCATCGCGCTCCTGATCGTCGACCGCGTGTATGGCATCGACAAGATGACGGTAGCGGGGTGAGCATGCGCCTGCCGATCGACCATCTCGTCATTCTGGTGCCGGATCTTGAGGCGGCCGGGGCCTCGTTCGAGGCTGCAGGTTTCTATGTGACGCCGCAAACACGCCATAGCGCGGCAATGGGCACGGCCAATCGGTGCGTCATGCTTCAGGGCTCAAGTTATATCGAGATCATGGGTATTGTCGCCGAGACGCCTGCTAATGCGACATGGCGAAGACTGCTGGCGGAAGGAGCAGGCATCCGTGGCGTCGCCCTGCGCAGCATCGATGTCGATGCGTCGGCCAGCAAGCTTGCAGCGCTCGGCATCGCCGTAGAGCCCGTCCGGCATTTTTCCCGCATGACCGAATATGGCGAGTTGCGCTTCTCGATAGCCCGTATCGACCCCAGCGCGACGCCCGGCCTGCAATGCTTTGTCTGCCAGCATCACACGGCCGATCTTCTCTGGCGTTCCGAAACCATGGCGCATGCAAACGGCGCCAGGTCGCTGACGTCCGTTATGCTGCCGCAGGCATCTTCGCTCTCCGCGTTCCCGATGGATGAAAGTGGGCATGGGATTGCCGTGGCAGCCGGCGCGGGAAAGCTCAGCTTTTCCGGCAGTCGGGTGCAACATCATGACCTGCGGAGCGTCTGCGGCGTGGAGATCGAGGTTGTCTCCACATGACGTCTTGGCCTTCGGACAAACCGTCCTCCCTCTGGATGGCGCTTTCGCGCGAAAAATTCGAGGCGCCTGCGTTAAGGAGCGTGACACGCGCGGATGTCATCGTGATCGGTGGCGGCATTTCCGGGCTGTCGACGGCCCTTGAGCTTGCTCGACGGGGAAAAAAGGTCATCGTTCTGGAGGCGGTGCGGATCGGTTATGGCGCTTCCGGAAGAGCAAATGGCCAGGTCATTTCCGCGCTGACCCGGCATGGCCCGGACGCCATCCGAAAGATCTGGCGGGGGCAGAAGGGTGAGCGCTTTATACAGCTGGTGAAAGGTGCCGCCGATCAGCTTTATGACCTCGTCGAGCGCTACGAAATCGATTGCGACGCTCGCCGCAACGGCTGGCTGCAGCCGGCGCATACACCGGGACGGCTGAAACGCGTCGGCGCCCTTGCAGCGCAATGGGCGGCGGCCGGTGCGCCGACGGGTGTCCTATCGGACGAGGAGATGCGCGCAAGGCTCGGCACCGACGCATACTGCGGCGGCTGGGAGAACCGCGGCGGTGGTCATATAAACCCCTACGCCTTTACCTGTGGCCTTGCTCGCGCTGCTGTTTCCGAAGGCGCCGTCGTCTACGAAAACAGCCCCGCGATAGGGTTCGTGCGCGACGGAGCCGACTGGATCGTCGAGAGCACCGGGGGCCGCGTGCATGCACCAAAGATCGTTCTGGCGACGGCCGCCTATAGCGGCGATCTCTGGCAGGAGCTGACACGGTCTGTCGTGCCGGTGACATCCTACCAGGCGGCGACGGATCCGCTCGGCGCGCTGGCGGCTGAGATACTGCCGAACGACGAAGCCGCGTCTGACACGCGTATGGACCTGCGTTACTTCCGCAAGGACCGTGAAGGGCGGCTGGTTTCCGGGGGCGCGCTGACCATCCAGACTGGTGCCGCAAAGCGACTGCCGGCCATGGTGGGCAAGCGTTTGAAAGCAATGTTCCCACGCCTACCGCAAAACCCGATGACATCCTTCTGGGATGGCCGCATTGCGATGACGATCGACCGCCTGCCGCGTCTGCATCGGCGTGGTGACGGGATTTATGCCTGGATAGGCTGCAACGGGCGCGGCCTGGCGCTTGCCTGCGCCATGGGGCCGGTTCTGGCCGATGCCGTCGAGGACGTGCCGGACGAGCAACTCGCCGTGATGCCATCCATGCCGCCGGGCGTGCCTTTTTATCCGGTCGTCTCCCGTTTCGCGCGTCTGATCCTGCCCTGGTACCGGTTCAAGGACAGCCGCGAGATCTGAGCAGGCATGTGCTTCAGAAGCATCCACGAATAATGCAAGGTGAGGTTATGACGTTTTCACTTTCCGCACTCGACCGGAAAACCGGTATGTTCGGCATCGCGGTGGCGAGCTCCAGTATCGCCGTCGGCAATCGCTGCCCGTGGGCGCGGGCGGGAACAGGGGTGATCGCCACCCAGCATCGCACCGATATCCGCTGCGGACCGCTCGGGCTCGATTTGCTCGGCAAGGGGTTTTCGGCAAGCGAGACGGTCGACATCCTTGTCGCTGGCAGCGAACATCCCAATCTTCGACAGTTCGCCGTAGTCGACAGGGACGGTCGGACCGCATTCTTCAACGGTCCCGATATCTCCTCCATCGCCACCGCGCATCAGGGCGACGGTTGTGTCTCGGTCGGCAATTTCATGGCCAACGACCAGGTCACGCACGCGATGGTGCGGGGCTACGAGACCGCGGCCGGCATGGCCTTCGTGGAACGGCTGCTCGCGTCGCTCGATGCCGGTGTCGCCGCCGGGGGCGAGACGCAGCCGGCCATGGCCGCCGCGCTTCTTGTCGTCGACAAACACGCCTGGCCGCTGGTCGATCTGCGCGTCGATTTCGAACCCGAGCCCGCGACGAAGCTGCGCTCGCTGTGGCAATCCTACGAGCCGATCGTCGACCGGTTCATTACCCAGGTGCTGGAGCCGGCGACCCTCAAGCCGCTGATCAATTCAGCGCTTCAGGTGTGACGAAGACAAACCAACCGGCGGATCCGGAGGTCAAGGAAGTGACCGTGACGCCGAAAGGAAGCGTGGCGCTCAGCCCATGCGCTCTGACGCGTAACTTCCCGGGCTGGGAGGGAACACGACCGTCCGGCTGCCGTTGATCAGAACGCGATGATGGATATGTGCATGAATTGCGCGGGCGAGAACCTGGGCTTCCACGTCGCGCCCGAGCGACACATAGTCCTCCGCGGACTGGGCATGCGTCACCCGCACCGTGTCCTGCTCGATGAGTGGGCCTTCGTCGAGATCGGCCGTCACATAGTGCGCGGTCGCGCCGATGAGCTTCACACCGCGCTGATAGGCTTGCTTGTAGGGATTCGCGCCTTTGAAGGACGGCAGGAACGAGTGGTGGATGTTGATGATGCGGCCCGACATCCGCTGGCACATCTGATCGGACAGGACTTGCATGTAGCGCGCCAGCACGACGAGTTCCGTGCCGGTCGTCTCCACGATGTCCATGATCCTTGCCTCCGCCTGCGGCTTGTTCTCCTTCGTCACGGGAATATGGTGGAAGGGAATGTCCTGATTGACCACGACTTTCTGGTAATCAAGATGGTTGGAGACCACGCCGACGAGATCGATGGGCAGGGCACCGATCCGTGAGCGATAGAGGAGATCGTTGAGGCAATGGCCGAAACGGGAAACCATCAGGAGCACCTTCATGCGCGTTTCCTGATTGTAAAGCTCCGTTTCCATCGAGAACCGGTCGACAATCGGCTTCAGTCCCTCGCGCAAGTCCTCTTCCGTTTTTCCTTCCTCCGAAAGGAAGGAGATCCGCATGAAGAAACGGCCCGAGTTGAGATCGTCGAACTGTGAGCTGTCGACGATATTGCACGCCATATCCGCTAGGAAACCGGAAATTGCGGCGACGATGCCGCGCGTGGACGGGCAGGTGACAGTCAGGACGAATGTCGTCAAATGGGAACCTCCTCACGATGAGTGAAAGATCCCCGCGCCAGTCGACGCGGGGAAAGCGGCCACAGGGTGGCACAGGGACTAGATATCGAGCGTTGTTGCGTGTTCCCAACTCGTGAATTGGGCACAATAGGTGTTCCACTCGCTCGTCTTCAGCTTGAGGTAGGCGGCGGAGAATGCGGTGCCGAGTGCGGCCTGTAACGCTTCGTCCTTTTCGTATTCGCGCAGAGCGTCGAGCAGGTTGAGCGGCAGCTTCGGTGCGTTCGTCACCGTGTGGCCGTCACGGTACATGTCTATGTCGTGGTGCGGCCCCGGATCGGCGTTGGAACGGAGGCCGGATAGGCCGGCAGCAATGATGATCGCCTGGAGAAGATAGGGGTTTACCGCCCCGTCCGGCAGGCGAAGCTCGAAACGTCCGGGGCCGGGCACGCGCACCATATGCGTGCGGTTGTTGCCGGTCCAGGTGACCGTGTTCGGCGCCCAGGTCGCGCCGGAAATCGTGCGTGGCGCGTTGATGCGTTTGTAGGAGTTGACGGTCGGATTGGTGATCGCCGCCAGCGCCGAGGCATGTTTCATGATGCCGCCGAGGAAGGTCTTTCCTTTGGCCGACAGCCCGAACGGCATGGCCTTGTCGGCAAAGGCATTCACTTTGCCATCGAGGTCCCAGACGGAAATATGAGCATGGCATCCGTTGCCGGTCTTGCCCTGAAACGGTTTGGGCATGAACGTCGCGCGAAGGCCGTGCTTTTCGGCGACCGACTTCACCATGAACTTGAAGAAGGAATGTTTGTCGGCGGTCTGGAGCACGTCGTCATACTCCCAGTTCATCTCGAACTGGCCGTTCGCGTCCTCGTGGTCGTTCTGGTAGGGCTTCCAGCCGAGTTCCAGCATATAGCCGCAGATCTCCGCGATGACGTCGTAGCGCCGCATCACCGCTTGCTGGTCATAGCAGGGTTTTTCGGCGGTATCGAACTCGTCGGAAATCATCGATCCGTCGGGTGAAATCAGAAAGAACTCGGGTTCCACACCGGTCTTGACGCGAAGGCCCTCCTCGGCGGCTTCCGCAACGAGCCTCTTGAGCACGACACGCGGCGCCTGCTCGACCGGCTCGCCGTCCATGACGCAGTCGGCGGCAACCCATGCAACGTCCTTCTTCCAGGGTAGCTGGATGACCGACGACGGATCCGGTACGGCAAAGAGATCGGGATGGGCGGGCGTCAGGTCGAGCCAGGTCGCAAAACCGGCGAAGCCCGCGCCCTCTTGTTGCATGTCGGCGATGGCTTCGGCCGGCACGAGCTTGGCCCGCTGGCTGCCGAAGAGATCCGTGTAACTGATCATAAAAAATTTGACGCCGTTCTCCTTGGCGTAGCTTGCAAGGTCGAGTGTCACCGTGTTCCCCTTTTGGATTATCCAGACACTTTCATGAGGTGCCACCGCCTGCCTTGGGAGGATCAGGCGGCGACGGGTAGAAACTGATCAGAACCCTCCCTTGCCCGGGATCCAGCTGGTGCCGGCCAGCGGCACCTGCGCCATGGCGGACGCCTCGATCGTGAGGGCAACGAGATCTTCAGGTTCAAGGTTATGCAGGTGGTTCTTGCCGCAGGCGCGCGCGATCGTCTGCGCTTCCAGCGTCATCACCTTCAGGTAGTTGGCAAGGCGACGGCCGGCGAGGACCGGATCGAGCCGCTTCATCAATTCAGGATCCTGCGTCGTGATACCGGCAGGGTCCTTGCCTTCATGCCAGTCGTCATAGGCGCCAGCGGTTGTGCCCAGCTTCTGGTATTCCTCTTCCCAGTGTGGGTCATTGTCGCCGATGGCCACGAGCGCGGCCGTGCCGATGGCCACGGCATCGGCGCCGAGCGCAAGCGCCTTGGCCACGTCGGCGCCCGAGCGGATGCCGCCCGAGATGATCAGCTGCACCTTGCGATGCATGCCGAGGTCCTGCAGCGCCTGGACGGCAGGACGAATGCAGGCAAGCGTCGGCATGCCGACATTCTCGATGAACACATCCTGGGTTGCCGCCGTGCCGCCCTGCATGCCATCGAGAACGACGACGTCGGCGCCGGCTTTCACGGCGAGCGCGGTATCGTAATAGGGCCTGGCGCCCCCGACCTTCACATAGATTGGCTTCTCCCAGTCTGTGATCTCGCGCAGTTCGAGGATCTTGATCTCCAGATCATCAGGACCGGTCCAGTCGGGGTGGCGGCACGCCGAGCGCTGGTCGATACCCTTGGGAAGGTTGCGCATGTTGGCGACACGGTCGGAAATCTTCTGGCCGAGCAGCATGCCGCCGCCGCCGGGCTTTGCGCCTTGGCCGACGACCACCTCGATGGCATCCGCGCGGCGCAGGTCTTTCGGATTCATGCCGTAGCGGGAGGGCAGGTACTGGTAGACGAGCGTTTGCGAATGGCCGCGTTCCTCATCCGTCATGCCGCCGTCGCCCGTCGTCGTCGACGTGCCGGCGATGGTTGCGCCGCGGCCAAGCGCCTCCTTGGCATTGCCCGAGAGCGCACCGAAGGACATGCCGGCAATGGTGATCGGCGTCTTCAGCGTGATCGGCTTCTTGGCAAAGCGCGAACCGAGCACGACCGACGTGTCGCACTTCTCGCGATAGCCTTCCAGCGGATAGCGCGAGATCGAGGCGCCGAGAAACAGCAGGTCGTCGAAATGCGGCACCTTGCGCTTGGTACCGGCGCCGCGAATGTCGTAGATGCCGGTTGCCGCGGCGCGGCGGATTTCGGCCAGCGTGTAGTCGTCAAACGTCGCGGACTTGCGGGGAGGGGTGAGGGGGTTGTGATAGCTCATGGTTGTCCCTTGCCTCAATACGCGTCGGCATTGTCGATGTTGAAATTGTAGAGCTTGCGGGCGGAGCCGTAGCGCTTGAACTCTTCCGGCTTGACGCCGGCGACGCCGGCCTTCTCAAGCAGCTCTGCGAGCTTTTCCAAATGTTCCGGCCGCAGCTCCTTCTCGATGCAATCAGCGCCCAGGCTTTTGACGGTGCCGCGTACGAAGAGCTTTGCCTCGTAAAGCGAATCTCCCAAGGCATCGCCGGCATCGCCGAGCACGACGAGATGGCCCGATTGCCCCATGAAGGCCGACATATGACCGATGTTGCCGTAAACGACGATATCGATGCCCTTCATCGAGATGCCGCAGCGTGAGGCGGCATTTCCCTTGATGACGAGCAGTCCGCCGCGGCCGGTGGCGCCGGCATACTGGCTGGCGTCGCCCTCGATGACGACGGTGCCGGACATCATATTCTCCGCGACGCCGGGCCCGGCCGAGCCCTTGACGGTCACGGTGCCGCCGTCGTTCATGCCGGCGCAGTAATAGCCGACCGAGCCGCGGACTTCGACGCTGACGGGGCTGTCGATGCCAACTGCCACCGCGTGGCTGCCGCGCGGATTGACGATCTCGAAGGCGGTGTCATTTGCCCCTTTGGAAAGGGAGTGGAGGGCACTGTTCAGTTCGCGCAGGGGCGTTGTGGAAAGGTCAAATACAGGCATTTTAGGGCTTTCTCGGTTCGCCGGTCACGCAGCTTTTTCGTGGTCCCAGAAGTACACGGTCGATGGTTCCGGCTCCCAAACGCGGGCGTCCTCGATGCCCGGCAGGTTGACAAGCGCGCGGTACTCCGAACCGAAGGCAACATACTGGTCCGTCTCGGCCATCACGGCGGGCTTGCAGGCGATCGGGTCGCGTACGACGCCGAAACCGGATTTCGTGCCGACGACGAAGGTGAAGAAGCCGTCCAGATCATCCAGCGCGCCTTCCAGCGCCTGGCCGAGATCCTTGCCCTTTGCCATTTCCGCCGTCAGGTAGGCGGCGGCCACTTCGGTGTCGTTCTGCGTTTCGAACGTCATGCCTTCGCGGATCAGTTCACGGCGCAGGTTGTTGTGGTTCGACAGGGATCCGTTGTGAACGAGGCACTGGTCGGCGCCGGTCGAGAAAGGGTGCGCGCCAAGCGTCGTCACAGCACTTTCCGTCGCCATGCGTGTATGGCCAATGCCATGGGTGCCACCCATCGAGCGCACGTCGAAACGGGCTACGACGTCCTTGGGCAAGCCGGTTTCCTTGTAGATCTCGATAGAGTCGCCTGCGCCCATAATCCGGATATCTGGACGGATCGATGCAATGGTCGCGCGCGTTGCGGCGATGGCATCGGCTGCCACTTCGATGACGGCATGCGTGCTCTTGACCGTCACCTTGGCATCGATGCCGGCGGATGCGAGCTCGTTGTCAAGAGCAAGGAAGTCCGTTTCGGGATGCGCTGACTGCAGCGTGACCTTGGCCCTTCCTTGTGCCGGCGTGCCGTAGATCGCGATACCGGCCGAATCCGGGCCGCGATCGGTCATTGTGATCAGCATATCCGAAAGCAGTGTTCCAAGCTGCGGTTCGAGGCTCTTGTCCTTCAGGAATAACCCAACAATGCCGCACATACGCGCCTCCATTTGTCTCGCTGACAAATGGCTACCACGCACATCACCCCATATCAACTGGCAGGAATAAATATTTCGTGTTGGGAAACTTTATCGTGCCGGTCGCGACTGTGTCGGGTAGCTGATAATCGAGATATAGCGTGCCGGAAGCTTCAGCAGTTCCTGAGGCCCATGCGGTGCGTCCGCGTCAAAGAAAAGGCTATCGCCTGCCTCCATCCTGAACACCTGGTCACCGTGGCGATAAGCGACCACCCCCTCCAGCATGTAGAGAAATTCCATGCCCTCGTGCTGGAAGGTCGGGAAGATGTCCGACTCGGTCGTGAGCGTGATGAGATAGGGTTCTACCGTCACGCCACTCGAATTGTTGTCGATATGGCCAAGCAGGCTGTACTGGTGGCCGGCGCGCGTGCCGCGGCGCTCGATGTTAACGCCTTCGCCGGCCTTGACGAAGGTGGCATTGCGCGGCTCTTCAAAGCCCCGGAAGAACGCGGTTAGGGGCACGCCGAGAGCCTTGGACAGAGACTGCAGGGTCGTCAGCGACGGTGAGATGTTGCCGTTTTCGATCTTCGAGAGCGCGCCGACCGACATGCCTGTGGCGGCAGCCAGATCGCCGCCGGTGATGCCGAGTTTCTTGCGATAGGCTCGGACCTCGTGACCAATCGCCATTTCCAGGTTCTTTTCGCGCGGTTCGCGTACCGCGTGCGGGTTCTGCGAAAGTGCATTCTGCGCCTTTTTCGAGATCTGCTTTTCGCTTGTCATGTCCCACCGCTTTCTTCAGCCAAATATTCCCTACAGGAATACAGCGCTTATTCGTAGGAAAATCTTGCCCGTAGCGCCGTGGGTGTTTCGCCGAAACGTGCCTTGAAACTGGTCGACAGATGCGCAGCACCGGAAAAACCCGTGGCAAAGGCAATCTCCGCGACCGAAAGCGGGCTCTGCTCCAACAGGCGACGGGCATGGTCGAGACGGATATTGCGATAGGTTTGGAGGAAACCACCTGCCATGTGCACGGCAAACAGACGATCGAGATGGCGGACACTGATGCCCGCAAGTTTCGCCATGGCTGCACGATCGAGAGGAACTTCGATCGTAGCCTCCATTTTCTCAAGAACGGTCAAGAGGGCGGGGTGGTGCGTTCCGAACCGCTCGGGCAGGGACCCACGCTGTGGTGCGCCCGGTTCAGCCACGGCCGTATGCAGATACCAGTCACTGACCCGCCGCGAAAAGTGTGTGCCCATGCGTTCGCTGATCATGGCATGCATAAGATCGAGCGGCGCAATCCCGCCCGCGCAGGTGACCCTGTCCCCATCGATCACATATCGCGCGTGGCGCGGTGCAAGAGCGGGAAACGATTCCCTCAGCAGGCTGGCGTGTTCCCAGTGGATCGTAAAGTCTCGGTTGTCGAGAAGGCCCGCTGCCGCCAGAACATAGGCACCGCTCGAGATGCCGCCGATGCGAACACCTTTCCGTCCGAGACGCCGTAGAATGGGGTGGGCGTCCTCGACAGTACTCCAGTCCTTGGGGCCGCCCCCCGCGCAAACGAATACGGTGTGGCATGTCTCTCCCAGCGCGGCCAGTTCTGCGCATTCGACGGTCACGCCCGAGGAACTTGCGACCGGACGGCCGTGAAGCGAAAGCGGAAGGGCCTCATAGAGATCGAGCCCAGCGATGAGGTTTGCCGCCCGCAGCGGTTCCACGGCAGAGGCATAGGACATCAGGGCGAAGTTCTGCACGAGCAGAAATCCGATCCTTTGAGTTCTTTTGGTGTCGGCCGTGGTCATGGCCTGTTTCTATATCATTCTGTCCCTTTTTTGAAAGTACGATGTCGAAAGTGCGTTTACCCTCCGGCCTATGATCGTCGAGGCCTGACCATGCGCTATTCTGCTTTATCCATTCTCCTCAATGGGCTGACGGGCAACCGGTCCTGGCGCTCCGCCTGGAGGGATCCGCAACCCAAGACCCACTACGACGTGATTATTGTAGGAGGCGGTGGCCATGGGCTCGCGACGGCCTATTACCTGGCCAAAGAGTTCGGCATCACCAATGTCGCCGTGCTTGAAAAAGGCTATATCGGCTCCGGCAATGTCGGCCGTAACACGACGATCATCCGATCCAACTACCTGCTCGACGGCAACAATCCCTTCTACGAATTTTCCATGAAGCTCTGGGAAGGCCTGGAGCAAGACTTCAATTTCAACGCCATGGTGTCCCAGCGCGGCGTCGTCAATCTCTATCATTCCGACGCCCAGCGCGACGCCTATACGAGGCGTGGCAATGCGATGCGCCTGCATGGCGTGGATGCGGAGCTGCTCGATCGCGCCGCGATCAAGTCCATGCTGCCTTTCCTCGATTTCGACAACGCCCGCTTCCCGATCCAAGGCGGCCTTATCCAGCGCCGCGGCGGCACGGTGCGACACGATGGCGTTGCCTGGGGGTACGCGCGTGGCGCCGACAGCCGTGGCGTCGATATCATCCAGAATTGCGAGGTGACGGGTATTCGTCGCGAGAACGGCCGCGTCACCGGCGTCGAGACCACCCGCGGCTTCATCGGCTGCGGCAAGCTCGGCCTTGCGGCGGCTGGCAATTCCTCGCGCGTTGCCGAGATGGCGGGCATGAAGCTACCAATCGAAAGCCACGTCCTGCAGGCCTTCGTTTCGGAGGGTCTGAAACCCTTCATCGATTGCGTGGTGACGTTCGGCGCCGGCCATTTCTACGTGTCCCAGTCCGACAAGGGCGGGCTCGTTTTCGGTGGTGACATCGACGGATACAATTCCTATGCGCAGCGCGGAAATCTTGCGACGGTCGAGCATGTCGCGGAGGCCGGCAAGGCGATGATCCCGGCACTGTCGCGCATCCGCGTCCTGCGCTCCTGGGGTGGCATCATGGACATGTCGATGGACGGCACGCCGATCATCGACAAAACGCCGACCGACAATCTCTACCTGAATGCCGGCTGGTGTTACGGCGGCTTCAAGGCCACGCCGGCCTCCGGCTTCTGCTTTGCCCATCTCATCGCCAAGGACGCGCCGCACCCCACGACGCGGCAGATGCGTCTCGACCGTTTCGAGCGCGGCTATCTCATCGACGAAAAGGGCCAGGGCGCCCAGCCTAACCTTCATTAAGGATGCCACGATGGCCAGCCTCGTCACCTGCCCGCATTGCGGACCACGCCCGAAAGAAGAATTCACCGTCAGGGGCGCCGCGTTGCCACGCCCGGATCCTTACGCCTCACCGGAGGCCTGGTTCGATTTCGTCTATCTGCGCAATAACCCTCGCGGCGCCTATCGCGAATACTGGCATCACACATCCGGTTGCCGCCGCTGGCTGGTGATCGAGCGCGATACCGCGACCCATGAAATATACACGACCAGTGACGCCGCCGGCCACCGCGGCGAGGTGACCCCATGACGCCCTTTCGTCTTTCTTCCGGCGGCCTGATCGACCGTTCCAGACCGCTTTCCTTCTCCTTCGACGGCAAGGCGCTGAGCGGATTTTCGGGTGACAGCCTCGCCTCGGCGCTGCTTGCAAACGGTCGTCTCCTTGTCGGCCGCAGCTTCAAGTACCATCGTCCGCGCGGCATCCTCACGGCGGGCAGCGCGGAGCCGAATGCGCTGATGACGATCGGCCGAGGTGGACGCACGGAGCCGAACACCCGGGCCACTATGCAGGAGCTCTATGACGGCCTCGAAGCGAGCAGCCAGAACCGCTGGCCGTCGCTTGATTTCGACATCGGCGCCTTCAACAGCTTGTTGTCACCTTTTCTCAGCGCGGGGTTCTACTACAAGACCTTCATGTGGCCGGCAGCTCTCTGGGAGAAGCTGTACGAGCCTTTCATCCGTCGCGCTGCCGGTCTTGGGCGGGCAAGCTACGAGGCGGATCCGGACGGCTATGAAAAGGCTTGGATTCACTGCGACCTTCTCGTCGTCGGCGCGGGAGCGGCCGGTCTTGCCGCTGCCCTTGCCGCCGGCCGCGCCGGTGCGCGGGTTATTCTCGTCGACGAGCATTCGCGTTGCGGCGGCGGCCTGCTACCGGAAACGGTCCGTATCGGTGACGAGAGTGCGACGGAGTTCGTGGCGACGTCACTGGCGGAGCTTGCCTCGCTGTCAAACGTCACAGTGATGCCGCGCACCACGGTTTTCGGCTGGTACGACGGCAACGTCTTCGGTGCCGTCGAACGCGTGCAGAAACATGTACAGGCACCTCTGGAGCGGCTTCCCGTCGAGCGTCTCTGGCGCATCGTCGCCAAAAAGGCCCTCCTGGCGACCGGCGCTGAGGAGCGCCCGCTCGTCTTCGGCGGAAACGATATCCCCGGTGTGATGATGGCAGGTGCCATGCGCACCTACCTCAATCGCTACGCCGTCGCACCTGGCAAGCGGGTCGCGATCTTCACGACCAACGACAGCGGTTACGCGCTGGCACGCGATCTGGAAGCTGCCGGTGCAATCGACGTCATCATCGTCGACAGCAGGGCGGAAGCGGCGGATTTTCTGTATGCCGGCGCGGCGAAAATCATAAAGGGCGCTGTGGTCTCGGACGCGCACGGCGGAAAAAGCCTGTCGGCGATCACGATCATGCGTGAGGGGCGGACGCAAAGGCTTGCCGTCGATGCCCTGGCAATGTCGGGTGGCTTCAATCCTGTCATCAGCCTTGCCTGCCATCGTGGCGGCGGGCCGCAATGGGATGCCAAATCAAACGTCTTCCTGGCGCCGACCGGTCTCAAGGGGCTTACGCTTGCGGGTGCTGCGGCCAATGTCGATGGGATCGCCGCCTGCCTGCAGGATGGCTTTGCCAAGGGTGCCGAATGTGCCGAGGCTTTGGGTTACAGCGCCGCCCGCACGATCGCTCCCGCCGTAACCGACGACTTGGCCGCAACAGCTAAGCCGTTCTGGTCAATTCCGGGCGTGCGCGGCAAGGCCTTCGTCGACTTCCAGAACGATGTTCATCGCAAGGATTTCGGTCTCGCCGTTCGCGAAGGGTATGGCCATGTAGAGCTTGCCAAGCGTTACACGACGAACGGCATGGCTACGGATCAGGGCAAGCTCTCAAACGTCAACGCCATTGCACTGTTGGCGGAAGCGCGCGGTGTATCGCCGGGGGATGTGGGAACGACGACCTTCCGGCCGTTCTATAGCCCTGTTTCCTTCGGCGCTCTCACGGGTACTTCGCACGGCAAGCACTTCCAGCCGGTACGCAAGTCGCCGCTGCATGAATGGGCAAAGCGGAACGGCGCCGTCTTCGTCGAAACGGGCCTCTGGTATCGCTCGTCTTGGTTCCCGCGCGCTGGTGAAACGGCATGGCGCGAAAGCGTCGATCGCGAGGTTTTGAACATCCGCAAGAATGCCGGGCTTTGTGATGTATCCATGCTCGGCAAGATCGAGATCACCGGCACTGATGCTGCGGAGTTCCTGAACCGCGTCTATTGCAACGCCTTCCTGAAGCTTCCGGTCGGCAAGGCGCGCTATGGCCTCATGCTGCGCGAAGACGGCATGATCTACGACGATGGCACCACAAGTCGCCTGGACGAAAACCGCTACTTCATGACGACGACGACGGCCTATGCAGCGGGCGTGATGAACCATCTGGAATTCTGCGCGCAAGCGCTCTGGCCGGAACTGGACGTCCGCCTCGCGTCCGTCACCGACCAGTGGGCGCAGATGGCGGTTGCCGGCCCGAAGTCGCGCCAGATCCTTCAGGCGATTGTCGATACGGATACTTCCAACGAGGCTTTCCCGTTCCTGGCCGCTGCCGAGGTTTCGCTCTTCGGCGGTCAGGTTCGCGGACGGCTCTTCCGCATCTCCTTCTCCGGCGAGCTTGCCTACGAGCTGGCGGTACCGGCCGGCTATGGCGACAGCGTAGCCGATGCCATCATGCAAGCCGGCGCCGAACATGGTATCCAGCCCTACGGCGTCGAGGCGCTGTCGGTGTTGCGTATCGAGAAGGGCCACGTCACCCACAACGAAATCAACGGCACGGTCGTACCGGGTGATCTCGGCTTCGGCCGCATGGTTTCGACCACAAAGACCGATTTTATCGGCAAGCGGATGCTGGAACGGGAAGGCCTAAATGCGCCGGACCGGCCGCAGCTCGTCGGCATCATGCCGCTCGATCCCGCAACGGGCTTCCGCACCGGTTCCCACATCCTCGCAAAGAATGCCGAGGCCACGCTGGAGAACGACCAGGGCTACATCACCTCGAGCTGCTACTCGCCGCATGTCGGCTCCACCATCGGTCTTGCGCTGATGCGCCGCGGGCGGGAACGGCATGGCGAGGAGATCATGGTCTGGAACGGTCTGCGCGGCGAGTTCACGCCCGGACGAATCTGCGCTCCGGTGTTTTTCGACACAGCAAATGAAAAACTCCACGCCTGATTGAAGGAGAACTGGATGTCAGCCTATCGTGTCACGCAGCGCGCCGCCCTGGCCGATCGCAGGCCCGTCGTGCGCACCGGTGTCAGCCTGGAAGCCCTCGCCGAGGGCACGGTCCTGCATCTTCTGGCGCGTTCGAATACTGCCTTGCCGGAAATCATCGGCGACGCCGCCCTTTCCGGCCTCTCGCTTCGCTCCGTATCGGTCGGGCAATGGTTTGCCGTAGGCCCGGTCGCCCTACGGTATGAGGATCTCGACGCAATCGAACAAAAGCTGAAGCCGGTGGCGGACGTCGTCGACCAGAGCCATGGGCGCGTTGGCATCCTCGTTCGCGGCCCGCATGCCACCCACGTCCTCGCCAAGGGTACGGCCATCGACCTGTCGGACGCTACGTTTCCGGTCGGGCAGTCGACCACGGCACCTATCGGCCATATCGCAGCACATATCACCCGCACGGAAGAGGACGCGTTCGAACTCCTCGTGCTCCGTGGCTTTGCCGAAAGCCTGTGGGACGATCTCGTCCGAATGAGCCTCGAGTTCAGCTAGGCGATTTGCCGGACGGAGGCACGCGCGATGTCCATTGTCGATGGGAAGGTTACCACCGTGAAATCCGTGACCGCTGCTCTCCAGGCGGAAGCGGGTGACAATCGGCTGATTATCGCGTTACGCGGCAGTCCGAACAGAGATTGCAATTCACCTACCGGCGCATTAAACTCGCAAAAAGGAGAACAGGTTCGTTCCCTAAATGGATGGCAAGGAAGCCTCTGACCGCATCGCAATGCGGCGGGGCTTTTTTTGTGCTTTTTTCCCAGGGCGTTGGATATGATGAAAGACGAGTGGCAGGTCGGGGTTCTCTTTTCGCGGCGGGGTGTGACGTCCGCGGTGGAGATCTCCATGGCGAATGCGACGATGCTGGCGATCGATGAGGTCAATGCATCGGGTGGTCCGCTCGGAAAGCCTCTGAAATCCGTCGCGTACGATCCTCAATGTTCACCGAAGAAATATCGGGAACTCGCGGGGCGGTTACTATCGGAGGATGGAGTCAAGACGATCTTCGGGTGTTACATGTCCTCTTGCCGCAAGGCGGTCCTCCCGGAGATCGAAGCCTATCGTGGGCTTCTCTTCTATCCTACCTTCTACGAGGGCTTCGAGTACTCCTCGCGATGCTTTTACACTGGAGCGGCATCGAACCAGAGCGCAATTCAACTCGCCCAGTTTCTGATGGCCAAATACGGCACACGGTTCGTGCTGGTCGGCTCCAACTATGTTTTTCCGTACGAGTACAATCGCGTCATCACGGACTTGGTGACGCAATCGCGCGGAAAGATTCTTGACGAAATTTACGTGCCGATGGACGCGGAACCGAAGGATTTCGAGCGCGTCATGAAAAAGATCGCAAAACATTCTCCTGATGCCGTGATTTCAACTGTCGTCGGGGAAGGCGCAAAGATGCTCTACGAAGCATATGCCGATGCAGGCTTCGATCCCTCCAGTATGCCGATAGCAGCGATGTCTACCAGCGAGGCGGAGATCCAGACAATGCGTCCGGGTGTGGCGGAAGGCCACCTGACATCCTCGCCGTTTTTTGAAACGCTCGGAACACCTGCCGCGCAAAAATTTGTCAAGGCTTATAAAGCCCGCTTCGGTGCGGATGAACCCGTAACAGCCTCTGCCGAGGCGGCTTACTTCCAGGTGCATCTCTTTGCTAAGGCACTGGAAATAGCAGGCACGGACGATCCCGACGAAATTGCGCGTGCTCTCGGCGGCCTTGAAATCGATGCGCCGCAGGGTCTCGTCAAGATCGATGCCACCAATCATCATGCGGAGCTCTGGCCGCGGATCGGCCGTGTGAACAAACTCGGAAAGTTCGACGTGGTGTGGGAATCTCCATACCGGGTCAAGCCCGACCCGTATTTCGTCGCGCCGTTGCTCGACGACTGGACGAACGAACGTCTCGCGCTGAAAGCATAGGAAGGTAGACCGTGGCCATCCAAGTATTGCGAGATTTGCGCGGATTGCTGATCCAGGTGATCCATGCGCCCGACACGGAAGGAAAGGCGTTGGTGGAGCATCTCCACCGGATGGGCTGCAAGTGCGAGGCGACCTGGCCCTTGCCCGAGGCGATCAATCCGAATGCAAACGTTGTGTTCATTTCCGTGGACCAGGAAAGCCGGCGGCAGATCCTGAAACTGTGCAATGTGACACAGCGTATCCCGCCCACCCTGATCGCGGTGACGTCCTATGAAGATCCCGGCACGCTTCAGGTCGTGCTCGAATGCGGCGCCCTTGCCGTGGTGGAGCGACCGATCCGCCCTTTCGGGCTTTTGACGAACCTCACGATCGCGCGTTCGCTCTGGATCGAGCGCCAGGAGGCGAGTAAGCGGATGCGCAAGCTCGAACGGAAGCTGGCCGGCAACAACAAAATTCTTAAGGCCAAGGAAATCCTGATGGAGACGCAGGGGTTGGACGAGCACGACGCCTACGATACCATCCGCCAGCAGGCGATGGCCAAGCGCATGCCGATGGATGAGCTGGCCGCCGCCATTATCAACGCGCATGAACTGTTGACAGTGCGGATCAACCCCAATAAGAATAAAAGCTAGAGATAAGTTCTCGGTATTATTGCGACTTTCGACAGTGGCGTTGTTGGTCGCGCGGCAGTGTAGCCCGTCCGTTCGGTGTTCCGAGCGACGGGTTTTTTGTTTTACGGCGTCCTGCGCCGGAGACGGTCAGGGTTGACCAGAACCAGCCACCGGGCTGCCCGCAGGGGCGCCACACCATCTTCCTTCAACACAGTGAACTCCCAACAAGGAGCCGCCATGCTGCGCGTCGAATCCATTCTTGGCAGTATTTCCGATCCCCAGATGGCGGAGCGCGTGCATCACGTCTCCCATCACGGGCATGTGGAATTCCTGGAGGTTTCCGGCGACGACCTCGAAAGGCGGCGCTTGATGAAGACGACCGGAACCGGCCTGACCGTCGCCATTGCGCTGCCAAGGGACCAAAAGCTCTTCGACGGAGCGGTCCTCCACCTGGAGAAGAAGCAGGCCGTGGTCGTGCGTTCGGGCCAGCAGCGCTGGCTGCGCTTCGTGCCGACGAATGCCGAGGCCGCGCTTGAGCTCGGCTATCATGCGGGAAACCTGCACTGGCGGGTCAAGTTCGACGGAGAGGCCCTGCTCGTCGCGCAGGATGGCGCGGCACAGACCTATACGGATCGTATTGCACCTCTCCTTTCCTCCGGCCGCGTCAGCGTCACGGAGGTTGCCCCGTCGTGACCGTCAATTCGGCCAGCCTGCTCTTGCTCCTGCAGCATGCGGACAGTGCCTTTCCGTCCGGTGGTTTTGCCTTTTCGCAGGGATTGGAGGCTTCGTCCCTGCATGCGGGAAAGATCGGCCGGCTCGATTTCGAGCATTATCTTCGCAACCAGCTGACCCATCGATGGGCGACGGCGGATCGTGTCGCGTTGTCGCGCGCTCATCGCCTCGCCGACGACAAGGAGGCGACCGTCCGTCTTGATCGAGAGGTCGAGGCATCGAGTACGATCGACATCTTTCGCGCCGCCTCGAAGCGCAACGGCATGGCCTTCCTGACCGCCCACCGTCGCCTTGGCTCGCAGCCTGCAGCTGACTACACAGTCTTCGTGCGGGACGGAACCGCACTGGGGCACCTGCCCGTTGTGCAGGGCCTTGTCTGGAGCGGCCTTGGCATGAGCGAGGCGGATGCGACGGTGGTCAGCGGCTATCAATGCGCGATGTCGCTCGCGACGGCGGCGGTGCGGCTTGGCATCCTGGGGGCGATCGAAGCGCAGGCAGCGCTCGGCCGTCTGCTGCCCGTCATCGAAGACCTGGCGCGCACGCCAGTAGAAGACGACGAGCCGCTGTCCACTTTTACCCCCCTCAGCGAACTGGCCGTGTTGGTGCACGAGACGTCCGGCCAGCGCCTTTTTTCAAGCTGAGAATGCCTTTCCTCTGCCGAAATCGTTTGAACCCGAGGTGATCAAAGATGCTTCTAACACCCACTGAACTTGAACGGCTCACGATCTACACGGCAGCGGAGCTTGCCCGCAAACGGCGCGCCAAAGGCCTCAAGCTCAACTATCCCGAAACGGTGGCCATCATTTCCGACGAAATTCTAGAAGGGGCAAGGGAAGGGCGGTCGGTCGCGGAAATGATGGCGTTGGGATCGCAGATCCTGACACAGGACGACGTGATGGACGGCGTCGCCGGCATGCTCCCCATGCTGCAGGTCGAGGCGACATTCCCGGATGGCACGAAGCTCGTAACGATCCATGAGCCGGTGCGCCCGGTCGCGGGAAAACCAGCCCACTCCCTCGAGCCCGGCCGCCTGCTCGTCGACGACGGCGAAATCGAGCTCAATGCGGGCCGGTCGAATCGGAGCCTGAATGTTGTCAATACTGGCGACCGGCCTGTCCAGATCGGCAGCCACTATCATTTCTTCGAGGTCAACAGGGCGCTGGATTTCGACCGTGAAGCGGCTTTCGGCATGCGTCTCGATATTCCGGCCGGCACGGCCGTGCGCTTTGAGCCCGGCCAGGAAAAGGAAGTCGCGCTGACCGACTTCGGCGGCGAGCGTGTTCTGTCAGGCCTCAACGGCCTCACGAACGGTTTTGCCGGCGACGAGGAAACCAGAAGAAGGGCACTGGCCAAGGCGCGTGACGGCGAATTCCGGGGAGCATAGACGATGGTGAAGATCAGCAAACGTGACTATGCCGCCATGTACGGTCCGACCACCGGCGACGGCGTGGTTCTCGGCGATACGACGCTGGTGGCGGTGGTGGAAAAGGACCACGCTGTCTACGGCGACGAATGCCTTCATGGTGGCGGCAAGACCCTGCGCGACGGGGCCGGCTTGGCTGCCGGTGTTACCAGCGCGGAAGGTGCGCTCGACTTCCTTCTTTGCAACGTCGTCGTCATCGACGCCGTCCTGGGTATCGCCAAGGGGGATCTCGGCATTCGCGAGGGCAAAATCGTCGGCTTCGGCAAGGCCGGCAATCCGGCCATCATGGACGGCGTCGATCCGCGCCTGATCGTCTCGGCGGCGACCACGGTACGCGACTGCGAGGGCCTCATCGCAACGGCCGGCGCGATCGACGTGCATGTGCATTTCGACAGCGCGCAACTCTGCGAGCATGCGATCTCCTCCGGCATCACCACCATGCTCGGCGGATCGCTCGGCCCGATTACCGTCGGTATCGACTGCGGCGGGCCCTTCAATGTCGGAAAGATGCTGCAGGCATCGGAGCAATGGCCGATCAACTTCGGCTTTTTGGGGCGCGGCAATTCCCACAAGCCGGCCTCGCTCGTCGAGCAGCTGAAGACCGGGTGCCTCGGGCTCAAGCTCCACGAGGACTGGGGCACGATGCCGGCGGCGATCGACACCTGCCTCAGCGTCGCAGATGAACTCGATTTTCCGGTCCAGATCCATACCGATACACTGAATGAATCCGGCTTCCTCGAAGACACGCTTGCGGCGATCAGGGAGCGGACCATCCACATGTACCATACCGAAGGCGCAGGCGGGGGCCACGCGCCCGATATCATCCGCGTCGCGGGCGTGCCGTGGTGTCTGCCGTCCTCCACCAATCCGACGAACCCCTACACGATCAACACCTTCGACGAACATCTCGACATGACGATGGTGTGCCACCATCTCAACCCGGCAATCCCGGAAGACGTGGCCTTCGCCGAAAGCCGCATCCGCGCGCAGACGATCGCCGCCGAGGACATCCTGCACGATATCGGCGCGATCTCGATGCTCGGTTCGGACAGCCAGGGCATGGGCCGCATCAACGAGGTCATCTGCCGTACCTGGCAATTAGCCGACAAGATGAAGAAACAGCGCGGCCGCCTGCCGGAGGAAACGACCCGGTTAGGGGACAACGAGCGCATCAAGCGTTACATCGCGAAATATACGATCAACGCGGCACGCACCTTCGGCATCGACAGGTTCGTCGGCTCCCTCGAAGACGGCAAGATGGCCGATATCGTCATCTGGCGGCCGGCCTTTTTCGGCATCAAGCCGGAGCTTGTCATCAAGGGCGGCTTCATTGCCTGGGGCGCGATGGGCGACAGTGCCGCTTCCCTGATGACCTGCGAGCCGCTCCTGCTGCGCCCGCAATGGGGCGCCTTTGGCGGCGCGAAGAACGCGCTGTCCGCCTGCTTCGTCAATCCGCTTGCCATCGAGGCGGACCTTGGCGGACACCTCGGCATGAGCAAAGCGCTGCTGCCGTCCGTCGGCACGCGACGGCTCACGAAGAGGGACATGCTGCACAACGATGCATGCCCGGACATCCGCGTTGACCCGCAGACTTTCGATGTCTTCGTCGATGGGGATCTGGCGACCTGCGAGCCGGCGCGCGAGCTGCCTCTGACCCAGCGCTACATGTTGAGGTGATACGATGAACGCTCATATCCAGTCAAAGACAAGCGCCGTCACCCGGGTCGGCGCGGCCCGGATCGGGATCGGCGGCCCGGTCGGATCGGGAAAGACCGCACTCATCGAGCGGTTGATTCCCGCCTTCGCCGGGCGCGGCATCCCGATCGCCATCGTCACGAACGATCTCGTCACCGCCGAGGATGCCGAGCGCCTCCGGCGTTCAGGGCTGATCGATCCGAAACGCGTCGCTGCGGTCGAGGCGGGCGCGTGTCCGCACACGGTGATCCGCGAGGACCCGACGCTCAACATCGCCGCCGCCGATGAGCTGGAAATCGCCTTTCCGGACGCCGAGTTGATCATCATCGAAAGCGGCGGCGACAACCTCGCCTCCACCTTCTCCCTCGATCTCGTCGACTGGTGGATGTTCGTCATCGATGTCGCGGGTGGAGACGATATCCCCCGCAAGAATGGTCCCGGCCTGATGAAGTGCGACCTCCTTGTCATCAACAAGACGGATCTGGCGCCGCATGTCGGCGTGAACCTCGACAGCATGGTGGCGGATGCGCGGAAAGCGCGGGGCGACAAGCCGATCGCCCTGACAAACTGCCGGGCCGACGAGGGCGTGGAGGCGATCGTCGATCTCGTCGCCACGCAATTGCTCTTCAAATGACGCGGCACTGGTCTCCCCCCGACCCTGCGAGCCTTCCGAAGGATGCCGGTCTCGATTCACGGACCGGGCGCTTCGAGCTGAGCTTCAACCGGCATGGCGATGTGACACGGATCGGCAATCAGTTCGTCTCCTATCCGTTCCACTTCACCCGGCCGTTCGCGCTTGACGGCGACATTCCGGCGTTGCTCACCGCCTATCAGCAATCCTCGTCGGGTGGCCTTTACAGGGGCGACGTTCTGCGCACGCGCCTGACGATTGGCGCGCAGGCGGCGGCGCATGTCACCACCCAGGCGGCAAGCGTGGTGCATGACTGCCAGGGTCGCGCGGCGACGCAGGAAGCGCTCATCGATGTGGGACCAGATGCGTTTATTGCCTATACACCGGACCCGCTTGTCCTCTTCCCGGGAGCATCCATCGATACGCACATTGCAGTGGATATGCATCGCGATGCGGTCGTCTTGCTCCAGGATGCATTCGCCTGGCACGATCCCTCCGAGAAGGGCCGCCGTTTCGATAGGATCGAGAGTGGCGTCAGCGTCCATACACCGGACGGTGGGCTTCTCCTCAGGGAACGGTTTTCCATCACGGGCGACGGACTTGCCACCGCCTTTGCCGGGTCCAGGAACTGGCAGACCGTCAGCAACTTTCTCCTGCTCGGCCCGCAAGACCGGCTGCCGGACCGTGAGCACCTGCGCAGAGAACTCGAAACGGAGGACGCGCTTGCCGGCATCAGCGCGTTGCCCGGCGGGATGGGCTGGTGTGTGCGCTGCCTTTCGACCAATGCACGGGCGGCAAAGCAGCTCGCCTCCACCCTTTTCGGTTCCGCCGTCATGGCCAGGTTCGGCACGCCACCGGCACCGCGGCGCAAATGACTTGCCGCGCCAGATATCAGCAACATCCTAGAAGGGACATTCCATGACAAGGCGCATTCTCTCCACCGCGGCAACGGTTTTCGGCCTCGCCGCCTTTCCGCGGCTGGCTCTTGCCCATACGCAGGGAACGGGCAGCTTTAGTTTCGTTCACGGCCTTGCGCATCCGGTAGGCGGTCTGGATCACCTGATGGCCATGGGGCTCGTCGGGCTTCTCGCCTGGCAGATGGGCGGCGCCTATCGCTGGCAGCTGCCTGTGCTTTTCGTGTCCGCCATGGCACTCGGCGGTGTGCTGGGCATTGCCGGCGTCGGCGTACCGATGTTTGAGCTTGGTATCGCCCTGTCCGTTGTGCTGCTCGGTGCAATGCTTGCGTTCGGCGCGCGCCTGCCCGCAGTGGCTTCGGTCGTGCTCGTCGGCGCCTCCGCGATCTTTCACGGCTACGCCCATGGCGCGGAAATGCCCTCCGCGGCCGATGGTGACTCCTACGCAGTCGGCTTCCTCCTCGCGACGGCTCTTCTCCATGCAGGCGGTCTGGCGATCGGTTTCCTCACGAAGGCAGCCGGGCCGATGCCGGCGCGGCTGATCGGCGGTTTTTCAGCGCTTGTCGGCCTCGGCCTCGTCTTCGGCATTGCCTGAGCAAAACAACCGGCGGGAGATGTCTTCCGCCGGCTCGCCGTTCAGCTGACCGTCAAGCGGAAGTAAAGCTCCGAAAGCCGCGCGGGCAAGTCCGAGACACGCTGAACGAGGGAGGTATTGCGCCGGCCGAAAATGCGGCTGGCGGAGCGGTCGGCATGCTCGCCGAGCGCGATGCAGAAGAGGTCCAGCCCCCGGTCGCGACCCTGGGCAACCGCATGGCGCGCATCCTCGATGAGATAGTCGGGGTCGGTCACGTCACGGTCGGACGGCTCGCCATCGGTTATGACGAGCAGGACCTTGCGAAATGCGGATTGCGACGCTAGCCCGACAGAGACGTGTCGCAACGCTGCGCCCATGCGGGTTGAAAGGCCAGGGGTGAGGCCAGCAAGGCGCTCCGTCACGGGGCCGAAACCCTCCTGAAAATCCTTGATCGTGGCGAGGCGTACATTCTCCGGCCCGTCGGAGGAAAAGCTGTACACGGCGAAGCGATCGCCCAGCCTGTCAAGCGCTTCGGCGAACAGGCCCGTTGCCAGAGCCGCCGTTTCGAGGATCGTCGCGCCGCCCGGGGCGACCGCCGCTTCCGTCGATTGCGAACTGTCGATCAGGACCGTCAACGCCACGTCGCGCTCAATGCGGCGCTTCACGGAGTAGATGCGCGGATCGGGTGTCTGTCCGCTCGCCCTGGCGATCATGGTTTCGACCAGCATGTCGAGGTCGATATCGTCACCTTCCATGCGCCGCCGCCCGCGTTGCGGTCGCCCCATCCGGGCACGGCGGACCAGCGCCGCGATCCGTTCGGCTTCTCGGCGGCGCTCGCCCATCGCGCGGTCAAGCCAGTTGGGGGCGGCAATCGTTGGAACGGTGGCAGCGCGAACGCTTGCCTCGGCAAGCGCGTCGGAATGCAGCCGATAATCCCACTCCCGGTAGACGCCGAGAACCGGCCCCCTGTCATCCTCTTGATCTGCGGGCTGGTGCCTTGCCGATCCAGTCTCGGTCCCGGGCTCGTCTTCGGCATCGTCGGCCTGTTCGATGCGCGCACCTTCGAGCACGATCTCCTGTGGGTCGGGTTCATTTTCCTCGCGCTCGTCCATGTCGAAAAGACCGACGCCGTCGTCGCGATAGATCGGCTCCACGATGTAGGATTTCGCGTCGAATGGAATGCGCATCTGGCCGAGATCGTGCCCGAGCACGCGCGCTATCGTTTCGCAGAAAGACTGGTCTTCCGGCGTCTCGGCAAAGGCCGCCTCGAACAACGCGCGTCCCTTGCCGACCCATTGATCGTCGTCGTTGAAGGATGGATCGGCCAGCGCCCGCGCAAGGCGTGCCATGAGGGCACCGGCAGAGCGCGCGTTTGTCGCTGCCGCCGTGTGGAATGGGAGGAAGAGCGAACGGAGGCCGGAAAAATCCCGGATGGCAAGGCGTTCGACCCGGGCGTCTTCCAGCAGCGATACGAGCGCCATCTGCAAGGGCTTCATCCGGCCGGGCGAAAAACGCCGCGTCGTGAAGCGCTGGTGGCAGAGGGCGTGCACTGCGGCCGCCTCGAAATAGGCCGGTGACCGGTCCCTGGACATCGGCGGGGCGAGGTCCGGCATGAGGATGACGGGGCCGGCGAGGCGTGTTCTTGCCGATGCCCGCCGGGTCTCGGTGACGACGGGCTGGACCATCAGGTCACGGGCGAAGAGGGCGCGGGCAAGGTAGGACAGCCGCTCCCGGTGCGCGTCGAACCGCACGGCCCCTTCATGTGCGGCAAGACGATGACGGGCAGCCGGATCGTCAAGGGCGAAGTAGCGCAGCCGGCTACGGCGGTCGGCGGGATAAAGCCTGACGGCGTCCTCCGCCCAGCCGGGGATGTCGCTCGCGTCCAGCCGGTCGAGGAGAGGCGAAAGACTGGAGGCAATCGCGCCGGTTGCTTCCGGCGCCCGCACGCAGACCGCGGCAAGGCCGGCCAGCAGCGCCTGCCATTTCCGGCCGTCCTCGCAGAAGACCAGCTTTCCGGTGATGGCCTCGATGAGGTCGCCGGCCGCCCGGGCGCCGCTTTCATGGCAGAGGATGCGGACCGCATCCGTAAGCGCCGGAAGGCAGGAGCCGGGCGTCTGCGGCAGGATGCGAGCCTGCAGCATCCACAGAGCGCGCAGCAGTCGGGGGCCGGCATTGACCCGGTAAAGCTGCAGGATACCGGCCCTCCACGCTGCGGCTTCCTCCGCCGACAGGTGCGGTGATATTCTCCGGCTGGCAAAGCGGTAGGCGTCCAGGATATCCGGCCGGTCGCGAAGTTCCCGCTCGATCGGGTCCATCGTATCCGTCCCGCCTGTCTGCTCGGAGGCTAGAGGCATGCGGCCACGACCGAGCGCAGCGCACCGCGAATGTCGACGTCGTCGGTCAGCGGCGATACGATGGCGAGGTCGCAGGCGTCCGCCGGCGCGATGCCACGCGCAATCAGCCGTCCCGCCCGGATGAGCGTACGGGTCGATGCCCCCTCATCGAGCCCCTTGCCGGCCAGGTTTCGCGAGGCCGCGGCGATGGCGACGAGCCGCTTGGCAAGGTCCTCGTCTATGCCGGCCTCGTTCGCGACGATCGCGCGTTCGAGCGTGGCATCCGCATAGGTTAAATCGATGGCGGCGAAACGTTGTTTGGTGGATTCCTTCAGGTCCTTGACGGCGCTCTGGTAGCCGGGATTGTAGGAGATCACCAGGAAGAAGTCGGGATGCGCCGCGACGAGCTCGTTGCGTTTTTCCAGTGGCAAGACCCGGCGCTGGTCGGTGAGGGGATGGATGACGACGGTCGTGTCCTGTCTGGCCTCCACGATCTCATCGAGATAGCAGATGGCGCCGCCGCGAACGGCCTGGGTCAACGGCCCGTCCTTCCAGACCGTGTCGCCGCCCTCGAGCAGGAAGCGCCCCACGAGATCGGCCGCGGTCATGTCTTCGTGGCAGGCGATCGTCACGAGTGGCCGGCCGAGCTTCCAGGCCATGTGCTCGATAAAGCGCGTCTTGCCGCAGCCCGTCGGCCCCTTCAGCATCAACGGCACGCGTTCGGCATAGGCGGCCTTGAAATAGGCCGTCTCGTCGCCGGTGGGGGCGTAAAAGGGCTCCTGCGTGATTGCGTATTGATCGAGGCTCATGCGTGTCTTCCGATACGGTCGCGCCTTCCCTGAAAGCCCGCGCCGGCAACCGGGCGCAGGAAGTTCCGAGCAGGGAACGCAAATCAGGTGGCGCGTCTCAGCGATGACCTGAGGCGATTTTCGTCGGAATGCCTTCGATCGGGCAATCCTCGACCCCCGGCGCGCTGCGTGTCATGGCTTCGACCATGTCGCGGGTACCCTCCGGATCGTTCGTCCATTTGCGGTAGAATTCGAAGGGAAGGGCGCAGGTGCCGCGCGGATCCTCGCCGGAATTGATCATGCCGGTGTAGCCACGATGCAGCAGCTTGTAGAGATGGTTCTGGCCCTGTCCCTTGGCGCGAGCCTCGCGGATCAGCGGGATCGACAATTGGGCGAACTGGATGCCCATCTCCTCGGTGCCGCACTCGCCGAGCGTCCGGCCATCGAAGCCGACGATCGCGGAATGGCCGAAATAGGTGTAGACACCATCGAAACCGGCGGCGTTGGCGACAGCGACATAGCTGTTGTTGGCCCAAGCCATGGCTTTCGCCATGACGATCTGCTGTTCCTTGGCGGGATACATATAGCCCTGGCAACGCACGATCAGTTCAGCGCCCTTCATCGCGCAGTCGCGCCAGATTTCCGGGTAGTTGCCGTCATCGCAGATGATCAGGCTGATCTTCATGCCCTTCGGCCCTTCCGAGACATAGGTGCAATCACCGGGATACCAGCCTTCGATCGGCACCCATGGCATGATCTTGCGGTATTTCTGGACGATTTCGCCCTTGTCGTTCATCAGGATCAGCGTGTTGTACGGGGCCTTGTTCGGATGATCCTCATGGCGTTCACCGGTCAGGGAGAAGACGCCCCAGCATTTGGCCGTGCGGCAGGCCTCGGCGAAGATTTCCGTCTCCTCGCCGGGGATCTGGGACGCGGTTTCGTACATCTCCTTCGGATCGTACATGATCCCGTGGGTCGAGTATTCAGGAAAGATCACGAGATCCATGCCGGGCAGGCCCTGCTTCATGCCGACGACCATGTCGGCGATCTTGCAGGCATTGGCGAGGACCTCCGACCTGGTGTGAAGGCGCGGCATCTTGTAGTTCACGACCGCGACGCCGACGGAATCGCTGGTCGAGACGATGTCTCCATGTTGCATGCTGGTGCCCTTTCCTCTTGTGAAAAACTAGACGGCGATGTGACGATGGATGAGCTCGTCCGTGAGGCCTTCGATCGATCCCGTTGCGACCGCGCGGCCTTTTTCCAAGAGCGCGAAATGGTCGCCTGCCTTGCGCGCGAAGGCGACGTTCTGCTCCACGAGCGCGATGGACAGGCCTTCCTCCCGGTTCAGCCGGATGATGACGTTCTGGATATCCTCGACGATATTGGGCTGGATGCCTTCGGTGGGCTCGTCGAGAAGCAGGATCGAGGGTTTTGCGGCAAGGGCTCTCGCAATCGCGAGCTGCTGCTGCTGTCCGCCGGAGAGAAGGCCGCCGGGCCTGTCCATGTTGTCCTTCAAGTAGGGAAACAGCTCCGGCACCAGTTCCGGGATCTTCCGTCCCGACGGCGAGGCAAAGCCTCCCATCAGGATGTTCTCGCGCACCGAAAAATCCGGAATGATCTGGCGACCCTGCGGGACATAGGCAATGCCGGCGCGGGCGCGGCGATGCGTCGGCTCCGATGCAAGGTCCTGCCCTTTGAGCATGATGCGTCCGCTCGACTTGACGGACAGTCCCATGATCGTCTTCAGAAGCGTCGTCTTTCCCGTGCCGTTCCGTCCGACGATTGCCGTTATCTTGCCGTCCGGAATCCTTACGGTCAGGTCATGCAGGGCGTGGCTGCGACCATAGAAACTGTTGACCCTCTCAAGTTCCAACATCACACGATCCCCTTCGATCCGAGATAGGCATCGCGCACGGCCTGGTTCTTCTCGATATCTTCGACGTTGCCTTCGGCAAGCACCTTGCCGAGATGCATCACGGTGATGCGATTGGCGATTTCCTTGACGAAGGCCATGTCATGCTCGACGACCACAAGCGTGTGGGCGCCGCGCATCTGCTTGATGATCTCGGCCGTCTTCATTGTCTCGGCCTCCGTCATGCCGGCGGTCGGCTCATCGAGCAGGATGACCTTCGGCTTCTGCGCGATCAGCATGCCGAGCTCCAGCCATTGCGTTTCACCGTGGCTCAGCGTTCCGGCCTCGGCGCTCTGCCGGTCGGCGAGGCCGACGAGATGAAGGATCTCGTCCGTGCGCCGTCTCGCCGCGCCCGGCAGGGCAAAGCGCAGGTTGGCGAAGACGCCGGGGTTCGGCGATGCCGCCACTTCCAGGTTCTGGCGCACCGTCAACTCGCGGAACACGCTCGGGATCTGGAATTTGCGCCCCAGGCCGGCACGGGCGATGGCGTGCTCGGGAAGGCCGGTAACGGCAGTATCGCCGATATAGACGCGGCCCGCCGTCGCCGGCGTCTTGCCGGAGATGAGGTCCATCAGCGTGGTCTTGCCGGCGCCGTTCGCGCCGAGCAGGACGCGCAGTTCGCCGGCATCGACGACGGTCGAGACGTTGTCGACGGCCCTGAAGCCCGAGAAATCGACGGTCAGGCCGTCAATGGTAAGACTTGCTGTGCTCATGGCTGCCCCCTTAGTTTGCGCGGGCCGGCGCGGTCTCGCCGGCATCCGCCTGCCGCCCCTTGGGGGCGGGCGTGCGCACCAGGAGATCGCCGAGACGGTTGATGAGGCCGGCAATGCCGCGCGGCAGGAACAGGACGGCGAGGACGAAGGCAAGGCCCATGACCACCTTCCATGCCTCGACGAGTTGCGGTGTTTCGCTGACCGTCGCCTCGATCATGTTGATGAGGATCGCGCCGATGCAGGCACCGAGCAGGGAATTGCGCCCGCCGACGGCAGCCCACACGACCATGGTGATGGAGAAGGCAAGATCCATGAAGGTCGGCGAGGCGAACTCTGCGGCGACGACGTAGAGCATGCCGGCATAACCCGCGATCGCCGCCGAGACGCAGAAGAAGAAGATCTGGTAGGCGGGCACGTCGAAGCCGAGGAAGCGTGCGCGCCGGTCGTCGTCACGAATGGCCTGCAGGATGAGGCCGCTGCGTGTTGAGACCAGGAGGCGGGTGGCGAGCAGCACGACGATCAGGCTTATCGCGATAAGATAATAGGTCGATACGTAATAGGGATCGAATTCATGGCCGAATACGGTGAGGTAGCCGAGGTCGGTCAATCCGTTGAACCCGTTGGTGAAGGGCTGTGCCTCGACCACCAGAAGCCGGACCAGCAGAACGACCGCCAGCGTGATGATCGAAACGAAGACACCGGATATGCGCTTGCGGAAGATGATGGAGCCGATGACGAAGGCCACCGCCGTCGGGATCACTAGGCTCATCGCGACACCCACGAACTGACTCTTGAAGGGGATCCAGAAGAACGAGCCGCTTGTGATGCAGCAAAGGTCGATCGGTGCGCCCGGCTCGGCGTTCCACAACATGAAATCCGGAATGGGCATGTCCGAGCCCTGGGCAAGGCTCGTCGGGCTCGCGAGCTTCATCGACATTGCGATGGCATAGGCACCGAGGCCGAAGAACAGCCCCTGGCCGAGATTGAGAATACCCGCATAGCCCCAGCAAAGCGCCATGGCGATGCCCAGCATGCCGAAGACAAGGAACTTGGAGAAACGGTTCAACCAGAACACGTCGAAGTAAAGGGGTGCGGCGAGGATAAGGAGGATGAAAACCCCATAGGTCGCAAGCGAGAGCGTATTTTTTGAAACCTGCATCGATCAGCGTCCCTTGTAGGAGAACAGGCCCGAGGGCTTCCACACGATGATGGCGACGACCACCGCGAAAATGACGGCGCGGGCGATGATGTCGTTGCTGACGGAGGCGGTCAGGCCATTGATCTGGCCGAGCAATCCGGCCGACAACACGGTGCCGAGCAGGCTGCCGACGCCACCTGTGACGACCACGAGGAAGCCGTCGACGACCATCGGCGTACCCATGTCCGGGAAGACCGTCTTGAAACCCGACATCATGACGCCCGCAACACCGGCAAGGCCGGAACCATAGGCAAATGTCAGTGCGTTCACTCGCGCGACGTCGATGCCGCAGGCAGCTGCCATGTCGGGATTGCGCATGATGGCGCGGACCTGGGCGCCCAGTGACGTACGATACATCAGGAACCAGGTCAGCAACGTCATGACGATCGTCACCACGATGATGAAGGCGCGGTAGAGGCTGATCTGTTCGCCGCCGATGGAGACCACGCCTGACAGATACTCCGGCACGCGGACATTCTGTAGGCCGGTTCCAAGGCCATTGATCGTGATGCCGAAGAAGGCAAGTCCCAGGGAAAGCCGCACGGCCTGCTGGAGCAGGATCGCGACGCCCCACGTCGCCAGCAGCGTGTCAAGCAGCCTGCCGTAGAGGCGGCTGACGATCGTTCGCTCGATCGCGAAGCCGACCAGTGCCGTGACGACGAAGGCGATAGGAATGGCCGCAAGCAGGCCAACCCCGAGATAGATCGACGCGAGCACTGTCGTATAGGCGCCGATCATCACCATTTCGCCATGCGCCATGTTGATCACGCCCATCGCGCCATAGGTGATGGCAAGGCCCAAAGCCACCAGCAGCAGGACGGAACCGATGCTCAGGCCGATGAAGATGGTGTCCAGCATATGGACTCTCCCGGTTCAGGTTTTCGAATGCAGTCATGCCGCCGGCGATCCCGTGCGCGGCGGTTTGCCGGGGGCCGGCATCAGCGCGATGCCGGCCCCGGACGCTGAAGCCGGATCAGCCGGGCAGCTTGGACGTATCGAGGCCCGATGCTGTGCAGAAGAGGTTGTCCTGCTTTTCGCCGTAGGCGACGTAAGGCAGGGGATATTCGGGCGCGGCATAGGCGTCGACGATCTTGCCCTGGCCATCTGCCTGCCATTGAGCGATGCGCGGGGTGAGGGCGGTGTGCAGGTTCTCGGCCTCGACGGTGACCTTGCCGCCGGGAGCGTCGAAGGTCTGGCCGCCGACGCCGGCACGAACGGCTTCCGTCGTCGTGTCAGCGGATTTCTCCACCGCCTGTTTCCACAGATAGACCTGGAAATAGGAGGATTCGAGTGCGTGGTGGGTCACGGCGTTTTCGTCACCGACGAACTTGCGGTAGCGCGCCACGAAGTCCTTGTTTGCAGGCGTGTCGATCGCCTGGAAGTAGGGGAAGGACGTGTAGCTGCCTGTGGCATATTCCGCGCCCATGGCGGCGATTTCGATTTCCGACGTCACTGTCGCGCAAATCGGCAGGGTTTCGTGGGAAAGGCCCTGGTTCTTGAATTCGCGATAGAAGGCGATGACCGAATCGCCGACGACGTTCGAAAGCACGACGTCGCAGCCCGAGCTCTTGATCTTCGAAACCATCGACGCCCATTCGGAGTGACCGAGCTCGAGATACTCGTCGGCGACCCATTCGCCGCCGTTCTGCTCGATCAGGACCTTGGAGACCTTGGCCATTTCGCGCGGGTAGATATAGTTCGAGCCGACGATGAAGAACTTCTTCTTGCCGAGCGTCTTGATGATCCAGGGAATGAAGTTCGAAAGCTGCTGGTTCGGAACAGCGCCGGTATAGACGACATTCTTCGAGCATTCGAAGCCTTCGTAGTAAGTCGGGTAGAACAGCAGGCCGTTGCGGCGCTCGAAGACCGGAAGGACGGCCTTGCGGCTTGCCGAGGTGTAGCAGGCGAAGACCGAACTGACGCGATCCTGAAGCAGCAGCTTGGACGCCTTTTCGTTGTAGGTCTTTGGATCGGATGCACCGTCCTCGGCGATGACCTCGATCTGCTTGCCGAGCACGCCGCCGGCGGCGTTGATCTCGGTGACCGCCATCCGCGTCGCATCGTTCAGCGAGCGTTCGACGATCGAAAGGCCGCCCGTCAGCGAGAAGATGGACCCGACCTTGATCGTATCGGCCGCGAAAAGCTGCCGGGGAAGGATGGTGGGGGCTGCGAGCAGGCCGGCAACGCCTGCGGATGTCGAAAGAAACCGACGACGATTCATGGACATAAAGGTTCTCCGCCTCTGAAGGATTGGTTTTTTTTGTTTGGAATGGGTAAAGCTTCCCCGCGCGCAGCGCAGCCAGGGGCTCCGGCGTATTCATCGAGGGGCTGGCAGACGATCACCGACATCCCTGTCGGAAACAGAAAAAGCCCAAGCAACTCGTCAGAGTGCTCAGGCTTCCTTGCCCTGCGCGAACGACAACACTGTGTTCCGCGCGAAATATGCCTCTATCTAAAGAGGCTTACACTTGAAGCCAACCATTTTTTACGGATCGATGCAAGCCTTTTTTGCAGTGCGGCATAGATTGGCCTGGAGAGGCGAGACGCTCACGATGTAAAACGAAAAGCGCGCTTTATTGCGAACGTGGATGGCGGCATCGTCTTCAGCTAGAACATGACCCGGAACGAACCGCGCTATCGCTGGAGCATGGATGAGGGCATGTCGAGCGTTACGATCAGCCCGTCAGCCAGGAAATTTCGATCGAGCTTTCCCATAAGCTGCGCCTCGACGGTCCTCGTAACCATTCGGGTTCCGAATCCTTTTCTGGACGGCTCGTGCGTAAGCGGAGGCCCGCCAACTTCTCGCCAGACGATCTGGAACGTCTCACCGTCGCAGCGGCACGTCAGATCGATGTAGCCATCGACCGTCGAAAGCGCTCCGTATTTGGCCGCGTTGGTTGCAAGCTCGTGGATGACAAGGGCGAGGGCTGAGGCCGCTTTTTCGCCGACGGACATTGCCGGGCAGGAGACGATGACCTGTAGGTCGTTGCGCTTGAAGGGTGCGAGCAGCGCATCGATCAACCCTGCAAGTCCGCCGTTAAAGCCATTGCCGTCTGGTTTAACTTCGATGATGAAGTCGTTGGCCTTGCTGAGCGCCTGGATCCGTCCGGTGACACTTTGCACGAAGCCTTCGAGATCGGTCTCCGTTCTCGATGACACGATGAGCAGACTGGAAATGACCGAGAAAATATTCTTGATACGATGAGCAAGCTCACCTTGGATAAGCGCCCGCTGCGCGTCGAACCGCGCCATTTCGGCAACTCGCTCGCGAAGTGTTATCTGCTCTTCCACGAGTTTGGCCAAATCCTCGAGAATTTCCTGATCGCGTGCCGTCCACTGGCGCGGCACCGAGTCGATGGCGCACAGCGATCCAAGGACGTGCCCGTCGTCATTGACAAGGGGAACACCGAGATAGGCGCGAACACTCAATTCGGGAATAGCAAGATTATCGCAGACCAGAGGGTCGAGGGTGGCATCTTGTATCACGAGCGGCGCCGCCCTGGACACGACATGCTGGCAAAATGAGTGCGTCAGCGGTGTTTCGCGCTCTGTCTTCCATGGTTCGGGCAGGCCGAACGTGCTTTTGAAGAATTGCCGCCTGGCATCGACGAGCGAGACAAGCGCGACCGGCACTGACAAGGTCGTCGCGACCAGCCTTGTAAGACGGTCAAAGCGTTCCTCGGGGCCGCTGTCCATCAGATCAGTCTGATAAAGCGCGCTCAGCCGATCTTGATCCACATCCAGTTGGTGCTTATCGGGTTGTTGGACAGGTGGTTGAGCATCGTGTGTTCGGGTCAAGTCGTGTCCTTGGATATTGTTCAAGATCTGTACAAGCCGACACGGTGACAGTCGTTGCCCACTTCAAGCGTTCAATTAGATATCAGGCACGTCGAAAGCAAGGCCATGGCTGGAAATAGGCCTTCTTGAACAAATCTGGGCGGCAATACTCACCCAGCATTCCGGCTAATGTCAGGAATGTGTTCTTGATTTCGGAAGCAAGTCTGATCGGTCCAGACGTTTCGGCTTGGCAAAACAACAGCCAGCTTTTGCGCTAATAACACCGCCAAACCAGAATGGCATAGCGACACGAAAATGCGACAAAGTCACGAATGAAGCGTCGCCAACAATAATCTAGTCCCCACGTCGATTATTGCGATCGATTTCTTGAGCGACGCTTCATGTAACGCGTACTGACGTTTTGACAGAAGGCTTAGGCGAACTTCCATACGTTGGCAGGCATGAATGTTCCTTTTCTACGATGGAAATACTCGTCACAGAACCGCTACTACGGTCGTGCCTCACGAAGGCGAAGAATATTGCCACCTATTGATCAATCACTTGCCCATTTAAGATCTCCGGCCCGGCCGATGCCTTCGCTTGCGTTCAACTTGAAACAGCTCGGGGCGGGCACTGGTCAATCTGGGCGCGGTATGCACGCCGCCTCTGGTTCCTTTTTGCAATATTTTAGAATCGTTCAGCGATGCAGGCGTGCGGCCGCCATCGTGGATAGATATCGAGATGGCGAGGAATTCGCAAAACTTCTTCTCCAATCTTGAACACTAGCGCACGAGTTTGTCCTAAAGCATATACCAAAGAATTGAGAGCGCAGTAGCAGCTCTTCTCGCTTTCATCCGCGGCGCTTCGATGAAATGGACCGGAGGAATGCGTGTAGCCCTGTCACAACTTCACGCGTAATGTGACCCGACTGAACGAGGTGAGGGCGGGTTAGCTACCGGCTTTAGATCATGCTGAACAAGGGGGAGGAAGCGCTTGATGCTGCCAGTTCCCTTGCGCTTGCGCTTAGCCAGGGGAATACCTCCCTCATGCGTGACTCATTCAGCCGCATTGCTGGGCCAGCGACACTCAGGGTACCGATCGGCACATTGCCGGGTTGCCTCACAATTGCCACGGCCATCGCAGATGTCCCAATCGTATAGCTGTCCCTTACGCTCGCAAACCCTCTCTCTCGCGCGCATGAAATTGCGTCCAGCAAGGCGTCGATGGTCCTAGGTGCGCTTGGGCCGACGTCCGGGCGAGCAAAGTCCTCGTGCTCCATCATCCGTCGGATCTGATCGTCGGACAGGCAGCAGAGCCAAGCTTGGCCGTTGGCGCTTGCCGGCAGATAAACGTCCTTACCTGCTTCGGGATTGTAGAGCAGACCGCTACGAGCGCCCTGCGATTCTGCGACCCATGTCAGCTTTTCGCCGGATATGATGGCCAGCCGGACCAGTTCGCCGGTCTTTTTGGCGAGATCGTCCAGAATCGGCTGCACGAGATCGGTCACACCGGTTGCGCCGAGAAACGCAAGTCCTAAGGCGGGCAGTTTTGGGCTCAACCGGAATGCGCCCTCTTTTCCGGATAGCGAGCCTAATATGTACCCAGAGGCGACAAGGCTCGACAGGACACGAGTCGTCGCAGGTAAGGGAATTGCAAGCTTCGAGGCGATCTCGGGCATCTTTAGCCCCCACGGATGGCCTGTCAGAAGCTCAAGGATGGCAATGCTGCGGATGCGACTGGACATGGATCAGGCCTGCTCAAAAATCGGGAGGTCGAATCCAGTTTCCGCAACCGCTTTGCATGCGTCCTTCAGCGCATCGGCGAACTGATCCATACGCTCGCTCGTCATGCGGATGGTCGGTCCCGCGACGCTGATGGTTCCAAGCGGGATTCGCGAGCCGGGCCGAAGAACGGGAGAGGCCATCGCCGATGTTCCATCGACCCAGACGTCAAAAATTCTTGCGATGCCAGTTTTGCGGGCACGTTCCACGTATTCGAACAATTGCCGGATGGTTCTGGGCGCATTTTTTCCTGCGCCTTCCTGGTTCATGCCCTGTCTTGCCACGAGCTGCAAAGCTTCGTCTTCCTCAAGAACGGAAAGGTAGGCGTGCCCGTTCGACGTCGCCGGTAAATAGACCTCGATCCCCTCATCTGGATTGTAGAGAAGCCCTCCGCGCGCGCCCTGCGCCTTAATGAGGCGGAGCAGTTTGCCGCGGTCGACGACCGCAAGCACGACAAGTTCACCCGTCTGTTCGGCGAGCCGGTCTATGATGGGCTGGAGGCGTGATGAGACGTTCGCTGCCGAGAGATATTCGTAACCGACGGCAACAAGCTTAGCCGTGAGCCGGTAGGCACCGCCGTCATAGTCCTGCCTCACATACCCTTCGTCTCTGAGGTCGGCCAGGAGTCTGTGGGTTGCGCTGCGTGGTATCGACAGTTGATCGGCGATTTCAGACAAAGGCAGGCCGAATGCATGTCTTGCCAGTATTTCGATAACCGATACCGCTCTATCCGTTGGTTGCATTCCGCCCCTCAAAATTTCAGCCACACTATTCCAAATGGAACGCGTTGTCACTCTGATTGACAAACTGGAACTGGTTCCATATGAAACTGGTTCCAATATACGCATTCGGGGAGGAGTGCATGAGAGCTGTGAAATTGCGCTCCTTTGGAGAGCCTGATGTCTTGACCTCCGAAGAGGTGGTCGTGCCTCCCGTTGCGTCGGGAGAGGTGCTGGTCAAGATCGCATGTTGCGGCGTGTGCCACCTTGATCTTATCCTGCGGTCCGGCCTTCGCTCTCGAATGACTTTGCCGCGCGTGCTCGGCCATGAATTGGCGGGAGAAGTGGTTTCCGTAGGGGCGGGGGTTGATGCGTTTGCGGCTGGCGACCGCGTGACTGTTTTCAATTTTCAGGCCTGCCTTGAGTGTGACGACTGCCTGCGCGGGCATCCTTCGCTTTGCCGCTTCGCCAAGGGCGACATCGGTCAGACACGCGACGGCGGATACGCCGAATATGCAGTCCTCCTGGCCAGCAATCTCGTCAAGATACCGCACGGCCTTGCCATGGAGGCCGCGTGTTTCGCCGCCTGTGTCTATGGACCGCCCTATAAGGCGATACGGCAAGTGGGCAATCTCCAGGCGGGGCAGGCAGTTGTCATAACCGGTGCGAGCGGCGGCCTGGGCCTTGCTGCAATCCAGATCGTGAATGCGCTCGGTGGGCGAAGCATCGCCATTACCAGCAGTGCTGCAAAAGCCGAGCTTCTGAAAAGCAAGGGCGCAAGCGATGTCATCATGAGTGAAGACGGCGCGTTTGGCGACGACGTGCGCCGGCTTACGGACGGCCGCGGCGTTGATCTAGTCGTCGAACTTGTCGGTTCGCCGACCTTCGCCGGCACGCTGCGCAGTCTCGCACCCGGCGGCCGTTGTGCGCTGATCGGTGAGCTTCATGGCAAGCCGGTTTCCATCAATCTCGGTCTCCTGATCATCAAGGAGTTCCGTATCGAGGGTGTCCAGAGCGCGTCGCGGCACGAAGTTCGCGAAATTCTGGAGTTCATGAAAACACATGCTCTCACGCCCGAGATCTGGCGGCGCCTGCCGCTCGAAGAAGCAGCCTTCGCGCATAGGCAATTGCAGGCGCGCGAGGCGGTCGGCCGGGTTCTTCTAATTCCATGATACATACAGCGGAGGTGGGAACGATGCTTCCCGGACGGTATTTCGACGATCTGACTCTTGGCCAGGAAACGCTCACGCCGCGCGTGACCGTGACGGAAGGGCATATTTTGTCCTATGCCGGCGTGGCTGGCGACTTTTCGCCAATCCATATGGACAACGTCTACGCGCAGACCACGGAATTCGGTGGCCGTATCGCGCACGGTCTGATGGGTCTCTCCCTGACCGACGGTTTGAAAGTCCAGTCCGCTACATTCAAGGACGGGATCGCGCTCAGCTGGTCATGGTCCTTCAAGAAGCCGATCCGTATCGGTGATACACTTCAGGCGCATATCCGCATCAAGGAAATGCGCCCGTCTAACAGCAAGCCCGGCATGGGCATCGTCGTGATGGATATCGACCTGGTCAACCAGAATGGCGAAGTCGTTCAGAAAGGCGAGCACGGACTGATGGTTCCTCGTCGTCCCGATGCCGGAGTTGCGGCATGACACGCAACAAGTTCATGACCGCAGACGATGCCGTGAAACTCATCCGGGACGGCGACACGGTTGCTCTGATCGGCGGCGGCGGCGGTCTGATGGAGGCGACCCATACGTTCCGTGCAGTCTCGCGTCGCTTTCTCGAAACCGGCGCACCGCGGAACCTGACGGTCGTGCATGCACTCGGCATCGGCGACAAGAAACAGGAAGGCATGAACCACTTTGCCCATGAGGGCCTTGTGAAGCGCGTCATCGGCGGGCACTGGGTGTGGTCTCCAAAGATGCAGGAGATGGCGCGCGACGAGAAGATCGAAGCTTACGTGATGCCAAGCGGATGCGTCATGCAGCTTTATCGCGAGATTGGCGGAGGACGACCGGGTTTGTTCACCCATGTCGGGCTTGGAACCTTCGTCGACCCGCGTCAGCATGGCGGCAAGATGAACGCGTCCGCGAAGGAGGACCTCGTGGAGGTCGCGACGATCGGGGGCAAGGAACTTCTCTGGTACAAGTCGTTTCCGATCAACGTGACCATCATCCGCGGATCGTTCGGTGATGCTGACGGCAATATCAGCCTCGACCAGGAAGCAGCGAACATCGATGTCTACGCGGCTGCACTCGCTGCGCACAATTCCGGTGGCATCGTCATCGCCCAGGTTCGAACTGCCGTCGATACGAACTCTCTGCCGGCGCGTTCGGTGCGTGTGCCGGGCGCAATCGTCGATGCCGTCGTGGTCGATCCCGATCAGCGTCCAAGCTACGATCTGCCTTACGATCCGACACTTTCAGGAGAGCGCAGGGGACCTATCGCACTGAGCCCGCCGGAGGCGCTGAACGTGCGCAGCCTGATCGCTCGGCGCGCCCATCGCGAACTGCGTGACGGTACCGTCATCAATTTCGGTGTCGGCATCGGCGAGGGTGTGGCCAAGCTTGTCGCAGACCGTAATGAAGTCGACCGGTACTATCAAACGATCGAACACGGGACCTATGGTGGCTCGCTTCTCGTGGGCCTGCTGTTCGGTTTTGCGCGCAGCCCGTCCGCAATGATCGACGGACCGTCGCAATTCGACTTCTATGCCGGCGGCGGCCTCGACATGGCGTTCCTCGGCTTTGGTGAGCTCGACGCCGTCGGTAACGTCAATGTATCGAAACTCGGCGGGCTGACCGTGGGCCCGGGCGGCTTCATGGATATCGCGCAAAATGCCAAGCGCGTGGTTTTCTGCGGAACGTTCGACACGAAGGGCTCGGATGTCCAAATCTCGGCCGGCGGCATCAAGGTGCGGAAAGCCGGACAGGTTCGCAAGCTGGTAAATTCAGTCGAGCAGATCACCTATTCAGGCCGGGAGGCCTTTAAGCGCGGACACTCTGCGGTGTTCGTCACCGAGCGTGCGGTATTCGAGCTTGTAGAGGATGGACTTGTGCTGACGGAAGTCGCCCCCGGCATCGATATCCAGAATGACGTGCTCGACCAAATGGACTTCAAGCCGCTCATTCCCAAGCCGCCTGCATTGATGGATTCGAGTCTGTTCGCGGAATAGTGAAAACCGCGTCGATCAATGAGCGATCGGGGCATGCTTACTGTGACTGCAGATACGCCCGCGGTTGGAGAAGACTGATGGAAGGAGGAGCCTGATGACATTCTGCACCAATGCGCATTGCCATGACGGCCTGTTTGGCAAAAAGCGCGAAGAACGCGGAAATGCACTATGCCGCACTGCCCTCCTTCCGGGGGCTGTGAGATGACGCGGCAGCTCGTTCCAAGCCCTGACGGCGCCACGCAGGTTTTCATCATCATCGGTTATCCTGTGTCGCAGGTGAAGGCGCCGCAGCTCATGAACACGGCGTTTGCGCAAAGCGGAGCCAATGCGACGATGGTTCCCATCGAAGTGGGGCCTGCGCAGGCTCCGGCGCTCATCGAGGCGTTGAAGTCGGCCGCCAATGTCGGCGGCTTTCTGGCAACGATACCGCACAAGTTCGAGCTGCTGAAACACGCCGACGGTGCCGGTCCGGTCGCGACAGCGGCGGGCTGCGCCAATGCCTTGCGACGCGAGCCTGACGGTCGCTGGTCGGCGGAGAACTTCGATGGCATCGGGTTCGTAACAGGGCTGCTCGCTTCCGGCGAACCGATCGAGGGCAAGACCGTGTTCGTCTACGGCGCCGGTGGCGCCGGGTCGTCGATCGCTGCGGGCGTCCTAAAGGCGAATGCCGCTTGCGTGCATGTGTCCGATTTGTCCACGACACGAGCACAAGATCTTTGCGAGCGGCTGGATCGGCTGTGGCCGGGTAAGGTGAAACATGCGGTCGCGGGCGAGCATAGCGACGCTGACATCGTCGTGAACGCGACGCCCGTTGGTCTCGATGAGGCTGATCCGCTCCCTTTTTCGCTCGATGGGTTAAACCCCAATGCCCTCGTCGCCGAAATCATCATGAAGCCCGCTGAAACGCGCCTTCTGCTTGAGGCGCACAGGCGTGGATTTCGAACGCTTGCCGGCATGCGAATGCTTGAGCCGCAGATCGATCTCTACCGCCGCTTTTTCCGCATACCCGACCCGGATGTGCGATCCGATCCGCTCCACGCCATTGCTGGCCGAGGAACCATGCCGTGACCTATCAATTCGACTTCGGAGTTCTTCTCCCCTACTGGCCGCAGTTTCTGCATGCCTGCCTGCTGACGCTCTGGCTCGCCGCGACCGCCGTCGTCTGCGGTTTCGTGATCGGCATCGCCACCGTGCTGGCGCGACGCAGCGGAATGGCCGTGCTGCGTGCGGTCGCGCTTTCCTATATCGAGGTCATCCGAAACACTCCGTTCCTCGTACAGGTCTTCTTCATCTTCTTCGGCTTGCCGACGATCGGGATCAGTTTCACGCCCTGGACGGCAGCTTTCATCGCGTTGAGCCTGAATTGCGGAGCCTTCTCTGCCGAAATCATTCGTGGCGGAGTCGATTCCATTCCACGCGGCCAGTTTGAAGCGGGTGCTGCGCTTGGCCTCACCCCGCTCCAGGTGTTCCGATATATCATCCTGAAGCCCGCCTTGCGGATCATCTATCCCGCGCTTTCGGGGCAATTCATTCTTGCCCTGCTGACCACCAGTATCGTCTCCTCGATTTCCGCCGAGGAGCTGACATCGACCGCCCAGCTTATCGATAGTGACCTGTTCCGAAGCTTCGAGATCTATATCGTGGCGACCCTTCTCTATTTCGCGCTGTCAATGATTTTCTCCTTTATCTTTAAGGGAATAGATCGCGCATTCTTCTCCTATCCGATCAAGTGAGGCGACGGGAATGATACGTGATTTCGGTCTACTGGAAGTTATGTCGATCCTTCAGGGCATGTGGACAACGCTCGCCCTGTCCGCCGTGGCGTTCATCGGAGGAGGGGTGTTCGGCACCCTGGTGGCTCTTGCCCGGACATCCGCATGGAAATGGCTGCGCGCGCTCGCAGGCGCCTACATCGATTTTTTCCAGGGCACGCCGATGCTGATGCAACTGTTTCTCGTCTACTACGGCTTGCCCGTGTTCGGCTACCACGTCAGCGCATGGACGGCGGTGGCAATCGGCCTGACACTCCACGCCAGCGCGTTTCTCGGCGAGATATGGAGGGGCGGCATCCAGGCGGTGCCGAAGGGACAGAGCGAGGCGGCTTCCGCGCTCGGTCTCGGATATGTCAGCAGGATGCGCGATGTCGTGTTGCCGCAAGCCGTCAAGCTTTCCTTTGCCCCGACGATCGGATTTCTCGTGCAGTTGATCAAGGGAACGTCGCTTGCCGCGATTATCGGCTTCGTCGAGCTGTCGCGCAGCGCGCAAATCGCGGCCAGCACGACATACAAGCCGCTCATTGCCTATGGCCTCGCCGCAGCGTGCTACTTTGCGATCTGCTTCCCGCTCTCGCGCCTAAGCGCTCGCTACGAACGACGGTTCGCCACGAACACCTGAATAAATCGACCGCGGCACGACGCCGCTTCCAAGGAGGAGAAAGCATGACCGAAATCAACAAGACACTTCTGAAAGGAATGAACCGACGCCTGTTTCTGGGTGCTGCGGGTGGAGCCCTGGCCCTGACGCTGATGCCATCCATCGCCGCCGCTCAGAGCGTGCAGGAGATCAAGGACCGCAAGGTTCTGAAGGCCGGGGTCCAGGTCGCACAGGTTCCCTGGGGTTACACCGATGAATCCGGCAAGCTGACCGGCTTCGATGTCGAGTTCGTGCGGCTGATCGCAAAAGAACTCGGCGTGGACGTGGAATTCGTTCCCGTCACGCCGGCCAACCGCATCGCGACGCTTCTGACGGGACAGGTCGATATGTTGGCAGCTGTCATGGGAATCTTCCCCGACCGCCAGAAGGTAGTGCTCTTTTCGCGTCCCTACTGCAACAATGACAACGTGTTCATCGGCCGGGCCGATCTCAAGGCAAGCGGTTGGGACGATCTCAACGGCGCACGCGTAGGGGTGCCGCGCGGCACACCGCAGGACAAGGCTGTAACGACGGCAAACCCGGCGGGCGCGACGATTCAGCGCTTCGACGACGATGCCTCGACGGTCCAGGCGCTTATTTCAGGTCAGGTCGACATTATTGGAGCCGCGTTCACGCAGCTCGGCAATATCGAGAAGGTCGCAGGACCGGGCAAGTTCGAGCAGAAGTTCGTCCTGTCGCGTGTCTTCAACGGCGTGGCGGTACGGCCTCAATCGCGCGAATTCGCTGACCATTTGAACGGCGTGATCGGCAAGCTGATCGAAAGCGGCGAACTGTCTGCCCTCTACAAGCAGTGGATCGGCAAGGATATGGTCGCCGAACTGCCGACGACCGGCGAGGGCGATGCTCCCCTGCCTGTCGAGATTCCCAACTGAGCGTACCCAGTCGGACCGGCTGATGCCGGTCCGACCACCCGGCAGGAGATATAATGGCATCCGCACAAATTCACGCCCATGTCGCCGATACGCACAAGGCAAACGAAGAGCCGATCATCACGATAACCGGCCTGCAGAAATATTACGGCGCGTTCCACGCCTTGAAGAACATCAATCTCGAGGTAGCCAAAGGTGAGCGGATCGTGATCTGCGGTCCGTCGGGTTCGGGTAAATCGACGATGATCCGATGCGTCAACCGGATCGAGGAGTTTGAGGCAGGTAGCATTGTCGTCGACGGGATCTCTCTCGGCGAGAGCCTCAAGAACGTCAACGCCGTGCGTGCGGAGGTGGGGATGGTTTTCCAGCAGTTCAATCTCTTCCCCCATCTGACGGTTCTCGAGAATTGCATGCTCGCGCCGATCCGGGTCCGCAAGGTTCCTCGCAAGGACGCTGAGGCCATCGCCATGACATATCTCGAGCGTGTCCGCATTCCCGATCAGGCCAACAAATATCCGGCACAGCTGTCCGGCGGCCAACAACAACGCGTTGCGATCGCGCGTGCGCTCTGCATGACGCCAAAGGTCATGCTGTTCGATGAGCCCACTTCCGCGCTCGATCCGGAAATGGTCAAGGAAGTGCTCGACACAATGGTCAGCCTTGCACAGGAAGGCATGACGATGCTTTGCGTCACGCATGAGATGGGGTTTGCCCGGAGTGTGGCCGATCAGTTGATCTTCATGGATGGCGGCGAGATCATCGAAAAGGCGCCCCCTGAAGAGTTCTTCTCCGCTCCGAAAAGCGAGCGTACCCGAAACTTCCTTGGCCAGATTCTCAACCACTAGAGACGTCGGGTACCGTCTCGGTTTTGCGTAGCAGACGGTTCGCTCCTCCATAAGCGGGGGGCATAGGATGAACAGGCGCGGGACGACCGCACCTCCAGTCAGAATTCCAGAATTGAGAGCTTGAAGATGGACTATATACGCCTTGGCAATACCGGTCTTACGGTTTCCAGGCTCTGCCTCGGCTGCCTCGCCTATGGCACGCCGGGCGTCGGCCAACAGACGTGGTCGCTATCCGAAGAGGAATCGAGACCCTTCATCAAGAAGGCGCTGGATGCCGGGATCAATTTCTTCGACACGGCGAACACCTATTCCTTGGGCGCGAGCGAAGAGATCGTCGGGCGCGCACTCAAGGATTTCGCGCAGCGTGAGGACGTCGTCATCGCGACCAAGGTGGGCCTGCCGATGCGTTCGGCGCCGAACGGGGGAGGCCTTTCACGCAAGGCTATCATGGCGGAGGTCGATGGCAGCCTGCGGCGGCTCGGCACGGATTACATCGATCTCTACCAGATCCATCGATGGGACTACACGACGCCGATCGAGGAGACGATGGAGGCGCTGCACGACGTCGTCAAGGCGGGTAAGGCGCGCTATATCGGCGGATCTTCGATGTTCGCCTGGCAGTTCAGCAAGGCGCTCCATGTGGCGCGAATGAATGGATGGACGCCCTTCGTTTCCATGCAGAACCAGCTCAATCTGCTATATCGAGAGGAAGAGCGTGAAATGCTGCCGCTATGCGAAGACCAGAAGATCGGTGTCCTCCCGTGGAGTCCGCTCGCGCGAGGCCGCCTCTCGCGCGCGCCTGGCAATGCTGGAGACAGTGCTCGGGCCGATCAGGATAGTTATGGTAACAGCCTGTTTAAGGATTCAGTCGTAGCCGATCGGAAGGTGGTGGAAGCGGTCGGCTTGGTTGCCGAAAGGCGCGGGGTGCCGCAGGCCCAGATCGCATTGGCCTGGGTTCTTCAAAAGAAACCGGTCACTGCACCAATCGTCGGCGCCACGAAGCTGCGTCATCTCGATGATGCAGTCAACGCAATAAGTATCCAACTCGACCAGAAAGAATTAAAGGAGCTTGAAGCGGCTTATGTTCCACACAACGTGACGGCGTTTTCGTAAGGGAACGACTGGGTTCGATGCCGCGCAACGCGTTCGCGCTCATTGCCTTGCCGGGTCGGTATCAAAGACTCGCATGTACGTCTTGATTTAAATCTAGTGGCCTGTGAGTATCGATGCTGCGAAGCGGCCAAGATCGCCGTCCGCCTCGTCACCTGTCCGGGAGACGCCGATGGCACCGACAATCTCGTCGCCGGCATTTACCAGGAGGCGACCATTACGTGGCATGCCGTTTGGAATGCAAAGGAGCGAGAGCCGGTCTTGGCCTTCTACAACGTCCTGAAAGTCCTTGGCGTCGCGGCGGAAAGTATGGCTTGAGAGTCGCGAATCGCCTTGGCTGCGTTCAGTGGGAGCTAAGTTTTCTTTGTGAACATGGGTTCCATCAGGACAGTATGACGTTCATGCTTCGCAGCCAGACGAAATCGCTATCTGTGTCGGCGCGAGGCTTATATTGGCATCCCACCAGTGCGTGTTACTCGAGGACCTGGCGACCGGAGCGGCCGCCGCGGCGTTCGCAGGAACGCTTCGCGATCTGCGCACGCTCGAGAGCGGTACGATTACCATCATGCAAGGGGAGGACATGGGACAGCCCTGCCGGATCGAGGTTGAGCTTACGCCCGAGCGCGGCGCGCCGGTCCATGTGCGGGGCACGTCCTCCGTCATCAGCTGATTGTTCTACAGACGTCTTCGTCCAGGGCAAGTCGCCGCCGGTTCCGCGTGGCCTCAGCTGAGGTTTTTCAAGACCTCTGCCACCAAGACTTCCGGCCGGTCTTCTTGCATCAGATGTCCGGCTTGTGGAACGGTGATCAACGGGCGGTCGGATATCATTGCGGCGAGGGCCTTTCCCTTCTCATGGGGGATCCATTCATCTTCAAGACCCCAGAGCACAGTGACTGGGCAATCCATTCGACCGTAACGTACTTCGACTTCGTCCGTGAACCGCTGCTCCATCTGAGCGATCTGCCGGTAGAATGCAGGCCGCCCCACCGGTCCGAGCCATGGCGCGCTGTAGATCTCCAATGCTTGTTCGGACAAGGAATTATAGGCTGCCGTCTGCAAATAGGCTCGCAGCAGCGCCAGGTGCATGTAGTCCGGCATTCCCGAGAAAGCCGCCTCATGCTGCCGGACATGCTGGACGAAGGCCGATCCCCAGGGAGCGAGGGCAACGGCATCGAATATTGTGAGGGAGCGATAACGCAGACCGTTCAGATAGTAGCCGCGTAGCGCTGTGGCGCCGCCAAAATCGTGCGCCAGTACATCGGGGCGTTCAACGCCCCATTCCGCGAATAGGCATGCGAGCACCCGGTTCTGAATCCCCAAAGACACGTCCTGCCCTTCGCGCGTTTCGGATAACCCGTAGCCGACCAGATCGAAGTAATAGACGGTCCTCCGGTCGGCGAAGTGCGGCACGATCCTGCGCCAGACCTGCGATGAGAAGGGGGTTCCATGTATCGCTACCAGAGGAGGGCCACTCCCCACCTTGCCCCAACGAACGGCGTTTCCCTCAAAGCTCGTGGTATAGGGAAGGTCCAGCATGGCAGTAGCCCCATGTTCGTTGAGTGGCACATGGATTGAAGACCATGGATGGCCGTATTGCAAACGGCTAACACTGCGATCACCGACGATCTTGACCGGCTTGAGACGGACACTCATCGGAGGAACGCGCCTGCGGACATCCCGATCTTCGCGCACGTCAAACACGCCCCGAGAGACTGCGCAGCATCTTCGGCTTGCGCTGACCTCTAGTTCACGCGAGCGTGTTGGGTAAGAAAATCCAGCACGACCCGCACGCGCGATGGAAGTGGCCCCCCTTGGCCGACATAAACGGCATGGAAGGCCTCTTTGTCGCCCGGGTTGAGATGTTCAAGAACCGGTGATAACCGCCCGGCGGCAATGTCCTCGCGAACGGTGAATGAGGTGAGGCGCGCAAGGCCGACACCTGCAAGCGCCAGACGCCGCAGGCCTTCGCCGTCGCTCGCCTGCACGCGTCCTGTCGCCGGTACCACGATCGTCTTTGCATCCTCCAAGAGCGGCCAGCCATCGATAGCGCGCACATATCCGAAGCTGAGACGCGTGTGGGCGTCGAGCTCGGCGACAGAACGTGGTTCGCCGCAGCGTTCGAGATAGGCCGGCGCGGCGACGATGGTCAGGGCGGTCTCGCCGAGCTTGCGGGCGATGAGGCTTGAGCTTTTGAGCGGCCCGGCGCGGATCGCGACATCGGCGCGCTCGGCCAGCAGGTCGACGACTGCGTCGGTCTGCGTGATGTCCAATGTTACGCCCGGATGCCGCGCCAGGAAATCCGGCAGGACGGGCGCGAGGATATGATTGAAGTAGGATGCGCTTGTGTTGATCCGCACGCGGCCCATCGCCTGCTCGCCGGCGCCAGCTGCGCGCTCGGCATCTTCAATATCCGCGAGGATGCGTGTTGCGCGTTCGTAGAAGGCGCATCCTTCCGGGGTGAGCAGCAGTTGCCGTGTGGAGCGGTTGAGCAATCGCGCTCCAAGCCGCGTCTCTAGCCGTGAGATCAGTTTGCTCACCGCGGAGGGCGTCATTTTCTCCGCGCGCGCGGCCGGTGAAAATCCTCCCAGTTCGACCACGCGCACGAACACCTCCATCTCGCCGGATCTGTTCTGGTGAAGGCCCGCCATATCTCACAGGATCCTTTCGAGCGATGCGCCAGTGTTCTTCTTTGCGACGAAATCCCGTCACCTTAATCCAGGCGCCTATAGAATTAGATTCACAAATGATGTTCCAGGACGCACTCTACGTCATCGTTCCGGGCTGGTCTATCTTCTATGTGTCGAAGCATCGCGGGGCGTAAAGCCCCGGTGCCGGCATCACTGCCGCCCTTTGGAGCACTCGCTACAAGCACGCCTTGCTCGGGGCCCAAAGCACCAGTCTCAACCCAGCCGGGGCTGGAATGCCGTTCATAAGGATCGAACATTCAATGTCCCTTCATTCCTTCACAGCCATTGCACGCTTGAGACGAATCCGGTCGGCCCTTCTAGCTGCCGCCGTGGCGCTCACTGCCACCTTGTCATCGTCGGCTACGTTTGCCGACGACCGCAGTTGGGCCACGACCTGGATGGCCAGTCCGCAACCGGTGTGGGACCGCGATTTCCCGCTCCCCACCAAGCTTCCCGCATCGGTGACGGATCAGACCTTCCGGCAAGCCGTCCGCGTCAGTGTCGGTGGGTCACGCGTGCGACTGGTCTTCTCCAATACCTATGGCGACCGTCCATTGCGGATCGGCGGCGCGAGCATCGGATTTGCGGGAGACAACGGTGCTGTCGCAGCGGGCTCACTTCGCAAGGTTACCTTCAGCGGCAAGGACGACATCGTCGTTCCGCCAGGGGCGCCCGCCATCAGCGATCCGCTGCTCCTCACTGTCGATGCACAGGCAAAGCTCGTCGTGTCGATCTACCTGCCCGACAAAACGCCCTTGACGACCTTCCATTGGGACGGTCGTCAGACGGCTTGGTTCGGCAAAGGAAATCAGACGCAATCGGAGGGCTTTGCCGCAACGGAAACGACGGACGCCCGCGTCTTTCTCAGCAAAGTTATGGTCGATACGCCGAACGAGGGCACAGTGGTCGTCATCGGGGATTCGATCACCGACGGAAACGGTGCGACGGTCGATGCAGACACGCGCTGGACAGATGTCCTCGCCAAGCGACTTACGCCGGAGCGGATCGCGGTTTTGAATGCGGGCATTTCCGGCGGACGGCTGCTTCGCGACAAGATGGGCGTGAATGTTGCCGCGCGTCTGGAACGGGACGTGTTCGCACAGCCGAAGGTGAGGGCCGCGATTCTCCTGATCGGCATCAACGATATATCCTGGCCTGGAACGGCCTTTGCTCCAGGTCAGGCGCGTCCGACTGCAAAGGAAATGATTGCCGGCTACCAGCAGATCATCGCGCTCGCGCAAGCACACAATATCCGGCTGGTCGGGGCGACCCTGACGCCGTTCAAGGGCGCGCTGTCGGGAACGCCGCTCGATGGCTACTACAAGCCCGAAAAAGATGCGCTGCGCCAAGAGATTAACCGCTGGATCAGGACGAGTGGCGCATTCGACGCTGTTGTCGATTTTGACGCGCTGTTAAGGGATCCGGCGGATCAGTCACGGATCGCCCCCGCCTTCGATTCCGGAGATCACCTGCATCCCGGCGACGCGGGCAATCGAGCGATGGCCGAGGCCGTCGACCTGGACGAATTGCTCGGACGCTAAACCTATCCGCTCATGACGAAGGAGCATGTGATGGAATATCGCTGCTTCGGTTACATCCGGCCTCAAGGGACTGGTTGTCAGCGTCGACCATCAGCGGACGTAGTCTACAAACGAAGTAACCGCGTGCAGGGCATTTGGCATTTTACGCCGCCGGTCGAGCACCCGGCGGCCTGTCGCCTGTTCCTCTGGCATTGTCAGCGAGCGCTTCCAGCGCGGCGATATGCCCGCGACTGGGATAAGGGCGGCGCCGACACAGGTGCTGTCATTCGCATTGCTCGATATTGCTGTCAGCGGCGGTACCAGCCATTTCAGCGCCCACCATTGCGATCTTGTGCATGTCAGCATCCTTGGCGTCGAGCGCCTTGCCGTACTGCTTGATCTGGCGCGCGAGCGCTGTTGCAGCCAGTCTGCAGTTCAATTCGAGTTTCTGGTCCTTTCCCATGCCGGCAAGAACGGTACCGAGCGCACCGAGCGTCGCCTTGTCTTTCGCCTCGAAGGCGGCCAGGGATTGACCACGGATATCAATGAGTGCGTCGCGCACCGATATTTCTTCCTGCTCTTGCGCGCTTGCCGGATCGCCCGTCTCCGCGCCGGTATCATCGGCTTGCGTGGCATCTGCCGGCGCCTCGCTTGGCGTTGCGCAAGCCTCACGCTCGATCTGCAGTTTCTGTTCCGCCGCCTGCCTGGCTGCGTCCAGACCTTCCCGCATTTCCTCTGGGACAGCCGCCGCAGCGTCCGTGGTGACCGTCGTCGATGCAAGCGACTGCATGGATGCGATCACGGCCTGGCACGCAGCAGACAGGCCATCGGTTTTCACCAGCGGCTCGAATTCAGCCACGAGATCGAGGAGTTGTGTACTGTCGGCGGCACGGACCTGTTCCATCAAGGCGTCCGCCTTGTGCAACGTCTCGAGATCGACGGCGGACTGCGCCAATGTCAACGTAGGGATAAGGAACATCGCGGTTGAGAGAAAAGCCATACGAAGCATTTTGAAAACCTGAATTTCGATGGTTGGAATTGCTGCCGGGCGCAGGGGCACTGTGCGCCGCGGCCATACGGGTTGACGTCGAGGAGGCGCTATCGCGGGGGCGGCTTGGCGTCCCGCTCCTTCACGATAATGCAGGTCTGCGCCGGCGCAACGCTTTGCGGAACGCCGGTTCAGTCGCACCCGGTCAGAGATTGTTCTCGAGAACCTTTGTAAGCGCCGCGACGCGGGCGTCGATGTCATCGACATTCGTATAGGGTTTCCAGTTCACCCTCAGCGTTCCATCCGCGAAGGTGATGCCATCCGCATAGTTGGATACGGGCGCTGTGGCTTCATCGTAGGATATGACAACGGATTTCAGCTTCGCCCGAAGCGCGTCCTTGCCCATTGCATCGGACGTGATGGCCGAGAGCGCTTTGATGACAGGGTCGATGATCGGTTTGCGCAGATAATCGTCAAGCGCGTAAGAATCCGCATAGCCCTTAATCGCGAGGCTGTCAGCGTCGAGCGAAACAGCGACGGGAAAACCGGCGGCATCCTGGATCTGCTTCTCCAGCGACGGCCAGACATCCTTCGAGTATGCTGCCATTGCCCTCCGCTCCGCAAGCCCGCCTTCGCTCTGTGCCTGTGCGGCAACAGGGAGCATGAGCAGAGCCGTCGTGAGTATTACCATCCTCGGATATTTCGGCATTCCATGTCCTCACTCATTCAAATGTTGTGCCCACGTTTTCGACGCGGTGCACCCTTCAATGCGTCCCGCGATACCATCATCGTGCGATGACGATCTGCAGGACACACGCAAGCTATACGTCCGAAATCACTCGTTTATTCTCGTTTGGCGTGTTTCTGGGCCTGCGTCCTTGCGGAACTGGCGCCGACGGAAAAACCGAAACGGCTGAGCAGAAGGTTGACCACCGTCACGAGAGCCAAAATCGCTGCCATCAACCACCAATGATCCAAAATGATCGAGAGCCCTCCCATATAGTCATAAAGCGGATCGGTGATTTCCTCCCCATTGCTCGTGGCCGTCAGGATCAGGAGGAGGACCGAAACCGCCAGCAGCGCCAGGGCGAAGTTGATCAATGTAAATTGAGCAGCGATGCGCCAGGAGAACATTTTCGTCGGAAGTTCTCCCCGCCGTTTATAATGGCGATCTCCCGCGATCATCGCACATCCCCAGACCAGGATCGAATTCATCACGTGCCCCGGCATCGAAATGTTCGAAAGAAAGGAAAGCGCGATATCGATGATCAGGAAGAGGATGGTGGCGCCGATCAGCCAGCATGTGAATTGTATAAGAACCTTTCGTTCTTCTGCGCGATCAGACATTTTTGGGACCTGCCGTTTGGCGAAGAGAATCGCAATGGCGGAAGTACTGCTTGGCATTGCAGGCGAGCGTCAAGGCTTCACCGCCATGGCGATTTCCGCGTGCCCGGACGACCAGCGTCGCACCCGCCACGAACGGTCCAACGCCGATGTAGTGCCAGTCATTCTCGGTCAGGTCCGACCAGGCCAATGTGGGCTTTCCCGGAAATGTGATGCCGTCGCGGGAGAGAATCACAAATGGTGAAGCGACATGCCTCCATAGCGGCAGCACGCGTATGCAGAACAGCAGGACTGCGAAAGCGGCCAAACCGCATATCCAGTAAAATGCCTGGTCGAGCGGTTCAGCGTCACGCGCGAGAAATCGTTGAAGGGCAATCCAGCCAAGGACCAGAGCAAATCCCAAAATAATGCCAGACATGACAAGCAACTTTGGCACGGAACGAAAAATCTTTATCTCAGAGCTTTTCTGCATCTCCAACTTCCATTCTGCATCGCAATAAAGCGCTGTGTGTCAGCGCCGATTTAGGGTTTTCGGCGTGGCCGCGCTGCATTCCCTTTCTACGCGGCTGCTTGTCTCAAGGATGGATGAACGGCGCGGCCCATCATTTCGCGCGCAATGATCGCGCCCGGGCTCACCAGCCGGTCCACCATCAAGATTCCGTCCAGATGGTCGACCTCGTGCTGAACCAGCTGCGCCTGGTCGCCCGACAAGCGAGGAAAGCGGATGGGTTGACCCGTTTCATCCATGCACTCGAAGGAGATTTCCCTGTGTCGCATGACAGCAGCGCTGGCGGACGGCAAACTGAAGCAGTCGTCCCAAAGCGGAAACATGTCTTCCGAACGCCAGGTAATGATCGGATTGATCGCCAAAAACGTTCCCATCGACCCATTGAACGCAATCATGCGGTATGTGGACCCGATCTGCGGTGCGGCGAGGGCGTTGCCGAACCCAAACCGCTCCTTGAGGTGAATGAGCGTATCGACAAGGTCCTTGGCATCGCCTTGCCAACCTTTGTTCTTCACATCGATCTCGACGGCCCGCTCACGCAGGCGTTCGTCGCCGAACAGCACAATCTCTCTGATAGCCATTATTCGTTCACCTGTTTGAAATTACTGGTTATTCTTGAATTATCATGGATGCTTTTCCATGTGAATGCAGAGCTTCTGTGTACCAGCCAGTAGTAGTTCCGGGTCATCTGCCGTGTGAGGTAGTATCGGTAAGCCGACGTCCCGATCATAAGGAGCACGGCGGTGTCCACGAGATAGTACTGCGGGGTGAGCATGGTTCCGTTGAACAGGGCGTGGTGGATGAAGCGGATCGCGACGCCGAGGAGGAGGGTGTAGATGACGAGGGTCCGGTAGGGCTGCCAGCCCTCGGCGACGCTCTTTCCGGTGCGCCATGCGGTCCAGCCGCCCATGATGACGGTGATGAACAGGAACTGCCAGACAGACGGCTCCTCGTAGAGAATTCCCTGCATTGTCCGTCTCCTTGTCCTAGTGCCTGCCGCCTTCGAGATAGGCCGCGCGCACTTCCGGATTGGCCAGAAGCTCCT
>Ga0102589_1000616_pt1 | contig 65065 bp, 65 predicted proteins | sample AraplaMF_Col_mLB_FD_76858 | JGI IMG/M metagenome (GOLD analysis project Ga0102589, IMG submission 76858) | Arabidopsis root microbial communities from the University of North Carolina, USA - plate scrape MF_Col_mLB | ecosystem: Host-associated > Plants > Roots > Endosphere | place: USA...
GTGTGCTCGGGCAGCTCGCCGCGCAGGCGCAGGTAGCGCAGCACCACGTCGATGGTGGTGTCGGTACGCACCGTCACCACGTCGGGGTTCATCAGTCGGCCGGCGGTGTCCTCCGGATACGACAGCACCTGTTCCAGGCGCTCGCGGTTCTCGCGGTCCATCGACTTGAGGACTTCGTCGATGACGGTGTCCGGCAGGTCCTCGACGAGGTCGGCAAGGTCGTCGATGTCCAGGTCTTCGACCGCGGCGATGATCTCGTCCGGGTCCATTTCCGCCAGCAGGCCTTCGCGCACGTCGTCGCCGACGTGCACCAGCACCTCACCGTCGTCCTCGGCATCGACCAGACCCCACACGACCGTGCGCTTGCCCGGCGGGAGCGATTCGAGGAGGTTGCCGATCTCGGCGGGCGAGAGGGTGTTGACCAGCCGGCGCACGGGGCCAAGGCGACCGCTGTCCAGTGCATCGGAAAGCAGGCGCAGTTGGCGCGCGGTCTTGTCGTGGCGGACGGCTTCGGCCATGCGGGCTTCCCGGCTTCGTGAGAAGCGTGGTCGCGTCGGGCCGCTCGGGCACGACAGGGTCAGGTGTTCATTAGGACATTATCGCCCCGATCGTCGGGGATGCCCACCCCTTCATGCGCAACATGGACGAATGTTCACGCGATCGCCGGGGCGTTCTCCGCTATCCACTCCTCGATGCCCGCGCGATCGCGTGCGCGCAGCAAGGCAGGGGCACGCGCCTGCAGCTGGGCCAGGTCGCAGTGGCGGATCGTGCGGCGCAGTTCCAGCAGCGTGGCCGGATGCAGGCTGAATTCCATCAGCCCCAGCGCCAGCAGCATCGGGGCGAAATGCGCGTCGCCGGCCATCTCGCCGCACACCGCCACCGGCTTGCCGCGCTTGTGCGCGAGCTGGATGACGTTGCGCACCAGGCGGATCACCGCCGGATGCAGCGGCGTGTAGAGGCTGCCGAGCGCTTCGTTGTTGCGGTCGGCGGCGAGCAGGTACTGCACCAGGTCGTTGGTGCCGATGGAAAGGAAATCCACGCTGCCGATGAACGCCGGCAGCGCGATGGCCGCAGCTGGTACTTCGATCATCGCGCCGAGCGGAATGTTGTCGGCGATCGCGTGGCCCTGTTCGCGCAGTTCGACCATCACGCGCTTGAGCGTGGTGCGCACGGCGCGTACTTCCTCGCGCGTGGAGATCATCGGAAGCAGGATGCGCAACGGCCCGTAACCGGACGCGCGCACCAGCGCGCGCAACTGCGCTTCCAGCAGGCCGGCACGGGCGAGCGACAGGCGCACGCCGCGCAGGCCCAGCGCCGGATTGGGTTCGTCGCGCAACGCAAGGCCCGTGCGGTCGGCCTTGTCGGCGCCGAGGTCGAGCGTGCGGATCGTCACCGCGCGACCGGTCATGCCGAGCACGACATCGCGATAGACGCGGAACTGTTCCTCCTCGTCCGGCAGTTCGTTGCGCTGCAGGAAGAGGAATTCGGTGCGGTACAGGCCCACGCCCGCCGCGCCGAGCGCGTGCGCCTCGGCCACGTCATCGCGCGATTCGGCGTTGGCGTAGAGCTTGATGTCGATGCCGTCGGTCGTGCGCGTGGGCTCGCGGCGCAAGCGATGCAGCTGCTTGCGTTCGCGTGCGAGTTCGCGCACGCGGCCACGATGCGCGCGAAGGTCGTTCGCATCCGGTTCGAGGATGACGTTGCCGCTGGCGCCGTCGACGGCGAGCACGTCGCCGTCGTTGATGCGCTGCAGCGCGCCTTCGGCACCGACGATCAGCGGCAGGTGCAGGCTGCGCGCGAGGATCGCGCTGTGCGAAAGGATGCTGCCGGTGGTGGTGACGATCGCCATCACGCCCTGCGCCTGCAGCTGCGCGATCTCGGCGGGCGCGACGTTGTCGGTGACCAGGATCTCGCCCGCGACGCCCGGCATGCCGGCATCGCGACGATGCAGCGCGGCGTGGATGCGGCCGATGACCTGGTCGATATCGTCCACGCGGCTGCGGAAGTAGGCATCGTCCATCGTCTGGAAGACCGAGGCGATGCGGTCGCGTTGCAGTCGCAGCGCGTAATCGGCCGAATAGCGGCCGGTGCGGATCAGTTCGTCCAGGCCCTGCAGCAGTTCGGGATCGTCCAGCAGCAGGCTGTGCAGGTCGAGGAATTCGCCGACCTCGTGCGCGAGCGCGCCGTGCAGGCGTTCGCGCAGCGCGAACATCTCACCGCGAACGGTGGCGATGGCCGTTTGCAGGCGCGCGATCTCGCCTTCGACGCGCTTGGCGGGGATGTGTTCCTCGGGGACTTCGAGTGCGTGCGGCAGGCGGACGCGTGCGCGGCCGAGCGCGCTTCCGCGCGAGGCCCCGTGTCCGTGGAACGCCTGCCTCATCCGCGCCTCAGCTGTCTTCGTCGAAACGGCGTTCGAACAGCGACACGACCGCCTGCGCGGCGGTCTCCTCGTCGTCGCCTTCCACGCGCAGCTTGACCTGCGTGCCTTGGCCGGCGGCGAGCAGCATCACGCCCATGATGCTCTTGGCGTTCACCTCGCGGCCCTTGGCGGTGAGCGTGGCGCTGCTGCGGTAGCCCGACAGCGTTTGCACGAGCTTGGCCGTTGCCCGCGCATGCAGGCCCAGGCGATTGCTGACGGTCAGTTCCTGCTCGATCATCGCCGCGTCCTCCGGGCCCGTCGCCGGTCCCGTGTCTGTTCTGCTCCAATCATCTTTCGTCCAGCTGTCTCAGCGCCCGATCGGCGTCAGGCTTCGTCCAGGATCACGCCGTTGCGCGCACCGGCAGCCGCGACCGCCGGCAGTTCGTCCAGGCCCAGGTCGGCGTAATTCATCACGCGCAGCAGCATCGGCAGGCTCACCGCCGAGACGCGCCGCACCGGCGTGCCCAGCCGCGCGACCTTGGCCGCGAGGTTGCTGGGCGTGGCGCCGTAGAGATCCGTCAGCACCAGCACGCCGTCGCCGGCGTCGACGCGCCGCAATGCGGCGCTGGCCTGCGGCAGCAATGCGTCGGGGTCGCCTTCGAACGGCACCTCGAGCGCTTCGGTGCGCAAGGGCAGCTGGCTGAGCAGCCGGCGCGCCACCGCGACCAGCGCGGTGCCGATGCCTTCGTGGGTGATGAGGAGGATGCCGACGGCCATGGCGTCAACTTAACAGGTCCGGGTGACGGGCCGGAAGCAGGAACGCACCGACTTGCGACTTCCGCGAGGCTCGCGCGTCGAGCGTCCGGATGCGGCCATGAAGGCGGTCACGAAAGTCGGGCGGCGGACACGAGAACGGCCCGCTCGCGCGGGCCGTTCGGAAGTGGACCGGGACGCCTGCGATCACGTGCGAGGCGGAGTCGTCTGGTCCTGCGGGTTGGTCTGGTCGGCAGGCGGCGCCTGCGTGCCTTCGGCCGGCGGCGGCGTGGTGGCCGGCGGCGGGGTGGTGGTGTCGGTCGGCGGCATCGTGGTGTCGGCCGGCGGCGGCGGGGTGGTATCCGGCGGCGGGGTCGTGTCGGCCGGTGGCGTTTCGGTGGCCGGCGGGATGACCTCGGTTTCGTGCTTCTGACAGCCGGTCATGGCCAGCGCCGACGACACCAGGATCAGTGCGAGGGCACCCGTCAGGCGGTGGGGAATGAGTCGATCGAGATTCATGAGGTTGGTGCTCCTTTCAGGGAAGGGATTTCGATTGGGGCCGCATCACGGCGGCGTTGAATCGTTGCGCTGGTGGCCTGCCGCGTACTCGGTCTCCGATATCTGGCCGTCGCCATCGCGATCCACCTGCGCGAAGTGGCTGGTCAGACGTGCATCGGCCGCGGCTTCGTCCTTGCTGACCTTTCCGTCGGCGTTGACGTCGAGGTCGCCGAAGCTCAGCGAGCGCGGCGTCGTATCGGTGGTGCTGCCGGTGGGCGGCGAGGGTGGGGTGGGTTGTTCGGTCCGCTGCGCGATGGCAGGCAGGGCGAACGCGGCGGCCAGCGCGATGCTCGTAAGGAATGTCCGCTTCGCGATGGTGTTGTGCATTGCACTCTCCTGCGGTGTGCGCCATGGGCAGCGCACCACGACCGTAGCGTTGCCGGCGCAAGGCTTGCGCAAGAGTGATGCGAAAATTTCGTGAGTCGTGAACGCGGGGGACGCGCGGGGTCAGGACGCGTTCACCGCCACGCGTTCATGAGCCTGACCGGCGATGTGGCCACGCCGTGAAGGCGTCAGTCCAGCTCGCGGTGATGCACGGCGACCTCGTCCCAGCCTTGCGCGCGAGCGTGTTCGGCGAAGCGTTCGGCCAGATAGACCGAGCGATGCCGCCCGCCCGTGCAGCCGAACGCGATGGTCGCGTAGCTGCGCGTGCTGTCCACGTGCAGGCGGGGAAGCCAGGTATCGAGGAACTGGCGGATCTGTTCGAAGAACAGGTTCACGTCCGCCTGCGATTCCAGATATTCGCGGATCGCCGCATCGCGCCCCGACAGCGGACGCAGCACCGGATCCCAGTGCGGATTCGGGAGCGCCCGTGCATCGAAGACGAAATCGGCATCGGCCGGTACGCCGCGACGGTACGCGAAGGATTCGAACAGCAGCGACATGCCCGTATCGCCGCCGATGCCGAATTCGGTCAACACCTGGCGACGCAGCTGGTGCACGTTGAGCGTGCTGGTGTCGACCACCGCATCGGCGATGGAGCGCAGCGGCTTGAGCACCTGGCGCTCCAGCGCGATCGCATCGCTGAGCGAAAGACCGAGATGGCTCAGCGGATGGCGTCGGCGCGTATCGGCATAGCGCTTGAGCAGCGCGCTTTCGTTCGCGTCGAAGAACACCAGGCGCGGATCCAGCCCGAGCTTGCCGACGGCGGACAGCCATTCGGAAACATGGCTCAGATCGCTGTGCCGGTTACGCACGTCGATGCTCACCGCCATCTTCGCAGGCACGCCGTCGTCGGCCTGGATCGCGCTGGCGACGAACTGCGGCAGCAGGTCCGCCGGAAGATTGTCGACGCAGAAATAGCCGAGGTCTTCGAACGTGCGAAGCGCGACGGACTTGCCCGAACCGGACATGCCGCTGACGATGACGAGGGTCGAGTTGGGCGTTTCGCTCATGGCGCTTTGCGGGCGAAGTGGAAGTGCGCGGTCAGGAATCGCCGCGTTCGAGGAAATTGCTGTGGCGTGCGATGAACGCCGCGGCCGGATCCAGTCCCTTCATGCGCAGGCTGTGCAGCCTCGTGGCCGCTTCGGTCAGCACGGCAAGGTTGCGGCCCGGCATGACGGGCAGGGTGATCATCGGTACGTCCAGGTCGAGGACGCGCCGTACGCCGCTGTCGCCGGTCAAGCGTTCCATGCCCATCGGCTTGGGTTCGGTCATCGGCCTGCCCAGGTGCACGATCAGGCGCAGGTACTTGTTGTTCTTCACCGCGGTGTCGCCGAACATCTGGCGGATGTTCAACACGCCCAGGCCGCGCACCTCGAGCAGGTCCTGGAGCATTTCCGGACACGTGCCGTCGAGCACGTCCGGCGCGATCTGCGTGAACTCAGGCGCGTCGTCGGCGACGAGGCGATGCCCGCGCGTGACCAGTTCCAGCGCGAGTTCGCTCTTGCCCGAACCCGATTCGCCGGTGATGAGCACGCCGATGGAATAGATCTCCATGAACACGCCGTGCAGCGTCACGCGCGGCGCGAGTGCGCGCGCAAGGTGGTACTGCAGGTGATTGAGCAGCTCATGCCCGCGACGAGGCGACACCCACAGCGGCGTGTGGCTTTCCTCGGCGGCGATGCGCAGGTCTTCGGGACACGCCTGGTCCTTGCTGATCACCAGCGCGAGCGGACGGAACTGCATGATCTTCTCGATCGTTTCCCAGCGCAGGCGCGGCTCGAGCGCGTCGAGCCACGCCAGTTCCTCGGTGCCCAGTATCTGCACCTTGTTGGGATAGATCGCGTTGAGGTAGCCCGCCAGCGACGGACGGCGCGCGACCGTGTTGACCGATTCGAGGATGCGGCGGTCGCCACGCTGCCCGGCGAGCCAGCGCAGGCCGAGACGATCGCGTTGTTGTTCGAACAGTTCACCCGCGCTGATGCTGGTGCTCATCCGGGCCCTCAGGCGGCGCAGGGAAGGAAATCGGGACCCGAGCCGGCGAGCAGCTGGCGCAGGTGTCCGGCGTCGCGCGCGTTGCGCAACGCCTTGCGGTAATCGGGATCGGCGAAACGGTCGGCGATTTCGGCCAGGCGTTGCAGCTGCGCGCTGACATCGTGTTCGGGCACGAGCAGGGCGAGTACGAGGTCGACCGGCTCGCCATCGGCCGCATCGAAATCCACCGGATGCTCCACGCGCAGGAAAGCCGCGCGGCATTCCTCGATGCCGGCGATGCGTGCGTGCGGAAGGGCGACACCGCTGCCAAGCGCGGTACTCGCGCGGCGTTCGCGTTCGTGCAAAGCGCGCGAGATGGGTGCGCTGTCGTCGCCATCGGCCAACAACCACGCCGCCGCGTCGAGCACGCGCGAAAGTGCGGGCGCGCCATCAGGCGCGCCCGTCTCTATCGCGTGACCATCCAGGATGGCGACACGCGCGCGTGACAACAGATCATGCAGGGGCATGGTGTCGGTAGGTGGATTCCGGATCAGCCGAAGCTGTTGCTGCGGGCGGCGCTTTCGCCGCGATGGTGGTCCACGACCTTGCTGCGATGTTCGCGAAGCAGGCGGTCGAGCTTGTCGGTAAGCAGGTCGATCGCCGCGTACATGTCCAGAGCCTGTGCGTCGGCGACCAGCGTGCGGCCTGCCAGGTTCACGGTCGCCTTTGCGCGGTGGTTGGGTTTCTCAAGGCTCAGCTGGGTGCGGACGTCGAAGGGTTGTTCGCAATGGCGCTCCAGTCGCGAGAGCTTGCTTTCCACGTAATCCCGCAGGGCGGGCGTGACCTCGATCTGCTGGCCGTAAGTTTCGATACGCATCGAAGACCTCCTTTACGTCGCGACGGGAAGACAGGATGGCACGCCCGGTGCGTTGCGCAAGGGGCATGCGTCCGCAGTTTCGCGGATGTGGTTCGAACGCTTTGATCCGGCAAGGTTTTGTGATCGCCGATTTCACGCGGAAATGCCGATTTCCTAACCGATCCTTACCCGGTCCTGCGACGACGGAATGCTCATCGCTTCGCGGTATTTGGCGACCGTACGGCGCGCCACGGGAACGCCGGTGGCCTTGAGGGTTTCGGCCAGTCGGGCGTCGGAGAGAGGCTTGCGGGGATTTTCAGCCTCGATCAGGCGCCGGATCATGGCCTGAATAGCCGTGCTGGACGCTTCGCCGCCGGCACCGGTTTCGATGCCCGATGCGAAGAACGCGCGCAGCGGAACCGTGCCGCGCGGCGTGCGCGCGTATTTGCGGGCGATCGCGCGCGAAACGGTGGATTCGTGCAGCCCGACTTCGGCCGCCACTTCGCGCAGCGTCAGCGGCCGCAGCGCGCTGTCGCCGAACTCCAGGAACGCGGCCTGCTGCTTGATCAGGCAGCGCGCCACCTTGATGAGCGTTTCGCCGCGCGCTTCCAGGCTCTTGAGCAGCCAGCGCGCTTCCTGCAGGTGGCCGCGCAGGTAGCTGGCGTCGGTGCCGCTGGCGTGGCGCAGCATGCTCTCATAGCCGCGGTGGATCGAGATGCGCGGACGCATGCCATCGGCCAGCGCGACGCGCCACAGCCCGTGCTGGCGCCAGATCACCACGTCCGGCGCAATGTAGGTGTCGCTGGCGATGGCGCCGATCTGCGCACCGGGGCGCGGATCGAGCGAGCGCAGCAACTGCACCGCGGTTTCGGCTTCGCCCAGGTCGAGTTTGAGTTCGGCCGCAAGGCCCGCCACGCCGACGCGCGGCAGCCGCTCCAAGGGGCCATTGGCCAGCTGGTGGGCCAATGCGCGCCCGGGCGTTTCCTCGGGCAGCTGTGCGAGCTGCAGGCGCAGGCATTCGCCCAATGCGCGCGCGCCCACGCCCACCGGATCGAACTGCTGGATCTGGTGCAGCACGGTGGTGAGCTCCTCGACGCTGCATTCCAGCGTGGCGTCGAGCGAGGCGGCGATGGCGTCCAGCGGCTCGCGCAGGTAGCCGTCGTCATCGATGGATTCGATCAACGCCACGCCGATCGATCGATCGCGCGCGGAGAGGGGGCTCAGATGGAGCTGCCAGAGCAGGTGGTCGTGCAGCGTGTCCGACTCGGCGACCTGTTCGGCGACGGGCGTTTCGTCGTCGCTGTCGGCCGGCCCGAGGCGCTCGTACCACGGCTCGCCGTCCGTGCTCCATTCGGCTTCTGGCGGCAGGTGTTCGGTTTCGGCGCCGTTGGTGGCGTTATCGCCACCGGATTCGCCGTTGGCCGAACCATTGGTGACGCTGATGGCGGTTTCGGTCCAGTCCAGCAGCGGATTGCTTTCCACTGCCGCGGCCAGTTCAGCCTCGAGCTCGACCGCGGACAGCTGCAGCAGGCGGATCGCCTGACGCAACTGCGGTGTCATCACCAGCTGTTGTCCGAGTGCGGCTTGAAGACGCGGTTTCATTGTCGAATGCCAACGCGACCAGGGGGATCCGACGGCCGCGTGGCGTTTTGGGCATGCGGTGAAACCGCACCTTCGACTACATCCTTGTTGACGGCAGCCCTGTAACGGCAGCCTTACAGCCGGAAGGTTTCGCCCAGATAGACACGGCGTACATCGGGGTTCGCAAGCAGCGCGTCCGGTGCACCCTGCGCCAGCACGCCGCCTTCGTTGAGGATATACGCACGATCGCAAATGCCCAAGGTTTCGCGAACGTTGTGGTCCGTGATGAGGACCCCGATTCCGCGATTCTTGAGGTGGCGCACGATCCGCTGGATCTCGCCGACGGAGATCGGGTCCACGCCCGCGAAGGGTTCGTCGAGCAGCATCAGCCGCGGACGCGCGGCCAGTGCGCGTGCGATTTCCACGCGACGACGCTCGCCGCCGGAAAGGCTGGCGCCGATCTGGTCGGCGACATGTCCGACCTGCAACTCGTCCAGCAGGCTTTCCAGTTCGCGCTCGCGGCCGTCGCGGTCCAGGTCCTCGCGAAGTTCCAGCACCAGGCGGATGTTGTCGGCCACGGTGAGCTTGCGGAACACCGAGGGTTCCTGCGGCAGGTAGCCCACGCCGTACTTGGCGCGCGCGTACATCGGCTCGGACGTGATGTCCTTGCCGTCGAGCACGATCTGGCCCGAATCGGCCGGCACCAGGCCGACGATCATGTAGAAGCACGTCGTCTTGCCGGCGCCATTGGGGCCGAGCAGGCCGACCACTTCGCCGGCATCGAGCGTCAGGCCGAAGTCCTTCACCACCTCGCGCGAACGGTAAGCCTTGCGCAGGCCCTTGGCGACCAGCATCAGCCGCCTCCCTGGTTCTTCGGAATGATCCGGATGCGCACGCGATCGTTCGCGCCCTGGCCGCCGCCCTGCACCTGGCCGGTCTTCATGTTGTACACCACGCGCTCGCCGGCGATGGAGCCGGAGGGCTGGTTGATCTTCACGCCGCCGGTGAAGACGACGATCTCGGTCTTGAGGTCGTAATCGACCTTCCTGGCGACCGCGTCCATCGGCTTGCCGTCGTCGAGTTCCTGCTTGAGCGTCACCGGCGAGCCGGTCAGCACCACGCGCACCGGATCGCCGTTGGCGGAAGTGATGACGGCCTGGTCGGCGCGGATTTCCAGCGTGCCCTGCGTGATGATGACGCCGCCGCTAAGCACGGTGGGGCGGCTGTCGTCCATCGAGTAATCGCTGCGACCGGCGTCGATGTCCATCGGCTTGCTGCGATCGGACGTGCGCGCGAGCACCGTTGCAGGCAGGAGCGCCAGTGCGATCAGCACAGCGGCGAGGCAACGGGAAAAAACCGGGGCGGGCTTTTTCAGCGTCGCATCAGGGCGCAGCACGTTCATATCGGGCCTTGACGTCGTTCTGGAGGGTGATGCGCTTGGCATCGAGGTCGGCATCGAGGCCGCGGCCATTCAGTATAAGGCCCGGTTGCGTGAGCGTTACCTGCGCGGGCGATGTCGCGCGGCGGGCATCCGGGAATACGTTCAGTTCGTCGGTGGCGATCTTGATGGGCTTTCCGTCGGCGTTCGTGCTGTTGGCCAGCACACCGCCGCGCAGGCGCACTTCCTCGCCCTTTTCGCTGACCCACCCGGTCTTGGAGGTGATCTGCCACGCCGAAGCCTGTCCGCCCTGGCGCGGTGGGATGTGGAACTGCGGGGTCGCGATGTCCATCGTCCGCGCATCCGGATCGCGATCCAGCCTCGGCGCGTTGAGCGTGAAGGACTCGCGTCCGTCCTTGTCGAGCACCGTGGCCTGGAAGTCGTGCAGCACGTAATCCGGACGCTTGCCGATGGGGCCGCCGGCGGTACCGCGATCGCGCTGCTGCCACATCAGCCAGCCGCTGAGCAGTGCGCCCAGGAGCAGGCCGAACGTGCCGATGGCGCGCCAGTTCATCGCTTTCCAGTTCATGCGTTGCCTTCCACGCGCACGCCTTCCACGCGAAGCAGGTCCTCGAGCAGGCGTTCGGCATGGCCCTGCGCGGCGAGCAACAGGTCGCAGAATTCCCGTGCCGCGCCGTGGCCCGCGCGCGCGGTGGTGCGCCAGTGGACGCGTTCGCCGACCCAGCGGTGCGCATCGGACGGCGCGACGGCGAATCCGGTCTGCAGCATCACGCGCAGATCGGCGAGGTCGTCGCCCATGAAGGAGACCTGTTCCATCGTGATGCCCAGTCGCGCGGCGATGTCCTGCACGCACGCCAGCTTGTCCTTCACGCCCACGTGTACCTCGTCGATGCCCAGGTCGATGCCGCGGCGTTTGGCGATCGGGCCGCCGCGCGCGGTGATGAAGGCGACTTCGATGCCCACCTTGCGCAGCAGCGTGAGGCCCTGCCCGTCATGCACATGGAAGGCCTTCAGTTCGCTGCCTTCGCCGTCGAAGTACAACCGGCCATCGGTCAACGTACCGTCGACGTCGAAGCATGCCAGTCGCACGCGCGCGGCACGTTCGCGGATGTCGGCGGGGTAGTCGTTGAGGTGGCTGTAGGGCATCAAGACGGGATTCGGGATTGGAGGGGAGAACGCTTCGAAGGTCGGATCGGTTCACGAGGCGGGCCTTGATCGGATCCCGAATCCCGAATCTCCAATCCCGGCCCTTAAACCACTCGCGCCCGCAACAGGTCATGAATGTTCAACGCACCGACCACGCGTCCTTCGTGATCGACGACGAGCAGACCGCTGATCTTGTGCGCTTCCATGAGCTGCGCCGCTTCCACGGCCATCGCATCGGTGCCGATGGTCTTGGGCGAGCGCGTCATCACCTCGACGATGCGCGTGTTGCGCAGGTCCAGGCGATCGTCGTCGAGCGTGCGGCGCAGGTCGCCGTCGGTGTACAGGCCGAGCAGGCGGTCGTCGGCATCGACGACGGCCGTCATGCCCAGGCGCTTGCGGCTCATCTCGACCAGCGCTTCGCTGACGCTGGCGTCGGCCTTCACGCGCGGGACGTCGTCGCCGACGTGCATGATGTCGTTGATGTGCAGCAGCAGCCGGCGGCCGAGCGAGCCGGCCGGATGCGAACGGGCGAAGTCGTCGGCGGTGAAGCCGCGCGCATCGAGCAGCGCGACCGCGAGCGCATCGCCCATCGCCAGCGAGGCGGTGGTGCTGGACGTCGGTGCCAGCGCGAGCGGGCAGGCCTCGGCATGGACGCTCACGTCCAGGTGCACGTCGGCTTCGCGCGCCAGCGAGGAATTCGGCCGGCCGGTCATCGCGATGAGTTTGTTGCCCTGGCGTTTGAGCACCGGCAGCAGCATCAGCACTTCGTCGCTTTCGCCCGAGTAGGACAGCGCGAGCACGACGTCGACGTCGGTGATCATGCCCAGGTCGCCGTGCCCGGCTTCGCCCGGGTGCACGTAGAAGGCCGGGGTGCCGGTGGAGGCCAGGGTGGCGGCGATCTTGCGCGCGACATGGCCGGACTTGCCCATGCCGGTGCAGACCACGCGCCCCTGCGAGGCGAGGATCAGCCGGCACGCGGCGCTGAAGTCGCCGTCGATGCGCGCGGCGACCTCGGCGAGCGCCTGCGCTTCGATCTCGAACACGCGGCGTCCGCTCGCGGCGAGCGTGGCCGGATCGTCGGCGTAGGTCGAGGCGTGAAGGGTCGTGCCTTCGAGGGGCGAGCCCTGGAGGGACGAGGGAATGGGAATGCTTGCCATGGGGCGCGCCATTTCGGACCGGGGGTCTTTCCGCTAGGCTAATCCATCCATTCTAGGCGGTTGCGCCGGGAAGTGCCCATCACGGCGCCCCGCCGGCGCCGGGCCGATGGCCATCCGCCGCCGCATGCGGCCGCGCAGGACGCGCGAAACCGCTTTCCCCCGAAGCTCCAGACTCTGCAAAGGCCGTCCCTTGAACCCCGACACCATCCGCCAGCTGATCGAACAGGGCCTGCCCGGCGCGCGCGCCGACGTGCGCGGCGACGACGGCGTGCATTTCGAAGCCACCGTCGTGGCCGACGCCTTCCGCGGCAAGCTGCCGCTGGCCCGTCACCGCCTCGTGTACGCCACGCTGGGCGAACGCATGGGCGGCGAGATCCATGCGCTTGCGCTGAAGACGCTGACGCCGGAAGAAGCCGGGACTCGGGATTCGTGATTCGGGATTCGAACGCCCGACACGCCCGCTTCTCCTAATCCCCAATCTCGAATCTCGAATCACGAACATGCAAAAGATCGTTGTAGAAGGCGGCGCCGCGCTCAACGGCGAGGTGCAGATCTCCGGTGCGAAGAACGCCGTCCTCCCGATCCTGTGCGCGACGTTGCTGGCCGACGGCCCGGTGTCGATCACCAACGTGCCGCACCTGCACGACGTGGTGACGACTGCCAAGCTGCTGGGCGAGCTCGGCGCCGGCATCACGGTGGACGAGGGCACGTTGGGCCGGGGCCGAGGCATGGTGGTCGATCCGACCACGGTGCACAGCCACGTAGCACCTTACGAACTGGTCAAGACGATGCGCGCATCGGTGCTGGTGCTCGGTCCGCTGCTGGCCAAGTACGGCGCGGCGGAAGTTTCGCTGCCGGGCGGCTGCGCGATCGGCTCGCGCCCGGTCGACCAGCACATCAAGGGCCTGCAGGCGCTGGGCGCGGAGATCAGCGTCGAGAACGGCTTCATCAAGGCCCGTCGCAACGGCCGCCTGAAGGGTTCGCGATTCGTGTTCGACATGGTCACCGTCACCGGCACCGAGAACGTGCTGATGGCCGCGGCGCTCGCCGAAGGCACCAGCGTGCTGGAGAACGCCGCGATGGAGCCTGAGATCGTCGACCTGGCCGACTGCCTCAACGCGTTGGGCGCGAACATCGAGCACGCCGGCAGCGGCCGCATCGTCGTGCACGGCGTCGAGCGCCTGCACGGCGGCAACCACCACGTGCTGCCCGACCGCATCGAGACCGGCACGTTCCTCGTCGCCGCGGCGATGACCGGCGGCCGCGTCACCGTCCGCTGCGCGCGCCCTGACACGCTCGATGCGGTGATCGACAAGCTCAAGCAGGCCGGCGCGGAGATCACCGTCGACGCCGACCGCATCACGCTGGACATGGGCGGTCGCCGCCCGAAGGCCGTGGACCTGACCACCGCGCCGCACCCGGCGTTCCCGACCGACATGCAGGCGCAGTTCATGGCGATGAACTGCATCGCCGACGGCGTGGGCGTGATCAACGAGACCATCTTCGAGAACCGCTTCATGCACGTCTCGGAACTCCAGCGCCTGGGCGCCGACATCCGCGTGGAAGGCCATACCGCGATCATCCGCGGCGTGCAGCGCCTGAGCGGTGCGCCGGTGATGGCCACCGACCTTCGCGCGTCGGCGTCGCTGGTGCTCGCCGGCCTGGTCGCCGAAGGCGCGACGACCATCGACCGCATCTACCACCTGGATCGCGGCTACGAGAACCTCGAGGAAAAGCTCTCGGGCCTGGGCGCGAACATCCGCCGCATCGCGGGTTGATGCGATGGCGCTGATCGATCTCGCGGGCAAGCGGCTCCCCAACGGAAAGCGCGCGCCGTTCACCGCGCGTCGCATGGCGACGCTCGGGTTCTTCGTCACGTTGCTGATCGTCGTGGGCTGGTTGCACTTCACCGGTGCGGCGGCCACGCGCGGCATTGAGCGCAAGGACATGGACTGGAACGGCGACGGCAACGTCTCTATGCGGGAGATGCTGCAGTCGTTTTACGCCGTCACCGTGACCACGAGCAAGGAAGGCGCGCGCGAATGCCGCACCTTCGCATTCCGCGGCAGCGACAAGTCGTTGCGCGTGGATTGCAGGACGGTGTTCGAGCCGGCGGCGAAGTGATCGGTCGCGTCCGTCGCCGCCTCGCATGAGGCAATGAAAAAGCCCCGCTTTCCGCGGGGCTTTTCGTTTATCGGCAGGACCGGAACTCAACGGACGTTCTGCACCCGAAGGTCGATCGCGTCCTGCCCCTTGTCGCGTTGCAGGATACGCGCCGGAACCGGCATGCCGTCCACGATCCACGCGATGGTCTGCTTGTCGCCCTGCGTGCTGACGACCTTGGTCGCCTGCTTGGACTGGCCGCCCACGGTGATCGCTTCCTTGCCGGCGATGGCGTAGGTGAGTTCCTTGACGCGACCGTCCTCGACCATGCGGTAGTGCGTGGTCTTGCCCGCCTGCACGTCGCGCACGATGGCGAGGTTGATCAGCAGCGCGTCCATGTCTCCGGCCTGCAGCTTGATGGGGCCCGCGCGCTCGGGCTTCACGTCGCCCGTCCACGTCGCCACGCCCTTGGACCAGTCGTAGGTGGCGTTCTTGTTCTGGCGCTTGGTGAGCACCTGCGTGGTGTCGTTGCCCGACACCGGACGCCACTGGCCGTTGGTGTCCTCGAACACGGTCGTCTGTCGCAGGTTCGCCAGCGGGCTGGTGACGGCGAGGCTGTACTTCCAGCGGTTCGCGCCATCAGCGACGAGCGTCATCTGGCCGGCGCCCTGCATGCCCATGTAGCTGGCCTGATAGTCGGCCGTGAACGGCTTGATCGCCAGCGCAGGGGCGCTGACCGCGGCCAAAGTCGTGCCGAAGAGCGCCGCGGCGAACAGCGGACGCAACAGGCGTGTGGTGAATCCAGCCTTCGTGGGGGCCATCAGGGAGCTCCTTTGTAATCGACCAGGCGCAGGTCGAGGGTATCCGCGCCATTCTCGCGCTGCAGGATGCGCACGGGCGTCGGCACGCCTTCCACGACCCACAGTACCGTCTCGTTCTTGCCCCCGCCCTGAACGCGGCTCACGCGCATCGCGTTGAATCCCATGCCATCGACGGTGACCGGCTCCAGCTCCTGCGCCACGGTGAAGTTGTGGTCGCGTGCGCGGCCGTTGTCGACGAAACGGTACTGCAACGCCTTGCCGGGCTGGGCGTCGCGGATGATCGCCAGGTTGATCAGCAACCCGCTCATGTCGCCATCCTTCAGCGGCACGGGCTGCTGGCGGTCCTTCTTCAGGTCGCCGGTCCAGCGTGCGGTGTGCGCATTCCAGTCGTAGGTGCCGGTCATCTTGCGGCCGACGAAGATCGCCTTGCGCACCGTGGCCTGGCTCAACGGACGGTAGACCTCGGTGCCCGGCTCGCCGCCGACCACGTCGAACACCGTGCTCTGTTGCGCGTTGGCGCCCGCCAGGCCCATCAGGCCCTTCGTGCCGCGCATGTTCAGATCGATGCGCCACTGCGTCGGCGCGCCGTCGGGCACGACCTGCATCGTCGCTTCGCCCAGCGGCTTGCCTTCGTTGAAGACCTGGTAGTTCGCCACGAACGGCTCCAGCGCCGATGCGGGCGCGGAAAACGACGCCAGCACGCAGCAGAGCAGCGGGGCGGTGGTCAGCAAACGGGAGAAATGCTTCATCGACGAGCGGGCTTTCACGACAGCCGGAACGAGGGGGGTACCGCGTCACGCCCCTCGCCGAATGCCCGTCAGACGGGGCTGTCGGCGCCGGGAGCGCGCAGGGCACCGGCGGAATCTAGAAGCAGGGGCGTAAACAGGCCATGACCGTCGATCGTAGTGGTTGTTCCCTGTTCAGCCAATCGGCCCGAAGTCGCAAGGCGCAGCACCGCCACGAGCAGGGGATGTTCGACTTCCAGCACCCGTGCGGCCAGCGCATCGGCATCGTCGCCGGCCCGCACCGGCACGCGCGCCTGCGCGATGACGGTGCCGGCGTCGAGTTCGGGGATCACGAAATGCACGCTCGCCCCGTGCTCGGGCTCGCCATCGGCGATGGCCCGCGCATGCGTGCGCAGGCCGGGGTACTTCGGCAGCAGCGAGGGATGGATGTTGAGCAGCTTTCCGCGGAAACGCTCGACGAACGCATCGCACAGGATGCGCAGGTAGCCGGCGCAGACGACCCAGTCCGGCTGCACGGCTTCGATGGCGTCGCCGAGCGCGGCATCGAAGGCTTCGCGCGAGGCGTAGTCCTTCGGGCTGGCACTCCAGCGCAGCGCGGGTTCCACGCGCTGCAACGCCGCCGCGGCCGGCTTGTCCGAGAACACACCGACGATGTGCGCCGGCAACGCGCCTGCTTCGATCGCATCGAGGATCGCCTGCAGGTTGCTGCCGCGTCCGGAAACCAGGACCGCGATGCGATCCGGGCGGACGGACGATGCTTCGCTCAAGGGGGCGTTCAACCGATGCGGACGCGGCTTTCCAGAGACGCGCCGGCGGCGGCCTTCACCACCTGACCGATCGGGCGGTGCTGCAGGCCCAGTCGGTCGAGGTCGGCGTTGACCGCGGCGACGTCGTTCGGCGCGACCACCAGCACGAAGCCGACGCCGCAGTTGAACGTGCGCCACATTTCCTCGGACGGCACGGCGCCTTCGCGCTGCAGCCAGTCGAACACCGGCGGCAGCACGATCGCCGAGGCTTCGATGTCCAGGCCGAGGCCATCGGGAATGACGCGGATGATGTTCTCGGTCAGGCCGCCACCGGTGATGTGCGCCATCGCATGCAGATCCTGTTTGCCGAGCAGTTCCAGGATCGGCTTCACGTACAGCTGCGTCGGCGCCATCAGCGCGTCGATCAGCTTCACGCCGCCGACGTCGAGGTCGGCCGGGCGGCCGGCGCGGTCGTAGATTTTGCGCACCAGCGAGTAGCCGTTCGAATGCGGGCCGCTGGAAGCGATGCCGATCAGCACGTCGCCTTCGCGCACCTTGGCGCCGTCGAGCAGCTTGGACTTCTCGACCGCCGCGACGCAGAAGCCGGCGAGGTCGTATTCGCCCGGCGGGTACATGTCGGGCATTTCCGCCGTCTCGCCGCCGATGAGCGCGCAGCCGGACAGCTCGCAGCCCCTCGCGATGCCGCCGACGACCGCGACGGTCGTATCGACGTCGAGCTTGCCGGTGGCGAAATAGTCCAGGAAGAACAACGGCTCGGCGCCCTGCACGAGCACGTCGTTGACGCACATCGCGACCAGGTCGATGCCGATGGTGTCGTGGCGGTTCAACTGCTGGGCCAGCTTGAGCTTCGTGCCCACGCCGTCGGTACCCGAGACGAGCACCGGCTCCTTGTACTTGCCCGACAGGTCGAACAGCGCGCCGAAGCCGCCCAGCCCGCCCATCACCTCGGGACGGAAGCTGCGCTTGACCAGCGGCTTGATGCGTTCGACCACCTCGTTGCCCGCGTCGATGTCGACGCCGGCGTCGCGGTAGGTGATCGGAGTGGGTGCGGTGGGGGAGTTCGACACGGGCGGCCTCGTCGGTCGCGGGGAGATGAAGTCGCATTTTAACAGTCGGGGCCCTCCGGCTGCTTCCTGCGAATGGACGGGCCGGGGCTGCGTGCGGCACCATTTCGGCTGACGACGCACCCAGGTATAGAGATGGTTCGGGCAATCCGCGCGGAAATGCCGCGCATGACGTTCCTCCGGAAGATCCACTTCCTGATGATGGCGGTCGCCTTGCTGGTGGCCAGTTCCGGCGCCTGGGCGCAGCGCGTGGAAGGCGATCGCGCCCGCGCCGAAGGCATCTACGCCACCGAGGTGAAGGTCAACGGCCAAGGCGAGACCGAGCGCAACGCCGCCTTCGCACGCGGCCTGGCGCAGGTGCTGGGCAAGCTCTCCGGCGACCGTGGCGCGGCTTCCAGGCCCGGCGTGGGCAACGAGCTGCGCCAGGCGAAGACCTACGTGAAGCAGTACGACTACCGCCAGGACGAGGGCGTCGGCCCGACCGGCGCGCCGAGCTTCAACACGCTGCTGGTGATCCAGTACGACGAGGAGGCCGTCAACGACCTCGCCGCGACGCTGGGCATCGCGATCTGGCCGCAGCCGCGCCCCAAGCCGGTGCTGTGGCTGGCGATCGACGACGGCAGCGGCCCGCGCCTGGTCGGCCTGCCGCAGGTGAATGCGGCACGCCCGGCGCTGGATCGCGCGGTCCAGCGTGGCTACAAGCTCGGCCTTCCGACTGGCAACGCCGCCGAACAGGCCACCATCGGCGCGATCTGGCGTGGCGACAGCGCCGCTGTGGCGCGCGCCTCGGCCCGCTACAGCCCGCCGATGCAGCTGATCGGCAAGCTCTACCGCGATACCACCGCCGGCTGGAAGGCGGACTGGATCTTCGTCGATACCGGCAAGGTCCTGTCGAACTGGTCGCAAACCGGCCCCGATGCCCGCCAGCTGATGGCCGGCGGCGCCGACGGCGCGGCCGACGCGCTGATGAAGCGCTACGCCAAGCGCGCGCCCTCGGGCGAGCCGGGTTCGTACCGCGTGACGTTCACCGGCATCGACAGCAGCGATGATTTCATCCGCCTGGCGGGTTACCTGCAGAAGTTGTCGGTGGTCCGCCGCCTCGCACCGGTTCACGCCACACCGCAGGCAGTGGAGTACGAGCTGGATCTGGTCAGCGGCATGCCGGGCCTCAACCGCCTGCTTGCGCGCGACGGCGTGGTCGATGTGATGGAAGGTCTGGAAGGCCAGCCGCCGGTCTACCGGCTGCGTTGATCCGCCCCTTGAGGGCGCTCTTGAAGGAACCGCATGCAATCGCAAGCACTGGACGACATCGCCCGATTCCTGCGCCGCCTGCAATGGACGGCGCTCGCCCTGGCCGTCTGCTGGCTGGTCTGGGTGCTCGCACCGATCCTGACGCCGTTCGTGTTCGCGCTGATGCTGGCGTGGCTCGGCGATCCGCTGGTGGACCGCCTCGAACTCGCCGGGCGTTCGCGCAACGTCGCGGTGACGCTGGTATTCACCGCGATGGCGTTGATCGTGCTGGCGTGCCTGCTGATCCTGGTGCCGTTGATGGAACGGCAGATCGAAACGCTGATCGCCTCCTGGCCGCACTACCGCGACTGGTTCATGCTCACCGCGCTGCCGTGGGTCGAACAACGCACCGGCCTGGAGCTCACCGAATGGCTCGATTTCGGCCACATCACCCAGCTGGTCCGCGATAACTGGGACCGCGCCGGCGGCATCGCGGCGACGGTGCTGGGCTATCTGTCGCGTTCGGGTTTCGCGGTGATCGGCGTGGTGGCGAACGTCGCGCTGTTGCCGGTGATCACGTTCTTCTTCCTGCGCGACTGGGATTTGCTGGTCGAACGCGTCGCCTCGCTCATCCCGCGCGACCACCTGGACGTCGTGAGCCGCCTTGCGCGCGAATCCAGCGACGTCCTCAGCGCGTTCCTGCGCGGCCAGTTTCTGGTGATGCTGGTGCTGGGCGTGATGTACGGCCTGGGGTTGTGGGCGGTCGGACTGGACCTGGGCATCCTCATCGGCCTGATCGCCGGCCTTTTGACTTTCGTGCCGTACCTTGGCCCGGCCAGCGGCATCATCCTGGGCGTGGTCGCCGCGCTGGTGCAATACGGCGACTGGCAGCACGTCGCCGGCGTGCTGGTCGTGTTCGGCATCGGGCAGGTGATCGAGAGCTATGTGCTGACGCCCAAGCTCGTCGGCGACCGCATCGGCCTGCATCCGGTGGCGGTGATCTTCGCCGTGCTCGCGGGCGGCCAGCTGTTCGGTTTCCTCGGCATGCTGCTGGCGCTGCCGGTGGCCGCGGTGGTGAACGTGCTGCTGCGTTACGCGCAGGAGCGCTACCGCCACAGCCGCCTCTACGTCGGCACGCATGCGTTTCCGGAGAAAGGCGCGCCCGATCCGCTCGCCGATCCGCACCTGCAACCGCCGGCCGAACGCAAGCCCGAGTGATCTTCAGCGAGTGATCCCGTAGTGAGCGTTCCGCAGTTGCCGCTGGCCTTGCGCTATCCGCCCGACCAGCGACTGGACACTTTCGTACACGCGCCGGACGGCGCGATCGAACTGCTGCGCGCGCTGGCCGAAGGGCGCGCCGACGCGCGACGCGACAGCACATACATCGCGGGCCCGAACGGCGTCGGCAAGACGCACCTGCTGCTGGCGACCTGTGCCGCGACCGAAGCGGCGGGCCGTCGTGCCGCGTATCTGCCGCTCGCCGCGGCGGCCGGGCGCATGCGCGATGCGCTGGAATCGCTGGAAGGCAACGACGTGATCGCGCTCGATGGGCTCGATGCCATCGCGGGCAGCCGCGAGGACGAAGTCGCGTTGTTCGACGTGCACAACCGCGCGCGCGCGGCGGGCGTCGCGCTGATGTATGCCGCGCGCGATATTCCCGACGCGATCGGCCTGGGCCTGCCGGACCTGCGTTCGCGCCTGGGCCAGTGCACGCGCATCACGCTGTCGCCACTGGATGAGGACGGTCGTCGCGACGTTCTTCGTCAACGCGCGCAGCGTCGCGGACTGGTGCTGGAGGATGCGGCGCTGGATTGGCTGCTGCGTCGCGTGGGGCGCGATCTTGGCGGATTGACGGCGTTGCTGGATAGATTGGATCGCGCATCGCTGGCCGCGCAGCGAAGGATCACGGTGCCGTTTTTGCGGCAGACGTTGGGAAGTGGCGAAGCGGCGTCGAGTTGATGCGGTTGTAGCCCGGGTGAGCGAAGCGCACTGGGGGTTGTCACGCTCACCCCGGGTGCGCTCCGCTTACCCGGGCTACAAGAGCGACGGGTGCGATGCGCATCTGCGTAGGATGGGTTTCGCGCGGCGAAACCCATCGCCCGACGCCGGCGCCCCATGATGGGTTTCGCTGCACGAAACCCATCTTACGAAGGCTATAGGGCCAGCTCCCGCTCCAACCCCGCCAACCGCTCCGGCGTGCCGACATCCGTCCACCGTCCGCGATGATGCTCGCCGGTGATGCGACCTTCGGCCATGTGCGCGCGCAGGATCGGCGCGAGCCGGAACCGCGCCGGCGTTTCATCCGCACCCGCATCGCTGGAATGCGAACGCCACCCGTCGAGCAACTGCGGCCGATACACGCCGATGCCCGCATACGTCAGCCGATCCTCGCCATCGGCGCGGACGAAACCACCGGCGTCGAGCGCGAAATCGCCCTGCGTCGCCTGCACCGGGCGATCGACCATCACCAGGTGCGCAAGCCCCGCCGGCTCGCGCGGCAATCGCGCGAAGTCGTAATCGGTCCACACGTCGCCGTTGACCAGCACGAACGGATTGCCGCCCAGCAACGGCAGCGCATGCAGCATGCCGCCGCCGGTTTCGAGCGGCCGCGCACCTTCATACGAATACCGGATCGACACGCCCCAGCGTTCGCCATCGCCCAGCTGTTCGGGAAATTGCGGCGCGAGCCAGCTGGTGTTGATGACGATGTCGCGGATACCGAGCGCGGCAAGCTTCTCCAGATGCCATTCGATCAACCGCTTGCCCCCGACGCGCAGCAGCGGCTTGGGCGTGTGGTCGGTCAACGGGCGCATGCGCTCGCCCAGGCCGGCGGCGAAGATCAGGGCTTTCAAGACGACTCCGTGGCGATCAGGGCGAGGGCAAGGCGGCGCGTTCCATCGCCGGACGGATGCGCACGTCCAGCACTTCGCGCAGCGGCGTCAGTTCGCGATAGCGCGGCAGCACTTCGTCGAGGTAGCGGATGAAACGCGGCGCGTCGGGCAGGTATTTGCTCTTGCCATCGCGGTAATGCAGTCGCGAGAAGATGCCCAGGATCTTCAGGTGCCGCTGCACGCCGAGCCAGTCGGCATCGCGCTGGAACACCGGCAGCGGCGGCACCGGAATGCGCGCGTGTACCGCGCGCTCGTGATAGCGCGCGAGCCATTCGTCCACCTGTTCCAGCGGCCAGCTCAGGAACGCGTCCTTGAACAGACTCACCGGATCGTAGGCGACCGGGCCCCACACGCAGTCCTGGAAGTCCAGCACCGCGGGGCCGCCTTCCACCGGCATCAGGTTGCGCGGCATGAAGTCGCGATGCGTGAACACGCGCGCCTGTTGCAGCGCGTTGTCCATCAGGCGGCGCTGCACGAGTTCAAGGCGATCGGTGTCGTCGCAGGTCAGTTCCAGCCCGAGATGGCGGCGCAGGAACCAGTCCTCGAACAGGCCGGCGTCGCGTTGCAGCAGCGCTTCGCCGAATTCGCCCGTCCCCAGCGGCGGCTGGATCGCCTGCAGGCGCAGCAGTTGTTCGATGGACGCGTCGAAATGCGCGTCGGCATTGTCGTCGTCGATGACCTGCGCGAGCGTCGGCCCGCCGAGGTCTTCCAGCAGCAGGAAGCCGTTGCCGACATCCTCCACCAGCACCTGCGGCACGCGCACGCCGCCGCTCTCCAGTAGCGCGCGCATGCGCAGCCACGGACGCACGTCCTCCAGCTGCGGCGGCGAATCCATCACGATGCGGCTGCCGCCGGAGGTCTGCGCGCGCCAGTAACTGCGATGGCCGGCATCGACGGATGCGCGCACCAGTTCCAGATCGGGCATGTCGGTGGCATCGCGTGCCCAGACCAGGCGCGCGTTCTCGCGCTCGGTGGCGTCGGGAACGGGAAGCGGATTCGAACCGGGTACGACGGTCATGCAGGCTCCGTGCGGGAATGCGTGCGGCTATCGCCGCATCGCGCACAGGTTAGCCCGCGGGACGTGCACGGTGGAATGCACGGCCATCACACGGGGCGCGACATCGTGCGCGCCCCTTACGGCGGCCTCGGCGGCCGGGGTCCCCACTTTCGCGGGGATGACGGAAACCTGCGCCTCAGGCCGCGACGGCGTCGTTTTCCAGCGACTCCAGCCATTCGTCGTCGGATCCCTCGGCCACGCCTTCGAACAGGAACGTCGACAGGTAACGCTCGCCGGTGTCCGGCAGGACCGCGAGCAGCACCGAGCCCTCCGGCGCCCGCTCGGCGACCTTCAACGCCGCCGCCACGGTGGCGCCCGCCGAGATGCCGACGAACAACCCTTCCTCCGCGGCCAGGCGGCGCGAGGTGTCGCGCGCGAGCACGTCGTCCACGGGCAGCACCTCGTCGGCGACGGTACGGCTGAGCACGCCGGGCAGGAAGTCCGGCGTCCAGCCCTGGATCTTGTGCGGCTGCCATTCCTTGCCCGACAGCAGCGCGGCGCCGGCCGGTTCGCTGGCGATCACCTTCAGGTCCGGACGCGCGAGCTTGAGGACTTCGCCGGCGCCGGTGATCGTGCCGCCGGTGCCCCAGCCGCTGACGAAGTAGTCCAGCCGCTTGCCGGCGAAATCGCGCAGGATTTCCGGCCCCGTCGTACTGCGGTGATAGGCGGGGTTGGCTTCGTTCTCGAACTGCTGCGCGAGGAACCAGCCATGCTTCTCGGCCAGTTCCTTCGCACGGCGCACCATGCCGGTGCCGCGCTCGGCGGCGGGCGTGAGGATCACCTTCGCGCCATAGGCGCGCATCAGCTTGCGGCGTTCGACGGAGAAGGTTTCGGTCATCACCGCGACGAAAGGATACCCGCGCGCCGCCGCGACCAGCGCCAGCGCGATGCCGGTGTTGCCCGAGGTCGCCTCCACGATCGTCTGGCCCGGCTTCAGCACGCCGCGGCGCTCGGCGTCGAGGACGATCGCGAGCGCAAGGCGGTCCTTCACCGAGCCGCCGGGATTGAACGACTCCACTTTCGCGTAAAGCGTCACGTGCCTGGGCGCGATGCGGTGCAGCTTCACGATGGGCGTGCTGCCGATGGTGTCGAGGATGCTGTCGTAGAGGGCCATGGCGTTCTCTCGTTGTCGTTGTGCGGTGTGTTTGGGGGCGACGACTCAGGCGGCGGCTGCGATCGCCGGCGCGTCGCGCAGCGGTGCGTCGCCGAACCAGTGCAGCGTGCCGGCAAGGGACGCGACTTCGCCGACGATCAGCAGCGCGGGGGATTGCACGTCGTGCTCGCGCGCGCGCTGCGCGAGCTCGGCCAACGTACCGACGATCACGCGCTGGTTCGCGCGGGAGCCGTTCTCGATGATGGCGAACGGCGTCGTCGCGGCGCGGCCGTGTTCGATCAGGCGCGCACTGAAGTTGTCGAGCCCGGCCACGCCCATGTAGACCGCAAGCGTCTGCCGTTCCAACGCAAGCGCCTGCCAGTCCAGCGTGTCGGCCGACTGCTTGCAGTGCGCGGTGACCAGGCGCACCGATTGCGCGTGATCGCGATGCGTCAGCGGCACGCCGGCATACGCGGCGCACGCCAGCGCGGCGGTGATGCCCGGAACGACTTCGTAGTCGATGCCGTGTTCGCGCAGCACTTCCAGCTCCTCGCCGCCGCGCCCGAACACGAACGGATCGCCGCCCTTCAGCCGCACGACGCGCTTGCCGGCCTTGGCGTGTTCGAGCATCAGCGCGTGGATCTGGTCCTGCGTCGCGTGGTGATTGCCGGCCTGCTTGCCCACTTCGATGCGCTGCGCGTCGCGGCGCACGACCTGCAGGATCTCGTCGCTGACGAGGCGGTCGTGCAGGATCACGTCGGCTTCGTTGAGCACGCGCAACGCGCGGAGCGTGAGCAGGCCCGGATCACCCGGACCGGCGCCGACGAGCGCGACCGATCCGCGGGACGCCGCCACGTCGGCATGCAGTTGCGCGATGAACTCGCGTTCGGCCGCCAGATGTTGCCGCTTGCGCAGCAGCGCTGGCACGGCGCCGCGCAGCAGTCGATCGAAGAAACGCCTGCGCGCGCCCAACTCCGGGAAGCGCGCACGGATGCGCCCGCGCTCGCGGCCCAGCAGTCCGGCGAGTTCCCCGAGCGATGCATCCAGCTGCGTTTCCAGCGTTTCGCGCAGGTGGCGCGCGAGCATTGGCGCCGCGCCGCCGCTGGAGATCGCGATCTGCAACGGACCGCGGTCGACGCGCGCCGGAATCTGCACGCTGGACGCCCGCGCGTCGTCGACCACGTTCACCCAGAGGCGGCGAACCTCGCCCGCCTGCGCGACGGCGCGGTTCACGGCGTCGTCATCGGTGGCGGCGATCGCGAGCCAGACATCGTCCAGCCATCGCTCGATGAAATGGCCGGCCAGATGTTCGATGTCGCCGCGCGCGGCCATTGCCGCGAGTTCCGCATTCAACTCCGGCGCGCCCACCCGGACGACAGCGCCGGCTTCCAGCAGCGCCGTGGCCTTGCGCAGCGCCACCGTCCCCCCGCCGACCACCAGCACGGCGCGGCCGTGCAGGTCGGCGAAAACCGGGAACAGATGGGCTTGCTGCTGCGGACCGCTCATGGCGCACATGCCGGATGAAGGGAGATTCCATGACGCTACGCATGCACCCCGACGTGCGGAAATGACGCCGCCGCCTGCGGTCATGCGTTTTCGGAATGTCGCGACGCCGCTCCGGTCCAGGCCGGTCCGGCAGGCGGGCCTGCGCTGGACACGGCCGCCCGCGCACGGTAGTTTTTGTTCATCCCTTTATTCGTATCGAGCGATATATGAACGCGGCCGCCGTTCGGTCCCTGTGTTGTCGGTGCACGTCGAAACCGACCGTCGCCCGCACGTCCGGGCCGGATCTGCCGTCTTCCCGAACCGCTCCCACATGACCCTTACCCAGCTCCGCTACCTCGTCGCCATTGCCGATTCCGGCCTCAACATCACGCTGGCCGCCGAGCGCGTGCACGCGACGCAACCCGGTCTGTCCAAGCAGCTCAAGCAGCTGGAGGACGAGCTGGGCTTCCAGTTGTTCACGCGCAAGGGGCGGAGCCTTGAAGCGGTGGCGCCGGCCGGCGAACGCGTGCTGATGCACGCGCGCCGCATCCTGGAGGAAGCCGGCAACATCCGCGCCTACGCCGCCAACGAACGCGGCCAGCACAGCGGCCAGCTGGTGCTGGCGACCACGCACACGCAGGCGCGTTTCGTGCTGCCCGAGGCCATCGCCGCAGTGAAGCGCGAATTCCCGCAGGTGAGCATGCACCTGCAGGCGGTCGCGGGCGATGAAGTCCTGGAACAGCTCGCGCGCGGTGAAGCCGATCTTGCGGTCATCTCGACCGCGGGCTCCGAGCCGGAAGGCGGCGTCGCCGTGCCGTTGTATCGCTGGCGGCGACTGGTGCTGATCCCGCGCACGCATCCGCTGGCCAAGCTCAAGCGCGCCCCGACGCTGGCCGAACTGGCCGCGCATCCGCTGGTGAGCTACGAATCGTCCACGCGCGCGGAGTCGTCGCTGCGTCGCACCTTCGTCGAAGCCGGGCTGGAGCCGCAGCTGGCGATGACCGCGCGCGACGCCGACCTCATCAAGACCTACGTGCGCGCAGGCCTCGGCGTCGGCGTGCTGGCCGAGATGGCGGTGGGCGCGCGCGATGAAGACCTGGTCGCCTTGCCGGCGCCGGACGCATTGCCCGAATGCATCACCTGGGCTGTGATTCCGCGCGCCCGCGTGCTGCGCGAATATGCGCTCGCGTTGCTGCACGGCATCGCGCCGCAGCTGGATCGCCGCGACCTGCGCCGCGTGCTGGAAGGCAACATGGAAGCGCATTGGCCGCAGGCGCCATCGTGGCGCGAGCTGAGCCAGCCGATCACCACCTGACGGCGCTCGCCGTCGCTCACATCGTCGAAGAGGACGCTGCCATGCCGCTGGTTACGCTCACCGTGCGCAAGCCCAAGACGACGGCGTTCAAGGCGTCGGTACTCGACGCCGTGCATGCCAGCCTGGTGTCCAGCGGCGTGCCGCAGGCCGATCTGTTCCAGCGCGTGTTCGAACTGGATGCCGAGGATTTCCGTTTCGATCCCGCGTATCCGGATCTTGCATCGCCGCGCACCGACGACTTCGTGCTGATCGAGATCCTGTGGTCGGTCGGGCGCAGCGTGAAGGTGAAGAAGAAGCTGCTGGCCGAACTGATGGATCGCCTCGCGCAGGCAGGGCTGGATCCGGAGCACGTGATGGTCGCCTTCAAGGAGACCACGTGGGAGAACTGGTCGTTTGGTGGCGGGCGGTTGATTCATACGTGAGGAGCGGGGCGGGCGCCTGCGCGATCTTGCCGCCTTGGTCCACGCTCGCTTCTTGCTTCTTGCTTCTCGCTTCTTGCTTCTTGCTTCTTGCTTCTGCGCGTGGGCACTCCATCAGCGCCGCACCATCCTCACCGTCATCCCGGCGAATGCCGGGACCCAGGCTGATAGCGCGTGGGCACTCCGCTGCGGCACGCACGCTGACGTTCAACGCCGAAAAAATGGGTTCCAGCTTTCGCTGGAATGACGTTTTTGCGGTTTGCCGAGAAGGAAGTGGGAGTGCCCAAGCGCTGTCGGCCTGGGTCCCGGCCTTCGCCGGGATGACGGAATAGCAAGGATGCCGGAGTAGCAAGGATGCCGGGTGAGGAAGGCGATCGCCGATCCCTTCGGCTACACGGTCACAACAGCGCCAGCCACACCGCCATCCCGCCCAGCGTCCCCGCCACCGCCGATGCCACGCCGCGCCGGAACCACAGCGATTGCGCGGTCGCCGCGGATGTCAGCACCGAATCGTCGGGCGCAAGTCCAATCATCGAGATCAGGAACAGCAGCGACACCACGATCGGGCAGCTGATCGGATTGCCCAGCGCCACATTCAACACCCACTGCGCTGTCGAAAGCAGCCCGGCGAGCATCACCCACGACCACCCATGTCCGCGTGCGATCAACGGCCGCTGCCAGCGCATGACGGCGAACACCGACCATGCCAGCAGCAGGGTGGAGGTGATGGAGCGCAGGAAGTCGAAGGCGTCGTATCGCATTCCCGCGATACTGCGCATGCCGGCGTCGGAATCCGGTAGGAAACGGCCGTCCGAGGTCAGCCCGGGGCATCTCCGTTCATGTTGCGCACGGCGCTATCAGGCCGCGTTCGGCTCGTCGAAATGCAGTCCGCACTCGCGCTTGAGGCCGAAGAAGCGCGTGTCTTCCTCGTTCATCCCGGCCTGCAACGGACGCGTGGTGTGAACGTCGCCGATCGACACGTAACCCTGGTGCCACAGCGGGTGGTAAGGCAGATCGTGTTGCTGCAGGTACTGCCAGACATCGCGATCGCTCCAGTCGGCGATCGGATGCAGCTTCCAGCGTCCGTCGCGCAACTGCAGGAAATCGATCGCCGCGCGGCTGCGCGACTGGCTGCGACGAAGGCCCGCGATCCACGTGCGCACGCCGAGATCGTCGAGCGCGCGCTGCATCGGCTCGACCTTGCGCATGCGGTTGTAGCGGTCGATACCGTCCAGTCCGTTCTCCCACAGCTTGCCCAGTCGCGCTTCCATCCACGCGATGCCGATCTGCGGGCGATACACCTTTAGGTTGAGGTCCAGTCGCTCGGTGAGATCGTCGATGAAGCGGTAGGTTTCGGGGAACAGATACCCGGTGTCGATCAGGATCACCGGAAGGTCCGCGCGCTGCTGCGTCGCCAGGTGCAGCGACACCGCGGCCTGCGCGCCGAAACTCGAAGACAGCGCGTGTTCGCCCGCGGTGTTTTCCAGCGCCCAGGCGATGCGTTCGGAGGCGCTCAGTCCGCCCAGCCACGCATTGAGCTCGGCCAGTGCGCGGGGCGATTCGGCGGCGGTGATGGGATCGGGCGGGCTCATGCGGCGTTCTCGGTGACGGCTTGCAGGTGCAGTTCGATGGTGGAGCGGGGCGGGGCGACGATGCCGGCGCGCACGAGGAAATCGCCGAAGCCTTCCTCGTCGCGACGTTCGCCCGCATAGCGCGCGAACAACGGATCGAGCGCTTCGAGGATCTGCGTTTCGACGACGTTCTCGCGATACAGCGTGTTCAGTCGTTGCCCGCGATGGTCGGCGCCAAGCATCAGGTTGTAGCGGCCCGGCGCCTTGCCGACGAGCGCGATCTCGCCCAGGTACGGACGCGAGCAGCCGTTCGGGCAGCCGCTGATGCGCAGGTGAATCTGCGCCTCGCGCAGGCCGTGCGCATCGAGCAGCGTTTGCACCTTGCCGGTGAACTCGGGCAGGTAGCGTTCGGCTTCGGCCATCGCCAGGCCGCAGGTCGGCAACGCGACGCAGGCCAGCGCGTTCTTCGCCAGCGGCGTGGCCGAAACGTGCGTGTCCAGGCCGTACTGCGCGACCAGCGCGTCGACGCGTTCGCGCAATGCGGCGGGAATGCCGGCGATCACGAGATTCTGGGTGGGGGTCATGCGGAACTGCGCATCCACACCGTCTTCATCGAACAGCCGTGCGATCTCACGCAGGCCGGTGAGGTGCGTCAGACCGTCGCGATCCCAGATGCGTCCGGCGACGATGCGCAGCGTCAGGTGCGCGCGGCCGTCGTCGCCTTCGACCCAGCCGAAGCGGTCGCCGTTATGGACGAAATCGAACGGACGCGCGTCGGAGAGGGCAAAACCCGCGCGCCGTTCGACTTCGCCCTTGAACCAGGCAAGACCGCGGTCGTCGATGGTGTACTTCAACCGCGCGCGCTTGCGCCGGACGCGGTTGCCGAAATCGCGCTGCGCCGTGACCACGGCGACCGCGGTCTGCGTGAGCTGGTCCGGCGTGATGAAACCGATCACGTCGCCCAGGCGCGGATACGTTTCCGGATCGCCATGCGTCGCACCCATGCCGCCGCCGACGCTGACGTTGTAGCCCAGCAGTTCGCCGTCGGTATCGAGGATCGCGATGAAACCCAGATCCTGCGCGAACACATCCACGTCGTTGTAGGGCGGGATCGCGAAGCCGATCTTGAACTTGCGCGGCAGGTAGGTCGCGCCGTAGACAGGTTCGTCCTCGCTGCCGCTGCCGGCGACGCGCTCTTCGTCCAGCCAGATTTCGTAATAGGCGCGTGTGTTCGGCAGCAGAAACTCCGACAGCGCGGCCGCCTGCTCGTGCACCAACGCGTGCGCCTGCGACTGCAAAGGATTCGCGGCCACCGCGATGTTGCGGTTCACATCGCCGCAGGCCGCGAGCGTGTCGATCAACGCGGCGTTGATCGCCTGCATCGTCGCCTTCAGCTCGGTCTTGATCACGCCATGGAACTGGAAGGCCTGGCGCGTCGTGATGCGCAGGCCGCGTTCGGCGAAGGTCGTCGCCACCGAATCGAGCTTCAGCCACTGCGCCGGCGTCACCACGCCGCCCGGCGTGCGCGTGCGGATCATGAACGCGTGCGCCGGTTCGAGCTTGGCAAGGCGGCGTTCCTCGCGGATGTCGCGATCGTCCTGCTGGTAGCTGCCGTGGTACTTGATCAGCGTCTGGTCGTCTTCGTTCAGCGCGCCCGTCACCGGATTGGCGAGCGATTCCAGCAGCGTCCCGCGCAGGCGGGCGCTTTGGTTCTTGATGTCCTCGACGGAGTGCGTGCTCACGAGCGGCCTCCGGTAGCCCGGGTAAGGCCAAAGGCCGGGGTGAGGGCGCGCGTCCCGGGTGCGCTGCGCTTACCCGGGCTACGGTCGCCGGCGTTACGAGCAATGGCGAACATCAATAAACATCCCTTGCATAACGGCCCTGCTGCTGCAGGGTGTTGAGGTATTCGTCGGCGTCTTCGGCCGACTTGCCGCCGTGTTCGGCGATCACCGAAAGCAGCGCCGCGTGCACGTCCTTCGCCATGCGCGTGGCGTCGCCGCAGACGTACAGGTGTGCGCCGCCTTCGAGCCAGTCGAACAGGTCGCGGCCGCGTTCCAGCAACCGGTTCTGCACATAGACCTTGTGCGACTGGTCGCGAGAGAAGGCCAGGTCGAAGCGGTGCAGGTTTCCGTCCTTGAGCGCCTGCTGCCATTCGACCTGGTAGAGGAAATCGCTGCGGAAATGCGGGTTTCCGAAGAACAGCCAGTTGCGGCCCGGCGCCCCGACGGCCGCACGTTCCTGCACGAACGCGCGGAACGGCGCGATGCCGGTGCCCGGGCCGATCATGATGACGTCGCGAGAGGCATCGGCCGGCAGGCGGAAGCGGTCGTTGTGTTCGATGAACACCGGCAGCTTCGCGCCTTCGTCGCTGCGCGCAAAATGGTTCGATGCCGCGCCCCAGCGCAGGCCGTCGCCGTCGTCGTATTCGATGTGCGCGACGGTGAGATGCACTTCATCGCCGACATGCTTCTGGCTGGACGCGATCGAATACAGGCGCGGCGTGAGCGGGCGCAACGCGGCGACCAGTTCGTCCGGGCTCCAGCTCGCGGGATAGCGGCGCAGCAGGTCCAGCACCTGCGCTTCGTTCAGCAGCTTCGTCAGCGTGGTCTGCTGGTCGGGCGCGAGCAGACGGTTCAGCTCCTCGCTGCGCGACTGCGCCGCATGGCTGGCGACGAAAGGCCGTGCGAGCTTGGTCAGCTCGCGCTTCTCGCCGAGCCACTGTCGCAGCGGCAGGCGATGGCCGCCATGCTCGACGACGGCATCGCCATCGAGTTCGCCGGTGCGCAGGATCGCCTCGACCAGCGCCGGCGGATTCACCGGCCACAGGCCGAGCGCATCGCCGGGTTCGTAATGAAGCCCGGAACCTTCCAGCAACAGCTCGACGTGGCGCACGTCCTTCGCGCTGCCGCGAGCGGTGATGCGCTGGTTCGCGAGCAGTTCGGCGGAGAAGGGCGCATCGCGTCCGAATGCCGGCGCTGCCTGCAACGGGCGCAGGGGCGTGACCTTGGCCAGCGGCGCGGACGGCTTCAGCGCTTCCTTCGCCTTTGCCAATGCCTGCGTGAGCCAGGGCTCGGCGACGGTTTCCAGGTCCAGGTCCGCATCGGCGCGCGGGAGCAAACGCGTGGCGCCGAGCTCGGCCAGGCGCGCGTCGAGCTTGGTGCCGATCGCGCAGAACTGCGGGTAGCTCGAATCGCCCAGTCCCAGCACCGCGTAGCGCAGCTGCTTGAGTTCGGGCGCGCGCTTGCCGGCGATGAATTCGACCAGCGCACGCGCGTCGTCCGGCGGATCGCCGTCGCCCTGGGTGCTGATGACCAGGTAAAGCGTGCGTTCGTCCTTCAGCTCGCGCGTGGGGTAGGCGTCGGCGCGCAGCAGCCGGACGGACAGGCCGGCGGCCTCGCTCTGGCGGGCCAGCTGCTCGGCCAGCCGCTTCGCGTTTCCGGTCTGGCTGCCGTAAACGATCGTCAGCCGGCCCGCAGGCGTGACGTCGGCGACGGGGGCTGTAACCGTTTGCACCCCGACCGCGCCGCGCGACGCGAGCCCCGCCGCGTAGCCGGACAGCCACCACAGGCCGTTGGAATCGAGCCCATCGGTCACGCGCGCCAGCGCCGCGAGCCGGTCCTCGGTGAAGGGAGCGGCAAGCGCGGCGGAGACGTTGGGCAGGGTGGCCGACATGGGCAACGGGACGAAGGGGACCGTTGCAGGCTAGGCCCGCGCGTCCCTCACCAGAAAGGATGAGGGGTTATGCGCTCATGCCCCCGGCTTATTTCCGCCCGGAAGCCCCGCCATTCCTACAATGTGGTCAACTGGCCGCGGGCGCATGGACGCCCTTGTCGCCCGTCCGCCATTGCCTGAATCCAAGACCCGATGACGTTCCCCCTGGACCTGAGCCATCTCGACCGCCTCGAAGCGGAAAGCATCCACATCCTGCGCGAGGTCGCGGCCGAATTCCGCCATCCGGTGATGCTGTATTCCATCGGCAAGGACAGCTCGGTGCTGCTGCATCTGCTGCTGAAGGCGTTCGCCCCGGCGCGCCCGCCGATCCCGCTCCTGCACGTGGACACCGGCTGGAAGTTCCGCGAGATGATCGCCTTCCGCGACCGCCGCGCGAAGGAAACCGGCGTGCAGCTGCACGTGCACACCAATCCCGAGGGCCTCGCGCAGGGCATCGGCCCGATCACGCACGGCGCCACCGTGCATACCGACGTGATGAAGACGCAGGCGCTGAAGCAGGCGCTGGACCAGCACGGTTTCGATGCCGCCATCGGCGGCGCGCGTCGCGACGAGGAGAAATCGCGCGCGAAGGAGCGCATCTTCTCCTTCCGCAACGCGCAGCATCGCTGGGACCCGAAGAGCCAGCGCCCGGAACTGTGGAGCCTGTACAACACGCGCATCCACAAGGGCGAATCGGTGCGTGTGTTCCCGCTGTCGAACTGGACCGAACTCGACGTGTGGCTGTACATCTACCGCGAGAAGATCCCGGTCCCGTCGCTGTATTTCGCCGCCGAACGTCCGGTCGTCGAACGCGATGGCGCATTGATCATGGCCGACGACGAACGCCTCCCGCTGCGCGAAGGCGAACAGCCGCGCATGAAGCAGGTGCGCTTCCGCACGCTGGGCTGCTACCCGCTGACCGGCGCGATCGAATCCGATGCCGACACGCTGGAGAAGATCATCGCCGAGATGCTGGTCGCCACTACCTCGGAACGGCAGGGGCGCGTGATCGACCACGATCCGTCCGCGTCGATGGAAAAGAAGAAGCAGGAAGGGTATTTCTGATGAAGCCGGGATTCGGGATTGGGGATTCGGGATTGGGAAAGGCCGGGAGCGTTTCGGATGAGGGTGTCGTCGCTGTTGCGAATCCCGAATCTCCAATCCCGAATCCCGAGAAGGCCGTCGCCGCCTACCTCGCCCAGCACGAGACCAAGGGCCTGCTGCGCTTCATCACCTGCGGCAGCGTCGACGACGGCAAGAGCACGCTGATCGGCCGGCTGCTGTACGAGAGCCGCGCGTTGTTCGACGACCAGCTCGCCGCGCTCGCCTCCGACAGCCGACGTCACGGCACGCAGGGCGAAGCGATCGATTACGCACTGCTGCTCGATGGTCTTTCGGCCGAGCGCGAGCAGGGCATCACCATCGACGTCGCCTACCGCTTCTTCAGCACCGACAAGCGCAAGTTCATCGTCGCCGATTGCCCGGGCCACGAGCAGTACACGCGCAACATGGCGACCGGTGCATCGACGGCTGACGTCGCGGTCGTGCTGGTCGATGCGCGCAAGGGCCTGCTGCCGCAGACGCGCCGCCACAGCTACATCGCATCGCTGCTCGGCATCCGCCATGTGCTGCTGGCGGTGAACAAGATGGATCTGGTCGATTTCGATCGCGGCGTGTTCGACGAGATCGAGACCGGTTATCGCGAACTCGCCTCCACGCTCGGCATCGAGCACGTGCAGGCGATTCCGCTGTCGGCGCTGGAAGGCGACAACCTGATGGCGCGCTCCACGCGCACGCCTTGGTACGGCGGCCCGAGCGTGCTGGAGTACCTGGAAACGGTGGACGTGTCGCGTGCGGCGCAGGACGTCGGCTTCCGCCTTCCCGTGCAATGGGTGAACCGGCCAAACCAGGATTTCCGCGGCTTCGCAGGCACGGTGGCGGCGGGCGAGATCCGTCCGGGCGACGAGATCGTCGCCTTGCCGTCGGGCCGTCGCTCGCATGTGGCGCGTATCGTCACGGCCGATGGCGATCTGGATATCGCGCGCGAAGGGCAGGCGATCACGCTCACGCTGCGCGATGAACTGGATGTCAGTCGCGGCGATGTCATTGCGCAAGCGCATCGGCCGGCGCAGGTCGCCGACCAGTTCGCCGCGCACGTGTTGTGGATGGGCGAGCAGCCGCTGCTGCCGGGCCGTCCGTACTGGCTGAAGATCGGCACGCGCACCGTCAGCGCGAGCGTCACCGAGATCAAGCACAAGACCGACGTCAACACGCAGGAACCGCTGGCCGCCAAGCACCTGGAACTCAACGAGGTCGGTTTCTGCAACCTCTATCTCGACCAGCCGGTTCCGTTCGAAGCGTATGCGGACAACCGCACGCTCGGCGGTTTCATCCTGATTGACCGGCAGACGAACGCGACGGTGGCCGCCGGCACGATCCAGTTCGCACTGCGCCGCGCGGGCAATATCCATTGGCAGCATCTGGACGTCGACAAGGCCGCGCGTGCGCGCATCAAGGGACAGCAGCCGCGCGTGCTGTGGTTCACGGGTCTTTCGGGATCGGGAAAGTCGACGATCGCGAACCTCGTCGACAAACGGCTGCATGCGCTCGGCTACCACACCTTCATCCTCGACGGCGACAACGTGCGCCACGGCCTCAACAAGGACCTGGGTTTCACCGATGAGGACCGCGTGGAGAACATCCGTCGCGTCGCCGAAGTCGCGAAATTGATGAGCGATGCCGGCCTGATCGTGCTGGTGAGTTTCATCTCGCCGTTCCGCGCCGAACGCCGCATGGCGCGAGAGCTGTTCGCACCGGGCGAGTTCGTCGAAGTCTTCGTCGACACGCCGCTGGCCGTGGCCGAGAAGCGCGACGTGAAGGGCCTTTACGCGAAGGCGCGTGCCGGGCAGCTGCGCAACTTCACCGGTATCGATTCGCCGTACGAGGTGCCGGAAGCGGCGGAGCTGTCGCTGGATACCGTGTCCGACGATGCGGAACATTCGGCGCAGCGGGTGATCGATTTCCTGGTCGGATGATCGACGCAACGTGTAATGCAGAACGAAAAACCCCGGCGCAGGCCGGGGTTTTTCTTTCAAGCAGCGCAGGAGGAAATCAGGCCCGCGCGGTCTTCTTCCGCACCATCTCGTACAGGAACAGCAGCACGATCGCGCAGACGATCGATATCGCAAAACCGATGAAACCGCCGCCGGCATATAGCAGGCTGCCGATGTACGCGCCGGCGATACCGAGCAGGATGGTGAGGATCCAACCCATCGGATCCGCGCCCGGCTTGAAGAAACGCGCCAGAATGCCGATGACCGCACCGATGATGATGGTGTAGAGCAGACTGCCCATGGTGTCCTCCTGGGGTGGGTGATGCCGGCGCATCGTAGCAGCGGCCCACCGTGCAGCACGCCGCGAACATGTCGTGCCCCGACGGACGGACGCTGCGTGCATCGAGGCGACCGCCACCAGACAAAAGGCCCCGCCGGAGCGGGGCCTTTCGCGTTTCATCGATGCACGTTTCAGTCAGCAGCAGCCATGTCCGCCGTGGCGGTCGCCGCTGTCGGGCGCGACCGACGCGCCGCTGGTCTCGCCGCGCTGACTCGCGTGGTGATGTTCGGCGATCACGCGCGACACGCACGCCGTCACGCGCTTGCCCATCGGGATGTGCAGGAACTCGTTCGGACCGTGCGCATTGCTGTGCGGGCCGAGCACGCCGGTGATCATGAACTGCGCGCCGGGGAACTTCTCGCCGAGCATGCCCATGAACGGAATCGAGCCGCCTTCGCCCATGTACATCGCCGGCTTGCCGAAGAACTCGCGGCTGGCCGAATCGATCGCTTTCGTCAGCCACGGCGATTGCGCCGGTGCGTTCCAGCCCGACGAGGACTTCTCCAGATCCAGCGTGACCTTCGCGCCGTTCGGCGGGTCCTTCGTGAGCACCTCGCGCAGCAGTTCGCCGGCCTTCTTGCCGTCCAGCGTCGGCGGCAGTCGCAGCGACAGCTTCACCGAGGTGTAAGGACGCAGCACGTTGCCGGCCGAGGCCAGCGCCGGCATGCCGTCCACGCCCGTCACCGACAGAGCGGGACGCCAAGTGCGGTTGAGCACCAGTTCGGTCAGGTCCGAGGCCATCGGCGTCATGCCGGGCAGGAACGGGAACTTGTCGAAGATCGCCGTATCCAGCACCTTGGCCGCTTCGCGCGCCTGCGCGAGGCGTTCTTCGGGGACGTCGACGAACAACCCATCGACACGGATCTTGCCCGTGTTCTCGTCTTCAAGCCGCGACAGCAGCTGGCGCAGCAGGCGGAAGCTCGACGGTACGATGCCGGACGCATCGCCGGAGTGCACGCCTTCCTCCAGCACCTTCACCGTGAAGTTGCCGCCGGCCAGGCCACGCAGCGAAGTCGTGCACCACAGCTGCTCGTAGTTGCCGCAACCCGAATCCAGGCACACGACGAGCGAGGGCTTGCCGATGCGCGCGGCGAGGTGGTCGACATACGCCGGAAGGTCGTAGCTGCCCGATTCCTCGCAGGCTTCGATCAGGATCACGCAGCGCGCATGCGGCAGCTGCTGTTCCTGCAGTGCGAGCACCGCGGTGAGCGAGCCGAAGATCGCATAGCCATCGTCGGCGCCGCCACGGCCGTAGAGGCGGTCGCCCTTGATGACGGGATTCCACGGACCGAATTCCGGATCCCAACCGGTCATTTCCGGCTGCTTGTCCAGATGGCCGTAGAGCAGTACGCAATCGTCGTTGCTGCCGCCGTTCGCCGCCGGGATGTCGATGAAGATCAGCGGCGTGCGGCCTTCAAGGCGCACCACCTCGACCTGCATGCCGGGAATCGGCTGGGCCTTGGCCCAGGTCTCCATCAGCTTGACCGCGTCGTCCATGTAGCCGTGCTTGACCCAGTCGGCGTCGAACATCGGGGACTTGTTGGGAATGCGGATGTACTCGACGAGCTGGGGAACGATCTCGTCGTCCCATTTGTCGCCGACGTAGCGGTCGACCTTGCTGATATCCATGGCGGCTTCGGCCTCATTGCGGGGGACCACAAGTTTACGCCTCCGTGGCACCCGGCCGGATGGGTCGCCGCGCCGCCGGAACGATCTGATTGCCCCCCGGGCCGGCGCCGACGCCGGTTGGGCACACCCCTACGCAAAGTTGCGGCGCCTTCTTTGCCGGCGCTGGCGATTAGCCCGATACGACGAAACGGCGCGGCGCCGGAGACTGTGCTGGCCGCCACCACTGCACCGGCGGGCATCCACCCATCACGTCCTGTCCACGTCGCGGGCCCGTTGCGGCCCAAGGAGTCTCCATGAAATCCCTCGAACCGAAGGCGTCCACTTCGCGAACGTCTGGCCGATCCTTCCGGCAGTCCTTCGCAATCGTCGTCCGGGCCCTGCTGCTGTCGCTGGTCCTCACGGGCACGGCGATGGCTGCCGAAACCGTCAACATCAACACGGCCGATGCGGCCACGCTCGATCGCGTCCTGGTCAACATCGGCCCGAGCAAGGCCGAGGCGATCGTCGCGTACCGAAAGACCAATGGCCTGTTCAAGAGCGCTGACCAGCTCGCGCAGGTGCCGGGCATCGGCCTGAAAACGGTCGAGAAGAACAAGGACCGCATCGCAGTCGGCGGCGGCGGCGCGCCGTCGGCGACCGCCACCGCCACCGCCAAGCCTGCGACCGCGCCGGCCACCGCACCGAAACCGGCACCGGCCAAGCACTAGGGGAGGGGCGCACGCCGTCCCGGCGCCATCGGCATGACGATGCGCCGGGACGGCACTGCGACCCATGCCGGGGTTGCTTCGGCAGGCGGCCGCTAGACTGTGCGCAACGAACACCGGATGTGATGGATGGCTCCCGAGCAACGCAGCCGTTCGCGGGTGATGCCCGCCAACGAATACCGGCGCGAACGCTGGCGCAACCAGATGGGCTGGACGCGCGAGATCCATGCCGGCCGCCTGGACGATGCCTCACCGGACGCGCCGTGGGACTGGCGGTTGTCGATCGCGGAAATCGAGCGCGATTCGGAGTTCTCCGCGTTTCCGGGCATCGATCGCGAACTCGTCCTGCTGAGCGGCAACGGTGTGCGCCTGCGCTTCGATGACGGCGAATCGCACGAACTGCATCCGCCGCACGATCGACTGCGTTTCGCCGGCGAACGCACGGTCACCGGCGAACTGCTCGACGGTCCGACGCACGACTTCAACCTGATGTGGCGTCGCGAACGTGTCCGCGCTGCGTTGTGGCATCGCCCGCTGGTGGGGCCGATGGTGCTGTTCGCCGATCCGGGCACCACGTGGGTGGCGCACCTGATCGCGGGTCAGGCGCAGTTCGCGGACGAATCCGGCCTGCCGCCGATGGCCGCCGGCGATACCGCGTTCTTCGAAGCCGGAAGCGAGCGGCTGCGGCATGTGATCGATGGCGGCGGGGAGCTGCTGTTGATCCGCATCGAACCGGTTGGCGGCGAGGGCTGACGTCGTCAGTTCAGTAGACGTCGCGGCAGTAACGTCCCTCGGCCGCCATCGTTTCCAGCGCATCCAGGCCGATGGTGTCGCGCAGTACGGCGTCCACCGCGGGCGCCATGCCTTCGAGGCTGCCGCAGATGTAGACCGCGGCGCCGTCGGCGATCCACTCACGTATGCGCGCGGTGTGTTCGCGCAGGACGTCCTGCACGTACACGCGTCGCACGCCATCGCGGGAGAAGGCGAGGTCGGCATGCTGGAGGTGGCCATCGCGCAACCAGGCTTCGATTTCGTCCTGGTGATGGAAATCGTGTTCGCATTGCCGCTCGCCGAACACGAGCCAGTTGCGATGGTGCCCTGCGACGGCGCGCGACTTCAGGTGCGCGCGAAGTCCGGCCAGACCCGTGCCGTTGCCGATGAGGATCATCGGGCGATCGTCCTGCGGCGGATGGAAGGATGGGTTGCGGCGGATGCGCACGTCGATGGTCGCGCCGACATCGGCGTGCGCGGTCAGCCAGCCGCTGCCGCTGCCGAGGCGGCCATCGGCGTGGCGCATCTGGCGAACCAGCAACTGCAGCGAGCCGTCCTGCGGAAGGGAGGCAATGGAGTATTCGCGATGCGGTAGTGGCTCCAGCGCATCGGCCAACGATTGCGCCGAATGGCCGTGCACGCTGGCGGCATCGGGCAGGCGCGAGCGCTGCAGCAGCGTCGCCAGTTCAACCCTGTCGCCGTCGTGTTCGACCTTCGCCGCACCGTCCTGTCCCGCGGCCAGAAGCCAGGCCATCACGTCCGAATGCGCATGACGCGGACCGATTTCCGCGATGTCGCCTGCTTGCCAGTGCAGGTCGCCGGCATCCTCCGGCGTCAGTGCGAGGTGGTACGCCGGGCCACCGACGCTGCCGGGATTGAGCCATCGCCGTTCCGCCAGTCGCCACGGCCGATACTGCGGCGCGCTCCAGTCGGCCAGCGCGGTGTGGCCCGCAAGTTGTCCGAGCCGATGCTGCCAGTGGCGCAATGCGCCTGCGTCTCCGGCATCCACATCGATGCGGTCGAACAGCGGCTGTGCGCCACTGTGATGCAGCCATTGGTCCAGCTGCCGCCCGAAGCCGCAGAAGCGATCGTAGGCGCGATCGCCCAATGCGAGCACGGCGTACTCCAGCCCGGGCAGCGCCATCGGTTGCCCGACCACGTGCCGCATGAAACCGAGCGCATGGTCGGGCGGATCGCCTTCGCCGGTCGTGCTGGCGATGAACAGCGCACGTCGATGCGAACGCAGCACGTCCGCATCGACGCGGTGCAGCGGCACCACCCGCACGGCTTTCCCGCCATCGCGCAGGGCCTGCGCGGTGTGTTCGGCAAGTTGCTGCGCGAAACCGGTCTGGCTGGCCCACGCCAGGAGGAATGCATCGTCGCCAGCATCGTCGCTGGCGCTCGATAGGAGATCGCTGCGCGCCTGCATCCACGTCGATACGCACAGGCCGACGAAGGCAAGCACGACCACCGCCGCAAGCACCCAGCTGCCCGCGCGCGGCGAGGCAACCCACCACGGTCCCGCCTGCCACGCGGCGAACGCGGCCATCGCCGCCAGCAGCGCCGCCAGCGCAACGATATTCCCGACCCATGCGCGAATGGAGCCCGTCGTGTTCACGCCTGCTCCGATGCCTCTATCAGCGCGGCGAACGCCGGCGTCATGTGTTCTTCGACGACGCGCGCCACCCCGGCGGTTTCACGGACATCGACAAAACGCGCCGCCAATCCGAGCGCTCGCGCAACCTCCATGCCTTCGTGCGTTCCTAACACGGTGAGCGCGGTGGCCCAGGCATCGGCGCGCATCGCATCGTTCGCGGCGACCGTCACCGCCACCGGCGCATTCGTCACCGGATGGCCGCTGCGCGGATCCAGCGTGTGGCTGATGTTGCGCCCCTGATGCTCGCGCCGATGCCAGCGATCGCCCGACGTCGCCACCGCCATTCCGTCGATCGCCAACACGCGCGACTCCGTCGCGTCGTCCTCATCGCCTTGCCAGCCTTCCACGATCACCCGCCACGGCGCGCCACCGGGTTTGCGTCCGAAGCCGAACAGTTCGCCGCCCACTTCCACCAGCGCGGCGTCGATGCCCTGCGCTCGCACGTACTCGGCCACCGCGTCCACGCCGAAGCCCTTGGCGATCGCGCACAGGTCCAGTCGCGTGCCGCCGGGCTGCAGCACGCGGCGCTCGTTGCGATCGAGCACCACGCGCCGCCATTGCACCTGCGCGCGCGCCGCATCCGGCGAGAAGCGTTCCGTCGATGCGCCCGCCGGTCCGAAACCCCAGCCGTCCACCAGTGGCCCGACCGTGGGATCGAACGCGCCGCCGCTGGCGTGCGCAACGTCGAGCGCGCACGACAGCACGGTGAAGAACTCCTCCGGCAGCGCATGCCACGAACCCGCATCGGCCGCGTTGTAGCGGCTGATGTCCGAGGTCGCTTCCCAGTTGCTCATCTGCGCGACCACATCGTCCAGTCGCGCCTGGATGCCGGCATGGAGCGCATGCAGGTCGCGCTGGCGCGGTGCGACGAGCTTCACCGACCAGGTCGTGCCCATCGTCGCGCCGCCGAGGACATCGACGGCGCGAGCGGGCGGCGTTGAGGACACGTACGTGCTCACTGCGGCCACGGCGTCGCGATTACTGCGGCAGCACTTCCAGCGTCGCGACGTAGCCCAGGCGACGCTGCTTGGCCTGCTTGACCGAGGTCTTGCCGTCCTGCGAGGTCGCTTCGATCCAGTACATGCCCGCTTCCGGCCACTTCACGACGAACTCGCCCCGCGCGTCGGTCTTCACCTTCAGCTCGTCCTGCGCGTTGCGATAACGCGTGTTGCCGCGGACGATCTCCACGTCCAGGTTCGCCGCCGGCTTGCCGTCGATCTGGAAGCGGAACGTCGCTTCCTCGCCCGCGAACAGATCGTTGGGATGCGTCACCGGCACCAGTTCAAGGCCGACGCCGCTGGGCTTGAGCGCGGTTTCGTTCGGCGTGCCGTTGGTGACGAAGGTTTCCACGCGGCTCACCGACTGTCCGACCTGCAGCTTCTTCGCATTCTTCGGGACTTCGGTGGCGAAGGTCGCCTCGGTGCCGCGCCAGCGCCTGGTCTGGCCGTTATCTTCCCAGCTGCCGGTAACGTAGTTGTTGACCACGCCGATGCGGTACGTGCCGGTCTGCTTCAGCTCGACGTCGAACACGGTGCGGAACTTGCCCGTCGCGGTGTTCTGCGCGGCGACGTTGCTGCCGTCGGGCGCGGTGATGGCGAGGTTGTCGGTCTTCAGCGGGACGTGGTTGAAGTAGAACAGGTCGTTGGACACCGCGGCGTCCACCGTCACCCACGGGTTGTTGCCGGCCAGCACGGTCTGCGACGGCTGCAACCATGCCTTGTGCGCGAAGGCGCTGAAGGGAAGGGTGAGGGCCAGCGCGAGCGCGGCGAACTTGAGGGTCTTCTTCACGGCATGCTCCTGCTTACGTTGTGTCGTGTCTGCTTGCCGCCGCCACTACTCGTTCGCGTGACGACGGCGTCGGAAAATCAGGGCTTGCTGGTGACGCTCACCAGCCCAAGTTCGCTCGATCCCTGCGCCTTGCCGCTGCCCGCGCCGCCCCACTTGAACGGCACCTTCACCAGCTCGCGACCGCCTACTTCACGCGCGGCTTCCACCACCAGCGTGTAGTCGCCCGGCGGCAACTTGCCCAGTTCCGGATGCTGCGCGTCGAACTTCAGCGCATGCGTGCCGACCGGACGCGTCGGCCCCGTCACGCCGTCCACCGGCACCTTCAGCGTGCGTCCGCTGCGGCGCCACCACTGGCGAAGATCCGGCAGCCACTTGGTGCCATGACCTTCCTGCGTGGATTTCTGCTGGTACCAGACAGCCAGGTTCGCCAGCGCCTTCTGGTCCGCGCCTTCCACCCAGATCGCCACGTACGGGCGGTGGTATTCCGCGACGTTGAGCTGCGGGATCTGCAGGTTCACATTGATTTCCGCCGAATACGCCGGCAGTGCGAGCAGTCCGCTCAGCGCGATGGTCAGTTGGACGCGCATGTGATTCCCTCGTTGGATTCAGTGGATGAAGAGCAGGGCGAGCAGCACCGGCAGCGCGAGCCCCAGCGCGACGTACGGCCAGGTCGCGCGGCGCTGGCGCGCATGCATCTGCAGCAGGAACAGGCCGGTGATGCAGAACACCAGGCACGCGAGCGCGAAGATGTCGATGAACCAGCGCCACGCCGTGCCCGCGTTGCGGCCCTTGTGCAGATCGTTGAGATAGGCGACGACGCCGCGCGTGGTGCGTTCGTATTCCACGGCGCCGGTCGCACGATCGATGCTCAGCCATGCATCGCCGCCGGGACGCGGCAGCGACAGGTAGACCTCGTCGGCCGACCATTCCGCCGGCTGCGCGCCGATCGACACGGGCAACACATCGCCCAGCCAGTCGCCCACGGTGCCGGGCAGCGGCGCGGTGCCTTCCTCGCGCGTGCCGAGCGCGCGCAGCACCGAGGCGGGCATCTCGACCTTGCGCGTGAGCGTTTCGGGCTTTGCTTCGATCGCCGCCGAATGGTTCAGCGTGATGCCGGTGACCGCGAACAGCAGCATCGCGACCAGGCAGATCGCCGAGCTGATCCAGTGCCACGAATGCAACGTGCGCAGCCAGAAGCCGCGTCGCTGCTGCTGCGCGGCGATGTCGGGCGCGTGCGCTGCCGGCTTCATCGTGCGCGCCTCACGGCTCGGCCCAGCGACGCAGCAGGTTGTGGTAGATGCCGGTCAGCTGCACCAGCGCCGGATGTTCGGGCACGTCCTGCGTGAGATGGCGGATCGACACATCCAGTTCGAACATCAGCCGGCGTTGCGCATCCTCGCGCAGCAGGCTCTGGATCCAGAAGAACGATGCGATGCGTTCGCCGCGCGTCACCGGCGTGACCTTGTGCAGGCTCGTTCCCGGATACAGCACCATGTCGCCGGCCTGCAGCTTCACGCGCTGCACGCCGTAGGTGTCCTCGATGATCAGCTCGCCGCCGTCGTATTCCTCCGGCGCGCTGAGGAACAACGTCGCCGAAAGATCGGTACGCACCGGATCCACGCCGCCACGGCTGCGGTCGTAACGGATCGCGTTGTCGACGTGGAAGCCGAACGACTGCCCGCCACCGTAGCGGTTGAACAGCGGCGGATAGATGCGTTGCGGCAGCGCGGCCGAGAAGAACGTGGTGTTGCGCGCGAGGGCGTCGAGGATCAGCCCGCCCAGTTCGCGAGCCACCGGATCGGTTTCCGGCAGCTGCGTGTTGTCCTTGGCCATCGCGGATTGATGGCCGGCGGTCACGCGCCCGTCGGCCCATGCGGCCTGCCGCAGGCGATCGCGGCAGTGGGCGACCTGTTCGGCGCTGAGGACTTGCGGAACCTGGAGCAGCATCTGGACTCCTTCGCTTCGGTAAGCCCGGCGAGGCGGGCGTCGCGTGGCTAGTGGACTGCGTTTGCGTTACAGAGCGCTCAGAACCGGTAAATGGCCTGCAGCACCGTCTGGCGCGCATCGCCCGGCGTTGCCCAGCCGTTGTTGCGGATGCGCGTGTAGTACGTCTTGTCGAACAGGTTGTTGACGTTGAGCTGGAAGCTGAGGCGTTCGTTGACGTCGAAGCCCACCATCGCCCGGTGCGTCGTATACCCCTTGGCTTCGGCGATGTTCGCGCCGTTGCCGGTGTAGACATCGTAGTTGCCCACGTACGTCAGGCCGTAGCCGAACGTCCAGCGTTCCAGATCGTACGTCGTCCAGACGCTGCCCGAACGCTCCGGCGTGCCGCTGATCGGCAGGCCGGCCAGCGGATCGGGGTTGGCCGGCGTGTTGCCGCAAGCGGTGCTCGGGTTGGCCTTGCAGAAGTCCGACACGCCCTGGATCACTTCGCTGTCCAGCCAGGTCACGTTGGCGAAGATCGACCACGCGTCGGTGATATGACCGGCCGCGCCGAGCGCGACGCCGTCCACGCGCGCGGTGCCGTCGAGCTGCTGCTCGCCGCTCGGGTTCAGCGGATTGCCCGGATCGGCGACCTTGTATTCCTCGCGCTCGTTGCGGAACACCGCGGCCGTCAGCGCCAGCTTGCTGTTGATGTCCCACTTCGCGCCGGCTTCGATGTTGACGGCCGTTTCCGGATCGACATTGCAGTTCGCGGTGCCGGTGGTGCTGGTCGGCACGCACGAGCCGTTGACCGAGGCTTTCGACGGCGTCTTGCTGTTGGAGTACGACACGTACAGGCTCGCGTTCTGCGCGGGCTTGAAGATCAGGCCGGCGCGGTACGAGAACAGATCGTCGGAGTTGCTGCCCACCACGCGCGTGGTCGGCTGGCCGAGCTGCGGGCTGCCGGCGGTCGTGTTGAAGGTGGTCGTGACCGTGTCGCCTTCGTTGTGTTCGTAACGCGCGCCGAGGTTCAACATCCAGCGATCGTTGAACTCCAGCGTGTCGAAGGCGTAGATCGCCTGGTTGTCGAGCGAACCCTCCGCGATGCTGCCGCGGATGTAGTTGATGGGCCCGGTGTAGACCGAATACGGATCGGTCACCGACATCGGCGGCAGCGGCACCACGGTGCCGTTCGCGGTGCGGAACAGGTTGCCGGTATCGAGGTCGAACTCCTCGCGCGAGAACGACACGCCGGCCACCAGCGAGTGCTTCACCGAACCGGTCGCGAAGCGCGAAACCACATCGGTCTGGCTGACGGCGAGCGTGTTCTTCGTGTCGCGGCTGAAACCGCGCGGGCCGCTGGGCAGGTAGGTGTTCGGCGCGGCGCAGGGCGCGCCGGTCGCCGGGTTGAAGCCTTCCGGCAGGCACCATGTTCCCTGCGGCGCATCGACGACGCTCAGCTGCTGCACCTGCTGGAAACGCGCCAGGCTGCGCAGTGTCGTGTCCGGCGTGAAGTCGTGTTCGAACACGCCGGTGACCATGTCGACGTCGATCTCCTGACGGTCGATGTTGTGGTAACCGTAGTAGTTCTCCGTATCCACGCCCGGCAGGCCGCCACCGAATGCGGCGAAATACGGCACGCCGTACTGCGGAAGGTTGTCGTCGCTCTGGTGGAAATAGCTCGCGGTGAAGCGCGTATCGCTGTCCAGGCCGAACGCGACGGACGGCGCGATGCCCCAGCGTTCGAAGTTCTCGTAATCGCGGCCCGGCGCGTCGTTCTGGTGGACCATCGCGTTGATGCGGAACGCCGAGCCGTTGTCCAGATCGGTGTTGCTGTCGACGGTGACGCGGCCGAAGCTGTCGGTGCCCGCGCCGGCCGTCACCACGGTGGAATCGCCGCTGCGCGCGACCTTGCTCACCAGGTTGATGTTGCCGCCGACCGAGCCTGCGCCGGAGTAGACCGAGTTGGCGCCGTTGACCAGTTCGACCGATTCCAGGTTGAAGTTGTCGGTGCGCGTGTACTGCGCGCTGTCGCGCACGCCGTCGGTGGTGATGTCGCTGTTCGCGTTGAAGCCGCGCAGCGTGATGCTGTCGCCGTAACCGCCGCCGCCTTCGCCCGCGCCGAAGGTGATGCCGGGAAGGGTGCTCAGCACGTCGCGCAGGCCGATCAGGTTCTGCTGGTCCATCACGTCCTTCGTGACGACGGTGATGGTCTGCGGCGTGTCCAGCAGCGGCTGCGTGTACTTGATGGAGGAGGGCTTCTCGACGTATTCGCCGTGTACTTCGATCTTGTCCAGCTCGCGCGCGCTGGCGGGCTCGCCGGCCGGCTCCGCGAGGGCGGGCGCTGCGACGGCGAGTGCCAGGGCGCCGGCAAGCGGCGAAACGACGAACTTCCTGTTGGACATGGGATCCCTCGGGGAAAGGCGGGCGGCAGGGGCCGCGGTCAGGTGTTGAATGGTAATGAGAGGGATTCTCATTTGCAACGGAAAGTGAACGCGGGCGGATAAGCGGCGCACGGCGTTGTCGTCCCTGCGAGTGCGCAGGAACGAGCGGGGGAGTAATGAAGTCGGCGCGACGCCGGGGACGACGACCCGTAGCCCGGGTAAGCGAAGCGCACCCGGAGGAAGCGGGGATAACGTTTCCATCGGGAAAGCGAGGCGACCGCGATCGGAGCCGCCAACACTCCGCCGCCCTCACCCCAACCCCTCTCCCGGCGGGAGAGGGGCTCAAGCGACGCGGATCAACCGCGATCGTCGCGCGTCCAGATCCCGACGTCGTCGACCTTCACCGGGAACTTCGGCACCGGCTCGTACGCGGGCGCGCACAGCGGGCGCCCGTCGCGGACGTCGAACTTCGCGCCGTGCAGCACGCATTCGATCGTCGCCTCATCGCCGTCGTAATTGCCGGCGGACAGCTCGAAGTCTTCATGCGAGCACTTGTCCTCGAGCGCGTAGTAATCGCCGTCGTAGTTCACGACGAGGATGGCGGTATCGCCATCCCAGGCTACCGTGCGTTCGCCCGGCAGCAGTTGCGAGGTCGCGCACACGAACACCCACTGTTCCGCGCTCACAGCGCCTTCTCCAGCACTTCGAAGCGGAGGTCGTCGCGCTTGGGCACGCCGAAACGCTCGTCGCCATAGGGGAAGGGCTTCTTGATGCCGGTGCGGCGATAGCCGCGACGCTCGTAGAACGCGATGAGCTCGTCGCGGATGTCGATGACCGTCATGCGCATCGCCGGCAGGGACCAGTCCTCGCGAACGAGGCGCTCGGCCTCGGCGATGACCTGCTTGCCGATGCCGCCGCCCTGCAGGCCGGGGTCCACCGAGAACATGCCGAAGTATCCGGCGCCATCCTCTTCGGCAATATGCGCGCAGGCGAGCAGTTCGCCGCCTTCGCGCTCGGCGATGAGGATCGCGCTGCGCGGCCGGTCGATGCACGCCTGCACATCGTCGCGCCCGGTGCGGCGTCCGCCGAGCATGTCCGCTTCCGTCGTCCAGCCCTGCTTGCTCACGTCGCCGCGATAGGCGGATTCGACCAGCGCGACCAGCGCATCGATGTCGGCGTGCGTGGCGTGACGGAACTGCAGGGAGTGTGCGGTCATGGTGTCGGTCGGTGGAATGAAGGGGGCGTGCGGGCCCATTGTCCGGCGTGATCGCAGCCGTGTCATCGGCCGCGAATCGCAAGAGGCGTTCAGCCCAGCAGCCTGCGGACCTTCTGCAGCGCGGCCACGAACGCCTCGATTTCCTCGTGCGTGTTGTAGAAGGCAAGCGAAGCGCGGCACGTCGCCGGCACGCCCAGGTGCGCCATCAGCGGATGCGCGCAGTGGTGGCCGGAGCGGATCGCGACGCCTTCGAGGTCCAGCAGCGTGGCCAGGTCGTGCGCATGCGCGCCTTCGACGAGGAAGCTCACGACCGCCGCCTTCTCGCCTGCGTGGCCGAAGATGCGAAGTCCTTCGACCTTCGACAGGGCTTCGTTGAAGTGCGCCAGCAGCTCCTGCTCGCGCGCCTCGATGTTGTGCATGCCCAGTGCGGACAGGTAATCCACCGCCGCGCCCAGGCCGACGAAGCCGGCGATGTTGGGCGTGCCCGCTTCGAACTTGTGCGGCGCGTCGTTGAATACCGTGCCTTCGAAGCGCACTTCCTTGATCATCTCGCCGCCGCCGATGAACGGCGGCATCGCGGCGAGATGCTCGCGACGCGCCCACAGCGCGCCGGTGCCGGTCGGGCCGGACATCTTGTGACCGGTGAAGGCGTAGAAATCGCAGCCGATCGACGCGACGTCCACCGCGCGGTGCGGCACGGCCTGCGAGCCGTCGACGACCGTGACGATGCCGCGCTTGCGCGCTTCGCGGCAGATCTCACGCACGGGATTCACCGTGCCCAGCACGTTGGACACATGCGTGAGCGAGAGCAGCTTCACTTCCGGCGTCAGCAGCGAGTACAACTGCGCCAGATCGAGTTCGCCGCGCTCGTCGATCTCGGCGACCTTGATCGTCGCGCCCGTGCGTTGCGCGACGAGCTGCCACGGCACGATGTTCGCGTGATGCTCCATGCGCGTGAGCACGATCGCATCGCCGGGCTTGAGCTGCGGCAGCGCCCACGAATACGCCACCAGATTCAGCGCGAAAGTAGTGCCGCTGCACAGCACCAGCTCATCGCCGCGGACGTTGAGGAACTTCGCGAGCTTCGAACGCGCGCCTTCGTACGCCTCGGTCGCTTCGGTGCCGAGCGCGTGCACGGCGCGGCTCACGTTGGCGTTGTGGCGACGATAGAAATCGTCGACCGCGTCGATCACCGCATCCGGTTTCTGACCGGTGTTGGCCGAATCGAAATAGACCAGCGGCTTGCCGTGGACTTCGCGCGTGAGCAGCGGGAAGTCGGCGCGGACGCGGGCCCAGTCGATGGCGTGGGTCGAATCGGAAGCGGGGAGGTTCATTCGGTGCTCCAGTCAGGCTCAGGCGGCGCCGAGGCGGTCGAGCGCGGCGTCGAGGCGGGCCTCGAGCGCGTTGCGCAGCGCATCGCCCGGTTCGAACACGGACAAGGTTTCGCGGCAGAACGCCGCGGTGAGCAGGGCGCGCGCCTGGTCGGCCGGCAGGCCGCGGCTGCGCAGGTAGAACAGCGCCGTCTGGTCGAGCTGACCGACGGTCGCGCCGTGCGCGGCCTGCACTTCGTCGGCGTGGATTTCCAGTACCGGCTGCGTGTCGATTTCCGCGCCTTCGCTCAGCAGCAGGTTCTTGTTCGACAACTGCGCGTTGGTGCCGTCGGCGCCTTCGCGGATGAGGATGCCGCCATGGAACGCCGCCTTCGAACGACCGCCGGCCATGCCGCGCCAGGTGAGTTCGCACGACGTGTCGCGGCCGACATGGTCGATGCCCAGGCGCGTGTCGATATGGCGTTTGCCCGAGGCGAGCAGCACACCATTCGCGTGCAGGCGCGCGTTGTTTCCGTGCAGCGCGGCATTGAGTTCGTGGCGCGAAAGGCCGGCGCCGAGTTCGAGGTCGAGGCGGCGGTAATCGGCGTCCTTCGCGAGCACGGCATCGGTGCGCGCCATCAGCGTCGCGCCTTGGGCTTCGTCCTGCATGCGTGCGTGACGCAGCGTGGCGTTCGCGCCGAGGTGGACGTGCGTTAGCTGGTTGGCGAGATGGTTGTGCGCGCCTTGCGCGAGTTGATGCTCGACCACGACCAGCGACGCGCCCTCGCGCAGTTCGATCAGGTGGCGAAGGTGCCAGGCCTGGTCGGTGTCGGCGGGCGCGCCCACGAACACGAAGTGGATCGCCTGCGCGGACTGCACGCCCGCTTCGGCGCGAAGCACGATGCCGTCATCGGCGAGCGCGGCGTTGAGGCGCGCGAAGATCTCGTCGCTGCGATCGAAACGACGCGCGAGGAAGTTCGCATCGCGCGCTTCGCCTTCGACCAGCACCTGCGAAAGCGGCCGCAGCGTGACGCCGGCGGGAAGGTTCGACAGATCGCTGTGCGACGCGTCGAAACGGCCGTTGACGAACACGATGCGCGGCGCAGGTACGTTCGCGAGCAATGCATCGTCGAACGCCGCCACCGAAGACGAAGCCGACGCGAACGCACGGCGTTCCAGCGCACGCAGCGGCGTGTACTTCCACGCTTCCACGCGCGCGTGCGGAATGCCGTCGCGCAGCGCGTCGTCGAGCGCGGCGCGGCGGCTGTCGCCCAGGCCCGCTGCGTCGCGGAGTCGAAGCGAGTCGAAGGCGTTGGCGAAGGAATCGAGCAAAGCGCTCATGTCAGGCGCTCGCTGCCGGCGTGATGCGGTCCTTCACCCACGCGTAGCCGTGCTGTTCCAGCTCGAGCGCGAGTTCCGGCCCGCCGGTCTCGACGATGCGGCCATCGGCCAGCACGTGCACGACGTCGGGCTTGATGTAGTCGAGCAGGCGCTGGTAATGCGTGATGACGAGGAACGCGCGCTCTGGCGAGCGCAGCGCGTTGACGCCGTCGGCGACGGCCTTGAGCGCGTCGATGTCCAGGCCCGAATCGGTTTCGTCCAGGATCGCGAGCTTCGGTTCCAGCAGCGCGAGCTGGAAGATCTCGTTGCGCTTCTTCTCGCCGCCGGAGAACCCTTCGTTGACGCCGCGATGCAGCAGTTCGTCCTTCAGGTGCAGCACGGCGAGCTTCTCACGCACCAGCTTGAGGAACTGCATCGAGTCCAGTTCGGATTCGCCGCGCGCCTTGCGCTGCGCGTTCAGGGCCGAACGCAGGAAGTAGGTGTTGTTCACGCCCGGGATCTCGACCGGATACTGGAACGCGAGGAACACGCCGGTCGCGGCGCGCTCTTCCGGTTCCAGCGCGAGCAGGTCGCGCCCTTCGAACGTCACGGTTCCGGCGGTGACCTCATAGCCCTCGCGACCGGCAAGCACATTGCCGAGCGTGGACTTGCCCGCGCCGTTGGGACCCATCACCGCGTGCACCTGGCCCGGCGTGAGTTCCAGCGTGAGGCCCTTGAGGATCTCCTTGCCGGCGACGGAGACGTGGAGGTTTTCGATCTTGAGCATGTTGGTTCCGATCCAGTTTTAGCCCCTCTCCCGCGTGCGGAAGAGGGGTTGGGGTGAGGGCGCGTTGCCCTCATCCGCCCTTTGGGCACCTTCTCCCGCGAGCGGGAGAAGGGAAAACGTCAGCCGACGCTGCCTTCCAGCGACACTTCCAGCAGCTTCTTGGCTTCCACCGCGAATTCCATCGGCAGCTCGCGGAAGACGCTCTTGCAGAAGCCGTCGACGATCATCGACACGGCGTCTTCCTCGCCGATGCCACGCGAGCGGCAATAGAACAGCTGGTCGTCGCTGATCTTCGACGTGGTCGCTTCGTGTTCGACAGTCGCGCTGGGGTGCTTCACCTCGATGTACGGGAAGGTGTGGGCGCCGCACTTCTTGCCGATCAGCAGGCTGTCGCACTGCGTGTGGTTGCGCGCGCCGGCGGCGGAGCCGAGCACCTTCACCAGGCCGCGATAGGTGTTCTGGCCGTGGCCGGCGCTGATGCCCTTGCTGATGATCTTGCTCTTGGTGCGCTTGCCGACGTGGACCATCTTGGTGCCGGTGTCGGCCTGTTGGCGGTGGTGCGTCAGCGCGACGGAATAGAACTCGCCGACGGAGTCGTCGCCGACCAGCACGCACGAGGGGTACTTCCAGGTGATCGCAGAACCGGTTTCCACCTGCGTCCAGCTGATCTTGCTGCGCGCGCCGCGGCATTCGCCGCGCTTGGTGACGAAGTTGTAGATGCCGCCGACGCCGTTCTCGTCGCCCGGATACCAGTTCTGCACGGTGGAGTACTTGATCTCCGCATCGTCCAGCGCGACCAGTTCGACCACCGCCGCATGCAGCTGGTTCTCGTCGCGCATCGGCGCGGTGCAGCCTTCCAGATAGGAAACGTAGCTGCCTTCCTCGGCGATGATCAGCGTCCGCTCGAACTGGCCGGTGCCCATCGCGTTGATGCGGAAGTAGGTGCTCAGCTCCATCGGGCAACGCACGCCCTTGGGGATGAACACGAAGCTGCCGTCGGAAAACACGGCCGAGTTCAGCGCGGCGAAGTAGTTGTCGCCGGTCGGCACGACGGTGCCGAGGTACTTCTTCACCAGCTCGGGGTGATCGTGGATCGCCTCCGACAGCGAGCAGAAGATGACGCCCTTCTCGGCCAGTTCCTTGCGGAAGGTCGTGCCGACGGAGACCGAGTCGAACACCGCATCGACCGCGACGCCGGCGAGCTTGGCGCGCTCGTGCAGCGGCACGCCGAGCTTCTCGTAGGTGTCGAGCAGTTCCTGCGGCACATCGTCGAGCGAGGCGTACTTGGCCTTCGGCGCGGAGTAGTAGCTCACCGCCTGCAAATCGATCGGCGCGATGTTGAGCTTGGCCCAGTGCGGCATCGGCATCGTCAGGAAATGCCGGTACGCGGCCAGGCGCCAGTCGGTCATCCACTCCGGCTCGTTCTTCTTGGCCGAAAGCGCGCGGATCACGTCCTCGTTGAGGCCGGGCGGCAGGCTTTCGGATTCGATGTCCGTGACGAAGCCGGCCTCGTACTTGCGGCCGAGCTGTTCGTGGATCTCGCGGTTTTCAAGGATTTCGGTGGCCATTGGGCTGCCTACTCGTCAAGCCAAACGCATGTCGATGCGTTTGGTGGAGGGTTCGTTGGGGGGCGGGGCGAGCATCTGCGCCAGGGTCACGGCGCTGAGGGCTTCCACGACCACGTCGTTGATGCGCCGCCAGTTGGCGCGCACGCCGCAGGACTCTTCCAGCCCGCAATTGCCCGTGTGGACGCTGCATTCGGTCATGCCCAGCGGCCCTTCCATGGCGATCACGATCTCCAGCAGGCCGATGTCGTCGGCCGGGCGTGCCAGGCGGTAGCCGCCGTTCGCGCCGCGGAAGCCTTCGACCAGTCCGGCCTGCGCCAGCGGCTTGAGGACCTTAGCCACGGTGGTGGCCTCCAGGCCCGCGCGTTCGGCCAGCTCCGAGGCGCTGAGCACGGAATCGCTGCCATGGGCGAGGACGGTCATGACGACCGTGGCGTAATCGGTGAGCTTGGTGACGCGGAGCATGTCGGGCGGGGGGAAGTTCAATCCGTACCGGAATTGTACGGTTTCCGGCCGCCGGGGCCAAGGGCGCGGGTCCGCCGTGGGATTCAGCTTCGTTGCGGGCGATGCGGGCGGTGCGGGCGCCAGCAGGGGCCGGGAACGTCTCGCGACTCCATCCCGTGATGGCCCCGCGATGGCGATGTCGCGCCGATCCGTACAGAATGGCTTCTTTCACCAACCGGACCTCCGCATGCCGCGCAAGATCGTCGCCCGTCGTTCCGCCATCCATGGCAACGGTGTTTTCGCCGTCGCCCCGATCGCCAAGGGCGAGCGCGTCGTGGAGTACAAGGGCCGCCGTCGCACCCACGAGGAAGTCGACAACGACGTGACCGGCGATCCGGATTCGGGCCACACCTTCCTGTTCACGCTCAACGATGAATACGTCATCGACGCGAACTACGAAGGCGGCACGGCGCGCTGGATCAACCACAGCTGCTCGCCCAATTGCGAGGCCGTGCTGGAAGAGGCCGACGGCGACGACCGCACGAAGGACCGCGTGTTCATCGAGGCGATCCGCGCGATCAAGCCGGGCGAGGAGCTGTCGTACAACTACGGCATCACGCTCGAGGAAAAGCACACCGCCGAGCTGAAGAAGATCTGGGAATGCCGCTGCGGCTCGCGCAACTGCACCGGCACGCTGCTTCAGCCCAAGACGCCGAAGAAGCCGGCGTCGAAGGCGAAGAAGGCAGCGGGCAAGAAGGCTGCGACCGGCTCGAAGAAGGCCGCTGGTTCGAAGAAGACCGCCGGCAAGAAGGCCGGTGTGAAGAAGGGCGCGCGCAAGGCCGCCTGAGTTTTTCCGTAATGCGCCCCGGCGATGCCGGGCGCGGTGTTTCTTGTAGCCCGGGTAAGCGAAGCGCACCCGGGTTGCGCGTGACAGCCCCGGGTGCGCTTCGCTTACCCGGGCTACAAGAGCGAACTTTGCGGCCGTGCGCCGCGGCCCCCATCCCGTACCATCGAACAATGGCGCCCCCGCCGACGCGTCGACACACTGCGTCCGCACCGAAGGCGCATCCCCGCGCATCGAACAGGAGCCCCGCATGACCCAGACCCGCGCCCTCGACGGCCAGACCGCCCTCGTCACCGGCGCCGCCAGCGGCATCGGTCGGGAAATCGCGTTCGAACTCGCGCGCGCGGGCGCGGCAATCGTCATCGCCGACCTCAACGCGCAGGGCGCGCAGGCGGTCGCGGCGGAGATCGAAGGGCAGGGCGGCAAGGCGCTGGGCATCGCGATGGACGTCACCGACGAAGCCGCGGTCGAAGCCGGGATCGCGCAGGCGAACCAGACCTTTGGCGGCGTCGACATCCTTGTGTCGAACGCGGGCATCCAGATCGTCAATCCGATCGAGCAGTTCGCCTACGCCGACTGGAAGAAGATGCTGGCGATCCACCTCGATGGCGCCTTCCTCACCACCAAGGGCGTGCTGCCGCACATGTATGGCAAGAAGGCCGATGGCACCAGTCGCGGCGGTACCGTCATCTACATGGGCTCGGTGCACTCGCACCTGGCTTCACCGCTGAAATCGGCCTACGTCACGGCCAAGCACGGCCTGCTCGGCCTGTCGCGCACGCTGGCGAAGGAAGGCGCGAAGCACGGCGTGCGCAGCCATGTCGTGTGCCCGGGTTTCGTCCGCACGCCATTGGTGGACCGCCAGATTCCCGAACAGGCCAGGGAACTGGGCATCAGCGAAGAGGAAGTGGTCAGCCGCGTGATGCTGGGGAACACGGTGGACGGCATCTTCACCACCGTGGAGGACGTCGCGCGGACCGTGCGTTTCCTCGCCGAATTCCCGACCGCAGCCCTGACGGGCCAGAGCTTCGTCGTCAGCCACGGCTGGCACATGCAGTAACGCCCTGGGCGCCGCAGCGGCGCTCCGCACTATCCGCGGCCGTCCATTGCGCTCCACATCCCCTTGATGCACGCGGGATCGAAAGGGTTGCCATGACTCACGCCACTGCGTAGCGTTCGCGCGCGCCCCGTAGTCTGCGCATCGCCCGGGCAGCCCGTCCGGGCCGGCACGAAGCCGAATTCCAGCCCGCTACGCCATGGAAGCGCGATCCGCGACCAGGCCGTACGCGCTGGGCCACATGGACCCGCGAAGACCCCCGCATGCGCGCAACGCTGCTCATCCTCCTGGCCACCTTCTCCGTGCCCGCGTTCGCGGTGGAGATCGACGGCCGCATCGACCCGGCCGAATGGCAGGGCGCCCGCCACGTCACCGACTTCCGCAAGGTCCAGCCGCTGTCGCTGGAGCCGGGCACGCTGCCGACCGAAGCGTGGATCCTCGCCACGCCCGAGGGCCTGGCGGTCGCCTTCCGCAACACGCAGCCGCTCGACACGCGCACCCGCCAGCGCGTCCGGCGCGATTTCGAGGAACAGGTCGATCGCGTCAACCTGATGGTCGACTACGATGGCGACGCGCGCACCGGCTACAACTTCACGGTGTCGTCCACCGACGGCATCGCCGATGCGGTGATCACCAACGAGAGCCAGTTCAACGACGACTGGGATGGCAACTGGCGCCATGCCGTCAGCGAGGACGACACCTCGTGGTCGGTCGAGATGCTGATTCCCTGGTACATCGCGCCGATGCGCGCCGGCAAGGACGGCATGCGCACGGTGAAGATCTACCTCGACCGCGTGATCGGTTCGACCGGCGAGCGCTCCGCGTGGCCGGGCGCGAGCTACACGCGTCCGCGCTTCCTGTCGGACTTCGCGCCGGTGGAAATGCCGCAATACGACCAGTCGCTGCTGGCGATCACGCCTTACGTCTCGGGCCTGTACGACAACATCAGCGGCGACAGCGATTTCGACGCGGGTGCCGACATCTTCTGGAAGCCGAACGGACAGTTCCAGTTGTCGGCGACGATCAATCCCGATTTCGGGCAGGTCGAAAGCGACGACCTCGTCGTCAACTTCGACGCGACCGAAACCTTCATCAGCGACAAGCGCCCGTTCTTCACGGAGAACCAGGGCATCTTCGAGTTCACCACGCCATCGGACTACAGCCAGCTGCTCTATACGCGCCGCGTAGGCGGACCGGCCGACGACGGCAATGGCGCCGGCGACATCACCGCGGCGGTGAAGCTCAATGGTTCCATCGGCGCGACCAAGTACGGCGTGTTCGCCGCCGACGAAGCCGATGAAGTCGGTCGCACGTTCGGCGCGGTGCGCGTTGTTCGCGACCTTGCCAAGCAGAACCTCGGTGCGATGCTGACCTACGTCGATCGCCCGTTCGAGGATCGCACCGCCACCGTGATGGGCGTGGACCACAACTGGCGTCCCACCGCCCGCGTGAGCGTGGAAACGCGCCTGATCGGCAGCCAGATCGACGAACTCGGCCGCACGACCGACGACAACGGCGCGACCATGTGGGTCAACTACGAGATGGATCACGGCTGGCGCCAGCAGTGGCTGGCGATGCATTTCGGCAACGATCTGGAAATCAACGATTTCGGTTACCTGCAGCGCAACAGCACCAATTATTTGAACTGGCAGGTGATGCGCCGCTTCACCGACCTGCCGAAGGAATCGCGTTACGCGTCCAAGGACTGGCGCGCGCGCATCAGCGGTACCGACAACGACCACGGCGACCGCCTGCAGCGCCAGCTGCGCATCAGTCGCGAGGGCAACCTGCGAAACGGCAGTTACGAGTATGCGCAGATCAACATCAACGGCGCCGGCATCGACGACCTGATCACGCGCGGCAACGGCCTGGTCGACAAGCCGGCGAACTTCAACGCGTTCTACGAATACGAGCGTCCGCGCAAGGGCGACTGGGCGTGGGATACGGAAGCCGAAGTGTTCTCCGGCGGCCTCGCGGGCAACGACAAGATCGGCTACAACCTGCGCGTGCAGCCGACGTACTTCATCAGCGACGCCTTCAGCGTGTACCTGGGCGGCTTCTACGAACGCATCCCGAGCTGGCTGGTGTGGCAGCAGGACAACCTGATCGGCGAGTTCGAAGAGCGCATGTTGCAGATCGACGCCGGCCTGGACTGGACGATCACCAACAAGCAGGAATTGCGCGTGAAGATGCAGGCGATCGGCCTGGATGCCGGGATCCAGCAGGCGTATCGCGTGATCCCGGGCGGCGCGTCGATCGCATCGGACGATGTGGTCAACGATTTCAGCGTGCGCAACCTGGGGTTCCAGGTGCGTTATCGCTACGAGATCGCGCCGCTGTCGTACCTGTATGTCGTCTATGGGCGTGGCGGTTATCAGCAGGACCCGTTCACCGAGCGCCCGGGCGACCTGCTGCGCGACAGCCTGGATCTGCGCGATGACGAGCAGCTGCTGGTCAAGTTGAGTTACCGGTTCGAGTTGTGAGGCCCTGCCGGCATCGCTGAGATGCGTCACCGCCATCCATAAGGACCACGTCATCCCGGCGAAGGCCGGGACCTTGGCTGTCATGTCGTCAGGACGACATCACCGTCATTCCAGCGAACGCTGGAACCCACGTTGATTGTCCTCGAAGCGGGTCGATGTAGCCCGGGTAAGCGAAGCGCACCCGGGAACTGTCACGCTACCCGGGTGCGCGTCGCTTCCCGGGCTACTAGAACAGGAAGGTCAAGGGGACGACCGCGACGCAACCCACTCGCCCGGCGTCATGATCTCGAACCAGCCCTCACGCTTCGTCCTGCGCCCCAGCTTCAACAGCGCATCGTCGCGGCTGAGCAGCCAACGCGCGCCGCACATCGCCGCCAGTTCGAGGAACTTCTGGTCGTCCGGATCCGCGCAGCGCGGCAGGACGACATCGAGCGCCCGCGCTTCGACGACGTGCATCAACGCGTCGTACTCGGCCAGCAACGCCACGCGCGCCGCGTCGTCCAGTCGCAGTACGGGATAAGCCAGCACGCGTTCCCATTCGCTGCGGCACGCGTCGCTGGTTGCGCCGATCAACGCGCCCGATCCAAGCGCCTCCTGCAGCAGCGCGACCGCAGGATCGCGGAACACGAACAAGTCCAGGCACACATTGGTATCGAGCACGATGCGCGCTGTGACGGCACCGCCGCGAGCATCGCTCACTTCAGCGATCCCACTCGGCAAACAGGCGTCACGGCGTCACTTCGCGAAGATCCGCCGTGCCGATGCGCCATGCGCGCTGGTCGGGCGTCGCGCCATCGACCACGGCGCGACGCAGCGTGTACGCGCCGACGAATCGCTGCTGGCGTCCATCGGCATGCGTCGCGGTCAGCGCGACCGGCACTTCGACGTAGCGCGAGCCGGCAGCGGCATCCACGCGACTGGGGGCCATGATTTCGACCGACACGCCGGTCGTGTCCGCGAAGCCCGCGGTGAACTGCTCCAGCGTCTGGTTGCTGGAACGTCCGCCGTCGGACCACAGCGCGAACGCCTGCGCGAAGTCGCGCCGGTTGATCGCGGCGTAGTAATCGCGGATGACGGCGACGGCGTCCTGCGGCGTGGGCTCGGTGGGCGCGGTCGCCGGATCGATGGGCGGTGCGTTCGGATCAACCGGTGTCGTGTCGGCGAGCGTGGCATCGGCAGGCAACACCGGATTGCCTTCCGCATCCAGCACCACGGTGTCTTCGGGTCTGGGCGGGCCGATCTGGCCCGGGCCCGGTTCGTCGGGCATCCCGGTCACGCTGCCGCGCGTACCTTCGGGCGCGGGCAGCGTTTCGGTATCACCGCCAGCCGCGCCGGGCGCGCGCGATTTATCGCCGCCGCAGGCGGACAGCGCGACCACGCAGGCGAGAAGCAGGGCGGAACGGTGATGCGGCATCGTCATCAATCCAGTCGAACGACCACGTTGCCATTCTCGATGGCGGTGGTGCCGATGCGGCGTGAACCCAGGCGGTCGAGCAGGCTGTTGTCGAGGCGATAGACGGGCTCTTCACGCGCGTACTCGGCCATCCACGAGTTGAGCAACGCACGCGCACTGCCGTTCATCGCGCCGCCGAGCGCGGGCACGTCGACCTGTTCGATGCGCGGCTCCTGCAGGTGCAAACCGCGCGTGGAAGGATCGAAGCGCAGCGCGCTGGTCAGCGCGAAATGGCCGGAGGACTTGCTGCTGTCGCTGCCCAGCGCGCCCAGGCCCAGGTCGAAATCCAGGCGCAGGCGGTTGCCATCCTGCGGGATCGTCAGGCGCGGATTCATCAGCGTCAGCGACACAAGCCCACCGAGCTTGTCGTAATGCTTCGGGAAATTGCGATCCAGCGAATGCTGCAGCTGCATCGGCGTGAAGCGCAGGTCGTCGCCGAGCAGCGCGCCCACCGTCGAGCAGGCGGACAGCAACGTCAGGACGAGGGCGGCGAAAAGGGCGACGAAGGCGATTCGAAGAGTGCGGCGCGGGTCCATCTCAAGCTCCACGGGGATGCCCGGACGATACCCGCGCCGCATGAACAACACCACACGCTTCCGCTGCCGTCGTGGCGTGCGGTCGATGCTAGCGTCCGGTCGTCCACGCGGGGTGACGAATCCGACCGGCGGGCGCGCCGGGACTTCAACCGCGCTGTTGCATCGCCAATCGCAGGCCCAGGCCGATGAAGAGCGTGCCGGTCGCGCGCTGCGTCCAGCGTCCGGTGCCGCCGGCGAAGCGCTTGCCGAAGCGTCCTGCGGCGAAGCTCAGGAACAGGTCGTTGCAGAAGCCGATCACCGCCAGCAGCGCGCCGAGAAGCAGGAACTGGAGCCACACCCAGCCGCGCTCGGGATGCACGAACTGCGGGAGGAATGCGAGGAAGAACAGCGCTACTTTCGGATTGAGCACGCCGGTCACCACCGAGCGCAGGTAGACGCTGCGCCCGGAGGCGCGCGGCTTGGGTGCTTCGGCATCGGCCGGGGCCGCTTCGGCTTCACCATTGCGCCAGGCCTTGATGCCCAGCCACCCGAGGTAGGCCGCGCCGAGGTACTTCACGAACTCGAACGCCATTGCCGATGTCGCCAGCAGCGCCGAAAGGCCAAGGCCCGCGGCAAGCGCGTGGAGCAGCGTCGCGGTCTCGAGCCCGAGGCCCGCCTGGATCCCGCGCTTGGTACCGCCGGCAAAACTCTGCGCGAGGATCCACGCCGTCCCCGGCCCGGGCAGCAGCACCAACACGAGGGCCGCGGCGAGGTAGGCGAGCAGGGTGGCGGTGTCGAACAGGTGCATGGCGGGGCGTGGAGCGACGGGGCCCACAGGTTACGCGGCGGGCGTCGCAGGCGGGAATGCGTGGGTGGAACTGTGTGTCGGCGACGCGTGCTACGTGCGCCGCTACGGCGAGGACTTCGCCCCACGCGCCTCCACCGGCACCGGCGGTTGCCCGCGCCTCGCGCCGGCATAGCGGGCGTAATCGCGATAGAGCATCTGCACCGTCGGCGTACCGTCGAGGTCGTGCGCGAGCTTGCCACCCGTGCGCGGCTTGAGCACCGCGAACCAGCGATGCGCGCCGATGATGTCGCTGTCCGTCAACGGTCGTCCCTTCGTGTCGGTGGCGACCACCGACAGCGTCACCGCATGGTTCACGTTGCCGCCGATGGCGAACAGCCGGTTGCGTTTGGCGTCTGTCTTCACCACCAGGTCGCAATGCAGCGCGTTCGACGGACTGTTGCCCGCGCGGACGTCGGCGATGGACGCGAAGGAACTCGCCCCGCGCGAGGTGCACAGCAGGTCGCCGGCTTCCGGCACCGCCTCGGTCAGGTCGTAGGCGACGAAGACGTGACCCTGATCCTGTCCGTCGCGCGCGCGAACGGCGGCGCGCACGTAATCGATGTGGCCGCCGCTTCGGCGGAACTGATCCGTCGACAGTCCCGCTTCGCACGCCAGCCAGGAAATGAACGCAGCCGACCACGGCATCGCCCAGCCGGCCTCATGCCAGCCGTAGTTGACGATGCTCTGCACGCGCATCGCCTCCTCGCTTCCGGTCGAAGCCCAATAGCCGGCGATGGTGCCGGCCACCGCTTCGTCGTCTTCCATCAGTCCAAGTCGTGGCGCCTGGCGCAGCACGCGATCGCCGATGGAGGCGTTCTTCTGCGGCGAGATGATCTCCACCACGCCGGAAGGCTGCGGCACGCGCGGCACGATCGCCGCCGGCTCCACCGCCATGTCGAGGATGGGCATGCCGAAATACGCCCATTCGGCCGTGGCCAGGTCGATCATGCGCGAGCGGTAGTCGCCGCCGGGGATCGTTCGCGACGGACACGAACTCGTCGCGATGCGATAGCCCGCCGCGCGTGCAGGCGCATATCCGCCGTCGGGCGTGCGGCGGTACAGCGGCTCGAAGCGGTTCTCGCCCACGCGCACCATCATCGGCGGCGCTTCGTCGGCGCGCGAATAGATCACGCGAAATGCAGGATCGGGAAAGCCGGCGGGGCGCGGGAAGGCGACGATCGAGCGGCTGGCGCCGGGGGCGGTCTGTGCCCATAGCGGGGCGTTTGCGAGCAGGGCGAGCGCCAGGCCGATGCCGAAGGCGGGCATGGTCTTCAGCACGTTTCGAAAGGGGCGCATCCGGGCATCTCCTCAGGAGCGCCAAGCATGACCACTCCGGCGTGAAGTCCGTATTCGCGCGGCGCAGGAAAAGTCGCGGATGCAAGGGCGCATGGCCTGCGCCTCGTGCGGCGAAGCGGATCGAAGGAAGGTACGTACGATGCGGCGACGAGCGGCCGCCGCATCGCAGGTTGCGTCAATCCTCTTCGTGCCTCGGCTTGTACGCCTCGACCAGCTTCTGCTGCACGTTCGTGGGCACCGGCTCGTAATGGCTGAAATCCAACGAATAACGCCCGCGACCGGCGGTGACCGACTTCAGCTCCGCCGCATAGCCTTCCAGTTCCGACAATGGAACCTGCGCCTTCACCACGATCTCGTTGCCGCGCACGCTGTCGGTGCCGCTGATGCGCGCGCGTTTGCTCGCCAGTCCGCCGCTGACATCGCCCATGTGCTGTTCGGGCGCGTTGACTTCCAGCTCGACGATCGGTTCGAGCACCTGCGGACGCGCCTTGCCGATCGCATCGAGGAACGCCTTCTTTCCCGCGGCGACGAACGCGACTTCCTTGCTGTCCACCGGATGGTGCTTGCCGTCGTACACGATCACGCGCACGTCCTGGATCGGATAGCCCGCCAGCGCGCCGCTGCTGAGCACCTGCCGTACGCCTTTCTCGACGGCCGGCATGAACTGGCCGGGAATCGTGCCGCCTTTGACCTCATCGACGAATTCGAAGCCGCCGCCGCGCGGCAAGGGTTCGATGCGCAGGAACACTTCGCCGAACTGGCCCGCGCCGCCGGTCTGCTTCTTGTGGCGATGATGGCCCTCGGCCTTGCCGCTGACGGTTTCGCGATACGCGATGCGCGGCGGACGCGAAGTCACTTCCACGCCGTAGCGTTCCTTCAGGCGTTCGAGGTTGATGCGCAGGTGCAGATCGGACAAACCGCGGATCACCGTTTCGTTGGTTTCGGCTTCGTGTTCGACGACGAAGCAGGGATCTTCTTCGGCGAGCTTGTGCAGCGCGGTGGAAAGCTTCTGCTCCTGCCCCTTGCTGGCCGCTTCCACCGCGAGGCCGAACATGGGGCGCGGGAAATCCAGCGGCGCCAGGCGGATCTGGTCCTCGTCGTGGCTGTCGTGCAGGACCGCATCGAAATGCAGTTCCTCGACCTTGGCCACCGCGGCAATATCGCCGGGAATCGCCTGTTCGATCTCGACGTGGTCCTTGCCGCGCAGTTTGAACAGATGGCCGACCTTGAACGGCTTCTTGCCGTCGTCGACGAACAACTGCGTGTCCTTCTTCACCGTGCCCTGGTGCACGCGGAAAATGCCGAGTTTCCCGACGAAGGGATCGTTGACGATCTTGAACACATCGGCGAGCACGTGCGCCTTCGGATCGGGCACCGCGTGGATGCGCGCGCGTTCGGGGCCTTTCTCGAACGGCGGCGCGTTGGCCTCGGCGGGATTGGGGAACCAGCGTTCGGTCGCGTCCAGCAGTTCGCTGATGCCCGCGCCCGTGCGTGCGGAGCAGAACAGTACCGGCACCAGGTGGCCTTCGCGCAGGCATTGCTCGAACGCGTCGTGCAGTTCGTCGCCCGACAGGCCTTCCTCGCCGACGTCGAGGTAATGCTCCATCACGTTCTCGTTGATCTCGACGATCTGGTCGATGATCTTCTGGTGCCAGTCGGCGACGGGACCGAAGTCGCTGTCGCCCTGCGGATTGAGCAGGCAATCGACCACGCGTTTGCCGCCGTCGGCGGGCAGGTTGAGCGGCAGGCACTCGGGGCCGAAGGTGTCGCGCAGGTCGGCCAGCACGCCGTCGAGCGCGGCGCCTTCGTGGTCGATCTTGTTGACGACGATGGCCCGGCACAGGTTGCGGCCGCGCGCGTACTCCATCATCCGGCGCGTGCCGTATTCCACGCCGGTCGCGGCATCGACGACGACCACCACCGTCTCCACCGCGCCCAGCGCAGACAGCGCGGGGCCGCGAAAATCCGGATAGCCGGGCGTGTCGATGAGGTTGAGATGGACGGGCGCGTTCGGCGCGGCCGAATGGTCGATCGATGCGACCGCGATGTCGATGGAGTGGCCACGCTGTTTCTCGATCGGATCGAAATCGGACAGCGTGTTGCCGCGTTCGATCGTGCCTGCCGTCTGGAGTGCGCCGCCGGCCTGCAGCAGGGCTTCGAAGAGCGTGGTTTTGCCGGCGCCGGGGTGGCCTGCCAGGGCCACGTTGCGGATGGATTGTGTGCTGTAGGACATGAGCGGACTTCTCCCGTGAGGGTGGGAAGGCCGTCATGGCTGTCCGGCGCTGCGCCTGCGCGTGGGCGCTCGGCGGGCGGTCATGGCGGGTGCCGGCGAAGGCCGGGAGCGAAAGCCTCGCGCAAGGGGGAGGGGTGGTCAAGCCGGCGACGGGGGAACTGGGCAACCGGGACGGATTTCACGCCAGGCCGACCCGGGCGTCACTGCGCATGTGCGCCTAACGCCGGCCACGTTACGCTGCTCGTCCTTTCACCCCACCAAGGAGTAGCGACATGGCGTTCAAGCGTATTGCCGAAGCGGTCTGGCACGGCGACCTGCAGGCCGGGAAGGGCACCCTGAGCACCCCGCAGAGCGGGTTGTTCATGGATCAGAACTACTCCTTCAAGACCCGGTTCGGCGACGAGAAGGGCACCAATCCCGAGGAATTGCTGGCAACCGCGCACGCGGGCTGCTTCTCGATGGCGCTGTCGGCCGTGATGACCAAGGCCGGCGTGGCGCCCGAAACCATCCAGACCCGCGCCGAGGTGACGATGGAACCGGGCATGGACCCCGGCCCGACCATCACTGGCGTGAACCTGGTCGTCACCGTGAAGGCGCCGGGCGTGGACGAGGCGACCTTCAAGCAGTACGCCGACGCGGCGAAGGCCGGCTGCGTGATCTCTCGCGCGCTGTCGGTGCCCGTGACGATGCAGGCCACCCTGCAGGGCTGAGGGCGGCCTTGGAGTCGGGGAGCATGGAGCCCGCACCGATCCGCCGCGCCGTGTTGGTGCACGGTGCGGGCGGTGGCGGCTGGGAATGGAACGTGTGGCGGCGCGTGTTCGCCGCCCGCGGGCTGCTGGCCCATGCACTGGAGCTGCGGCCCAGCGAAGCGGGCCTGCCCGCCACCGGTTTCGACGACTACGCCGCGCAGGTGCGCGCCGCGCTCGATGCGATGCCCGGCCCGTGCGCGCTGGTCGGCGCCAGCCTCGGCGGCCTGCTCGCAATGGCCTGCGCCGATGCCGTCGGGGCG
>Ga0102589_1000617_pt1 | contig 65001 bp, 66 predicted proteins | sample AraplaMF_Col_mLB_FD_76858 | JGI IMG/M metagenome (GOLD analysis project Ga0102589, IMG submission 76858) | Arabidopsis root microbial communities from the University of North Carolina, USA - plate scrape MF_Col_mLB | ecosystem: Host-associated > Plants > Roots > Endosphere | place: USA...
AGCGTCGATCCGCAGGGCTGGGCCCAGTTCGGCCACGTGAAGATGCGCGACTACCGCTGGGGCATCTTCCTGAACCCGGGCGACGCCAACCGCGAGATCCACTTCGGCGACCACAAGGGCGAGAAAGCCTGGCAGGACGTGCCCGGCGAGCACCGCGCCAACCTGCGCCGCATCATCGTGACGCAGGGCGACACCGAGCCCGCCTCGGTGGAGCAGCAGCGCCACCTGGGCCTGACCGCGCCGTCGATGTACGACCTGCGCAACCTGTTCCAGATCAACGTGGAAGAGGGCCGCCACCTGTGGGCCATGGTCTACCTGCTGCACAAGCACTTCGGCCGCGACGGCCGCGAGGAAGCCGAGGCGCTCTTGCAGCGCACCTCGGGCGACGCCAACAACCCGCGCATCCTGGGCGCCTTCAACGAGAAGACGCCCGACTGGCTCGCGTTCTTCATGTTCACCTACTTCACCGACCGCGACGGCAAGTTCCAGCTGGCCGCGCTGGCCGAGAGCGCGTTCGATCCGCTCGCGCGCACCACGAAGTTCATGCTGACCGAAGAGGCGCACCACATGTTCGTGGGCGAGAGCGGCGTGTCGCGCGTCCTGGCGCGCACCGCGCAGGTGATGAACGAACTGAAGACCGACGACGCGCAGAAGGTGCGCGCGGCCGGCGCCATCGACCTGGGCACCATCCAGCGCTACCTGAACTTCCACTACAGCGTGACCATCGACCTGTTCGGCGCCGACCAGTCGAGCAACGCAGCCATCTTCTACAGCTCGGGCCTGAAGGGTCGCTACGAGGAAGGCAAGCGAGGCGACGACCACGTGCTCAAGGGCCAGACCTACAAGGTGCTCGAGGTGAAGGACGGCCAGCTCGTCGAGAAGGACGTGCCGATGCTCAACGCGCTCAACGAAGTGCTGCGCGACGACTTCATCAAGGACTCGGTGGCCGGCGTCGGCCGCTGGAACAAGGTGCTCGAGAAGGCCGGCATTCCGACCCGCCTGTCGGTGCCGCACAAGGCCTTCAACCGCCAGATCGGCGCGCTCGCCGGCATCAAGATGTCGCCCGAAGGCCGCGTGGTGAACGAGGTCGAATGGGCCGCGAAGAGGGACGAATGGCTGCCGAGCGCCGAAGACTTCGCTTTCGTGGCATCGTTGATGGGACGCGTGGTCGAGCCGGGCAAGTTCGCGGGCTGGATCTCGCCGCCGGTGATGGGCATCAACCGCCAGCCAGTGGACTTCGAGTACGTGCGTTTCGGCTGATCGGTATGGGGGTATGACTCCCTCTCCCCTCGGGGAGAGGGAAAGGAGAAAAGACATGGACATGGCCGTTGAAGCCGGGGTCATCAAGCAGCACCTGATCGACCCCGAGATCTGCATCCGCTGCAACACCTGCGAGGCCACCTGCCCCGTCAATGCGATCACGCACGACGACAACAACTATGTCGTCCGGGCCGACGTCTGCAATGGCTGCATGGCCTGCATCTCGCCGTGCCCCACGGGCTCGATCGACAACTGGCGCACCATGCCCTTGGTGCGCGCGTACACCATCGAAGAGCAGTTCACCTGGGAATCGCTGCCGGCCGAACTCACGCCCGAGGAACTCGAGGCCGCCGGCGTGTCCGCCGAAGCGGCCGGCGATCCGGCGGCCGCCGTGCCCGCGCAGACCCAGGCGCAAGCGCAGGCCCAGGCCGCGGTCGCATCCGTTGAGCCGGCGTTCAACTCCGCGCAGTACGGCGCCACCGTGCCGCCCTGGTCGGCCGCGCACGCCTACACCAACCTGTTCCCGCCGAAGACCCCGACGACCGCCACCGTGGTGGGCAACTTCAACTGCACCGAGGCCGGCTTCGACAGCGAGACGCACCACATCGTGCTCGACTTCGGCGTGGTGCCGTTCCCGGTGCTCGAAGGCCAGTCGATCGGCATCGTTCCGCCGGGTGTCGATGCCATCGGCAAGCGCCACCATGCGCGCCAGTACTCGGTGGCCAGCCCGCGCAACGGCGAGCGCCCCGGCTACAACAACGTGTCGCTCACGGTGAAGCGCGTGACCGAAGACCACCAGGGCGATCCGGTGCGCGGCGTGTGCTCCAACTACGTCTGCGACCTGAAGGTCGGCGACACGGTGCAGGTGGTGGGGCCCTTCGGCGCCTCGTTCCTGATGCCGAACCACCCCAGGTCGCACATCGTGATGATCTGCACCGGCACCGGCAGCGCCCCCATGCGCGCCATGACCGAATGGCGCCGGCGCCTGCGCAAGAGCGGCAAGTTCGAGGGCGGCAAGCTGATGCTGTTCTTCGGCGCACGCACGCAGCAGGAACTGCCGTACTTCGGCCCGCTGCAGTCGCTGCCCAAGGACTTCATCGATATCAACCTCGCGTTCTCGCGCACGCCGGGAAGCCCCAAGCGCTACGTGCAGGACCTGATGCGCGAGCGCGCCGCCGACCTGGCCGCGCTGCTGAAGGATGGCGCGAGCCACTTCTATGTGTGCGGCCTGAAGAGCATGGAAGAGGGCGTGGTGCTCGCCTTGCGCGATGTGGCCACGGAAGCCGGGCTCGACTGGGACACGGTCGGCGCCGCACTGAAGCGCGAAGGCCGCCTGCACCTCGAAACCTACTAGGCTCCGGCGAATGAAGTTCGCCGACTTCCATGCGGGCCAGGTCATCGAGGCCGGGCCCTACGTGCTCACCGAAGCCGAGCTGGTGGGGTTCGCACGCACCTACGATCCGCAGTGGTTCCACACCGACGCGGAAGCCGCGACCGGCAGCGCCTTCGGCGGACTGATCGCGAGCGGCTGGCACACCTGCGCGATCGCGATGCGCCTGGTGGTCGGCGCGGCGCTCGAAGGCTCGGAATCGTTCGCCTCGCCGGGGCTCGAGCATCTGCGCTGGCCCCATCCCGTGCGGCCCGGCGACGCCCTGCGGCTCGTGGCCGACGTGATCGAGGTGCGCCGCTCCGAAAAACGGCCCGCGCTCGGCATCCTGCGCTGGCGCTGGCGGCTCTTCAACCAGCGCGAGCTGGTGGTGCTCGATGCGGAAGTCACGAGCCTTTTCAGGCTCGACGCGACGGGCTGAGACTCCCCCAGGCTTCGCGCACTTCGTGTCGCTGCGCCTTCCCCCTCGCCGGGGGCGACACCGGCGGCCCGGCGAAGCCGGTTCCGCGGTGTCCCGCGAATTGGCCGCGCTGGTTTGATGGGCCGTGGGTGGCGCTTGGCGTCATGGACCGCTGAGACGGACGCTCGCAAAAAAGCCCGCAACGCGCGAGCGCTGCGGGCTTCTGTGGGCGAAGCGATTTACTTCGTGACGTCGACCGCGCCCGAGCCCTTGGCCTTGCCGCTGGCCTTCACGCCGGCGCCCGACGGCTTCACGGCGCCGCCGACCGCGCCTGCGGCATCGGTCGCGCTGTTCAGCGTGCCGCCCACGGTGTTCGTGAGGCCGCCTGCCGCGCCGGTTGCGCCGCCCACGGCGCCCGTGGCACCGCCCACGGCCCCGGTGGCGCCGCCGACCGCGTGGGTCGCGTTGCCCACGGCACCTGTTGCGCCGCCGACCACGCCGCCGACCGCGTTGCCCAGGCCGCCCACCGCACCGCCGGCGCCGCCGGAGGTGCCGGCATTCGCGGCGGCTCCGGCCCCTGCGCCTGCGCTGCCTTGGGCCGGTGCGGCCTTGACGGTGCCGGATGTATTGACATCGGCATTCACGCCCACGCCGACCCCGACGCCCTGTGCCTGAGCGAAGCCGCTCACGGCAAGCAGGCCTGCGAGCAAGGCGCCGACGACGATGGACTTGTGTTGTTGCTGCTTCATGGGTGACTGTTCCTTTCGTTTGAGTGGTCACTGACGAGAACCGGCTTGTGGGCCAGTTCGGTCGCTACCGTGGCGGCCCGCCCCCATGTCGCCGTGTGCGAGACCGTCGCTCTCGCGTGTGGGACGCCTCCGTCGTCCGAAACGGGGGGTGGTGCGTTAGGCGGCGCTGTCGGGGCTAAGGCAGCAGATGCGTGCTGAAGAAGGCCGTTGTCTTGCGGTTGACGTCCGGGAGCGCGGCGCGATCGAATCCGGGCGGGTCGTTGAGCATGTCGCCGATCAGCCCGGTGAGACCCGGTGGCAGCGGCGAAAGTAACGAGCCGTGACCGCCTGTCGGCAAATCGGCAATCAGCGCGCAACGCGGCAGGCAGGCCGCGAGCACCCGGTCGCTGTGATAGCGCGGCACCAGCCAGCGGTCCTGTTGCGCGGTGATGAGCCCCAGCGGGACGCGTGGCGTGGCGAGCGAGGCCATGTCGAAGTCGGCCGATGACGGCACGGCCGCCACCACGGCGGCGATGCGCGGGTCGTGGTGCGTGCGCGGCGTGGCGTCGTCGAAGCGGTGGCGGATCACCAGCAGCGCGCCCCATTTCCGGAGGCCGTCGAGCCCGCTCCCGGTCAGCCGGGTGATCAGGCCGACGCAGGACTGGAAGTCGCGCTCCAGGTCGGTTTCGCAATGCTGCTTGAACGCGGCCGGCGACCAGCGCCCGCCGGCCAGGCTCAGCGCGGTGTGGCCGCCGGCCGACATGCCGTACATCCCGACCCTGTCGAGCCTCAGCAGCGGCGCGAAGCGCGCGTCGCGCCCCACCGCGTCGATGGCGCGCGATACCTCGGCCGGCCGCAGGGTCCAGCTGTCGGGACCCGGATTGCTCTCGTCCTTGTAGTTGTCGGCCTTGTGCTCGGGCATCGCCACCACGAAGCCGGCGTCCACCAGGCTGCGGGCCAGGTCCGAATGGACCCAGGGCGCACCGCCCGATCCGTGCGAGACGACGATCAGCCGGCCGTTGCCGCGAGCGGGCGTGCCCTGGGCTGCCGCGTCCAGTGTGAACGGGCCGCGCCGGATCGGCTGGGCCTCGCCGCTCGACGGATAGAACACCGTGACCGGGCCGTCGCCGGCCGCGCCGGGAATCTCGGCCAGGCCCATGGCGGCGTGCGCCAGCCCGGACAGCAGTACCAGCACCAGGGCCGGCAGAAGGGAAAAAAGACGTCGCATCGATCGAACTCCTTGTTGTCGTCGAAGGCCCATGCCCTCGGCGACCCGGACGATGCCGCGGCCCACCCGCCGCGTCTTGCCGAAAGCTGCAAGCGCGGCTTTCGGCTGGCCGATTTCAGGATTCGGCCAGCTTTTGCCTGCGGAATTCGGTGGGCGTGAGGCCGGTGGCGGCCTTGAACGCGCGGTTGAACGGCCCGATGGACTGGAAGCCCGCCGTGAGCGCGATCGTCAGGACGGGCAGCTCGCGCTGGTCCGGGTCGGCCAGCGCCGCCAAAGCCTCCTCGAGCCGGAAGCCGTTGACGAAGGCGTTGAAGTTGCGGTGCCCGAGCCGCTGGTTGATGAGCCGCCGCAGCCGGTACTCGGGCACGGCCAGCCGCGCGGCGAGGGTGGCGACGCTCAGGTCTTCGCTGCGGTAGGTGCGGTCGACCGCCATGGCGCGTTGCAAGGCTTCGGCGAGGCGGTCTTCGGCGGGATCGGTTTCGGGCGGCGGCGGGGCCGCCGGCTGGACGGTAACTGGCTCGACGGCGGCCGGTTCGACGGCGACCGGCCGGACGGGCGGCGCCACGGGGGGCACCGCCGGCACCCGCACCGCCGGAAACAACTCCGACCCCGCCAGCCGCACCATCCGCCACGCCACCACCGCCACGATCAGCAACAGCATGGCCGCATCCGCCGTGGCCGAGAGGCCCGACAGCTGGCCGCGCGGCGACGCCAGCCGGACGGCCAGCATCGCCAGGCTGTAGCCGATGCCGGTCACCACGATGAACACGCGCAGCCGGCGCCGCTTCTCCACCAGGTCGCCCCGCCAGTGCGAAGCCGCGGCGAACGCGGCCAGCACCGCGAACACCAGCGGAACGGCACGCTGTACGCCCATCGCGACCGGCGCGAGCACCGACGCACCGCCGGCCACCACCGTGCAGTTGAACGCCGCCAGCACGGCGACCGCGATCCAGGCCACGACATGCAGCGGCCGCAGCGCGAAGTCGTCGTCGAACAGCGCCTGAACGAAGACCCAGAACAGCACCGCATTGCCGACCGAGACGGCGACCAGCGGTGCCTGCCAGGGCCGGGGTGCCAGGGCCTCGAACGCCGGCGTCGAACCGATGACCTGCACGCAGAGGCCGAGCGTCAGCAGCACGCCGGTCCGCGCCGCCGGCAGCCGAGGGCGGTCGCGGCCCAGCACCACCGCCAGCAGGAGCAGCAACGCGATCAACACCCCGCGCAGGGCGGCGTCGAGCAAGGTCGAGGGAAGGGCGTCGGCGGGCATGCGGTCGGCTGGCGGCGTGAGGGCGGCCGACGATAACAGGCGGTACCCGTTTTGCCGAGAGGGCCAAGACAGCGCTCTTCCAACCCCCGGGTTTTCTTGCAACTCATAATGTTGCATGAAACGAGACAGCAAGCTTTCAGGCGTCCTGCACGTGCTGCTGCACATGGCAGAGATGGACGGGCCGATCACGTCCGAGTCGCTCGCGGCGGCGATGCACACCAACCCGGTCGTGGTGCGCCGGCTCATGGCGGGCCTGCGCCAGGCCGGCTTCGTGAGTTCGGCCAAGGGCCACGGCGGCGGCTGGGTGCTGTCGTGCTCGCTGGCCCGCGTGACGCTGGGCGACATCCACAACGCCGTCGGCGCACCCGCGCTGCTCGCGATGGGCAATCGCACCGAGAGCCCCGGCTGCATCGTCGAGCAGGCCGTGAACGCGGCGCTGGACGACGCCTTCGATGCGGCCGAGGCCTTGCTGCTCAAGCGTTTCAACAGCATCACGCTGGCCGATCTCTCCAAGGACTTTCATCGCCGCATGACAGGCGGCGGCTTCACCAGCAAGGACATTGAACATGCGCTATGACGCTCTTGTCGTGGGCGGCAGCTTTGCCGGCCTTTCCGCTGCCATGCAGCTTGCGCGCGCACGAAAGAAGGTGTGCGTGGTCGATGCGGGCGCGCCGCGCAACCGCTTCGCCGCCGCGGCGCACGGCTTCTTCGGCCAGGACGGCGTGCCGCCGCTGAAGATGATCGCCGACGCGCGCGCCAAGCTGCTGGCGTACCCGAACGTCGCTTTCATCGAGGGCAGCGTGGTCGGCGCCCGTGCCGACGAGGCCGGCGGGTTCACCGCATCGCTCGACAGCGATCGGCAACTGTCGGCCGGCAAGCTCATGCTGGCCTTCGGCGTGCAGGACGGCTTTCCGGACATCGCCGGCGTGCGCGAACGCTGGGGCGCCAGCGTGCTGCATTGCCCCTACTGCCACGGCTACGAATTCAGCGGCCGCAGGCTCGGCATCCTGATCGAGGCCCCGCACCCGCCGGACCATGCGATGCTGATCGCCGAATGGGGACAGACCACGCTCTTCCTGAACGGCAACCACACGGTGGACGACGAGGCGCGCGCCAGGCTGCAGGCGCGCGGCGTGGCCATCGAGCCGGGCCGCATCGCGGCGCTGGAAGGCCCGGGGCGCGATCTTTCCGGTGTCCGCCTCGACGACGGCCGGCTCGTGCCGATCGACGCGATGTTCATGGCGCCTCGCACGCGCCCCGGCAGCCCGCTTGCCGGGCAGCTCGGATGCGCGTTCGACGATGGCCCGTTCGGCCCGGTGATCCGCACCGATGCGATGAAGATGACCACCGTGCCCGGCGTGTTTGCCGCGGGCGATGCGGCCATGATGATGCACAACGCCACGCTGGCCTCGGCCGATGGCGTGATGGCCGGCACGTCGATGCATCGCGCCATGGTGTTTGGCGCGTGACCCCACTTTTTTCTCGGACTCGGAAAAAACGGGCCCGGAGCCCCCTATAATTCGACGCTCGAAATGCGGGAATAGCTCAGTTGGTAGAGCGCAACCTTGCCAAGGTTGAGGTCGAGAGTTCGAGACTCTTTTCCCGCTCCACATTTCATGCAAAAGGCCACCTCACCGGTGGCCTTTTCTTTTTTGGGGCGCTCAGCCCTTCGCCGGCAGCACCGTCCCCCGGCTCTCGCCGAAGCCGATGCGCGCATGCCCCGGCTTCTCGCACCAGCCGCGCAGCAGCACTGCATCGCCGTCTTCCAGAAACCCGCGCTGCTCGCCGTTGGCCAGCGTGACGGGGCTCTGCGCCGCGCGCGTCAACTCGATGATCGCGCCGGCTTCTCCCGGACCGGGGCCCGAGATGGTGCCGCTGCCGAACAGGTCGCCGGGGTTCAGCTTGCAGCCGCCCACCGTGTGGTGCGCCACCATCTGCGCCACGCTCCAGTACTGGTGCCTGAAGCTCGTGCGCGACAGGCGCGAGGGACCGCTTCCGTCATCGCGCGCCTTCTCGCTTTCGAGCCAGACCTCGAGGCCGATGTCGATCGCGCCGCTGTCGCGGTTCGCTTCGCCCTCCAGGTAGGCGAGCGGCTGGGGCTCGCCGGCCGGCCGGTTCCAGGCCTGGCGATAGGGCGCGAGCGCTTCCATCGTCACGATCCATGGCGAGATGGTGGTTGCGAAATTCTTCGCGAGGAAGGGGCCGAGCGGCGCCATCTCCCAGAACTGGATGTCGCGTGCCGACCAGTCGTTGAGCAGGCAGATGCCGAAGATGTGTGCCTCGGCGCGTTCCAGCGGAATGGGTTCGCCGGCCGCATTGCCTTCGCCGATCCACACGCCGAGTTCGAGCTCGTAGTCGAGCCGCGCGCATGCGTGGTACGTGGGCGCCTTCGCGCCCGGTGCCATCGTCTGCCCCATCGGACGGTGAAAGCGCTGTCCGCTGACGCCGATGGTCGAGACGCGGCCGTGGTACGCCGTCGGAATCCAGCGGAAGTTGGGCGTGACATCGCCCTCGGGATTGAACAGGCGCGTGATGTTCAGCGCATGGTCGATCGAGGTGTAGAAGTCGGTGTAGTCGCCGATGCGCGCGGGCACGGTGTATTCGACGTCGGTCTGCGGCACGAGGCACTGGCGCAGGTCGTTCACGGTGGCCGCCGGCGCATCGCTTCGCAGCAGCGCGAAGACCGCATGGCGCAGCGCCTGCCATGCGGCGGCACCGAGCGCGAAGAAATCGTTCAGCGCAGGCTGCGCTGCGGCCCGCGCCGCGTCGAGCGCCAGCCCGCCGATGTGCCGGCCGGAAGCCAGCGCCGCCAGGTCGAGCACCTGGTCGCCGATGGCCACGCCGCCGCGAAACGGCTCGGTGCTGCCCGTGCGGCGGAACACCGCATACGGCAGGTTCTGGATCGGGAAGTCCGTGCCGGCAGCGTTGGCCGTGTCGACCCAGCTCCTGGCGCCGGCGTCGTGCGTGTGATTGAGTGCAACCATGGCGGTGCTTTCCCGGCGCTCAGGCCGACGCCATCAGCGCATCGTCGAAGATCGCCACCGCACGCGTCCAGCCCGCCGAGGCGCCGCGGATCTTGTGCGGGAAGCAACTGATGAAGAAGCCCGTCGGCGGCAGCACTTCGAGGTTGTGCAGCTTCTCGATGTGGCAGTAGCCGATGTCGCGGCCGGCCTTGTGGCCTTCCCAGATCAGCGAGGCGTCCCGCGTCTCCCCGTATTTCCTGGCGGTGTGGACGAAGGGCGCGTCCCAGCTCCAGGCGTCGGTGCCCGTGAGGCGCACGCCGCGCTCCAGCAGGTACATGGTGGCTTCGTAGCCCATGCCGGCGCCGGCCGAGACGTAGTCGTCGTGGCCATAGCGCGAGCCGGCGCGCGTGTTGACCACCACGATCTCCAGCGGGCTCAGCGTGTGGCCGATGCGCCTGAGCTCGGCCTCGACGTCGTCGGCCGTGACCACGTAGCCATCGGCGAAGTGGCGGAAGTCGAGCTTCACGCCGGGCTGGAAGCACCATTCGAGCGGCACGTCGTGGATGGCGATGGCGGGCTTCTTCTCGCCCAGCGCCTTGTCCATGGTCGAGTGGAAGTGATAGGGCGCATCGAGGTGCGTGCCGTTGTGCGTGGAGAGCTGCACCAGCTCCACGGCCCAGCCTTCGCCGTCGGGCAGGTCTTCCTTCCTGAGGCCGGGAAAGAAGGGCGCGATCTGCTCGTAGGTCTGCTCGTGCGTGAAGTACTGGATCTTCGGCGCGAAGGCGGGCGGATCGGAGAGCACATCGTTTTCGAGAAAGATCGAGAGGTCGACGAACTTGCGTGGCATGGAGGCTCCTTGTGGGATGCAGGTGTTGGCGTGAGGAAATTCAGGGTTGCTGCCAGCGCAGCAGCCTTTTCTCGGCGAAGGCCAGCAGCGCGTTGCTCACGAAGCCGATGAGCCCGAGCAGCACGATGCCGGCGAAGAGGTCGCTGGCGCGGAAGGCGCGCGCGGCGAGAAGAATGGCCTGGCCCAGGCCGCTCTGCGAGGCGATCATTTCGCCCACGACCGCGACGATCAGCGCAATGGTCAGCGCGAGCCGCATGCCGGCCAGGATGTCGGGCATCGCGTTGGGCAGGCCCATTTTCCAGACGAAGGCGGCGCGCGACATCTGCAGGCAGCGCGCCACTTCCGCGAGCCGCGGCTCCACGGCCGCGAAGCCGTGCACCGTGGCCAGCAGCACCGGCCACATTGCGCCGAACGCGACCACGAAGAGCACCATGCCGGGGTTCAGCCCGAAGATCGAGATGGCGAGCGGCAACAGTGCCGATGCGGGCAGCGGGCGGATGAATTCGAGCGTCGGCTGCACCCATGCGCGCACCGAAGGCGACACGCCGATGGCCGCGCCCAGCAGCACGCCGAAGAGCGAAGCCAGCAGCCAGCCCTGCACCATGCGGCCGACGGTGGCCTGCGTGAAGGCGAGCAGCTCGCCGTTGCCGCTGTTTCCGTTCGGGCCCGGGAGGTTGAGCCCTTCGAGCAGGCTGGCAAAGGTGGCCTGCGGCGTCGGCAGGAACACGCGGCTGACCCAGCCCGCGTTGCTGGCCGTCCACCAGAGCGCGATCAACACGCAGAGCACGGCGAGCGAACCGAGCCAGTGCATGCCGGGGCGGCTGCCGTTCATGGCGACACCCCCATCCGCCGCGCGACCGCGCGCTGCAGCCACAGCATGCCCGCATTGACCGCGAAGCCCACCACGCCGATCCAGCCCAGCCAGGCCAGCATCAGCGCGGGGTCGAAGCTCTGCTGCGCGATCATCATCGCGTAGCCCATGCCGTGGGGGTTGGCCGCGATCTCCACCGTCACGGCCACCACCAGCGCCACCGCCACGCCGAGCCGCAGCGCGACGAACAGCCGCGGCACGATGGCCGGCAGCACGATCTTGAAGGCCCGTTCGCGCGCCGTGAGGCCCAGCACGCGGCTCACTTCGAGCAGCCGAGGCTCGATCTGCTGCACCGCCGACTGCACCAGCACCAGCAGCGGCCAGAAGGTGGCGAAGGCGACGATGGCCAGCTCCATGCGCACGCCGAAGCCGAAGGTCAGCATCGCGAGCGGAATCAGCGCGACCGAGGGCACGGGCCGCAGCACTTCGATGGAGACCGAGCCCAGCTGCGCCGCGCGGCGCGAGAGCCCGAGCACCAGGCCCAGCGCAATGCCAAGCACCGCGCCCAGCAGCAGGCCGAGGGCGGCGGTGCCCAGGGTGAAACCGGTGGCCTGCCAGAGCGAACCATCCATGGCGGCCCCGGCGAAAGCCTTGGCTGCCGCGCTCGGCGGTGCGAGCGCATCGCTGCCCAGTGCCGCCGCGCGCCGCGCGTACCACTCGAAGGCACCGATCAGTACCGCGGGCAGCACCCAGGGACGCAGCCGATGGAGGAGGCGGCTTTCAGTCATGGCCTTGCTCGATGAAGGCGAACAGCTCGCGCCGCAGCTGCAGGTATTCCGGATGCTCCTTGGTCGTAAGTTGGTCGCGCGGTCGCGGAATCTTCACGTCGATCATCCGTGCGAGGCTGGGCCGGCCCGGCCCGGGATTGGCCTGCAATGCGATCACGCGGTCGCCGAGGTAGATGGCCTCTTCGAGGTCGTGCGTGACGAACAGCACCGTGAGCCCGTCGTCGCGCACCAGCCGCGCCAGCTCGTCCTGCAGGCTCTGGCGCGTGAGCGCATCGAGCGCGCCGAAGGGCTCGTCCATCATCATCAGTTCGGGCTTCTGCGCGAGGCAGCGTGCGATCTGCGCGCGCTGCTGCATCCCGCCAGAGAGCTGCACAGGGAACTTCTGCGCATGCTTCGCCAGGCCGACCTTGCCGAGCACATCGGCGATGCGCGGTGCGCGCTCGGCCGCGGGCACGCCGGCGGCTTCGAGCGCGAGGCTCACGTTGCCCGCCACCGTGCGCCACGGCAGCAGCGCGCGGCCGTAGTCCTGGAACACGAAAGCCACTTCGCGCGAGGGCTCGGTCATCTTCACGCCGTTGCGCCGCACCTCGCCGGCGCTGGCCGTGACCAGACCGCTGGCTGCACGCAGCAGCGTGGTCTTGCCGCAGCCGCTCGGGCCCACGATGCAGACGAACTCGCCGCGCGCCACGTCGAAGGATGTTGGCGAAAGGATCTCGCGGCCGCCGAGCCGGATGGCGACGCCGTCGAAGCGCAGGAAGGGTGTGGCTTGCATCGTGGAGCTCGCAGGCGTTCGCGCAACGCTCGCGGAAAGCGCGGCGCGCGCGGTGATCGGGGCGGGGGCGGCAATCACTTGGCGATCAGCTTCGCAACGTCGAGGTTGGTCTTCAGCATGTCCTGCTCCTTCATCAGCCCGGTCCAGTAGCCGAGCTGCTTCTCGCTCACCGTGGGGCCGGGCGGCGAGATCTGCACCTTGGCCAGCACCTCGGGCGGCAGCTTGATGTACTTGCCGATGGCCGCGCGCACCTTCGCGTCGTTCTTCGGCTGCTGCATGAAGCCGCCGGATTCGACCAGCGCCTCGCGGAAGGCGCGTGCCGTTGCCGGGTTCTTCGCCACCCACTCGCGCTTGGCCGCATGCACGATGGTCTGGTTGTTCTCGGGCAGGAAGGTCGAGTAGTAGGAGGCCACATAACCCGCGCCGCTTTCGGTGATGCGGCTCATGAACGGATCGGCGGACACCACCGCATCCACCGAGCCGCCGCGCAGCAGGTCGGCATGCTGCGGGAACGAGGCCTCGACGAAGTTGACCTTGCGGTAGTCCACGCCGCTGTCCTTGAGCCAGGCGCGGAAGGTCACGTGCAGGAAGGCCCCGAGCCCCGGCACGCCGATCTTCTTGCCCACGCAGTCCTGCGGGCTCTTGATGCCCGAGCCCGCGCGCGCCACCAGGCCGAAGCCGGTGATCGTCTTCGAGGTGAGGCCGCCGCCGGCCACGAGCACCAGGTCGAGCCCGCCGTCCACCGCCTGCAGGAACACCGAGGGCGTGGGCCCGCCGATCTGCAGCGAATCGGACTGCAGCGCCGCCGGAATGGTGGAGTTGAGCGGAATGAACTTGAGCTCGACGTCGAGGCTGCGCTTCTTGAAGTAGCCCTCTTCGGCCGCCACGAAGACCGAGGCGAAGTCGGTCACGGCCGTGTAGCCGAACACGATCTTCGGAGGGGACTGCTGCGCGCGCGAAGGCAGCGCGGCGGCGGCCGATGCGGCCGCGAGCGCCGACAGCAGGGTGCGTCTTTTCATCATGGCTTTTGTCTCCTGGGGGTGGTTTTGGGTGTGCGCGGGGTCCTGGGTCGCGGCAGCGCGGCGCGCAGGCCGCCGGCGATGAAGTCCACCAGCATCGGCGCCACCGCAGGGTCGGCGCGCGTGTTCTCGCCGCGCGAGAGCCGCTCGATGCGGCTGTCGTTCAGGTGGTGCAGCAGCGAACCCAGGGCGAACTGGTAGCCCCACGCGACCTGCCCGCGCGTGGCGTGCGGCAGCGCGACGTGCAGTGCGTCGATGTAGGCGGTGGCCAGCGGATCGAAGTAGCCGCGCAGCACGCGGTCGGCTTCCTCGGTGGCGTGGTAGAGCTCGCGCGCCACCAGCAGTGCGTAGTACTCGCCCTCGGCGCTTGCGCGCAGGGCCAGCACCGGGCCCGTGAAGGCCTCGATGATGCGCGGCAGCGTCTGCGGGTCTTCGGGGTCGTTCTCCACCGCCGCCAGGCGCGCAAGCCGCTCTTCGATGGTGTGGCTCCAGTGCTCGAAGATGGCGTGGAAGAGCTCCTGCTTGGGGCCGAAGTAGTAGCCCACCAGCGCCAGCGGCACGCCGGCGTCCTCGGCGATCTGCCGGATCGTCACCGCGTGGTAGCCGTGCTGCGCGAAGAGCTTCTCGGCCGTCAGCAGGATGGCCTGGCGGCGATCGGGCCGGCCGGCCTCGGCGGTGGGGGCGGCGGCCCGGTGGCCGGCGCGCTTGACGGACGGGGTGCGGGCGTTCATGGAGGTGGATTGAACGCTTGTACAAAAATGTTGTACACACGTACAAACCCTGAGGTCAACCCCCATTGAGCACGGTCGTTCGCAGCGCTACGCTCGCTTCATGCCCGCCCCCAACATTCCCCAGATCCGCCTGTATCAGAACTGGCTGCGCGAGACGCGCGGCCTGTCCTTCGACACCTACGACGCGCTGTGGCGCTGGTCCGTCACCGACCTCGATGCCTTCTGGCAGAGCATCTGGGACTACGCCGGGCTGCAGTCGCCCACGCCGCACACCGCGGTGCTGGCCGAAGCGCGCATGCCCGGTGCCCGCTGGTTCCCCGGTGCCCAGGTCAACTACACGCGCGAGGTGCTGCGCCACGCCGATGCGGCCCACGCCGCCGGCATGCCCGCGATCGTGAGCGACAACGAACTCGGCGAGGTGCGCGAGATGTCGTGGCCCGAGCTGCGCCGGCAGGTCGCTTCAGCGGCCCTCGCGCTGAAGTCGCTCGGCGTGCAGCGCGGCGACCGCGTGGCGGCCTACATGCCCAACGTGCCGGAAACCATGGTCGCGTTTCTCGCGTGCTCGAGCATCGGCGCGATCTGGAGCGTGTGCGCACCCGACATGGGCACGGCCGCCGTGGCCGACCGCTTCCGCCAGATCGAGCCCAAGGTGCTGATCGCGGTCGATGGCGTGCACTACGGCGGCAAGCCGCTCGACCGCAGCGCGGTGCTGCAGGAGTTGCGCGGCCAGCTGCCGAGCGTGCAGAAGCTGCTGCTGGTGAAGACGCCCTTCGCCGCGAGCCCCGTCGAACACGACGCCGACTGGACGCAGGCGATCGCCCGCCACGACGCCGAGGTCGCCGCCTTCGAGCCCGAGTGGCTGCCCTTCGACCATCCGATCTGGATCGTCTATTCGAGCGGCACCACCGGCCTGCCCAAGCCCATCGTGCATGGGCAGGGCGGCATCCTGCTCACCATGCACGCCTGCGGCCTGCACAACGACGTGGGCGCGAGCTACGGCGCCAACAACTTCGGCGAGCGCTACCACTGGTACAGCTCCACCGGCTGGGTGATGTGGAACTCGCAGCTCTCGGGCCTGGCCTTCGGCGCCACCATCTGCATCTACGACGGCAACCCGGCGGGCAGCAAGGAGAAGCCCGACTGGGGCGTGCTGTGGCGCTTCGTGGCGCGGCACAAGGTCAGCTTCTTCGGCGCGGGCGCAGCCTACTTCACCAACTGCATGAAGGCCGGCATCGTCGCGAAGGACTGCGGCGACCTCTCGCGCGTGAGGGCGCTGGGCAGCACCGGCTCGCCGCTGCCCGACGAGGTGCAGCGCTGGGGCTCGAAGCAGATCCTCGATGCGGGCTCCAAGGCGGTGTGGTGGTGCAACATCTCCGGCGGCACCGACTTCTGCGGCGCCTTCGTCGGCGGCAACCGCGAGCTGCCCGAGGTGCCGGGCCAGATGCAGTGCCGCGAACTCGGCCATGCGGTCGAGGCCTGGAACGAGCAGGGCCAGCCGGTCATCGGTGAAGTCGGCGAGCTGGTCTGCACCAAGGCCATCCCGTCGATGCCGCTCTACTTCTGGGGCGACGAAGGCAATGCGCGCTACCTGTCGAGCTACTTCGACACCTACCCGGGCGTCTGGCGCCACGGCGACTGGATCAAGATCGGCGAAGACGGCGGCTGCATCATCTACGGCCGCAGCGACGCCACCATCAACCGCCAGGGGCTGCGCATGGGCACCAGCGAGATCTACAGCGCGGTCGAGGGCCTGCCCGAAGTGCTCGACTCGATGGTGGTCGACCTGGAGTACCTGGGGCGCGACAGCTACATGCCGCTCTTCGTGGTGCTGCGCCCGGGCATCGCGCTCGACGAGGCGATGCGCACCCGGATCAACAACGCGATCAAGACCTCGCTGTCGCCGCGCTTCGTGCCCAACGACATCTTCCAGGTGGCCGAGATTCCACGCACCCTTTCGGGCAAGAAGCAGGAGTTGCCGATCAAGAAGCTGCTGCTGGGCCAGCCGATCGACAAGGTGGTCAACCGTGAAGCCATGGCAAACCCCGGCAGCCTCGACTGGTACGTGGCCTTTGCCGCACAGCGTGCCTCCGCATGAGGGACCGGATGAAAAAACGCACCAGCCTTCTTCTTCTGCTTTCCGCCGCTGCCGGCGCCTCCCTGCTGAGCGCCTGCGCATCGTCTTCTTCGGCACCCGAGCCGCTGCGCGTGAGCGGCTCGGTGGGCTACCGCGAGCGCATCGCGCTCGACCCCTCGGCCGAGGTCGTGGTTCGGCTGCTCGACGTGTCGCGCATGGATGCCCCGGCGGTGACGCTCGCCGAGCAGCGCATCCGGGCCAATGGCAGGCAGCCGCCCTTTGCCTATGACCTTCCGGTGGATGCAGCGCGCATCGATCCGCGCATGCGCTATGCGGTGTCGGCGCGCATCCTGCGCGGCGAGCAGCTGCTGTTCATCAGCGACACGCAGTACCCGGTGCTCACGCACGGCAGCGGCACCGCCGCCGACCTGGTGCTGGTGCGCGTCACTCCGTCGCCGCCCTAGCGCGCGTCGTGAAAGATGATGCCCACCGTGTGCCGCCGCCCCGAGCGCACGCGGCTCACGCCGTGGCGCATCGTCACGCGGTAGGTGCCGCGCGTGCCCGCCACCGGCCGCTGGTTGACGGCGAAGATCACCGCCTCGCCCTGTGCGAGTGGCACCACCTCGGCGCGCGACTGCATGCGCGGCCGCTGCTCGGTCAGCACGAACTCGCCGCCGGTGAAGTCCTCGCCCGGCCGGCTCAGCAGCACCGTGAGCTGCAGCGGAAATTGCAGGTCGCCGTACAGGTCCTGATGCAGGCAGTTGTAGTCGCCCTCGTCGTAGCGCAGCAGCAGCGGGGTGGGGCGCAGCTGGCCCGTGGCGTGGCAGCGTGCGAGGTACGCGGCGTGATCGGGCGGGTAGTCGGCGGGTTGGCCCATCGCGGCGGCCCAGGCGTTGGCCAGCGGCGCAAGGCGCTCGTACAGCGCGCTGCGCCATGCGGCGATCAAGGGCGGCAGCGGGTTCGCAAAATACTGGTACTCGCCCTGGCCGAAACCGTGGCGCTGCATCACCACGCGGCTGCGGAAATGGCCGGCCTCGTCGTACATCGCCGCGAGCCGGGCGCATTCCTTCGGGGTGAACAGGGGGCCGGTGGCGGCGCAGCCGCGCGTGGCGAGCTCGGTCTCGATGCGGGGCCAGTCGAGGGCATCGATGCGGGAAGCATGGGTTGTCATGGCTGCAGTGTCTCGCTGCCAGGCCGACGAGGCTCGCTGTTTCCGGACACCGGGATGCCGTCGCGGCCTTTGGCGCCGGGATTGGCCGCCATCGACCGTTTGAGCGATCATCCGGCCATGGCAAGAGAAAAAACCATCGCGCGCGAAAGCGCCGCCGGGCAGCTGGTCCAGGGCCGGCCGGTGGCGACCCTGGGGCGTGGCATGACCTTGATCAAGACGGGCAGGACGCCCCGTCCCGCTGTCCGCCCCGAGGACAACACGACCGTGCTGCTGAAAAAAGCGGCACGTGCGCTCAACAAGCCCGGGATCGACAGGTCGGTCGTCTTTCGCGGGCCCAACGCGGCCCGGATATTCGCCTACTACGCCGACCCGCAGGACCCGACCAGGGTCGTTCGCGAAGCGGCTGATGGCACCAAGGTCATCGGCAGCCTGGTCGACGGAAGGTTTCGCGCGAGCAAGGCGTGAGCCGCCGCCCTCCGACGCTGGAAAAGCTCCTCGATCAGACGCGGGGCCCGCGTCCGGTGGCGTTCGTTCTGGCCGGCCACAACGGCGCCGGCAAATCCACCCTCTGGTATTCGCGCCTGGCGGGGTCGCTGCGCATGCCGCTGATCAATGCCGACCGGATGATGATGTCCATCCTGCCGGACGCGGACCCCCGGACCGGCCACATCCCCGCCTGGGCCCAGCAGCTGCGCGATGACGACGAGAAATGGCAGGTCCTCTCGCAGGAGGGCGTGCGCGCCTTCAAGAGCCTGGTGATGGACCAGCGCATGCCGTTCGCCTTCGAGACGGTCTTCTCGCACTGGAAGCCCTTGCCCGGCGGCGGGCATGCGTCGAAGGCCGACGACATCCGCGCCATGCAGGACGCGGGGTACTTCGTCGTGCTGGTCTTCGTGGGCCTGGTCTCGGTGGACATGTCCGTCTTTCGCGTGAGCACCCGCAAGCAGCAGGGCGGCCACGACGTGGATCGCCGGAAGCTGGTCGAGCGGTTCCCCCGCACGCAGGCCGCGGTCGGACACGCGACGCAGATCGCGAACATGACCCTCATGTTCGACAACAGCCGTTCCGAGAAAAATGCCTTCGCGCTGGTCCGGGCGCAGGCCAGGAAAAGGATCCTGTTCGACGCGCGGGATCCCCAGTTCAGCGTGGACCCGGAACTCCGGGCCGTCTGCGATCCGTGGCTCGGCAAAGTCACCGGGCCTTTCAAGGCGCGTCGAATGCCACCGGCGAAGAAGGCGACAGCGCCGGCCCAGCCCAGCACCAGGAAGTAATCCCATGAACACACCCACACCCCCCGCCGATCAAGCCGCCAGCGACTGGCAACTCCCCTGGGAAGGCGGCTGCCGCTGCGGCCAGGTCCGCCTGCGCATCACGGCGCCGCCGCTGCTGTCGATGGCCTGCCATTGCACCGGCTGCCAGCGCATGAGCGCAAGCGCCTTCTCGCTCTCGCTCGCCATTCCGACACCGGGTTTCGAGGTGGTGTCGGGCGAGCCGGTGCTCGGCGGGCTGCATGGCAGCGCCCACCACTTCTGCTGTCCGCACTGCAAGAGCTGGATGTTCACGCGCACCGAAGGCATGGACGAGTTCGTCAACCTGCGTCCCACGATGCTCGACCGGCACGCATGGTTCGTGCCCTTCGTCGAGACCTGGACCGACGAGAAGCTGCCGTGGGCGACGACGCCCGCGGTGCACAGCTTCGGCAAGCTGCCGGCACTCGACGCCTTCCCTGCGCTGATTCAGGCCTTCGCGCAGCAGGGCGCGCGGCCTGGGCGCCAGGCCCGACTCAACCCTGGCGGGCCTGTTCCAGCAGCCAGTCGCTGAAGAACTTCAGCAGCGGCCGCTGGTCGGCCCGCTCCGGCGTCACGAGGTAGTAATTGCGCTCGCCCGACAGCGGCCGGTCGCACGCCACCACCAGCTCGCCGCGCGCCAGTTCGTCGGCCACCAGCATCGTCGGCATCAGCGCCACGCCCAGCCCGTGCGACGCGGCCGCGGCCAGGATCGAGAACAGCTCGTAGCGCGGGCCGCCGCGCGCATGGGGCGCGTCGATCTGCTGCGCGTCGAACCACTGGCGCCAGCCATCGGGCCGCGTGCTTTGCTGCAGCAGCGGCATCTGCGCGATGACCGCTGGCGCCACGGCCCTGCCGCGCGGCAGCAGCGAGGGGCTGCACACCGGCACCACGTCTTCGTGCATCAGCAGCAGCGCGCGCGTGCCGGCCCAGTTCTCGACCTGTGCGGGTGTGCCGGCATACAGCGCAGCGTCGAACTCCGCATCGGCAAAGAGAAAGGGGCGCGTGCGCGTCTCGATGTGCACCACCACGTCGGGCTGCAGCGCCGCAAAGCCCTTCAGGCGCGGCATCAGCCAGCGCGTGGCGAAGGTAGGCACGGCCGCCAGCGACAGCGAGCCGCCTTCGCCCTGGTGGGCCATGGCGTCGAGCGTGTCGCGCTCCATCGCCTCGAGCCGCTTGGTGATCTGGCGCGCATAGGCCGCGCCGCTCGCGGTGAGGGCCACGCCGTGGCGCGTGCGGCGGAACAGCGCGACGCCCAGGAAGGTCTCGAGCGTGCCGATCTGGCGGGACACCGCGCTCTGGGTGAGCGCGAGTTCCTGCGCGGCGCGGGTGTAGCTCTCGTGGCGCGCGGCGGCGTCGAAGCACACGAGGGTCTGCAGGGGCGGGATCTTGCGGCGCATGTATGCCGGTAGTGTATGACTGGGAACCCGCCGTCACCAATGGAAACGTCTGGCCGTGCACGCACAAGATATGCATGAGTGGCATATCTGGGTGAGGATTCATCGTTTGCGCCCGGCCCCGCGCATGGCTAGGATCGACCCCATTCCCCCCTCTTTTTCCCTTTTCCCCTATTCCGGAGACAAGCACATGGCCGCCAAAGCGCAATTCCACTGGGACGACCCCCTCCTGCTCGACCAGCAACTGACCGACGAAGAACGGATGATTCGCGACGCGGCCAATGCCTACTGCCAGGAGCGCCTCGCCCCCCGCGTCATCGAAGGCTTCCGCAGCGGTGAAACCGACCCCGCCATCTTTCGCGAAATGGGCGCGCTCGGCCTGCTCGGCCCGACGATCCCCGAGCAATACGGCGGCCCCGGCCTCAACTACGTGGCCTACGGCCTGATCGCCCGCGAAGTCGAGCGCGTCGATTCGGGCTACCGCTCGATGGCCAGCGTGCAGAGCTCGCTGGTGATGGTCCCGATCTTCGAATTCGGCACCGAAGCGCAAAAGCAGAAGTTCCTGCCCAAGCTCGCCACCGGCGAATGGATCGGCTGCTTCGGCCTGACCGAACCCGACCACGGCTCCGACCCCGGCAGCATGGTCACCCGCGCCAAGAAGGTGCCGGGCGGCTACTCGCTCAGCGGCGCCAAGATGTGGATCAGCAACTCGCCCATCGCCGACGTGTTCGTCGTGTGGGCCAAGGAAGTCAGCGAAAGCGGCACGGTCGGCCCGATCCGCGGCTTCGTGCTCGAGAAGGGCATGAAGGGCCTGTCGGCGCCTGCGATCCACGGCAAGGTCGGCCTGCGCGCCAGCATCACCGGCGAGATCGTGATGGACGGCGTGTTCTGCCCCGAGGAAAACGCCTTCCCCGAAGTGCAGGGCCTGAAGGGCCCCTTCACCTGCCTCAACAGCGCCCGCTACGGCATCTCGTGGGGCGCAATGGGCGCCGCCGAAGACTGCTGGCACCGCGCCCGTCAGTACACGCTGGACCGCAAGCAGTTCGGCCGCCCGCTCGCCGCCAACCAGCTCATCCAGAAGAAGCTGGCCGACATGCAGACCGAGATCACGCTGGGCCTGCAGGGCAGCCTGCGCCTGGGCCGCATGAAGGACGAAGGCACGGCCTCGGTCGAGATCACCTCGATCATGAAGCGCAACAACTGCGGCAAGGCCCTCGACATCGCCCGCCTGGCGCGCGACATGATGGGCGGCAACGGCATCAGCGACGAGTTCGGCGTGGCCCGCCACCTCGTGAACCTCGAGGTGGTCAACACCTACGAAGGCACGCACGACATCCACGCCCTCATCCTGGGCCGCGCGATCACGGGCATCGCCGCGTTCGCCAACTGAAACGCATGACCAAGCCCGCAGCACTCGACGGCATCAAGGTCCTCGATCTGTCCCGCGTGCTCGCGGGCCCGTGGTGCACGCAGATCCTCGCGGACCTGGGCGCCGACGTCATCAAGATCGAACGCCCCGGTGTCGGCGACGACACGCGCACCTGGGGCCCGCCGTTCATCAAGGATGCGGACGGCAACGACACCGACCAGGCCAGCTATTTCACCGCCTGCAACCGCAACAAGCGCTCGGTCACGGTCGACATGGCCACGGCCGAAGGGCAGGCGCTGCTCAAGCAGATGGCGGCGCAGGCCGACATCGTGGTGGAGAACTTCAAGACCGGCGGCCTGAAGCAGTACGGCCTCGACCACGAGAGCCTGTGCGCGGTCAACCCCCGCCTCGTCTACTGCAGCGTGACCGGCTTCGGCCACGACGGCCCGTACGCCGAGCGCGCGGGCTACGACCTGATGATCCAGGCCATGACCGGCATGATGAGCATCACCGGCCGTCCCGACGACGTGCCCGGCGGCGGCCCGCTGCGCGTGGGCGTGGCGCTGACCGACCTGTTCACCGGCGTCTATGCGAGCACCGCGATCCTCGCGGCGCTGCAGGTGCGCGACCGCACGGGCGAGGGCCAGCACATCGACATGGCGCTGCTCGACGTGGGCATGGCCATCCTCGCCAACCAGGCGAGCGCCTTCCTCAACACCGGCAAGGCGCCGGGCCGCCAGGGCAACACGCACCCGAGCCTCGCGCCGTACCAGGACTTTCCGACGCAGGATGGTTCGATGTTGCTGGCCATCGGCAACAACGGCCAGTTCGCGCGTTTTTGCGAAGCGGCCGGCCATCCCGAGTGGGCGACCGACGCGCGCTTTGCCACCAACACGCTGCGCGTGAAGCACCGCGGCGTGCTGATCCCGATGATGGAAGAGCTCACGCGCACCCGCGCCACCGCCGACTGGGTCGCGCTGCTCGAGGACAAGGCCGTGCCCTGCGGCCCGATCAACGACATCGCGCAGGCCTTCGACGATGCGCAGGTCAAGTCGCGCGGCCTCGCGGTGACGCTGCCGCGCGATGCGGGCGACGGCATCGCCAGCATCACCGGCGTGGCGAGCCCGCTGCGCCTCGCGGCCACGCCGCCCGTGCTGCGCCACGCGCCGCCGGCGCTCGGGCAGCACACGCGCGAGGTGCTGGCCGAGTTCGGCATCGACGGCACGCGCTTCGAGGCCCTGCGCGCGGCCGGCGTGGTCTGACGACAGGCCGGCGGCCATGACGAACCCGATGCGCCCACCGTTCTCGGTGCTGCGCATCGACCATGTCGTGCTGCGCGTGAAGGACATCGAGCGCGCCATCGCCTTCTACCGCGATGTGCTGGGCTGCGGCGTCGAGAAGCGCCGCGACGACCTGGGGCTCGTGCACCTGCGCGCCGGCGCGAGCCTGATCGACCTGGTCACGCCCGACGGCCCGCTCGGCCGGCAGGGCGGTGCACTGGCCGGAAAGGAAGGCCGCAACGTCGATCACCTGTGCCTGCGCATCGAGCCCTTCGATGAAGCGGCGATTCGCGCATTGATGGCGCAGCACGGCGTGCCGGTGCATGGCGACGTGCAGAACAACTTCGGCGCAGAGGGCAACGGCCCGTCGATCTACATCACCGACCCCGACGGCAACAGCGTCGAACTCAAGGGGCCGGCGCCGCACAGCTGATCGTGCAGAATCGGCGCGCGCCACCACGAGCGCGTACAGATTCATCCAGGGAGATTCTCATGACCGAACACCCGTTCGCCGCGCGCAGAGCCGCGCGGCTTTCTCTTGCCGTGGCCGCTGCGGCGCTGCTCGCCGCCTGCGGCACGCGCCAGCCGGCTGCACCCGAACCCCCGCCGCCGGAAGCCACGGCCCGCAACAGCGTGGTCATGCCGGCCGTCGCCTACGGCACCACCGCCAAGGGCATCAGGCTGTCGAAGGCCGACGATTCCTGCGATGTGCCGGCCTCGCTGAAGCAGGCCGTGCAGGACCAGCTGCTCGCGCCCTACGAATACCTGCTCTCGCCGCCGGCGCCCAACGCCGAGGGCGCACCTGTGCTGCAGCTCGAGATCACCGACCTGCTGGCGAACGCGGGCGGCCTCTACGGCGGCCCGAAGATCGTGCAGCTGAAAGGCACGCTGGAGCGCAAGGGCGAGGCGCCCGCCCGCTTCACCGCGCAGCGCCAGATGTTCATCTACTTCGGCATGCCGCGCAGCACCTGCAGCATGGTGGGCGTGGTGACCTATGCGCTGGGCGAAGACATCGCCAAGTGGTTGCAGAAGCCGACCGACGGTGCCGTGCTCGGCGAGCGCTGAAGGGCCGCAGCACCTAGACTGAGCCTCCTCGAAACGCCAGGCCGGCCCCGCGCCGGAACCAGACATGAGCAGCAGCAACAGCAAAGTCTTCTTCGACGTGGGCCTCTCGCTGGACGGCTACATGGCTGGGCCGAACGCCAAACCGGGCAATCCGCTCGGCGATGGCGGGCCCGCCATGCATGGCTGGGTGTTCGAGACGGCGAGCTTTCGCGAACTCTTCGGCATACCGGGCGGCGACAGCAGTTCGGCCGACGACGCGTTGATCAGGCGCCTGTTCTCACGCACGGGTGCCTACGTGATGGGCCGCCGCATGTTCGACGAAGGCGAAGTGGGCTGGCCCGAGAACCCGCCATTCCGCGCACCCGTGTACGTGCTGACGCACACGCCGCGCGAGCCGTGGGTGCGGCAGGGCGGCACCATTTTTCATTTCGTGACGGATGGCATCGAGCGCGCGCTCGCGCAAGCCAAGGCCGCGGCGCGCGGCAAGGACGTGCGTATCTCCGGCGGTGCCGACACCATCCGCCAGTACATCAAGGCCGGGCTGGTCGACGAATGCACGCTGCATGTGTCGCCCGCACTGCTCGGCGCGGGCCTGCGATTGTTCGACCCATTGGCGCCGGGCGAACTGAAGCTCGAAACGGTGAACGCCACCAGCTCGAAGCAGGTCACGCACCTCGACTACCGCTTCGCGACTGCCTAGCTCGTGCGCCCGACGACCGCCACGGCGAACACCACCACGCCGAGCGCGAGGTTCAGGCTCACCAGCTTGCGAACCGTATTGAGCCGTCCTGCCGCCACCGGCCATGCGCTCTCGTCCACCGCGCGCCGCAGCGCCCTGAACACCGAGGCGCGGATGTAGACATAGATGCCCGCCATCACGAGGGCGATGCCCATCATCGCCTCGATGCGCCAGTGCAGGCCGCGAAAGCCGCCCGCAGTCAGAATCATCGCCACGCCGCTCGCGAACAGCAGCGTGATGGCCGCATCCACGCCCACGAAGAAGCGCCGCAGCGCCGCGGCCATCGTGCGCAGGCGCAGAGGGGGCTCCAGCGTGGCGACCGCGGCGGGGCGCACAGCGAAATGCATCGTCGCCATGCCGCCGACCCAGAAGGCGGCGCAGAGCAGGTGAATGAAAAGCAGGATGAGGTAGGACATGGGCATCGATCAGAACACCGAACGGTGCGCACGCGCAATGTCCGCGCCGTTGCGTTAAAACCCCATCCTTCGCACCGCAAGAAAGATGAGGCTTCCATGACCCGCACCGTCGCCCAGAAACGTGCCGATTTCCGTGCCCTTCACGAACAAGGCTGTTTCGTCATCCCCAACCCCTGGGACACGGGCAGCGCGCGTTACCTGCAGGGCCTGGGCTTCCGGGCGCTGGCCACCACCAGCTCGGGCCATGCGTGGTCGCAGGGCCTCGCCGACGGTGCGCAATCGCGCGAAACCGTGCTCGCCCACCTGCGCAGCATCGCCGCGGCCACCGACCTGCCGGTGAACGCGGACTTCGAGAACGGCTTCGCAGCCGATCCGCGCGGCGTGGCGGAAAGCGTGCGGCTGGCGGTCGGGACCGGCGTGGCGGGCTTGTCGATCGAGGACTCGACGGGCGACCCGGCCAACCCGCTGTTCGAGATCGGCGTCGCGGTCGAACGCCTGCGCGCCGCCCGCGGCGCCATCGACGCGGCCGGCGGCGACACGCTGCTGGTGGGCCGCGCCGAGAACTTCTTCGTCGGCCGGCCCGACCTCGACGATGCCATCGCCCGTCTCAAGGCCTACGCCGAGGCGGGTGCCGACTGCCTCTACGCGCCCGGCATCCGCACGCGCGAGCAGATCGCGGCGGTGGTTGCCGCGGTGGCGCCCAAGCCGGTCAACCTGCTGATCGGCTGGGCCAGCGACCTCACGATGCAGGACATCGCCGCGCTCGGGGTGCGGCGCGTCAGCGTGGGCGGTGCGCTCGCCCGCGCGGCCTGGGGTGGCTTCGACCGCGCCGCGCGCCTGCTCGCCGACCAGGGGCGCTTCGACGGCTTCGCGGGCGCCGCCGCGGGCGCGGACCTCGACGCCTTCTTCCGCCCGTTCGCCGAATAGTTGGCGCGCGCCGCCGCTGCCATGGACGCGCTGCTTGCGGAAATCCGCGGTTGCCGCGCCTGCGCCGCACACCTGCCGCTGGGTCCGCGGCCCGTCGTGCAGGCCAGCGCCGGTGCCCGGCTGCTGATCGTCGGCCAGGCGCCGAGCCTGACCGTGCATGCCACGGGCGTGCCATGGAACGACAAGAGCGGCGAGCAGTTGCGCCGCTGGCTCGGCATCGACCGCGAGGTGTTCTACGACGCCACGCAGGTCGCCATCATGCCGATGGGCTACTGCTATCCCGGCCGAGGCACCAGCGGCGACCTGCCGCCACGCAGGGAGTGCGCCGAACTCTGGCACGCGCGCCTGCTGGCGCAGATGGAGCGCGTCGAGCTGACCTTGCTGATCGGCCAGTACGCGCAGTGCCACTTCCTGGGCGCGGCGCGCAAGGCCGGCGTGACCGAAATCGTCGAGGCCTTTGCGGCGTACGCGCCGCGCTTCATTCCGCTGCCGCATCCGTCGCCGCGCAACACGGGCTGGTTCCTGCACCACCCGTGGTTCGAGCGCGATGTGCTGCCGGTGCTGCGCCAGCGCGTGCGGCAGGCGCTCGCGCTGCCCTACGGTGCCACGGCGATCGAGGTGCCCGCCGCATCGAACGGCCGGGCGGCGTAGACGACGCGCCCGCCCACCACCGTCATCAGCGACACCGTCCTGCCGATGCGCTCCACCGGCACCGAGAAGAAGTCCTGGTCGAGGATCGCGAAGTCCGCGAGCTTGCCGACTTCCAGCGTGCCGCGCTTCGTCTCGTCGAAGCTGAACCACGCGCTGCCCGCCGTGTAGAGCCGCAACGCCTGTTCGCGCGTGGGCGTTTCCTCGGGGCCGCGCATGGCCTTGCCGCTGACGGTCTTGCCGTCGAGCATCCATTGCAGTGCGACGAAGGGGTTGTATGACGCCACGCGGTGCGCATCGGTGCCGGCGCCCATGTTCACGCCGGCGCGCAATGCGGTGCCGATGGGCGGCATGCGGCGCGCTGCGTCGCCGCGCACCGTGAGCGCGCGGTCGCCCTGGAAGTACATCGCGTCCTGCATCGTCCAGCCGATGCCCAGCGCCTTCATGCGCGCCAGCGTTTCGGGCGAGGCGTCGTCGAGGTGCGCGATCGACCAGCGCAGGTCGCGGATCGGCACTTCGGCATTCAGCCGCTCGTACAGCCCGAGCAGGTGGTCGACCGAGCCGTTCTCCTGCCAGTGGATGGTGATCGCGAGCTTGCGCATCGCCGCCCACTTGATCAGCTCGTAGAACTTCTCCTTCGCGGCCGCATCGGGGAAATTGTTGTTGTACATCGCGAGCGTCACGCGTTCGCCGAGGCCGTTGAACTTCAGCATGTCGTCGCCGAAGCCCATCGGCAGCATCTGCGTCAGGTCGCGAAACTCCTGCAGCTCGGCGCCCGGCTTCTGCGCGAACACGCTGTAGGCCACGCGCAGCGTCAGCGCCTTCTCGCGCCACAGCTCGAAGAGGGCCGCGTATTGCGAAGGCGCGATGCTGAAGCCGCCCGGGTCCACCAGGCCGGTGATGCCGAGGCGGTTGAGCTCCGTGAAGAAGGCGCGCGTGCCGGCCAGGTTGTCGTCGTAGGTCGGCTTGGGCAGCTTGTCGAACAGGGCCGAGATGCCGACGATGTCGCCAGTCATCCAGCCGGGTGCGCCGTCCGGAGCGGGTTTCATGCCGGCCGGCAGCGAGCCCGCCGGAACGGCCAGCGCCTCGAGCGCCTTCGGCGTCATCACCACGGCTTCGTAGAAGAGCTGCACGTACACCGGGTGGTCCGGTGCGGCCTCCTGCAGTTCGGCCACGGTGGGGCGGCGGCGTTCGGCGAACTGCTGCTCGGTCCAGCCGCCGGCCACGATCAGCCAGCCGCCGGGCCGCGCGCGGCCTGCTGCGGCGCGGATGCGCGCCATAGCTTCGGCGATGGTGCCGGCGCCGATCCAGTTGACCTCGGTCGAATAGCTCAGCGCCGCGCGCACGGCATGCATGTGCGAGTCGATGAGTCCCGGGATCAGCGTGCGTCCGCCGGCATCCACGGTGCGGGTGGCCGGACCCGAGAGCGCGCGCATCTGCGCGGTGTTGCCGACCGCCACGATGCGGCCATCGCGCACCGCGAGCGCCTGCGCGGTGGTGGCAGCGGCGTCGAGCGTGGCGATCTTCGCGTTGGTGACGATCAGGTCGGCCGGTTGCGCCTGTGCGGCGAGCGGCAGCAGCAGTGCGGCGGCCATCGCCGCGAGGAGTGTGCGCAACATGTTCAGTCGACCTTGATGCTGGCGGCTTTGACGACTTGCTGCGCCTTGGCCGTTTCGTCGACGATGAACTTGTTGAACTGCGCCGACGGCATCGTGAACGGCTCGGCGCCAAGCTTGTCGAGACGCTCCTTGAGTTCGGGCGAGGCCATGATCTTCGCGACCTCGGCGTGCAACCGGTCCACCACCGGCTGCGGCGTCTTCGCGGGTGCGAAGAGCCCGACCCAGAACAGGTACTCCGACCCCGGCACGCCGGCTTCCACCGTGGTGGGCGCTTCGGGCAGGGCCGGCGAGCGCCTGGCGGTGCCCACGGCCAGCGCCTGCAGCTTGCCGCTCTTGATGAGCGGCAGGGCCGACACCATCGGCGCGAAGAACCAGTCCACGCGGCCGGCCATCACCTCGGTCATCGCCTCGGGCGTGCCGCGGAAGGGCACGTGCTGCGCATCGAGCCCGGCCGCGAGGCGGAACACCTCGGCGTTCATGTGCGTGGCCGAGCCGTTGCCCGCGGAGCCGTAGTTCAAGCCGCCCGGCTTGGCCTTGGCCTTCGCCACCAGGTCCCGCACGTTCGCGGCGTGCGAAGGCGCGGTGACCAGCACGTTGGGCAGGCTCGCCATCGGCGTGATGCCGGTGAAGTCCTTGATCGTGTCGTACGACAGGCCCTTGTAGATCCACGGGTTCACGAGGTGCCCCGCCGAATGCACCAGCAGCGTGTAGCCGTCGGCCGGCGCCTTGGCCACGATGGCCGCGCCGAGCGTGCCGCCCGCGCCGGGCTTGTTGTCGACGATGACGCTCGTGCCCAGCGCAGGCCCGAGCTTCTCGGCCACCAGCCGCGCGACGATGTCGGTGCCGCTGCCCGCCGTGAAGGGCACCACCAGCTTGATGGGCTGCGTGCCCGGCCACGCGCCCTGCGCCTGCGCGCCGCCGAGCGTGCAGGCCGCGAGTGCCGCGGCCATCGTGAGCGCCTGCCGGCGGCTCCAGGGGAATGTCTTGTTCATGCGTCTTGTCTCCGTTGATTTGTTGGTGTGAGCGATGAATGACCGGAAGGAGGGCGCGCTAACCCGGCGGCGCGTTCGGCATCACCAGCGCCACCAGTACCGGTCGGTTGCTGCGGTTCTCCAGCTGGCGCTTCTCGCCGGGCGCGAAGCGGCAGCTGTCGTAGGGGCCGAGCACTTCTTCCTGGTGCACGCCATCGAGCTCGCCGACCATGTGGAGCTGGCCTTCGAGCACGAGGTACAGCTTCTCCATCGGCGAGCCGTCGAGCCCGGTGCGGCCGCCGGGCAGGATCTGGCTCATGCCCATCCACATCTGCGTCGAGGGCCCGGCTTCCTTGCCCTGCAGGCGCAGGCAGCGCATGTCGAAATGGTTGGGCGCCTCGTAGTGCGGTGCTTCGTTGAAACGGGTCACGTGCATGGCGGTGTTCCTTGGTGGTTCAGGGGCGCAGCACGACGCGGTCGGTGCTGCCCGAGAGCACCAGCCGGTAGGCGTCCATGGCTTCGTCGAGCGTGAAGTGGCGCGCGACGGGAAAGGGCTTCAGCGTGCCGCGCTCGAAGCCCTCGCGCATCGCGTCGAGCTGGGCGGTCGAGGCCACGCAGTCCATCGCGAGCGAGTCGATGCCCACGTAGGTGTGCATGCCGCGGTAGAACGCGAAGATGTCGAAGGGCACCGCGCGTTCGTGCGTGGCGATGAAGATCTGCGTCGCCCCCTTGGCCATCGCCTTGTTGGCGGCCTCGAAGTAGGCGCTGCCCACGGTGTTGTAGACGATGTGTGCGCCGCGCCCGTCGGTCAGTTCGCGCACCTGTGCGCCCACGTCGGCGTGGTGGCGCGCGTCGATCACGTCGACCGGGCCGCTCGCAAAACCCTCGAAGGGCCCGGCGCGGCGCTGCACCGCGATCACGCGCGCACCGGCCTGCGAGGCGAGCTGCACCGCGGCCTGGCCGACCTTGCCGTTGGCGCCGAGCACCAGCACGGTCTGCCCCGCCTGCGGCATGCCGCTGCGCCGGAAGCCTTCGTAGGCGGTGACGAAGGGCACGCCCACTGCGCCCGCCTCGTCCATCGAGATGCCCTGCGGCTTGGCACGCAGCGCGCCCTCGGGCAGCACCAGATAGCGTGCATGCGAGCCGTCGCGCGTGATGCCGATGTCGCCACCCGAGCCGTAGACCTCGCGGCCGATCCATTCGCTGGGCCCGCTCACCACGGTGCCCGCGAAGTCGCGGCCGGGGGTGCGCGGCCACACGGCCTGCGGCATGATGCCCAGCGTCGCCTTCACGTCGCTGGGGTTCACCGCGGCGGCGGCGATGCGCACCACGGCATGACCGGGCGGTGCTGTGGGTTCCGGCTGGGGTGCAGCTTCAAGTTGCAGCGCGTCGAGGTTGGCGGCCTTCTCGTTCACACGCAGTGCGCGAGAGGTGTGGGTTGTGTGCATGGCAGCGACGCTCATCTCAGTTTTTCACCGTGTGTTGTGTTGCGGGTTGCTTGTGTTCGAGGTGCGTTTCTTCGGGGTGCGTGCACAGGCCGCCGGGTACTCCCCTCCGCGAATGTCCCCCGCTTCGCTCCTCCTTTATTTCGCTGCGGGGAGCACCCGGTGCCCTGTGCACGATGGGCGCGGCTCTTGTGCTGGCCGATCAACGACTGCTCTGAGCGATCACGCCGACGGTGTGCTCTGCGCAGCGAAATAAAGGAGGAGGCATGCGGCCATAGGCCGCGCCGGGGGACATTCGCGGAGCAGAGCACACCGTCGGCGTGATCGCGCCCTGAACAACGAACGTCAAACACAACAATGCGACGAACAGAAAAGCAAGGCGTCATCTCCTAGCCCCCCGCACCAGGCAGGCCCAGCATGGCGCGCGCCTCGCGCGGGTTGGCGATCTCGCCGCCCAGGCTCAGCAGGATGTCGCGCGCCTTCGCCACGAGCTGCGCATTGCTCTCGGCCAGCACGCCCTTCTCGAGGTAGATGTTGTCCTCCATGCCCACGCGCACATGGCCGCCGAGCAGCCAGGCCTGCGCGACGATCGGAAACTCCATGCGGCCGATGCCGAAGGCGCTCCAGAAGGCGCCGCGCGGCAGCATGTTGCGGGCATACAGCAGCGTCTCGGGCGTGGGCGCGAAGCCGTACTTCACGCCGAGCACGAAGGTCCACATCGCGGGGCCGTCGAGCGTGCCGTCGGCGATCAGGTCGAGCGCGAGGTTGATGTCGCCCGAGTCGAAGATCTCCAGCTCGGGCTTCACGCCCGCCTCGCGGATCACCTTGGCCATGCGGCGCACGTTCTTCGGCGTGTTCATCACCACGTCGGGGCCGGAGTTCATGGTGTTGAGGTCGAGCGAGCACACGTCGGGCCTGATGAGCGCGATGTGTTCCACGCGTTTCTCGGGCGGCAGCAGCGTGGTGCCGGGCGCGGCGATCTTCGGATCATCCTCGCTCGGAATGAAGCGCCCGCCGGGGCCGGTCGTGAGGTTGACGATCAGCTCGCGGTTCCCGCGGCGGATGCGGTCGACCACCTCGCGGTAGAGCTCGACTTCCATCGATGGCTTGCCGGTTTCGGGATGGCGCACATGGATGTGCACCTGGCCCGCACCGGCTTCCGCGGCGGCCAGGCATTCGTCGGCGATCTGCACCGGGGTGATCGGCAGGTGCGGCGTCTGCTCGGGCTTCACGAGGTTGCCCGTGACGGCGCAGGTGATGAGGGTCTTGCCGGTGCTCACAGGTGACGCCCTCCATCGACCACGATGCGCGTGCCGGTGACGAAGCGCATCGTCGTCGCCAGCGCTTCGACCGCGGCGGCCACGTCGTCGGGCTTGCCGATGCGCCCGAGCGGCGTGGTGCTCGCCATCTTGTTCGCGAACTCCGCGCCGCGGCCCGGCACGAAGCCCGATTCGACCGCGCCCGGCGACACCGACACCACGCGCACCGCCGGCGCCAGCGCCTTGGCCAGCGCATCGCCCACCACGTCGAGGCCGGCCTTGGCCGCGACGTACGCGAGGTTGCTGCCCACGCCCGTGAAGCCCGCGATGGACGAGATGTTGGCGACCAGGCCGTCGCCGCTTTCCTTCAGCATCGGCGCGAAGGCGCGGATGGTCGCGAACACGCCGCGGAAGTTGGCGCGCAGCAGGTCGTCGATGAGTTCGTCGGTCAGTGCGTCGAGGTCTGCGGCTGGAATGGGCTGCGTGTGCCCCGCGCTGTTGACCAGGATGTCGCAGCGGCCGTGCGAGGCCTTCACCGCCGCGGCCGCCGCCTGCAGGCTCGGCGTGTCGACGATGTCGGCGCGGATCGCCGTGTGGCGCTGTCCGTGGGCGCAGGGCAGGGCGGCGGCACGCGCAGCGGCGTCGCCGCCCTTGCGGTGCAGCAGCACGCAGGTGGCGCCGAGCGCGGCGAGGCGCACGGCCGTCGCATAGCCGATGGCGCCGAGGCCGCCGGTGATGACGGCGACCTTGCCGTCGAGTCGGGAAACAGGGTCGAAGCTCATGGGATGAAGGGAAGTTGTGGAATCAGGGAATCGGTGGGCGCGGGAATTTCATTTCGCCGGGCTCGAGCTGGAAGTCGTACTGCAGGGTGGCGGTCTTGCCGTCCGGCGCCAGCGCGAAGCGGCCGATCAGCCGCCGCGTCACGCCGAAGGTCGGGTCGCTCTCCAGGTTTTCGTCGTCATCGGCGAACACCTGCGTGACCAGCACCTTGTGGCCCGGCTTGCTCACCATGAAGTGCAGGTGCGCGGGCCGGTTGGGGTGGCGCTGCTGCGCGCGCAGCAGCACGCCGCAGGGCCCGTCGGTCGGCACCGGGTAGCCGGCCGGCCGCACGCTGCGGAAGTGGAAGCGCCCCTCGGCATCGGTCGTGAAGCGGCCGCGCAGGTTCATGTCTTCCTGCGCCGGGTCCTGGTTCTCGTAGAGGCCGATGGGCGAGGCCTGCCACACGTCGACCGTGGCATCGGCCACCGGCTGCCCCTTGGCGTCGCGCACCGTGCCCGTCACCGCGAGCGGCATGCCCGGCGTGCCCGAGCGCGCGATGTTGTCGCCCGGCGCGCAGGCCGGCGAGTTCGCGCGCCAGAAGGGGCCGAGCAGCGCGGCCGGCGATTCGCCGTGCGGGTCCTGGTTGTTCTGCAGCGCCACCACGGAGGAGATGCCCAGGATGTCGGCCGCCAGCACCACCTCGTTCTTTTTCTCGCCAGTGGCGTGGCCGATGGCGACGATGAATTCGAGCGCCTGCTCGAACTCTTCCTCGGTCAGCTTCACCTCCTGGACGAAGGCATGCAGATGGCGCGTGAGCGCATCCATCACGGTGCGCAGCCGCGGGTCGGGCGTGCGCTTCATGGCGTCGAGCGCGAAGCCGAGCACCGAGTCGGGGGAGGTGGCGATGTTCATGGTTGGTCTTTGCAATCGTTTGCACGATGTTAGTCCAAATCGCCGAAAAGTAAAATGACCCCCATCGGCAAGTCAGGAATGGTGGAAAGCTGCTTTCAGCACCCGACTGGCACGACAATCGTTTGCATCAATCCATGAGCACCAGCCCGACTCCTGCCTCCCCCGTGACCATCCGCGACGTCGCCCGCGCCGCCGGCGTGCATGTGTCGACCGTGTCGCGCGCGCTCAGCCCCGAGAAGCGCTCATTGATCAGCGACGAGGTGCTGCGCGTGGTGGAAGAAGCGGCGCAGCGCCTGGGCTACCGGCCCAACCGCGCGGCCTCGGCGCTGCGCACCGGGCGCACCCACACCATCGGCGTGCTGGTGCCCGACATCACCAACGCGGTGTTCCCGCCGATCCTGCAGGGCATCGAGGCCAGCGCGGCGGCGCGCGGCTACTTTGTGTTCGTCACCAACGTGGTCGACCCCGCGCTCGCACGGCCCGTGCTCGAACGCATGCTGGCCCAGCGCGTCGATGGGGTGATCCTCGCGACCGCCACGCGCGACGACCCGCTGGTCGATTTCGTCACCAGGGCCGGCATGACCGCGGTGCTGGTCAACCGCGCCGACGAAACGGGCCGATTGCCCGCCGTGGTGAGCGACGACCGGCTCGCGATGAAGCTCGCGGTCGATCACCTCGTGGGCCTGGGCCACAAGCGCATCGCGCACCTCGCGGGGCCGCAGCACATCCCGACCGGCGTGGGCCGCCGGCTGGGCGTGGAGCAGGCGCTGCGCGACCACCGCATGAAGCCTTTCCGCGTGGTCGAGTGCGCGAGCTACAGCCGCGAGGCCGGGGCCGTGGCGATGCAGCAGATGCTTGAAGCGGGCCCCGCGCCGCAGGCGGTGGTGTGCTGCAACGACCTCGTGGCGCTGGGCGCCTACGACGCGTTGAAGAAAGCCGGACTGCGCGTGCCGAAGGACATCTCGGTCACCGGCCACAACGACATGCCGCTGGTCGACATGGTCGATCCGCCGCTCACCACCATCCGCCTGCCCCACCGCGAACTCGGTTGGCGCGCGGCCGAGATGCTGTTCGAGGAGATCGACGGGCAGGCGATGTCGGCGTCGACCGTGGTGCTGCGGCCGGAGCTGGTGGTGCGCAAGTCGACCGCCGCACCTGTCGGCGCGCGCGGACTCTAGCGCGTGCGTGGCGCCGTGGCTTTCTTGCGCGCCGCCGGCCGCCGCGGCGGCTTCGCCTCGAGCACCAGCTCGGCCGGCAGCGTGTCGTTCCACGATTCGGTGAAGTAGGCCCGGTCGCTGGGCACGAGCTGCGGCAACGCCTCGCGAAGCGCTCCCAGCGACTGCTCGGCCGCCTTCAGGTCGCCCGCATGCGCCGCATACCAGGCGTGCTCGAACAGCAGGCTGCAATGCTGCAGGCCGGGGTAGCGTCGGCGGCCGGCCTGGTGGTCGGCCAGCCGTGCCTGCGCCACCTCGACCCAGCGCGCCGGCCAGTGCGCGGCATCGAAGGCATCGGCGAGCGGGCCGGCGAGCTGCGAGATCGCGGCCGGGTCCAGCGGTTTCTGCGCGCGGAACCGGGCGAGCGTGGGCTGTCGCTCGGGCCGGCAATGGCCGCGCGCGATGCGCATCAGGTAGATCGCGTTCCAGGCCGAGCGTCCCTGGCCATCGGTGTGGCCGCAGAGCCATTCGCTGAAGGCGATCCATTGCACCGCGCGGCGCGTGGTGTCGGCATGCCCGTCGTGCGCGAGCGCCGGCAGGTCGGACAGGCCCACGCGGTCGAACAGCCACGCGGCCATGCCCATGTTGGCGGCCACGTGCTGTGCCGCGTCGAAGGAGTGCGATTCGAAGGCCGCGGCCAGGGCTTCGCCGAAGCGTTGCAGCGACTCCTCGGCGAGCGTGGCGGCGGTGGGCTGGTCGTCGGCCGAGAGCCCGAGTGCGCGCGAGCGGCAGACCAGCGCCCAGAGGTTGCACCATTCGAAGCGCACGTCGGGGTGGTGCCGCAGCACCAGCCCGCGCGCCGCATCCTCGGCCATGCCGCTCAGCAGCGATTGCGCGAGCGGCAGGTCGCGCGCGGTGTAGGCGCACCAGGCCGAGACGATGCATTCCATCGCGCCCAGGTAGTCGTTGCCGGCCACATGGTGGGCCAGGCGCTGCTTCTTGAGCGCCTGCAGACGCCGGCGCGCCTGCTCGTTGTCGCCGAGCCGGCGCCACAGCATCGCCTCGTTGAGCGTGACCAGCGCACGCTGAAAATCCGTGGCGGCCAGCGTGCCCGCCAGGCGGATGGACTCGAGCGCGCTGGCGGGCTCTCCGGTCGCGCTGCCGCCCGCCACCGGCGTCATGAGCCGGCCTTGCCGCGCCGCCTGCTGCGAGGCGACCAGTTGCTTCCAGAACGCGGCGTCCTGCAGGTGCACCGCGTCGGGCGGCGGCGAGCCGGGTTCGGCCGCGTAGCCCTTGCGGGCGCGCAGTCCGAGAAAGGACGCCACCTCGGCCGCGGTGGCTGCGCGGCCGCCCACCCGCATGCGCACGCGCTTCGCCTCGGCGGCCGGCAGCCAGAACGGCCCCTGGCTGCGCCGCTCGGCGTTCAGGAAGCGCGGCTCGCGCTGCGTGTCCTCGCCCCAGCCGACGTCGATGTCCCAGGCCTTGAAGTCGCGGAACGCGCGGCTCACCACCATGCGCAGCGTGCTCGCATCGGAGACTTCGCCGCGCAGGTCGGCCAGCCGCACGAGGCCGCCTTCGGCGTCGTGCGCATGCTGCATGCGCACCAGCAGCCAGAGCGACTGGAAGGCCGCGCGCCGGCCGTTGACCGATTGCGGCGAGGTGAGTTCGATGGAGAGCGGGGCGGGTGTTGCGGGTTTGGGCACGCCCCGGATTGAACCTCAAATTCCGGGGTGCGGCCGAAGGCCGGTGCCGCTTTTTTCCTTCAGTCCCTGCTGGGGTCCAGCACCCCCGGCACCTGGCTGCGGCCGATGCCCAGGTCGCGCAGTTCGTGCTCGCTCATGCCGGCCAGATGGCGCGAGTCGGCGCGGCTGCGGCGATGCGCCGCCATGCGACGGCGCCAGCTGCGCAGGACCCGCATCAGGCGTTGATGAAAGGGCGGGTGCTTCGGCGCTGTCACGGTGGGCTCCTTGTGGGTGGAGCACTCATCTTCCGGCGCGGCGTGCTATTGTGGAAGTTGAGATTCCTGAACCATTCAATCAGCATTCCTGATGCGGCAACTCAACCTCGACCAACTGCGCACGCTCATCGCCATCGCGGACCTCGGCACCTTCTCGGCGGCAGCGAAGGCGTTGCACCTCGCACAACCGACGGTCAGCCTGCACATCAGCGAGCTCGAATCGCGCCTGGGCGCGCAGCTCGTGGTGCGCGGCAATCGCCGCATCACGCCCACCGCCGCCGGGGCCGCGCTGGTCGAGCGCGGGCGCAAGCTGCTGCGCGACACCGACGAGGCCATCGATGCCGTCAAGCGCCAGACCGAGGGCCGCACCGGCCGCGTGCGGCTCGGCACCTCCACCGGCGTGGTGGTCGACCTGCTGCCGCAGGTGCTCGAAGCCTTGGGCACGGCGCATGCGGGCATCGATGTCGAGGTCAGCATCCTCGGCTCCTTCGAGGCGATGGCGCGGCTGGCCGCGGGCACGCTCGACATCGGGCTGGTCGCGATGCCGCAGCCACCGCAACGCGATCTCGTCGTCACGCCCTGGCGCGACCAGGCCATGATGGCCTTCGTGCCGCCGCGATGGAAGGCGCCCAAGCGCGTCACGCCGGCGTGGCTGGCCGCGCAGCCGCTGATCTTCAACGACGCCACCACCCACATGTACCGGCTCTCGATGGAGTGGTTCGCCGAGGCCGGCTTTGCGCCCCGCGCGCGCATCGAGCTCAACTACGACGCCGCGATCCGCAGCCTGGTGGCCGCCGGCTACGGCGCCGCATTGCTGCCGTTGCAGCAGACCACCGACGCGGCGCTCAACGAACGCATGCAGGTGCTGCCGATCACGCCGAAGCTCACGCGCCGGCTGGGCATTGCGCACCGCCAGCACAGCACGCTCGACGGTGCGACGCAGAGCGTGCTCAAGGTGCTGACGACCTTTCGTCAGCTCTGAGCAGGCCCGTTCGGAATCCCCTCGATCGGGCACTCGGGCGTGCCGACCGTGGTGCGCGTGAACGACTCCACCCGCGCACGCGCGCCCTCGGGGTCGTTGATCCACTGCGTGTAGAAGTCGAACGGGCAGGCCGCCACGCCCTTGTCGCTGTCGCCCGAGTTGATGGTGCCGGTGTAGCCGCGGTGCAGGAGCTTGAACAGGTGGTTCTGCGACTGGCCATTCCTGCGCGCATCGCGGATCAGGCCTATCGAGAGCTCGGCGTAGTTGATGCCCATTTCTTCCTCGCCGCATTCGCCGAGCGTGCGGCCGTCGAAGCCGATGATGGCCGAGTGCCCGAAGTACGAGTACACGCCGTCGAAGCCCGCCGCATTGGCCACCGCCACGTAGGTGTTGTTCATGAAGGCCATGGCCTTCGACACCAGGATCTGTTGCTCCTTCGCCGGGTACATGTAGCCCTGGCAGCGGATGATGAGCTCGGCGCCGCGCATCGCGCAGTCGCGCCAGATCTCGGGGTAGTTGCCGTCGTCGCAGATGATCAGGCTCATCTTCATGCCCTTGGGGCCGTCGCTGACGTAGGTGCGGTCGCCCGGGTACCAGCCTTCGATCGGCGTCCACGGCATGATCTTCCGGTACTTCTGGACGATCTCGCCCTGGTTGTCCATGAGGATCAGCGTGTTGTAGGGCGCCTTGTCCGGATGCGCCTCGTGGCGCTCGCCGGTCAGCGAGAACACGCCCCACACGTTGGCGCGGCGGCAGGCGTCCGCGAAGATCGCGGTCTCCTCGCCGGGCACGGTGGCGGCGGTGTCGTACATCTCCTTCGCGTCGTACATGATCCCGTGCGTGGAGTACTCGGGAAAGATCACCAGGTCCATGCCCGGCAGGCCTTTCTTCATGCCGATCAGCATCTCGCCGATCCTGCGGGCGTTGTCCAGCACCTCGGCCCTGGTGTGCAGGCGGGGCATCTTGTAGTTGACGACCGCGACGCCGACGCAATCGCTGCTGCTCGAAATATCACCATGTCGCATCACGCTGCTCCTGAAGTCCTGAAGGATGGTTGAGAAAAACAAAGAGGCCCGAGCCGGTGTTCAACCGATTCGGGCCGTCTGTCTTGCAACGGGTTCGTGTCGTCGAAGCCGATTGTTCTCAACTCACCGAGGGCTGCACATACGTCATTTCGCTGATTGCGGGCCTCGACCGGTGGGCGCTCAGCGTGGGCGCGCGTAGTCCGACTCGATCCACGCGGTGGCGCTCGACGCCGTGAGCCTGAACGCGGGCGAGACGTTCACGCTCGCGAGCTCCGAGTCGTCGGCGTCGTCGAAGGCGGCGAGCGTGGCCGAGGGGCTGTCCTCGTCGGGCACGATGGCCAGCGTCACGCGGATGCGCTGGTCGTTGCGCGCGGTCACGGTCACGCTCTTGTTGAGCGTGGCGTGCAGCTGCTGCTCGTGGCGACGGATCACTTCGGCCGCGGTCTTCACCAGCGTGGAAAAGGCGGGGCCGTCGAGCGGCTTCGGGTTCTTCTTGTCGCGGCCCATGGTCCAGGGGCCGACCAGGGCGGGTTCGGGGTCGCCGTGGCGGGTCATCTCGACGGCCCAGCCGTCGTCTTCCTCGTTCTTGATCACGCGGGCGGTCCAGAGGTCGTCGCGCCAGAGGCGGGGTTCCTGGAGGGGGAGGTTGTCTGAGTCGGTCGATTCGGTCATTCGGAAGCTTGTGTTCGTGCGCGGCCCATTTTCCCCTGTACCGGCGCACCGATGTAGTGCTGCAGTCCGTCGACCAGCGCATCGAAGGCGGCGCGGCAGCGCGGGCTGTTGCGCAGGTCCTCGTGCATCGTGACCCAGGTCTCGAGCTTCATCGAGAAGGTGCGCGGCATCACGCGCACCAGCGTTTCGCTGCGCCGCGCAAGCCCGACCTGGCAGATGCCGATGCCGGCGCCTGCGCGGATCAGCGACAGTTGTGCGAGGTCGCTGTCGGTGCGCAGCGAGAAGGCCTCGCGGCCATAGCCCTGGAGCGCTTTGCCCGCATTGCGCACGAAGGCCGAGGGCTGGTCGTAGCCGATCACCGCATGGGCTGCCAGCTCTTCCATCCGGCGCGGCGTGCCGTGGCGCGCAAGGTAGTCCTGGCGCGCGTGGAAGCCCAGCTCGATCTGGCCGATGCGGCGCGCGACCAACTGCTCCTGCTTCGGCCGCACCATGCGCACGGCGATGTCGGCCTCGCGCCGCAGCAGGTCCTGCACGCGGTTCGTCAGGACCAGTTCGACCTTCAGGGCCGGGTGCGCTTCGCGCAGCCGCGCCACGATGGGCGGCAGCACCTCGACGCCGACCACCTCGCTGGCCGAGATGCGCACCACGCCGCGCACGCCTTCGCCCTGGCTCGTGGCGGCGCGCTCCAGCGAGGCCGCGGTGCTTTCCATCGCCTCGGCATGGGTCTGCAGTGCCAGCGCCACCTCGGTGGGCATCAGGCCCAGCTGCGAGCGCGTGAAGAGCACCACACCGAGCGCCTTTTCGAGCGCGGCGACATGGCGCCCGGCCGTGGGCTGGGTGATGCCGAGCGCGCGTGCCGCGCCGGAGAGCGAGCCCTCGCGCAGCACGCCGAGGAAGGAGCGGTAGAGCTCCCAACCGATGTTCGAAGTCATACATAAATGTATAGCCGATTGATCATCTTCGGCAATTTCAATTGAATGACGATCCGCCCAGAATCCGTTCCATCAACACTGATCTGGAGCATTTCATGGCACGCAACGACACGGTTCTGGTTTTGGGCGCGACGGGCGGCATCGGCGGCGAAGTGGTCCGCCAGCTGGTCGATGCAGGGTGGCAGGTGCGGGCGCTCAAGCGCGGCGCGGCGGAGGGCCGCAAGGACGGCATCACCTGGCTCGTCGGCGACGCCATGGACCGGCAGGCCGTCATGAAGGCGGCCAAGGGCTGCGCGGTCATCGTGCATGCGGTCAACCCGCCGGGCTACCGCCGTTGGTCGGAGCTGGTGCTGCCGATGCTCGACAACACCATCGCCGCCGCAAAAGCCGAAGGCGCCACCATCGTGCTGCCCGGCACGGTCTACAACTTCGGCCCCGACGCCTTCTCGCAGCCGCTCGCAGAAGACGCGCCGCAGCACCCGCTCACCCGCAAGGGCGCCATCCGGGTCGAGATGGAGCAGCGCCTCGAAGAGGCCAGCCGCAGCGGCGCCCGCGTGCTGATCGTGCGCGCCGGGGATTTCTTCGGCCCGAAGGCCGGCAACAACTGGTTCTCGCAGGGGCTGGTGAAGGCGGGCCAGCCCGTCAAGGCCGTGAGCGATCCCGGCCGCCCCGGCATGGGCCACCAATGGTCGTACCTGCCGGACGTGGCCCGCACCATGGTCGCGCTGCTGGCACGCCGCGACAGGCTCGAACCCTTCGCGAGCTTCCACATGGCCGGCCACCGGGACGCCGACGGCACGCAGATGAGCGGCGCGATCCGCCAGGTGGTGGCACGGCGCACGGGCGTCGCACCGCGCGTGACGGCCTTCCCGTGGTGGCTGCTGACGCTGGTCTCGCCCTTCGTCACCACCTTCCGCGAAATGCGCGAGATGCGCTACCTGTGGCAGACGCCGGTGCTGATGGACAACGCGAAGCTGGTGGCCTTCCTCGGACGCGAGCCGCACACGCCGCTCGAAGCGGCGGTCGAGGCCTCGCTGGAGGGCATGGGGTGCCTGGGCGCGGCGCCGGCGGCCGTGCCTGCCTGATCAGAACACCGACAGCCCCGTGCGGTTCACGAACAGTTCGAGGGCCTTCATGCCCAGCAGCGAGTTGCCGGTGGCGTCCAGCGCGGGCGACCAGACGCAGAGGGTGAGCCTGTCGGGCACGACCGCCACGATGCCGCCGCCCACGCCGCTCTTGCAGGGCAGGCCGATGGAGAACGCGACGTCGCCCGCGGCGTCGTAGGTGCCGCAGGTCAGCATCAGGGCATTGATGCGGCGCGTCTGCCGCTCGCCGGTGATTTCGGGCCTGCCATCCATCGGATGCGCCCCGTCGCGGCACAGGAAGGCCGCGGCGCGCGCGAGCTGGCGGCAGCTCATGCGCAGGGCGCACTGATGGAAATAGGTGTCGAGCACCACGCCGACGTCGTTGTCGAGCTTGCCGAAGCTCTTCATGAAATTCGCCAGTGCGATGTTCCGGAAGCCGGTGTCGGCTTCGGACTGCGCCACCTCGCCGTCGAAGCCGATGGGCTCGCCGCACAGGCTGGCCATCAGCGCGAGGATGTCCGCCTTCGCGCTGCCGCCGTTGCCGGCGGCCTGGCTCACGAGCCGGTCGGCCACGGCAATGGCCCCCGCATTGATGAACGGATTGCGTGGCTTGCCCTGTTCGTTCTCCAGCTGCACCAGCGAGTTGAACGGGTTGCCCGAAGGCTCGCGCCCGATGCGTTCCCACAGCGCATCGCCCATGCGCTGCATCGCGAGCGTCAGCGTGAAGAGCTTCGACACGCTCTGGATCGAGAACGGCACGTCGCCATCGCCTGCGGAGGCCTCCACGCCGTCGCAGGTGCGCAGCGCAATGCCGAATTGGCGCGCATCGACCCGCGCCAACGCGGGGATGTAGCTGGCCACGGTGCCGCCCTGCCCGAGCTGCGGGCGCAGGGTGGCGACGATCTCGTCGAGAACAGGCTGGAAATTCATCGTCATGCCATGCGTTGTACCGCGGCGCGCCGATTCACCAGCACGATGCCCAGGCCGACGCCCGCGAGCGCCACCACCAGCTGCAGCGTCAGCGGCTCGCTCAGCAGCACCACGCCGAACACCAGTGCGAAGAGCGGCGTGAGAAAGGTGAAGGAGGACATCTGCGTCGCCGGGTAGTGCCGCAGCAGCCACATCCAGGTGAGGTAGCTCGCGAACGCGCCGATCACGGTCTGCAGGCCGATGGAGGTCCAGGCCCAGGTCGAATACGAGAAGCCCCAGGTCTCGCCGAGTACGAGCGAGAGCACCGGGCAGGCCGCAGCCGTCACCGCCACCTGGTAGAACAGCGTCTTCTCGGCGCTGGCCGTGGCGAGCCGCGTGGTGCGCAGCGTCAAGGTGGTCAGGCCCCAGAGCATGCCGGCCGCGAGGCCCATCGCATCGCCGATCAGCTGCGACGAACTCATGTGGCTGAAGCCCTCGCTGAATGCCAGCACCACGCCCGAGAAGGCGATGAACAGGCCCAGCCACTGGAATCCGCGCAGGCGCTCCGCCGGCACCCAGCGCGGCAGCAGCAGCGACACCCAGAACGGCGCGGTGTAGAGGAACACGGTGAGCCGCGAGGCGCTGGTGTGCTGCAGCCCGAGGTAGATGCCGGCGAATTCGCCCGCGAACAGCAGGCCCGCGAGCAGGCCGGGCCACAGCGTGCCGTCGCGCTCGAACAGCGGCACGCCGCGCGACACGCACCACAGCCACAGCAGCACGGTCGCGCCGACCATGCGGATCGAGGCCTGCCACATCGGCGGCACTTCGGTCACCGTGGTCTTGATCAGGATCTGCTGGAGCCCCCAGAACGCGCAGCACGCGACGAGAAGGCCGATGGCGAGGGTGTCGAGGTGGGTCTTGCGCTGGATCATTCGTCTCGTTGCTGTTGCTTGTTCATCGGCCGGCCACCGGATAGGTCGGCTTGCCCCGGGTGCCCACCATCAGGTCGGGTACCACGGTTTCGACATCGGGCACCGCACGCGCGGCGCGTTCCAGTTTCCCGGCCAATGCGGCCGAAGGCACGCAGCCCTGCAGGTAGACCCAGCGGCGCTGGATCATCACCCACACGCTGCCATTGCGCACGCCCGGCACGGCCAGCAGCGCGGCACGCACCTTGGGCGCGAGCGGCTTGTCGTAGCGGTAGGCGTTGCTGTCGGTGCACTGGCCCGCGAGCCAGCAGCTGGTGCCGCGCTCGAGCCGCGAGTGGGTCTGCAGGCGCCGTTCCTCGGCGGTATAGAAGGGCCCCTCGGGCATGGCGCAGGCCGGCAGGCCGGCGGACACCTGGAAGAAGGGATCGTCGAACCAGTTCTGCTTGAGCGGTCCCGCCGCCTCTTGCGCCATGACGGTCTGCGCGGCGAGCAGCAGGACGGGCATGAGCGCAGGCATTTTCACAAGGGATGTTCCGTGTAGAAGCGTCCGCCGTGGAACAGCAGCGGCGAGGCGCCCGCGTCGTGGGTGCAGCGCTCGACTTCGCCGACGAAGATCACATGGTCGCCCTCGTCGTAGCGGCTGCGGTTGAAGCACTCGAAGCTCGCCGCGGCGCCCACCAGCACCGGCGCGCCGCCCAGGCCTTCGGTGAATTCCACCTCGGCCCAGCGGTCGATGTTCTTGGCGGCGAAGCGCTCGGCCAGCTTCTTCTGGTTCGCGGCCAGGATGTTCACGGTGTAGTGCGAGCCGGTGCTGAGTGCGGGCATCGAGCCTGCTGCGCGCGCCAGGCTCCACAGCACCAGCGGCGGTGCGAGCGACACCGAGTTGAAGGAATTGGCGGTCAGGCCGACCAGCGTGCCGTCGGCCGCGCGCGTGGTGACGATGGTCACGCCGGTGGCGAACATGCCGAGCGCTTCCCGGAACTCGTCGGGCGAAAAAGTGGGCGGCTTGGCCCGTCGGGGAGTGGTCACGGAAGAGGCTGGGCGGTGGTCGGCGGAAGGACTATTCTGGCTCAGCGCCCGGCGGGCTGCTTGGCCGGGCTCATCAACGCCGTCACGAGGCGGGTATAGACGGTGGCGGCGGCCGAGGGCGTGCGGCCCGCGAGCGTCACCAGGCTGTAGTGCGTCTGCATGCGCGCGAGGCCGACGATCGGCAGGGGCACGAGCGCGTTCGTGTCGGTGTTCAGGGCCGGTGCGTGGGGCGCGAGGATCACGGCGTTGGCGCTCAGGGCCAGGTGGCGCAGGGTGCCTGCGTCGTCGCAGGTCACGTTGAACACGCCGCGGTCGCCGCGCCCGATCTGGCGGTCGAAATGCGCGGCCACCTCGGCGGGAAGGTTCGGGCCGGCCACGGGATAGTCCATGGCCTGTTCCAGCGTCACCTGCTTCCGCCGGCGCAGCGGGTGCTTCGGCTGCACGAAGAACGAGACCGGCAGGTCGGGCAGGCGCACCAGCTTCAGGCCGGGCTGCTTCTTCATCAGGTCGCGCGTGTCGGCAATGAACAGGTCCAGCTGCCGCCGGTGCAGGCGCTCGCAGAGCGTGGCGGTGTCCGCCACCTCCATGCGCATGCGCAGTTGCGGATGGCGCTGGGTCATCGACGACAGCGCCATGCGCCCGAGCGTGCTGGCGGCGAAGGGGCCGAGCCCCACGGCCAGGCTGCCGATGGCGAGGCCTTCGAGCTGCAGCACGTCGCGCTGGATCTGCTGCGCATCCGCGATGAGCTCGCGGGCGCGCGCAAGCACCAGTTCGCCCGCCTGCGTGAAGCGCACGGTGCCGTAGGCGCGGTCGACCAGGCGCGCCTGCAGGCTGTCTTCGAGGGTGTCGATGCTGCGCGAGAGCGCGGGCTGCGACAGGTGCACGGCCTGCGCGGCACGGCCGAAGCTGCCTTGCTCGGCGAGGGCGACGAGGTGCTGGAGTTGGCGCAGCTGCATTTTGCGTTTCAGTTCAAAAGTAAGCGCATATTTTGCATTTGCCAGTGGTTCCGGTGCTTCGGAGAATCGGCGGTCGTTCCCGCTCCACCGAAGACAAAGAGACACCGATGACCCCTTCTTCCTTCTCCGCCGCCCTCGTGGCCCTGGCCTGCACGCTGGGCGCGGCGCCGGCTGTGGCGCAGATCGCGCCCAAGGCGCCCGAGCCCGCCACGCTGAAAGCCAACGCCGACATGGCGAAGACGCTGCCCTTTGCCGACCGGCAGGATTTCGAGGATGCGATGCGCGGCTTCGTCGGCACGGTGCCCGATGCGCTGGTGCCCGGTGCCGGCCCGCGCCCGGCCTGGAGCATGAAGCCCTACGACTTCCTGCAGGCGAACGACGCCGCGGACACGGTCAACCCGAGCCTGTGGCGGCAGGCGCAGCTCAATGCCATTCATGGTCTCTTCAAGGTGACCGACCGCGTCTACCAGGTGCGCGGCTTCGACATCGCGAACATGACGATCGTCGAGGGCGACACCTCGCTGATCGTCATCGACCCGCTGCTCACCGCCGAGACGGCGCGCGCCGCGCTCGCGCTGTATGAGCAGCACCGCCCGAAGAAGCCGGTCGGCACCGTGATCTACACGCACGGCCATGCCGACCATTTCGGCGGCGTGAAGGGCGTGGCCAGCGAGGCCGATGTCGCGGCAGGCAAGGTGCAGGTGATCGCGCCGTCGGGCTTCATGGAAACCGCGGTGGCCGAGAACATCCTCGCGGGCAACGCGATGAGCCGGCGCTCGCAATACCAGTTCGGCTCGCTGCTGCCGCCGGGGGCGCGCGGTCAGGTCGACACCGGCCTGGGCAAGGCGCTCGCGCGCGGCACCCTCACGCTGATCGCGCCCACCGCGACCATCGACAAGACCACCGAGGAGCGCACCATCGACGGCGTGCAGGTCGTGTTCCAGCTGGTGCCGGGCTCCGAGGCGCCCTCGGAAATGCTCATGTACCTGCCGCAGTTCCGCGTGCTCGACATGGCGGAGGACGTGACGCACACCATGCACAACCTCTACACGATCCGCGGCGCCGAGGTGCGCGACGGCAACCTGTGGGCCAGGTACATCGACCAGGCGCGCGTGGCCTTCGGCGACAGGACCGACGTGCTGATCGCCCAGCACCACTGGCCGACGACGGGGCGCGAGCGCATCGCCGACCTGCTGAAGAAGCAGCGCGACATGTACAAGTTCATCAACGACCAGTCGCTGCGCCTGCTCAACCAGGGCTACACCGCGGCCGATATCGCCGAGACGCTGCGCATGCCCGCGAGCCTGGAGCAGGCGTGGTCGGCGCGCGGCTACTACGGCACGCTGCGGCACAACGCCCGTGCGGTCTACCAGAAGTACCTGGGCTGGTACGACGCCAACCCCGCGAACCTGAATCCGCTGCCGCCGGTGGACTCCGCGAAGAAGACCGTGGAATACATGGGCGGCGCCGATGCGGTGCTCGCACGGGCGCGGGACGATTTCAAGAAGGGCGAGTACCGCTGGGTCGCCAGTGCAATGAGCCAGGTGGTCTACGCCGACCCCACGAACCGCGCGGCGCGCGAACTCGGTGCCGATGCGCTCGAACAGCTGGGCTACCAGTCGGAGGCCGGCACCTGGCGCAGCGCCTACCTGGTCGGCGCGATGGAGCTGCGCAACGGCGTGCCGAAGATTCCGGGCGGCAGCAGCTCGAACGCCGACACGCTCAAGGCGGTGAGCAACGACCTGTTCTTCGATTTCCTCGGCGTGCGGCTCGATGCGGCCAAGGCCGAGGGCAAGACGATGGTCATCAACTGGAACTTCACCGATTCGAACCAGAAGTTCGTGCTGACGCTGGAGAACTCGGCCCTGACCCACGTCGCCGGCCAGCAGCCCGGCGCAGACGCCACCGTGACGCTGAGCCGCGCGACGCTCGACGCGATCACGCTGAAGGAAACGAGCTTTCCTGCGGCGGTGCTGGCGGGCAAGGTGAAGATCGACGGTGACCGCGCGAAGCTCGGGGCGCTGATGGCGATGCTCGATACCTTCGAGCCGATGTTTCCCGTGGTCGAGCCGCGGCAGTGAACCTGTCCTAGCCGAAGAACCAGTAGCAGACCGCGATCGCCGCGACCACCCCCGCCAGTTCGGCCAGCAGTGCGCAAGACACCGTGTGCCGCGTGCGCTGGATGCCGACCGCGCCGAAATACACGGCCAGCACGTAGAAGGTGGTTTCGGTGCTCCCCTGGATGGTGGCGGCCACCAGCGCGGGGAAGCTGTCGACGCCCTGGCTCTTCATGGTCTCGATCAGCATCGCGCGTGCCGCGCTGCCCGAGAAGGGCTTGACCAGCGCGGTGGGCATGGCGTCGACGAAGCGCGCATCCCAGCCGCCCGTGCTCACGAGCCAGCGCAGGCCGCCGAGCACGAAGTCGAGCGCGCCCGACGCCCGCAGCACGCCGATCGCGCAGAGCATGGCGACGAGGTACGGCAGCAGGTTCTTCGCGATGTCGAAGCCTTCCTTCGCACCCTCGATGAAGCATTCGTACACCCTGACGCGCCGGATCGCGCCGGCCAGCAGGAACACGATGATCACGCCGAACAGCGCGAGGTTGCCCATCAGCGACGAGAGCGAGGCGATGGCAGCGGCCGACAGCGTGCCCAGCAGCGCCATGAAGCTGCCGAGCACCAGGGCGCCCGGGATCAGGTAGGCCAGCACCACCGGGTCCCACAGCCGCAGGCGCTGCGCCACGGCCACCGACAGCAGCCCGACCAGCGTCGACGCGCTGGTCGCCAGCAGGATCGGCAGGAACACCATCGTCGGGTCGCTCGCGCCCTGTTGCGCGCGGTACATGAAGATGGTGACGGGCAGCAGCGTCAGCGACGAGGCATTGAGGACCAGGAAAAGAATCTGCGCGTTGGTGGCGGTCAGCGGGTCGGGGTTCAGCCGCTGCAGTTCGCGCATGGCCTTGAGGCCGATGGGCGTGGCGGCGTTGTCGAGCCCGAGCGCGTTGGCTGCGAAATTCATCGTGATCAGGCCGAGCGCCGGGTGGCCCGCGGGCACGCCCGGCATGAGCCGCCGGAACAGCGGACCGAGCAGCCGCGCGAGCCAGCCGACCAGCCCCGCCGCCTCGGCGATGCGCAGGAAACCCAGCCACAGCGTGAGCGTGCCGAACAGCAGCACCATCACCTCGACGGCGAGCCGCGCCATCGCGAACAGGCTTTCGACCAGCGCCGCGAACACGGTCGGATCGCCGCCGATGAGCCACCGTCCCAGCGCCGCGAGCGCCGCCATCCCGAAGAAACCGAGCCACAAGCCGTTGAGCACGCTTTTTTTCCTTTTGTGGGCGCGATCATAGGGCTCCGCTCGGGTCTGCCGCAGGCTACAGTTCGGGCCATGGGAGCCACCCACCTCGTCCGCAGATTCGCCGCTCTGGCGTGGAGCGTCGTGGCCGCCGCCTGGCTGGCCGGTTGCGTGAGCCTGCCGCCGCCACAGCCGCGGCCGGTGGTGACGGCCATCACCGACGTGGCGGACACCGAGCTTGGCCAACTCGCGGTCGCGGGCACGCCGGGCGGGTCCACCGAACTGTCGGGTTTCCGGCTGCTGCCCGAGGCCGCCTTTGCCTTCGATGCCCGCATCTCGCTCGCGCGGCACGCCGAGAAGTCGCTCGACGTCCAGTACTACCTGATCCACAAGGACGACGTCGGCCTGCTGTTCCTGAAGGAGCTGCGCGAGGCCGCGGCGCGTGGCGTGCGGGTTCGCCTGCTGGTGGACGACCTCTACACCGCCGGCGAGGACGAGGTGTTCAGCACGCTCTCCGCCTTCCCGAACATCGAGGTGCGGCTGTTCAATCCGCTGCCCTCGCGCGCCAACTCGCTGACCGCGCGGCTGTTGTTCTCGCTCACCGACTTCGGCCGCATCAACCACCGCATGCACAACAAGCTGCTGGTGGCCGACAACAGCTTTGCCGTGTCGGGTGGCCGCAACATCGCCAACGAATACTTCATGCGCAGCACGGCGGCGAACTTCATCGACATGGATGTGCTGTCGAGCGGACCGGTCGTGCGCCAGATGTCCGAGGGCTTCGACCGCTACTGGAACAGCGAGCACGTGCGGCCCATCGAAAGCATCGTGCCGCTGCGCATGCCGGTGGAGGAAGCGCAGAAGCGCTTCGACGCGATGGCGCGCACGGCGGTGCCCGACGTGCAGATCCGCCAGCGCGACGTCCTGAACAAATCGCCGGTCGGCGAGCAGCTCACCACCGGCAAGATCGACCGCTACTGGGCGCCGTTCACGCTGTTTGTCGACGATCCCGAGAAGATCACGCGCAAGGCCGATGCGGCTTATGTGGGCAGCGTCACGGAGGGCGCGCTCAGCGTCATCAACTCGGCGAAGCGCGACGTCAAGATCGGATCGCCGTACTTCATTCCCGGCGCGCACGGCATGGCGATGATGAAGAAGGCCATCGAGCAGGGCGGGCGCATCACCGTGGTCACCAACTCGCTGGGCGCCACCGACGAGCCGCTGGCCTATGCGGGCTACGAGCGCTACCGCGCCGACATGCTGAAGATCGGCGTCACCATCTACGAGATCGCACCGACGCTCAGCGGCCGTTCGGGCCGCTTCGGCGACTTCGGCAAGTCGATCAGCCGGCTGCACGCGAAGCTCGCGGTGATCGACGACGAGCGCTTCTTCGTCGGCTCGATGAACCTCGACCACCGCTCGGCCGCCGTGAACACGGAAATGGGCCTGGTCATCGACAGCCCCGAGCTCGTGGGCGACTACAACAAGCTCATGACGGGCGAGCGCCTCAACCTCGGGTACCGGCTGCGCCTGGCCCCCAACGGCCGGCGCGTGCAGTGGCTGGAATACGACGATGCCGGCGGCGACATCGTCCATGAGGACGAGCCCGGCGAATTCCTCTGGCTGCGCTTCAAGAACTGGCTGCTGCTGCCCATCGTGGGCGAAGACCTGTTGTAGTCCGCCGACCGGCGGCCGCCGGTTGTCATCTCCGAAAGGGCGACGTGCATTACATTTCTCGTTGAAATGTTAATTTTTGTCACAGACTTTTGGAGACTTTGACCATGACCGTTCCCGAGCAGCGCGTGTCGATTGCGCCGCCCACCACCAGCCGTCGCCGTGTGCTGACCGGTCTGGCCGCAACCGCCGCCGCGGGCCTGGGCATGCCAGCCATTGCGCAGGGCCGCTCGATCCGCATCGGAACCACCTTCGACAACAGCAGCGTCGAGAAGGCCAACGGCCAGGGGCTACTCCAGGGGTCGAGCGCCTTCTTCAATGCGCTCAACAAGGCGGGCGGCATCAACGGCACCAAGGTCGACCTCGTCATGGCCGACGACACCTTCAAGCCCGAGGTGGCCAAGGCCAATGCGCTGGCCTTCGAAAAGGACAGCTCGGTGCTCGCGCTGGTGCATCCGCTCGGCACCCGCCAGACCTCGGAGGTGATGGACGCCGTGCCCGGCATGGCCGTGGTCGGCCCGATCACCGGCACCATCTCGCTGCGCAAGAAGACCTCGCCCAACACCTTCTGGGTGCGCGTCAACTACGACCAGGAAGTCGACAAGCTCGTGAGCACGGCGGCCGTGCTGGGCCAGAGCCGCATCGGCCTCGTGCATTCGAACGACCCGCTGGGCCAGTCGGTGCTGGCGGCCTTCAAGGCCGCGCTGGCCAAGGCCAAGCTGGAGCCGGTCGTCATCGCGACCACGCCCAACACCACCAGCATGGAGGTGGGCCCCGCGGCCGAAGCCATCGCCAAGGCCAAGCCGCAGGTCGTGATCATCGGCCTGGCCGGCACGGCGCCGGTCTTCATGAAGGCGCTGCGCGATGCCGGGGGCAACAGCTCCGCCTACGGCCTTTCGATCACGGCCAGCGCGCTCTCCGCCATGGGCGACCTCGCGCGCGGCCTGGGCTTCGTGATCGTGGTGCCTTCGCCGTACTCGACCAAGTTCGAGATCGTTCGCCGCTACCAGGCCGACATGGTGGCCAATGGCACCAAGGAGTTTTCGCTCACGAGCCTGGAGGGCTACATGAACGCTGCCGTGCTCGCCGAAGGCCTGCGCCGCGCCGGCGGTTCGCCCACGCGCGCTTCGGTGCTGGCGGGGATGGCCAGCATCGAGAACTTCGACCTGGGCGGGGTGAAGATCAACTACGGCCGCACGAACCGTGAAGGCGGGCAGTTCGTGGACGTGGCGGTGATCGGCAGCCGCGGGCAGATGCTGAGCTGATCAGCCCGGCTCGGCCTCGGCAATGCCGACGCCGAGCAGGCCTTCGAGCAATCCCTTGTCGGCCGCGAGCTCCGCGCTCGGGCCGGCGTGCACCACGGTGCCGCGCTCCAGCACGATCGCGCGGTGCGTCATCTCCAGCGCCAGCACCGGGTGCTGTTCGACCACGATCGACGCCAGCCCCTCGGATTCGCAGAGGCGCCGGATCGCCGCGGCCAGTTCTTCCACGATGATCGGCGCAAGGCCTTCCATCGGTTCGTCGAGCAACAGCAGCTTGGGGTTGGTCATCAGCGCACGGCCGATGGCGAGCATCTGCTGCTCGCCGCCCGAGAGCTGGTTGCCGTAGTTGCTGCGCCGCTCGCGCAGGCGCGGGAAGAAGTCGTAGACGCGCTTCAGGTTCCAGCCGCCCAGCCGCGCGATCACCGTGAGGTTTTCTTCCACGGTGAGCGAGGGGAACACCTCGCGTTCCTGCGGCACCCAGCCCAGCCCCGCGCGCACGCGCTGGTGCGAGGGCCAGCGCGTGATGTCGGCACCCTGCCAGCGGATCGCGCCCTGCATCACGCGGGTGTTGCCCATCAGCGTCTCGAGCAGCGTGGTCTTGCCCACGCCGTTGCGCCCGAGGATGGCGAGGCTTTCGCCCTGCTGCAGGGAAAAGCCGAGCCGGTCGAGCACCACGGCGTTGCCGTAGCCGGCGGTGACCTGGTCGAAGGCGAGCACTTCAGGCATGGTGGTGCGAACTCCCCAAATACACTTCGCGCACGCGCGGGTCGGCGCCGATTTCGGCGGGCGTGCCCTCGGTGAGGATGCGGCCGCCCACCAGCACCGAGATGCGGCGCGAGAAGCGGAAGACGAGTTTCATGTCGTGCTCGATGAAGAGCACGCTGATGTCGCCAGGCAGCGCCGCGATGGCCTCGAAGAGTTCGCCGCTCTCGTCCTCGGGCACGCCGGCCGCGGGCTCGTCGAGCAGCAGGATGCGGGGCTTGGCGGCGAGCGCGAGCGCGATCTCGAGCAGCCGCTGCTTGCCGTAGGCCAGCTCGGCCACCGGCACGTCGGCGAGGCTGTCGAGCTTCAGCGTGGCGAGCAGCGCATGCGCCTCGTCGAACACCGCCGTGCAGCCCTTGAGCGGCCGCCACCAGGTGGCGCCCAGCCCCTCGCGCTCGCTGATCGCGAGCACCACCGACAGCAGCGGCGTGAGGCTCGGGAACAGCGTGTTGATCTGGAAGGTGCGCGCGAGACCCATGCGGGCGCGCTTGTCGCCCGACAGGCGCGTGATGTCGCGATCACCCATGTGGATCGATCCGCTCGTGGGCTTGAAGACGCCGGTGAGCAGGTTGATCAGCGTGGTCTTGCCGGCCCCGTTGGGGCCGATCAGCGCCTGGCGCGCACCCGGTTCGAGCGAGAGGTTCACGTCGCTCACCGCCTGGAAGGCGCCGAAGCGGATGCCGAGGCCCTGCGTGCGCAGCGTGTGGGGGGTGGCCGACGAGCTCATCGCGCCTTCCCCATCCGCACGAAGCGCGACAACGCCCCCATGAGGCCGCCGCGCCCGAGCATGACCGCCGCGATCAGGAAGATGCCGAGCCAGAACATCCAGTACTGCGGATTCATGTCCGCAAACCCGTCGTGCACCAGCATGTAGACGATGGCGCCGATCATGCCGCCGTACAGGCGACCCGTGCCGCCGAGCACCAGGATGATCAGGACTTCGGCCGAGCGGTTAAAGCCGATCGACTCGATGCCGACGAACTGCGTGGTCTGCGCCAGCAGCGCGCCCGCCACGCCGGCCACCGCAGCCGAGAAGGCATAGGCCATGCGCAGCCGCGCATCGACCGGCGAGCCGATGGCGAGCATGCGTTTGCGGCTGTCGTGGATGCCGCGCAGCGCCAGGCCGAAGGGCGAGCGCAGCACCAGCCGCACCAGCAGGAACATCGCGAGCACCACGCCGAAGGCGTAGCCGAACGCGGTCTTGCCGTAGAGATCGAACTCGAAGAAGCCGAGCACCGGCGCGATGACCACGCCCTGCAGGCCATCGGTGCCGCCGGTGATGCCCGAGAGCCGGTTGGCCACCTCGAACAGCAGCACGCACACGCCGATGGTGATCATCAGCCGCGTGAGATCGGCGCCGCGCACCACCAGGTAGCTCAGCACGTAGCCCAGCAGGCCGCTGACGACGAGCGCGAATGCGAGGCCGGTGAAGGGCTCGCTCCAGCCGTACTTGGCGAGCAGGCCGGCCGCATAGGCGCCCGCGCCGAAGAAGGCCGCATGACCGACGGTAAGGATGCCCGCGTAGCCGAGCGCCATGTCGAGCGACACCGCGAACAGCCCGAAGATCATGATCTGGCTCATCAGCGTGAGCTTGTCGGGCAGCAGGAAGAAGCTGGACGCGAGCGCAAGCCAGAAGGCCGCTTCGGCGAGGCGCAACTGCGCGGGCGAGACAGTGAGGGCCTTCATGCGAGCCCCTTCTTCGCGACGATGCCGTTCGGCCTCACCAGCAGCATGACGATCATGAAGACATAGATGAGAAACGCGCCCGCTTCAGGCAGGTAGTACTTGCCCGCCACGTCGACGATGCCGACCAGCAGCGCCGCGACGAACGGCCCCGTGACCGTGCCCGCGCCGCCCACGCACACCACCATCAGGAAGTAGACGAGGTACTTGAGCGGGAACGACGGCTCCAGCCCCAGCATGCCCAGGCTCAGCGCGCCGCCCAGGCCCGCGAGGCCGCAGCCCAGCGAGAAGGTCAGGAAGAACAGGCGCTGCACGTGGATGCCGGTGCCGCCCGCCACGCGCTGGTTGTCGACCGCCGCGCGCACCATCGCGCCGTAGCGCGTCTTGCCCAGGCCGAGCAGCAGCGCGGCCAGCACGGCCACGCCGCAGACGATCAGGAAGAGGCGATAGCGGCCCACTTCGAGGCCGCCCAGCGAGACCTGGCCGTCGAGCGCCGGCGGCAGCGTGAAGGGCTGCATCGTCGGGCCGAAGACATACGTGAAGGCCGCGATCGACACGAACACCACGCCGATCGACAGCAGCACCTGGTCGAGCGGATGCGCACGGTACAGGCGCCGGTAGAACACAAACTCCAGCGCCGCGCCCACCAGCGCCGCCGCCACGAAGGCCGCGGCGAGCGACAGGCCAAAGCCGATGCCCCACTGGTTCATCAGCACGCTCGCCGCGTAGCCGCCCACCATCGCGAAGCTGCCGTGCGCGAGGTTGACGAAATTCATGAGCCCCATCGTGATGGACAGGCCCACGCCGATGAGGAACAGGAGCATGCCGTAGGCCACCCCGTCGAAGATCACGATGCCCATGGGCCTCCTGTTGCTGCTGCTGCTTGCCGAAGCGCCGGCCCGGTCAGTTCGAGCTTTCCTTGGCCGGGTCCTTCACGCGGTCGAACTTGTCGAACTCCACGTTCACCAACTGGCCGTTCACGCGCTCGGTCTTGCGGATGTAGACGGTCTGCACGATGTCGCGCGTGAGCGGGTCGACCTCGATCGGTCCGCGCGGGCTCTCGAAGCGCAGGCCCCGCAGCGCGTCCATGAACCTGTCGCCGCCGGTGTCGCCCTTGGTCTTGGCGAGCGTCAGGTCGATCGCGGCCATGGCGTCGTAGGCGGTCACGGCGAAGTAGCTCGGGCGCAGCTTGGCGCCGTTGTCGGCGGCGAAGTCCTTCACGAACTTCTGGTTCTTCGGCGAAGGGTGGGCGAAGGAATAGTGGTGGCTGGTGACCAGGCCCAGCGCCACGTCGCCGGTGGCGTCGAGGTAGCTATCGTCGGTGGCTTCGCCGGTGGCGTAGAGCTTGATGCCGGCCTGCTCCATGCCGCGTTCCTTCCACACCTTGAGGAAGGCCGGCGGCATCACGCCCGAGGGGAAGAAGAAGAACACGGCCTGGGGCTTGGCGTCCTTGATGCGCTGCACGTAGGCCGAGAAGTCGGGGTTGTTCATCGGCGTGCGCACCTCGCCCGAGACCTTGCCGCCGCCGGCGGTGAAGGTCTTCTTGAAGGCGGTTTCGGCATCGACGCCCGAGGCGTAGTCGGCGACCACGGTGTAGGCGTCCTTGATGCCTTCCTTCAGCATGAAGCGCGCCATCGGGTCGGTGACCTGCTGCACGGTGAACGACAGCCGTGCGATGTAGGGCGAGCTGTTGGTGATGGCCGACGAGGCCGCGTTCATCACGAGGGTCGGGATCTTGGCCTGCGTGGCGATGGCGCCCACGGCGTACGCGTTGGGGCTGAAGTCCAGGCCGGTGAGGATGCTCACCTTGTCGCGCACGACCAGTTCCTGCGCGATGCGCTTGGCGGCGTCGGGCGCGGGGCCGGCGGTGTCCTTCTTGATGATCTCGACGGTGCGCCCGCCCACCTTGCCCCCGTGCTCCTTCAGGTACAGCGCGATGCCGGCGTCGAACTGGCGGCCGTAGTCGGCGTACGGGCCGGAGTAGGTGGCAATGAGGCCGATGCGCAGCGGCTCGTCGGCGGCCTGCGCGGCCACGGTGCCCAGCACGCCGAAGCCGGCGAGCAAGAGGGTCGAGAGAACGGTTCTCTTCGTCATCGTCGTCATCATGGAAAAACGCCTTTCAGGGGAGTGGATGCGCCCGGTCGCGGGCACTGCTGTCATGTAACCGAATGTTCTAAGGTGACCGATGGTGCCAGAGACGCGGGTCAGACCTGGGTGTCGGGCACACGCACCGTGAGGCCATCGAAGGCGGCCGTCACGCTGAGCTGGCAACTGAGCCGCGAATTGGGCAGGCGCTCGGATGCGACGGCGTCGAGCAATGCGCTCTCCATGTCGTCGGGCGGCGGCAGCCGTTCGATGAAGGCGTCGTCCACGTAGACGTGGCAGGTGGCGCAGGAGCAGCAGCCGCCGCACTCGGCGTCGATGCCGCGGACGTTGCCGCGGATGGCGGTCTCCATCACGCTGGCGCCGACCTTGGCGTCGACCTCGCGCGTGGTGCCGTCCTTGAGGATGTAGTGGATCGTGGGCATGGGGTTCAAAACATGTCGAAGTACTCGCGGTGTTCCCACTCGCTGACTTCGAGGTTGAAGCGGGCGATCTCCGCTTCCTTGATGTGGCACAGGTAGTCGACGAAGACCTTGCCCATCTGCGTGTTGAGCATCTCGTCCCTGCGCAGGCAGGCGAGGGCGTCGCTCAACGAACGCGGCAGCTGCTCGGCCGGCGTTTCGTAGGGCGCGTCGGCCGACGGGCCCGGGTCGGTCCTGTGGCGGATGCCGTCGAGCCCCGAGAACAGCTGCGATGCGAGGTAGAGGTACGGATTGGCCGTCGGCTCGCCCACGCGGTTCTCGATACGCGAGGCGCTCTGGCCCACGCCGCCGAGCACGCGCAGCATCGCGCCGCGGTTGTCCCTGGCCCAGATCGCGCGGTCGGGCGCGAGCGAGAAAGGGCGGTAGCGCCGGTAGCCGTTGATCGTGGGGCTTGCCAATGCGGCCGCGCCGCAGGCGTGCGCCTTCAGGCCGCCGAGGTAGTGCATGCCGATCTCGCTGAGCTCTCGGCCACCGGCCTCGGGCATGAAGGCATTGACGCCGTCGCTCCGGCGCCGCAGCGACTGGTGCAGGTGCCAGCCGCTGGACATCACGTTCGGGATCTTCGGCCGGCACATGAAGGTGGCGTGCAACCCGTTGCGCTGGCAGATCTGCTTGATGGCGCTGCGCAGCAGCACCATGGTGTCGGCCGGCATGACGCCCGCGGTGGGGCCGAAGGTCAGCTCGAACTGGCTCGGGCCGAACTCGATCTCGAGCGAGCGCAGCGGCAGGCCGAGCGCGACGAGGTTCGAGCGCAGCAGCTCCATCAGGCCGTCGACGCGGTCGTAGCGCAGTTCGGTGAGGTACTGGTGGCCGTGCGAGAGCAGCGACACGCGCGGCGGTTCGCCGGGCTGGCCCGAATCGGCCAGGCCCATGCGCGCGTCCTCGAGCCTGAAGACGTGGAACTCCACCTCGAGGCCGGCGATGAAATCGAGCCCCAGCTCGTCGAGCTGCCGCACCGCGCGCTGCAGGATCTGCCGCGTCGCGAAGGGGCAGGGCTTGCCGTCCGCCATGTAGGCATCGCACAGGATCCAGCCGGTGCGCGGCGCCCACGGCAGCACCTTGAAGGTGGCGGGGTCGGCCACGATGGTGAAGTCCGCGCCGCCCTGCAGGCCTTCGATGGCGAAGCCGCCGCCCGAGGTGAACACCGGGAACACGGTCTTGTGGGAGGTGTCCTTGGCGAGCAGCGTGGAGGTGAGGTTCACGCCCTCCCACAGGGCCGAGCGCGCCTCGCCGGCGACCAGCGTCTTGCCGCGCAGCAGGCCGTGCTGGTCGGGCCAGGCGAAGCGGACCAGATCGACCTCGCCGCTGTCGATGCGGCGCACCAGCTCGCGGGCCTGCGCATGCTGGTCGTCGGACCAGAGACCGAAGCGGTCGACGAATGTATGGCTGTTGTTGCTGCTCATGGCGTGCGTGCTCAGGCAGCGAGCCGTGCGCAGGCCCAGTCGGACTTGAGGCGGCGTGCGCGGTCGGCTTCTTGCCAATAGGTCTCGGTGGCCGCTTCGTCAGTGACGTTGCCGATGCCGTCGATGGAGGGCGGGCCGGTCATCGTGCCGGCCTGCGCGGCGTCGATCAGCATCGGCGCCGTCTCGCCGGCCAGCGTGGCCTCGATGGCCTTCACCAGCACGCGGCGGTAGGCAATGATGCCCTTGTCGGTGCTGCCGAGGTGCTCGCGCGTGCGGTCCTGGATGGCGCCCTGCGACTCCACCGCCCACTGGTCGTGCACGTTGATGTCGTCGCCCATGCCGGTGTAGGTTTCGGTCAGCTGCTCGTCGACGCTGTAGCCGTAGTTGTTGCGCTTGTTCTTGCGCGAGGTGTAGTCGGGCAGTTCGTAGAGCTTCAGGCGCTGGTCGCGCATCTGCTCTTTGTCGACGGGGCCGGTGAAGCTCGTGAAGATCGCATACCAGTAGCAGTGCGTGTCGTCGACCGGCACGTGCCATTGCGAGATGGTCATCTCCGCGCTCATCGGGATCACGAAGGCCTGCGGGAACACCACGTTGGTCACGCGCACGTGGGTGGTGTCTTCGGAGAGCTTGCGCAGCGCCTTCAGGCGGAAGCCGTAGTCGGTGGGCTCGACACTGATGTCCGGCCGGTCGTACTCGCGCAGCACCTTGGTGATCGGCATGTCGGAGTCGGCCGAGGCGCCGCGGAATTGCTTGCCGTAGCTCTCGGAGGTGTCTGCATCCTCGAAGAAGCGGTGCAGGTACGAGGCGTGCGCGGGATCGATGCCCACTTCGAGCGCCTGCAGCCAGTTGCATTCGAACAGGCCCTTGAACGCGAAGGTGTGGGTGCCGGGCGCGACGAAGCAGTCGAACGCGGGAAAGGCCGGCGGCTCGCCCTCGCCGATGTACGCGAACACCACGCCGCTCTTCTCGACCACCGGATAGGCCGACTGCTTGATGCGGCTGCACAGCTTGCTGGTGGCGGGCTCGGCGGGGGTCTCGAGGCAGTTGCCCCTGGCGTCGAACAGCCAGCCGTGGAAGGCGCAGCGCAGGCCGCCGTTCTCGAGCCGGCCGAAGGCGAGGTCGGCGCCGCGGTGCGGACAGTCGCGGTCGAGCATGCCGAGCTGGCCGCTTTCGTCGCGGAACAGCACGAAGTCCTGGCCCATGAGCTTGACCGGCTTGACCGGGCGCGGGCCCGCCAGTTCGTCGGCCAGGGCCACCGGCTGCCAGTAGCGGCGCAGCAGCTTGCCGGCGGGGGCGCCGGGTCCGACGCGGGTGATGAAATCGTTCTGTTCGGCGCTGATCATCGTGCGGGCTCCATCGTGGGTGCTTCAGAAAGAGGTCTGCGGGTATTGCATGCAGTTGTATGCATTGTCTTGGCGATCCTCGATCCAGGTCAAACTTTCATCTGCGATTCCGCCCCGATTTGGGGCTTTACGGCCATGAAACTCGGGTAAGTACGGAGTGTGGCGTGTGTTTTTGACACTTGTTGTGCAGGAATGCATGCAACAACCGAGCCAGGATAAAAATGCTGCGTGCAGTGGCAGCCCGGTCTCCTAGAATCCGCTCATTCATCCTTCTGGCGCCTCCTCTCCGATGGACTCCCAACAATCCCGCGTGCTCGTGCAGTTGCGCGACATGATCCTCAAGGGCGAATTCGTGCCCGGAGAGCGGCTGGCCGAGATTCCGATCGCCGAGAAGCTCGAAGCCTCGCGCACTCCCGTGCGCCTGGCGCTGGCCAGCCTCGAGCATGAAGGCCTGATCGAACAGTCGCCCAGCGGTGGCTACCAGATGCGCCGCTTCACCTCGCAGGAAGTGGCCGACGCGATCCGCGTGCGCGGGGTGATCGAGGGCTTTGCGGCGCGCCTTTTGGCCGAGGACGGTGCACCGCGCCAGCTGCTGCGCGACCTGAAGGAGTGCCTGGACGCCGGCGACAAGGCGGTGAACAAGCCCAGCATGGACCTCGACGACTACGCGGCCTACGTCGAAATGAACGACCGCTTCCACAAGCTGATCGTCGAAGGCTGCGGCAACCTCGCGCTCAAGCGGGTGATGGACATGCTCGGCGGCCAGCCCTTCGCCGCGCCCAGCGCGATGCTGCCGATGCAGTCGTCGATGGAAGAAGGCCAGCAGTGGATGCGGCAGGCGCACCGCACGCACCATGCGATGGTGCAGGCCATCGAGCGCGGGCAGGGGTCGCGCGCGCAGGCGCTGGGCGAAGAGCACGTCGAGATTGCGCGCATGAACCTCGACTACGCGCTGGAACGCCCGGAGCTCGCGGCCGAGCTGATGCCGGGCATTCGCCTGGTTTCCAAGGGGCGCAACAGCTGAGCGTGCGTCAGCTGTTGATGCCGCGCCGCGGCGTCACCACGGCCTCCACCGCCGCGCCCACGGCCAGCAGCCGGTGGTCGGTGTTGCCGATGCCGGCCACCATCAGGCCGACCGGCGCAGCGCCCATCTCGTGGCAGGGCACCGAGAGCGCGCAGCCGTCGAACAGGTTCACGACAGACGGGTTGCGCAGCATGCGGCCGTTGATGCGGTAGTAGGTGTCGTCGTCCTTCAGCACCTCGGCGATCGGCGGCGCGATGTCGGGCGTGGTGGGCATCAGCATCGCGTCGTAGCCGGCGGCCGCGGTGTTGATCGCGCGGATGAACTGGCGGCGCAGCGCCTGCAGCTGCACGTAGTCGGGCGCCAGGATGGTCTCGCCGGTCTTGATCCGTGCCAGCACGCGCGGGTCGTACTTGGCCGCGCCCGTCTTGATGAATTCGCGATGCCAGGCGTAGGCCTCCGAGGCGGTGATCATGCCGCGCGGGTTGATGGCCGGCGCCTTGGCGAACTCGACCATCGGCAACTCGGTCACCGTGGCGCCGGCGGCGGAGAGCTTCGACAACGCCGACGCAAAGGCCGCGGCAACGGGCGGCGACAGGTCGTCCTGGAAAAAAGTCTTCGGCACCGCGAAGCGCAGGCCCCACAGCGGCGGCGCCCTGAGGGGCCGCGACAACTCGCCGGCCAGCACGGCGCCGAGCAGTGCGCAGTCTTCCACCGTCCATGCCATCGGCCCCGCCGAATCGAAGGAGGTCGACAGCGGCATCACGCCATCGAGCGGCACGCGCCGCTGGGTGGGCTTGAAGCCCACCAGCCCGTTGAGCGCCGCGGGAATGCGCAGCGACCCGCCGGTGTCGGTGCCGATGGCGCCGGCCGCCATGCCGTCGGTCACCGAGATGGCCCCGCCCGAGGTCGAGCCGCCGGGGATGCGGCCGGTCGCGCGGTCGTAGACGTTCTTCGGCGTGCCGTAGTGCGGGTTGATGCCGAGGCCGGTGTAGGCGAACTCGACCGTATTGGTGCGCCCGATGATGATCGCGCCGGCGCGCCGCAGCCGCTCGACCACCACCGCGTCGCGCTGCGCCGGCGGCTGGCCGACCAGCACCGTGGAGCCGCCGAGCGTGGTGATGCCGGCTTCGTCGAACAGGTCCTTGAGCGAGATCGGGATGCCCGCAATCGGGGAGGGCGCCGCGCGGCCGCTCTTGCGTTCGGCATCGAGTTGCACGGCGGCGGTGCGGGCCGATGCGGCGTGCACCTGGATGAAGGTGCGTGCGCCTTCGCCCGCGGGGTTCTGGATCGCGGCCAGCGCTTCCTCCACCAGCTGGCTGCTGGTGAGCGATCCGGCGGCCAGGCGGCGCGCCATCTCGGCCATCGACAGCTGGCCCATCGCCTTGGCCGTCGCATCGGGCGCCTGGGCCATCGCTTTCGGCAGCACCGACAGCATGCCGACCGCCGCCGCCGCGCCGGCCGTGCGTTGAAGGAAAGTGCGGCGTTGTTGTTCTTGCTGGGTCATGGCGCTCTCCAGTGGGCTCGGGGCAGTCTACACAGCGCATGTGGCATGACCGTAGCCAGCCGTTACAGCGGGGAGGACGTCAGTGCACCTCGATCAGCAGGTCCGGGCGGTAGCCCTCCTGCTCGCCGTTGCGCTTGTAGCCCAACGGATTGGCGACCACGCGGCAGCCGTCCTTCACATAGTCGAAAGGACAGTGCAGGTGGCCGTGCAGCCACAGCCTGGCGGACGGCAGCAGCGCGTCGAGCGCATTGCAGAAGCCCGCCGTGCCGGGCGTCAGGCCATAGCGCGGATCGGCGCTCGCGAGGGTCGGGGCGAAGTGCGTGATGGCCACCGTGGTGCCGCCGAAAGGTTCGGCCAGCGCCTTGTGCAGCCAGGCCTGGCACAGCAGCGCTTGTTCGCGCAGCGGGCCGGCCAGGAAGATCTCTCCGTTGCGCAGGGTGGCCGCCTTTTCCAGGTAGAAGTCGGCCGCTCGCATCGCCTTGCCGCGTTTCTTGAGCGCCTCGGCCAGGCCGTCGGTGGGTTCGACCAGCGCGTCGAAGTCGGCCCAGAGCGTGGTGCCGACGAAACGGATGCCGTCGATGACCAGGGTCTCCCGCTCCAGCCACTGGATCTCGAGCTCCTTGCAGAGTGCGTAAAGCCGCTCGTGCGTTTCGTCGAAGTCGGCGCCGTCGTATTCGTGGTTGCCCGGCACGTAGATCACCGGCGTCGGCCAGCCGTTGCGGGGCGAGAAACGGCCCAGGCCGAAGTCGGTGTCGGTCAGGCGGGAGCCTGGCTGGTAGGAGCCGATGTCGCCCGCCAGCACCAGCAGATCGGCGCCCGGAATGGGGTCGGCATGGAAGCGGGGATGGGATTCCAGATGCAGGTCGGAGAGCAGTTGCAGCTTCATCGTCGGCGCAGTCTAGGCGAATTACCCCATGCATGAAGCGCATAAGGTTTGGGTTGTTTTCCTAGGGATAACCCTTAATCTTGGAGCATCAACCACTCCAGCGCAGCCAAAAGCAGCGCACTGTCATGTTCAGCCTCATTGCCCAAGTGGCCCGTTTCTTCCGTTCCTCCAGCGACAACACCCCCGCCAGCCACGCGGCCGCGCTGATGGAAAGCGCCGACGTCCGCGCCGGTCGCGGCGCGCACCACGCGCAGGAACTGCGCGCCGCCGCATCCGCCTGGCTCAGCGTCGTTCGCTGATTGCTTGGCTCTCCCCCAGGCTTCGCGCACTTCGTGTCGCAACGCCCACCCCCTCGCCGGGGGCACACCGGCGGCCCGGCAAAGCCGGTTCCGCGGTGTTTCGCGAAGGGATGCGGCCTATTGAGGCACTTTCTGGCCGAGGATCGAGCCGGCGAAGGCCGCTCCGGCCGAACGCAGCAGCGCGGTCCGCAGCCATTCGTGCGCATGCCCGTGCTGGGCGCGCCGGTGCCAGATGGCATCCACATGCACCGGTGGCTGGTCGAAGGGCAGGTCGCGCAGCACCAGCTGGTCGTCGATGCCGGTCACCGTCACGAAGTGGCGCGGCAGCACGGTCAGCAGGTCTGAATTGGCGACCACCCGGCCCGCCGTGAAGAACTGGTTCACCGTCACCACGATGCGCCGCTCGCGCCCCATGGCGCCCAGCGTCTGGTCGATGAAGCCGTAAGGCCGCCCCGAAAAACTCACCAGCAGGTGCCGCGCGGCGCAATAGTCGTCGAGCGTGAGCGGGGCGTTCGCGAGCGGATGGCCGCGGCGCATCACGCACACGTACTGGCCCAGATAGAGCCGCTGGGTCTCGAACGGCACCCCCACCCCCGACTGCCCGCGCGCCGCCAGGCTCGCGATCACGGCGGGGAAGTAGCCGATCGCCATGTCGACCTCTTCGTTCTCCAGCATGCGACGCGGATCGCGCGTGGTCAGCGGCAGCACGCGCAGCGAAATGGCGGGTGCTTCCTGCTCCGCGATCTGCACCAGGCCCGGGATCAGCTCGGCGGCCGTGGCATCGGCCATGGCCAACAGGAAGGTGGTGTCGGCGGTTGCCGCGTCGAACTCGCCTGGCGCCAGCGTGTGTTGCAGCTGCCGCAAGGCATCGCGCACGGTGGGCCAGAGCGCCAGCGCCCTCGGTGTGGGTTCCACGCCTGCACCGGCGCGCCGTACCAGCTCGTCGCCCAGCACTTCGCGCAGCCGCCGCAGCGCATTGCTCACCGCCGGCTGGGTGATCGAGAGGTTGCGGGCGGCGCGCGTGAGGTTGCGCTCCGCCATCACCTCGTCGAAGACGCGAAGCAGGTTGAGGTCGAGCGTGCGAAAGTTGACGTCCATCAGTCTCGTGAATGATAAACATCAGAAAGATAAAGTAGCCAGGCATTAGGGTAACCCCTAATATCACGGCATCGGCACTCGTTGCCTCTTATCCCAGGAGGGATGCACCATGACCAGCTTTGTCCACGTTGACCAACCCACTGTCCACCCCGGCGTCCGTCGCGCCGAAGTTCTTTTCGGCCAGATCCAGGCCGCACGCGCCGGCGCCGAAGGCGCCCGTCCGCTGATCGCCCTGTTCATCGTCGCCATCGCTGCTGCCGTGCTGGTGGTCGCCGACACGCTCGTTTCCAACTGGAACGACGGTGCGCTGCTTGCCGCATGGACCATCTTCTGCCTCGCAGCGATCGGCCTCCTCGCCCTGTTCGCAGGTTCGGTGCGCAAGAGCAGCATCGCCGGCCTCTGGCGCGCGGCCTCCGAGCGCCGTGCCGCGGCCCGTGCCGACGCCCGTTTCCTCGAAACCGCGCAGAACGACCCGCGCGTGATGCAGGAGCTGCAAGCCGCCGTGTGGCGCCAGCAGTCCGAAGGTACGGCAACCGCCGCTGCCGTCGCCAAGATCGACGCGCTGGCCCGGATGAGCAACCGCTCGAAGGAAGTGCGCATGCCGACGCTCTACGAAGCGATGCGCCGCATGAACAGCTCGCGCTACTATTAATAGACAAGCCTCGATCCCTTGAGTGTGCAGCCGCCTTCGGGCGGCTTTTTCTTGTCTGTATCGATCTCGGTGAGCGCGGGAGCCCTCTTTCTTATTCATGGCTCGGCGGGTCTTGCGAAGCGTGCGAGCACCCAAGGCTCGCACGGTCTCTCTCGAATGCGGATGTCGACGGTGGGTGAGCTGATCGCATTCAAACGAAAAAGTCATTCGAAGTGGGCTTCGCTTGAAAAGACGATGTATACTCGTGGGCTCGGCTGACAACGCTCGCAAGGGTGTTTCAAGCGGTGGTCCTGAAGGGGCTGCGGCAAGAAGGGGTCGAAAAAAACTTCCTTCGAAGTTGACGCGGTTTGAAAAAACAGTGCAT
>Ga0102589_1000622_pt1 | contig 64583 bp, 56 predicted proteins | sample AraplaMF_Col_mLB_FD_76858 | JGI IMG/M metagenome (GOLD analysis project Ga0102589, IMG submission 76858) | Arabidopsis root microbial communities from the University of North Carolina, USA - plate scrape MF_Col_mLB | ecosystem: Host-associated > Plants > Roots > Endosphere | place: USA...
GTGATCAAGGAAGTCCAGTTGACGAAGGACCGGACGTCCCTGGGCCGCAGGCCTTATAACGATATCGTCATCGACAACCTCGCTGTCAGCGGGGAGCACGCCGTCCTGCAGATGTCCGGCAACGAGGTCTATCTTGAAGACCTCAACAGCACCAACGGCACCTACGTCAACGGCAAGGCCGTGAAAAAACTGTTGCTGCAAAACAGCGACACCGTGGAAATCGGCAAGTACAAGATCAAGTACGTGAATGAGGCCGCAGGCCCCAGCTTCGAGAAGACCATGATCATCAAGGCCGGCTCCGCTGGCCTGGTAGCGCCTCCTGCCGGTGCGCCGCCGGCGGCGCCCGCTGGTGACATGGGCGGCAATATGAATGCCGCCATCAAGGTCATGTCGGGTGCGGCAGCCGGCCGCGAGGTGGCGCTGGTCAAGGTGGTGACCACCATCGGCAAGCCCGGTGTGGCCGTGGCCGCGATCACCAAACGGCCTCAGGGCTTTGTTGTGGCCCATGTGGAAGGGGCCGGAAAACCGACCCTTAACGGCGCACCTATCGGGGCCGAGCCTGTCATCCTGAAAGACGGCGACATGCTCGAGCTGGCCGGAACGCAGATGCAGTTCGTCCAACACTGACCCGGGTGCCCGCCGGGGCTTCGCCTTAACGCGGACCGTCAGCACCCAACACCCGAGGTCTCATGAGACTCCTCTTCCGGCACTGGCCCCGCATCGCCGTTACGCTGATCCCGCTGGTGTTTGCCCTGCTGCATGCCGGCGGGGTTTTGCGCCTGGGCGTGCTGCAGCGGCTGGACGACATCATCTACGATGCGCGCCTTCGCGCGACCATGCCCCGCACGCTCGATGAGCGCATTGTCATCGTCGATATTGACGAAAAAAGCCTGGCTGAAGTCGGCCGCTGGCCCTGGGGCCGCAACAAGCTTGCAGACTTGGTCGAGGAACTCCAGGATCGCCAGAAGACGGCTCTGCTGGGCTTTGACGTGGTGTTCGCCGAGGCCGACGAAAGCTCGGGCCTCAAGCGGCTTAAGCAGCTGGCGCAGGCCGAGCTGAAGGACCAGCCTGGCTTCGCGGAAAAAATCAACCAGCTGCAGGCCGGCCTGGATTACGACGCGGTGTTCGCCAAGGCCATCGAAAAGCGGCCCGTCGTGATGGGCTATTACTTCACCAGCGACCGCGACGGGCGCGTCAATGGCGTGTTGCCGGCGCCTGTCATGGGCCGCGAGGCGCTGGCCGGGCGGCCCATCAAGTTCACCAGCTGGAACGGCTACGGCGCCAACATTGAGCAATTGGCCAAGGCCGCACCCTTGGGCGGCTTTTTTAATTCCATCACCGAGGGCGACGGTGTGGTGCGCTCAATTCCCTTGCTGGCGGAATACAAGGGGCAATATTACGAATCTCTGGCGCTGGCCATGTTCCGCATGCTGGCGGGCCTGCCCCGGGTCGAACCCGGCTTTCCTCCCGAAAAGTTCCTCACCCGCAACTACCAGGGGCTGGAAAGCATTATGCTCAAGCAGGGCGCCAAGACCTTGGCGATCCCCGTCGACGACCGGGTCGCCACGCTGGTGCCGTTCCGGGGCCTTGGCGGCGCCGCCGGGGGCTCGTTTCGTTACATCTCGGCCGCCGACCTGCTGGCCAAGCGCCTGGCGCCCGGCGCGCTCAAGGACAAAATCGTCCTGATCGGCACCACGGCGCCTGGCCTGCTCGATTTGCGGGTCACGCCGGTCGGGGAAACCTACCCCGGAGTGGAAACCCATGCCAACGTGATCTCGGGCTTCCTGGACGGCAAGGTGTTCGTCAAGCCCGACTATGCCGTGGGCTATGAGATCGTCATCCTGCTGCTGTCGGGCCTGACGCTGGCCTTCGCGCTGCCCCTGCTGTCGGCCTCTCGTGCGGTCATGGTCAGCGTGGCCGTGATTGCGGTCATCGCAGGGCTGAATTTCTGGCTGTATGCGGGTTACGGCTTGGTGCTGCCGCTGGCCAGCGCGCTGGTCATGGCGCTGACGGCTTTCGCGCTCAACATGAGTTACGGCTACTTCGTTGAAAGTCGCTCCAAGCGCGAGCTGGCCAACCTGTTCGGCACCTATGTGCCGCCCGAACTGGTCGATGAAATGGTGAAAGACCCCGACAGCTACAACATGCGGGCGACCACCAAGGAACTGACCGTCATGTTCTGCGACATGCGCGGCTTTACCAAGATGTCGGAGACCATGGAGCCGACTCAGCTGCAGGCGCTGCTTAACAGCGTTTTCAGCCGCCTCACGGACCTGATACGCGGCAACCGCGGCACCATCGACAAATACATGGGTGACTGCGTGATGGCCTTCTGGGGCGCCCCCGTTGATACGCCTGACCATGCTGCGCTGGCCGTGAAAACAGCGCTTGAAATGTCCAACGCCGTCCGCAGGATTAACGAAGAACACAAAGCCAAGGGTTTACCCGAGATCGGCATAGGCATAGGCCTGAACACCGGCACCATGTGTGTGGGCGACATGGGGTCGGACATCCGCCGCAGCTACACGGTGATCGGCGATGCGGTGAACCTGGGGTCGCGCCTGGAGGGCTTGTCCAAAATCTATGGCGTCGATATCGTGGTCAGCGAGTCCACCCGCAAACTGGCAGGTGATTTCGCGTGGCAGGAACTGGACAAAGTCCGCGTGAAGGGCAAAGATCAAGCCGTGGCCATTTTTTGGCCGCTGGCGCCTGCGGACCGGATCGACAAGGACAATGCCGCAGAACTGAAAACCTGGGGCATGGCCCTGAAAGCCTACCGTGCCCAGGATTGGGACCAATGTGACGTCCAGTTACTAAATTTGCAGCGAACAAACGGCAAAAAGTTCCTTTACCGCCTGTATGCGGAGCGTGTAGCCTCCATGAGGCTGTTGCCTTTTGACCCGGAATGGGATGGCGCAACCAATTTCGAGACTAAATAAGACGACGACCAATTCAGGGCCAACCGGAAAATCTCATGAAAGTACGTGTACTAGGCTGCTCGGGAGCCATCGCCAAGGACTGCCGGACCACGTCTTTTTTGCTGGACCATGACTTGCTGGTTGATGCGGGCACGGGTGTGGGCGACCTCACCCTCGACGAAATGGCCGGCATCAACCATGTGTTGCTGACGCATTCGCACCTGGATCACGTAGCCGCTTTGCCGTTGATGGTGGATGCCATCGCATCGCGGCGCACAACGCCGATACAGATCCATGCCCTGCCGGGCACGATTGCCGCGCTGAAGGCGCATATCTTCAACAACACCATCTGGCCGGACTTCTCCAGAATTCCCACGCCGGAAGCGCCGTTCGTCAGCTTTCATCCGCTGGAGGTGGGGCAGACCCTGCTGCTGGCTGGCAAGCATGTGGAAGTGCTGCCCGCGGTGCATACCGTGCCCGCCGTGGGCTACGCCGTGGCCACCGGCAAGGGCTGCTGGGTGTTTACCGGCGACACCGAACAGAACCCGGCCCTGTGGGCACGCATCAACCAGATGAACGTGGCCATGCTGGTCATCGAAACCGCCTTCAGCAACCGTGAGCGCGACCTCGCCAGGCGCAGCCTGCACCTGTCGCCCCATGCGCTGGCCAATGAGCTCGACTGCATAGAGCGCGGAAAAAATTACCCCATCTACATCACCCACACCAAGCCTGCCGAGACCGATCTCATCATGGCCGAGATCCAGCGTTTTGACCAAACCCGACCGTTTGGCCCCAACGTGACACACGACATCCGGTGGCTGCGGGCAGGCCAGGAGTTTGAACTATGAGCGCCGTATTGCAACGAGACCCCCAGGACGAGTTTTTCGACTCGCAGATGCTTCCGCCGCAGGAGCGCGGCGTCACCTTCGAGGCGCTGTACTTCCGGCAGCTGCAGCTGGTCACCAACCGCATCCATGAGACGGAAAACATCGATCAGATCATGTTGGAGGCGAGCCAGGATATCTGCAAGCTCTTCAACGCCGATAGGCTGACGCTGTACGCCGTCAATGAAGATCGCACGTCCATCGTCTCCAAGGTCAAGACAGGGCTTAACACCAGCCGCGACCTGAAGCTTCCCGTCAGCGCGCAAAGCATTGCCGGCTATGTGGCCATGTCGCACCAGATGGTCAACATCGCTGATGTCTACGACGAAGACGCCCTCAAGAAAATTCACCCGGCCCTGAGCTTCCTGCAGGAGGTCGACAAGCGCTCCGGTTACAGGACCAAGCAGATGCTGGTAGCGCCTGTCATGGACGGCGACACGCTCTACGGCGTCCTGCAGGTCATCAACAACCGCAGCGACCAGCCCTTCGGCAAGCTCGAGGAAGATGGCGCGCGCCAGCTGTGCAAAACACTCGGCATTGCCATACGCCAGCGCATGCAGCGAGCCGAGGAAGGCCAGCGGCGCAAGGCGACCAAGTATGACGGGCTGGTCACCGAAGGGGTGCTGTCGCAGGATGAACTGCAGCAATGCATCCAGCAGGCGCGCGAAGAGGGCAAGTCGGTCGAGCACATGCTGATGGCCAATTTCCATATCCGCCCGGCCCAGATCGGCCAGTCTCTGGCGAAGTTTTTCGGCGTAGGCTACGAGGCCTTCAACGCCGGCCGCATACGTTCTGAAATGCTGCACGGCCCCCTCAAGCGTGATTTCATTGAACAGCAAGGATGGATACCGCTGGAGGAAACCACGGAAGGCCTGGTCATCATGGCCATGGACCCCGAGGCTGTGCGCGGTGCGCGCGTCGTGCCTCAGGTGTTCCCGCGCATCAGCAAGTTCGCCTACCGCGTCACCACCCAGACCGAGTTTGAGGAAACACTGAACCAGCTCTTCGGCGCGGGCGCGGACAGCAGCTCCATCGACCAGTTGCTGGCCGACATGGACTCTCCGCTGGAAGGCGAGTCCGCCGACGACTCATCGCTGGAATCCGCCGCGGCCGACAACGAACTGGTCAAGTTCGTCAACAAGGTCATCATTGACGCCTACAACCAGAAGGTGTCAGACATCCACATCGAGCCCATGCCCGGCAAAGCCAAGACCGGCATCCGCTTTCGCATTGACGGCACCCTGCAGCCCTATATCGAGGTGCCCGCGCAGTTCCGCCAGGCCATGGTCACCCGGCTCAAGATCATGTGCGACCTGGATATTTCCGAAAAGCGCAAGCCCCAGGACGGCAAGATCAAGTTCAAGAAATACGGCCCCCTTGACATCGAGTTGCGCGTCGCCACGATCCCCTCCGCCGGCGGCGTGGAAGACGTGGTCATGCGGATTCTGGCCGCGGGCGAGCCGATACCGCTTGAGAAGCTGGGGCTGACGGCACACAACAAGGAACGGCTCGAGAAAACCATCTCCAAGCCTTACGGCCTTTTCTATGTGTGCGGCCCTACGGGCTCGGGCAAGACCACGACACTGCACTCCATCCTGAAATTCCTCAACACGCCGGACACCAAGATATGGACGGCCGAGGACCCGGTTGAAATTACCCAGAAGGGCCTGCGCCAGGTTCAGATCAACCGGAAAGCCGGCATCGACTTCGCGCTGGTCATGCGCGCCTTCTTGCGGGCCGACCCCGACATCATCATGGTGGGCGAGTCGCGCGACAAGGAAACCGTGGCCATGGGTGTCGAGGCCTCGCTGACGGGCCACATGGTGTTCTCTACCTTGCACACCAATTCGGCACCGGAATCCATCACACGCTTGCTCGACATGGGCATGGATCCGTTCAACTTTGCCGATGCCCTGCTGGGTATCCTGGCGCAGCGCCTGGCCAAAAAATTATGCGACTGCAAGGAGGCTTACCATCCGAGCTCGCAGGAGGTCAAGGACTTCATCAAGGAATACGCCGAAGAGCTACGCAATACCGACGCCTGGAAGGCCGATGAGGGCGGAGAGTCGCAAAAGCTGTTTGAAGACTGGATGGAGCACTATGGCAAGGACGGCAAGCTCACCATGTACCGTGCCGTAGGCTGCGACAAATGCGGCAAGACCGGTTACAAGGGCCGCATCGGCCTGCACGAACTCATGATTGCCGACGACGCCGCGAAAAAGCTGATCCAGGAGCGTGCCCGCGTCGCGGAACTGTTCGCCTGCGCGGTCAGCAGCGGCATGCGGACGCTGAAGATGGACGGTATGGAGAAAGTGCTGATGGGACTGACTGATTTGAAGATGGTTCGGTCAGTGTGTATCAAGTGACAAAAGTGTCGATTTAACTGGTGGGATGATCAAAAATGTTAGTCTTGCCTCGCCAATTTGCAGGTTAACCGCCGCTTTATCGCCTCAAACGGGGTGGCACAAAATCTGCTGTTAATCCAAGCCCAGTTTTTTTAACCAAGGAGTTTTTTATGAAACGTACAATCCAAAAGGGTTTTACCCTGATCGAATTGATGATCGTCGTGGCGATTATCGGTATTCTGGCTGCTGTCGCTCTGCCGGCTTACCAGGACTACACCGTCCGTGCGAAGGTCTCGGAAGTTATCCTGGCTGCATCCGCATGCCGCACTTCTATTACTGAAACCATTCAAACCGGTGCCACGCTTCCTGCGGTTGACAACTCGTGGGGTTGTGAGTCAACTGGCTCGACGAGCAAATATGTAGCCTCTGTCCAGACTGCGGCTACCACGGGTCAGATTTTCGTTTCTTCCCAAGGCTTGGGTGGTACGGCCAATGCAAATGACGGCACTATCTCGCTGAAGCCTTGCTCCTCTGCCGCCACTACCTTCGCTACTTGCAACTCCCCTGCTACGGGTACCAGCGTTAACTCCTGGATCTGCGGGCCCGCGACTACCAGCATCGGCTCGGCCGCCTCCAAGGGTGTTGCAATGAACCCCAAATTCCTTCCTGGATCTTGCCGCGCTACCTGAGATTGATGAGCTCGGTTTAATTTATATAGAAAGCGGCTGCGGCCGCTTTTTTTATGGCAGAACTAGAACTAACTATCCTGATGCCGTGCCTCAATGAGGCGCGCACCCTGGCTGCGTGTGTCAGCAAGGCCAAAGAATTCCTGGCCAGGTCGCAAATTCACGGAGAAGTCCTGATCAGCGACAACGGCTCCACCGATGGATCCCAACAAATCGCCGAATCTCTCGGTGCCCGTGTTTTAGATGTGCCCGTTCGTGGCTATGGCGCTGCGCTCGCTGCAGGCATTGCCGCCGCAAACGGCAAATACGTCATCATGGGAGACAGTGACGACAGCTATGATTTTTCATTACTGGGCCCTTTTGTCGCAAAGTTGCGCGCGGGTTGTCAGCTGGTGATGGGCAATCGCTTCCAAGGCGGGATTGAGCCCGGTGCGATGCCTACGCTACATCGATACCTGGGTAATCCGGTGCTGAGCTATGTGGGGCGATTGTTCTTTCGCGTCCCCATCGGTGATTTCCACTGTGGGTTACGAGGGTTTTCGCGCGATGCCATCATGAAGCTGGGTTTGGTGACTCAGGGAATGGAATTTGCAAGCGAAATGATTGCAAAGGCTGCCATTGCGGGGTATCGAATCGAAGAAGTCCCCACAGTTTTACGGCCGGATGGCCGTGGCCGGCCGCCGCATTTGAACACCTGGCGAGACGGGTGGCGCCATTTGCGCTTTTTGCTGCTGTTCTGCCCACGTTGGCTCTTTCTGTACCCGGGCTTTGCTATGCTGGCGGCCGGTCTGATGGGTTTTGTGCTGCTACAGCCAGGGTCCCTGCGATTTACCTCGGTCGGCCTGGGAATCCATTCCCTGCTTTATATGGGCGCCTTCATCATTCTTGGGATGCAGCTGATCCAGCTTGCCCTTTTGACCAAATGGATGGGCATGCTTTCCGGCATTGTTCCCGCGCCGCAAGGGTTTGCGCGCTGGGCTCCTCATCTCAAGCTCGAAACGGGTCTTGTGATAGGCGCAGCGCTGTTTTTCGTTGGCGCGATGTGGTCGGTCCGCCTGGTGGTTGATTGGGGTTATGGTGGGTTTGGTGCGCTTGAACCAGAAGAAGTCATGCGATGGGCGATTCCCGCTGTGACACTCATGGTGGTTGGGCTGCAGGCTTGTGCGGGAGCCCTGTTTGCCGGGGCGCTTCACTTCTGCTGGCGTTCTTCGCCAATGGGGGGGGGCGCACGTGAGTAACTTCTCCCAACAGTGGGCGGAACGGCTTATAAGGTGGGAGCCTGGTCTTGTGCTGATCGCCGGCTGGTTTGCCTTTATCTCCATCCCCCTTGCCCTTGGTGAGATTGGCATTAGCTGGGACGCGCTGAACCACCATATCTATTTGGGGTGGACCGCCGAGCATCAGCGGTTTGACCAGGACCTGTTTGCAGCCTCGGGGCAGACATTCCAGTATCCCTATTTGTATTGGCCCGTCTACAAACTGTCCCAAAGCGGGCTATCGGGCATGTGGGCAGGCGTGGCATTGGCCACACTGAACTGGCTGGTTGTCCCTCCGATATGGATGATTGCACGGGTTTGTATGCCGGGGCGCGACGCTTTTGCCGTTGTCATGCGTGCTGCTGCGGTCGCTCTTGCATTCATGACGGGCGTGGTGCTGTCAATGTTTGACTCCACGTCAAATGACCTGTTTGCAGCCATACCTTTTGTATGGGCGTTGGCATTTGCAATGAACGGATTTCGAGACACGGGCACCGCGCGGAACGCACTTCATATGCCGGTGATCTACTCGGGCATCTGTGCGGGCATATCGGTGGCGTTCAAGCTCAGCAACGGGCCGCTCGCACTTCTACTGCCCGGTCTCTGGATGATGACCGGTTGGGGAATCAGGCGCAAGGCCATCAATTTTATGGCGGGGTGCCTGGCTGCCATTGCAGGATTCCTGCTTGCCTATGGCTATTGGGGGTGGCAGCTATGGAGCCACTTCGGAAGCCCGATTTATCCTCTGTATGACTATTGGGTTCAGCCTCTGAGAGACTGGGCGGGGTGGAAACCATGATTCGCTTCATGCCCGATACATGGAGAGATGCGCTTTTCAGGCCGATTGCCATGGCTGCGCCCGATGGGGCCGTGTACGTGGAAATTATGGCGCCGGACTTCCGCTTCGCCGTCATTGCGCTGCTGCTCTTGATTTGGGCGGCAATGATCGTGCGCTTTAAATGGCGGGTGACACCTACACTGATCCTGCTGGCTTTCGCAACTGCGGCGTTTGTCCCGTGGCTTGCTACTACGGGGAACGGCCGCTACTTTATTCCGATACTACTTGCCGCAGGACCCTTGTGTGTTGCGTTGATTTACCACCTTCCGTTCACAAAATCCTTGAGGCTTACTTCCGTCATACTGGTTTTATGTCTCCAAGGGTTTGCCGTGTACTCGAGCAATCCTTGGCATTCCTGGGGATGGGTCGTCTGGAATGACAAGCCGTTCTTTCCCGTAGAAGTTGACGACCAGGCTAAAACAGAGCCGGCGACATACGTCACTTTGTCGAGTATTTCGTATTCGCTGATCGTGCCGCGCTTCGCGACGGGTTCCCGCTGGACCAATATTGCGAGCCAATCGGCTGACCCTCAAACCGTTGAATGGACGCGGCTACAGAAATTTCTGGGGGAAGCAAAAACATTGAAGCTGTTGGTCCCAACCATACCCAGTGCGATGACTGAGCAGGGTTTGCCAACCCAGGAGGCGCTTCAGTCATTTAACGGCATGCTGGCACCCCAAAAACTCGCAATGGCAAATTCGACCAACTGCCGATTGTTGCGTTCAAAAGCCATTGCAGCAATTGCGCTTCGAAATGTTGAGAACGTTGATGCCAAAACCGTTGATAAATTTGGATTCTGGGTTTGTGATCTGAAATATCCGGTCGATGCACCGCCAATGGCCAAAGCACTACTGACGAAAAGTGTTGCAGACGTTTTTGCCAAGCTCGAGATGGTCTGCCCGCGCATCTTCCACATAGGTGGAACGGCAACCCAGCGTCTGAATGATGGCTTTTTACGGGTCTATGGCGGGTCTGACACCAAGGTCTACGTGCTTGACGATGGCAATGTGTTCTATAAATATTACCGTGCTCTTAACCCGGTACTGCTAGGGACAACAAGTACCGTGCTGAGCGATCAGTTCAAAATGGACTGCAATCAAATCCACGGGCGGTCCGGACTGCCTTGGGAGAGAGAAATATGACAAACGTCTCGAGTCTTGTCCATTCGTTGCCCGCTGCTTAGTGTTCAGCGCCGCGTTGCAAAGCAGCGCTATTGCAACAACGGAGGACTGCATCCTCGGCTTATCAAATGAAAATCCTCATCTGGAAGATTGGAGCGTTGGGCGACGTGGTGATGACCACGCCGCTGATTCGGCAACTACGCCTCACTAATCCGGACGCTCAAATTGACTATCTCGTGGGTCAATCTTCTGCACTCATACTCCGTGGCAATCCGTACCTTTCCAATCTGATAACCTTTGACGAAGCGATACTGGTTCGACGGCAGTTTCTGAGACTGGGAAAATTGCTCGATGCAATGCGGGGATATGACGTCCTGTTGATCCTGGATAAGCACTGGATCTTTGGCCTTCTTGGCTGGTTAAGCAGAACGCCCAAGAGGATCGGATTCATGAGGACCAGAATCGAAGGTGGGCTTCACACCAAGAGGGTCCCCTATGGCGAACTTCGCCACGAGATTCACTACTACCTCCTGCTTGGTAAGGCGCTGACCGAGTCGGTAGATTTGACGGATACCGCGCTCGAGTTGCCGCCGGCCACGCCGCACCCTATTGAAAGACCCTACACTGTTCTAATTAACAGCGGAGGAGAGAATTTTCGCGAGCACTCTGCAGTTCGACGCATGCCGCATAAGCTGTTCAGCGAACTCTCACGCCATTGCGCCTCGCATACAAAAGTGGTTTACGTCGGTTCCCAGGCTGAACGCTCCGCATACGAGGCCTTCTCCTACCCGACCACTGTCAACCTGTGTGGAGAACTAACACTCCAGGAAGTATGGTCTGTTCTCAAAAATGCCGAAGCCATCTTCTGCACGGATAGCGGCCTTATGCATATGGCTGCAGCTGTCAACCCGTGCGTGACGGCAATCTTCGGGCCCACGCACCCTGCGAGAAAATGTCCTCCCGGTGCACGGTGGGTTTGGGCTGATAGTGATATCTATGATTCCCGTTACGAGTTATTTGGAAAAATTCCTTCCTCTGACTTTTTCTCATCCTTGGAAGTGAACTCCATTATTAATGCCTCGAGTACCGCCTGGTTTCCAACTGGTTCGGTGGCGCAAGAGAAATGACTGCTCTTAGACACCCCCCAGCTCTTGGTGGAAATCTGCGTTCCACCGGTAGCCTCCTGACATCATTATTTTTATGCGGGTGCTGTGGTGGCATGAGGTGCGAATTCTGGCCCGGAGTTAAAGCGTGATTTCTTTTGATCGCCTCTTTTTTGATATCACCTACACGCGCACGCAAGCAGGCACCTCAGGTATCACCAGGACTGTGCGAAATTTGTTTCTGCAGTCCCAGCGGTTAATGGCGACCCAGGGGAAAAGCTGTACGCCGGTTGCCTTTCATCGGACGGGCTTCAGGGCAGTCCCCACTGAGTCAATTGCCAAAGAAGAGAAAACCCATGTGAGAACTGGAGCGACTTCAACCAAGGCGTTCAAATGGGCCACTGGCAGGTTCGTGCGAAGCGTGATTCTGGTTCTCCTTCGCCTGCCTTGGTTTGTCTTGCAGCCTCTATGGGCGATCAGTAGTTCATGGACCTTCGATTCATTGATCGCGGATGGAAAGAAAATTACGTTCAAACCTGGAGACGTGCTGTTTATGTGCGATGCCTCCTGGAGCTACCAGGCTTGGACTGCAGCGCGCTTGGCGAGGGAGCAAGGCGCGAAGGTGGTAGTTGTCCTGTATGACTTGATGCCCTTGACGCATCCTCAATTCTGTTTTGCTTTAGTACCCTATATCTTCAAGCAGTGGCTGGTTCAAATGCTTGGGTGCAGTGATGCGGTACTCTGCATCTCCGAGGCTACAGAAAAGGAGTTGCGTGACTATGCGCACGACGAGAAAGTGAAGCTCCCGGCGATAGGACATTTTCGTTTGGGGGCGGATGCGATCTCTTCAAATGAATCTGACGCCATAAGAGCGGGCGCTCAAGATTTTATGGCTCAGGGTATTCCCTGTTTTGCCGCCATTGGGTCTTTTGAGCCCAAAAAGAACTACGGATTTCTTTTGGATGTGTTCGAAAGTATCTGGTCTAGGGGCCTGGAGATTCGATTGATGATTGTTGGCCGGGAAACTGCTGAGTGCCTTGAACTGACTGAGAGGGTGCGTTGCCACCCAGAACAGGGAAAGAGATTGTTGACTTTGTTCGATGCTACCGATGCCGAGGTTGCGTTTACCTATTCAAATTGCCGTGCGCTCGTCTTCCCCTCTTTGGCAGAAGGTTTCGGTCTGCCGCTTGTCGAGGCCAGAACGCGTGGTGCGATCGTAATCGCCAGCAGTCTACCCGCGTTCATTGAACTGGCCGACGTTGGCGTCTATATCTATCCTGCAGAGTCTCGTGAAGGATTGGAGGCGCTTATTCTGGAGCAAGCGCAAAAAGATTTGCGTGCTCAAGTTGCTCCAATGCCACCCTTTCTGTGGGAAGACAGTGCTGCTCAATGCATGCGATTGATGGAAGAACTCTTGCAGGAGCAACCGGCATGAAGCCCGTGAGACGCCTATTTGTAGACGTGAGCTATACGCGTACCCAAAGTGTCAACGTTGGAATTATCCGAACCGTGAACAGGCTTCTGGAGGAGTTCAAGACTGTTGCTCCCGCGCACGGGATGGTGTGTGTCCCTGTAGTGTTTCACACGGAGGGATTTCGTTTGCTTCCGGATGACCGGCGTGAGGCTTCCAACTTACGGGACTCGCCGTCTCGGAGGTCAGGTAAAGAAAGAATCCTGCAATGGATCGCGACAGGCCCAATTCGCCACATCGTGTCCGCTTACTTCCCATTATTGCTCCGCCGTGTTGCATGGAGTATTTTTAGCTGGTGGGATTTCAATCGTTTAGCGAAAGACCTGATTCCGATAGATATTAACCCTGGAGATGTCATCTTCTTAAGTGATGCGTCGTGGAACTATCGTATTTGGTTGGCAACTTTCCAAGCAAGGCAGAAAGGAGCTAGGGTCGTGACCGTGGTCTATGACCTTATCCCGTTGCGGCAACCAGAATTTTGTCCTGCCCTGACCACAATAGCTTTTCGCAAATGGTTGAAACGGCTGATACCGGAGAGCGATGGCGTTATTTGTATATCTCGGGCGGTGGAAGATGATTTGAGGCAGTACGCTGCCGAATTGGGTATATCGTTGCCCCCTACTGGAAACTTTCGACTGGGCTGCGATCCGATCTCACCGGCCACTCCAGATGCAGAAATTCGAAATGCCATTAGGGATTTCTTCGTTGGTGTGCCTTGCTTCACTGCAATAGGCTCAATTGAACCGCGAAAAAATTATGCTCTTTTGATAGATGCTTTTGAAAAACTATGGGCATCCGGAGTCGATGTACGTTTGCTGATAATTGGGCGGCGGAGCTCACAGTGTGACGATCTGCTGGAACGGATTGAGCACCATTCAGAGTTAGGCAAGCGCCTGCTGGTCATCTTTAATGGAACTGACCAAGAGGTCACGTTTGGCTATGCAAACAGCCGCGCTTTAATTTTTCCTTCTCTTGCGGAAGGCTTTGGGTTGCCTCTAGTTGAAGCTCGAGCACGCGGATGCCGGGTGATTGCAAGTGATTTGCCGGCATTTGTCGAGTTGGCAGACGGCGGCGTGTCCATTTTTCCTCGGAACTCTTTGGAGGCACTCGAAGCTCTGGTTCGTTCTCATCTGAGTGATGGCCAGTATGCGACGATCATGATGCCGTTCACCTGGGCTGACAGCGCCCATCGCTGCATGGCATTGATAGAACGTTTTAGTGCAGAACGAGTATAAAAACCATCCTTAATGCTTCTTAGACGTATGCGTTCATTTCCTAAGATACTCAAAGAAATTGCTCTGGCCCTTAGAGGCAAGCCGGATTTGCGCGATTTATACGCCGCAACCCGGGACATCGGAATTCTCCGACTCAACGCCAAACACTATGGCTACTATCTGGCACGACAGCTTGAGGGGGTGCTCAAGGGAGTCGATTACTCACTAGAGCCGAGGAAACACCATCTAGTCAGTAAGGCGACAACACAGGAGGACATGGAGTCTCCTTGGTTTGCATATTGGTGCAAGGAGCTAAAAATAGCACCAATTTATCACCGAAAGATATGGGAGTATGCCTTCGTATTGCAATGTCTTCATGATCATGACCTGCTCTGTGAAGGTGTCAGCGCAATGGGTTTTGGCTGCGGTGAAGAACCAATGGCTTCTTACTTTGCCACCTTAGGACTAGATACGCTGGTGACTGACCTGGATCCGGTGCGGGTCGCCGGGAAGGGGTGGGCAGAAACACATCAACATGCAAGAACTCGGGAGACCGCCTTTCGCCCGGATTTGGTTAGCCGGGAGATTTTTGATGCCAGAGTGCGCCATCAATTTGTAGATATGAATGCTATCCCGCAGGTTCCACAGCCTTTCGATTTTTGCTGGTCTATTTGCGCGATGGAACATCTGGGCAACATTGAAGCAGGGCTGTCTTTTGTGGAAAATTCACTTCAAGTCTTGAAGCCAGGCGGCTTGGCAATTCACACGACGGAGTACAACTATCTCTCGGAAAACGAAACACGTGAAAGTGGTGAGGTCGTCCTGTTTTTGCGCCGCCATTTTGAGGCCTTGGCTCAGCGACTTCGTGCTTCGGGGCACGAATTACTTGGTCCCGATTTTTCCGCTGGAAAAGGCGTTCTTGATGACTTCATTGACGTTCCGCCGTATGGTGATGAGGCAGAAGGTTGGCTGAAGAACAAATACACACCGCATGTAAAGTCAGATTTCCCCGCGCATCTCAAGTTGTCTATATCAGGATTTGCTGCGACTTGCTTTGGGCTGGTGGTGCGTAAGAGTAACCGTTAAGAATTGCTTGGCGCTAATTTGCGTCAGTTGGGTAGGAGAAAAAAGCGCTTGTAGAGGCTCTTTCCAAAAGGTATCCGTGGTACCAATGCCAGGATTGCCTGCTTTGCGATGGCAGTTCCAAACACCACTAGCCAGATCAAAATCCGCTTGATCAATGAACGATTCCGGTATTCGTACGATTCGAATGCAAGAAAATAGGCGAGGTTTTTAGGTATCGCGATGCATGGATACTTCGCATGCCAAGATGGTGCGCCTAGCGTTGCCACTATTCGAGCGAATGAACTGGAAGTGTTATCACCAAGCTGTCTGTGGACAACACAGGTGGGAATTATCTTTGCCTTCCCTGTCAGTAAAACCTCCGACAACCACACGCAATCGCCAGCAACGCAGTTTGGCATGACACAGTTTTTGACGGATGCCATCCGGTACACGCCGCAGAACATAGATCCTTCTTCCACAAAAAAAATCAGATGCAATGCCCGGAGAAGGCCGCTGCCGCTATGAGACTCGACCACATTCCCCCAAAAACTTGTCACATGATCGCCATAGTGATAAGCGCCCAAGCCAGAGGCAAGCGATAGGGATGAATCGAGTTCCAGCGCTCCGACGCAGAGCTCTATAAAGTGAGTATCGAGATAGTCATCATCACCATGCCATAAAAAGTATTTTCCGGTGGCTTGCGCTCGAGCGTAATTGAAGTTCTTCGATGGGCCTTGATTCTGAGGGTGCCGAAAATACTTTACCCTGGTATCAGCTGCGCAAAGCCCTTCTGCAATGCTTTGAGTCTCATCTGAGGACGCATTGTCGGAAATAATGATCTCAAGATTTTGATATGAGCACGACTGCAGTTTCTGAACTGCCCTGAGCAGCAATTTGCCTCGGTTGAAAGTCGGGATGCAAACGCTTACTAGTGGGGGGGTAGAAGTGATGATGCTCATATCTCTAGCCGGGGAAAATCGAGCCCCTAAATTTGAAAACTAAGCGGCGCCCCAACCCTGTTGAAAGAGCTGTGGATAGAGTCACCAGTCCTCCCGCAGCACAAAGAAAAATTGCGTCCAACAACGGCGACACATTGCCCATGCAGCGGTGGACTGTGATTATGACCAACAGACTCAAAATACCACCGATCAAAGGGGCTCCTATGTCATGTGCGCACCATCGCAATCGCTGCTTCTTGAGAATACGAGTGTGCATGACCCAAACCCCGATGATCAGATTTCCCGCGGTAATGGCCACCCATATCCAAGCGGCACCAAGTCCGCCATAGCGGGGGACCAGAAGCATGATGGCAGGAATCATCAGCATCACCCCGATGGCATTTGCAACAACTGATAGTCTAGTCCAGCCATGGGCGAGTTGAGCTGCATAAGGAAGGTGCATCAGCCCATTTAATGCTGTTCCAATTACCCAAACCGAGACGATTGGCGCCACCGATTCCGCGATGATCGCATTTTGAGTCCAGAGAACAAGAATTTCTCTGGAGAAACCGCACAGAATAAGAGTAGCCGGTAAAACCGCAATCGAAAGCAACTCCGCAAACTGGTGATACTCCTGAGCAAGCGTTGCCTCATCCTTGCATGAAGCTAGTTCTGTTAGCCGCGGATAGGCAACGTTGTGGATCGGGGCAATTAGAAGTGACATTGCGCCGGCCACGGTCACGGCCAGTGCGAAATAGCCATACTGATCTAGCGGCAGTAACTTGGCCAACAGTATTTTGTCAACTTGTGTCAGAAGCGTGGCTAGAAGGGCGACTGTTGTCAATCCGGCGGCGAAGCGCCACACGCTCCGGAGTGCGTCGAGACTGAATTTTGGTGGCCGTGGTGACTGAGGTAGGTGGTGACGAAGGTACCAAGCAAGAGCCCCTGCCTCCAGGACGCTTATGGTGCATTGAGAAATTAAAAAAGCGGCAATCGTGGGGGATACAAGGGCTAGGACGAACACCGCACCTAACGCGCGCAAGGTGGCTGCGGTCGCTGTGATGAGGGCAAGCCCCACCTGTTGTTGCAGTCCAAGTAGTGCACTGCGATAAAGTGTGCTCATCCACTGAAATGAAATGATGCATCCCATAATGACTAATGCGTACACCACGGTTTTGCCGTCAAGATTTTGCGGGTTTAGCCAATCCGAAGCAATCCAGGGAGAAAGAGCTGCAACGAGCAGCGCTAGTAAAACCGCGACGCCGGCGTAGACTGTTTCCACGGATCTGAGCAGGTCGCGAATGCTTTGGGCGTTATGCATATGAGCCGAGAAACGAGCCATTTCGCGATTGAGAGTTGGTGACAACCCCATATCCAACAACGAGAGCCATATTTGTAGCGCGGAAAAAAAACCGATTAAGCCGAAAGACTCAATGCCCAAATAGCGGATATATAGAGGCAAAAAAGCGATGCCCATAAGAGCCGCCCACCCGCTACTCAGATAACTGGCGATCACCTTGTGTTTGATGGACATGCAGGTACGGCTATTGAGGTCTATAAGCTCGACGAAATCGGTGCCATACCTTTACGCTTGCAGATCGGCGTGCTGGGCATGGTTAATTGAAGCTAGAGATGTGCAATCTATCTGCGGTTTCTCTGCTTGTCCTTGGGCTAGAAGTGGTTCCGGAGTTCTTGCCTCGGAAAATCACTGTGTGCTTCTCTTGCGATGTCCATCTCGCGGACAAAATTAAGCACAAGACTTAAGCAGGAGCGCAGGCCCAAGGAAAGATGCCATAAAAAGATGCTCTCTCAAGACTCATTAAGTTGTACTGAAAAGCTACCGGCTCCCCTTCTGTCCCGTCAACAATGTATCGCGTTTCTCCGTCTTCTTCGATTTTGGAGAGCCCATACTGCCGCGTAGTGGAAAACCCGACGGATGTATGGAGGGAAATCGTTTTCATATTGTTCGAGAAAACATGCAAATTTGCAGATCTCATTTTCAGCACATTGAACATCCAACTAAGCATCGCGATTTCCGCAAAGAAGATAAGCTGAGCGTGTCCACCCTTTCGACCTCTAATCAAATTATCAAGTTCAGCACTTTGCGCGTTGATGTTGCACAGTGCAAAGTTGCCGATAGCCTCGTCAGACTCGGTGTGAATCATAAAGAGCAATCTCTTGCGATCCGGAAGCACCAAGAGCTTCAGCCATGCCGCTGTCCGGTCAATCGATGCCTCAAACTGAGTCAGGAAATATCTCATGTACCGACTGCGCCAAGAAGTCAAATCTTCGAGAATTTTTGCATCCTCTGCCACTGACGCATCAACGCAAACGAGGGTCCCCAGCGGCAGGCCTGTTGAATCCCTTATGGGGATCCGAAAACGCGCAGATGGGTTCTTATTCCGCTTATAACCCTCAATGATCGAGTTTGGGTCTGGGTCACTCATCTTTTGCCTGAAATCCAAGTTTGACAGCCTCTACAACACGGTCAAGTTGTGTTGAACTTAAGTCGTGATAGGTCGGAAGGTTAATGGCGCGGTTGTAAATGCTATAACTCACAGTGTGCGATGGTGCTGGAGAAAACATCGGCAGCATAGTCAAAGGCCAAAAGAAGACTCGGCCATCAATGTCCAAGCGAGAAAACTCGGCCAGTAGCGCGTCGCGGTCCCAGTGCGTCTCAATATCGACAACTATTGTCGGCATCCAGAATCCATTTGTAGTCCCGGTGGGTTCAGGATTCATCCGAACCGGTAAGGTCTGGAATTGATCTTGGTAGTACTGAAAAATCCGGCGTTTTCCCGCGATCAATTCATCGACGCGCTCCATTTGTGCACAACCGATTGCCGCCTGAATATTGGACATCTTGTATTTGAATCCTAGTACATCAGGCCAGAACTGCCGAGCTTGACCCGCCATGCGGCCATGGCTGCTCAATGTCAGCACTTTTCTGTAAAGTGCCTCATTCTGAGTTACGAACATGCCACCTTCACCGGTGGTAATGGTTTTTGTTCCGTGAAAAGAAAAGACACCGAATTCACCCATCGAACCAGCGCGGTGACCGTGCCAAATCGAGCCGATGGCTTCAGCGGCGTCTTCGATAACGGGGATTCCGTGTCGCCTGCCTATGGCGATCAGGGAATCCATGTCGCATAAATTTCCGTACAGGTGCACGGCTATGATGGCTCGAGTTCTCGGCGTGATGGCTGCTTCTACCTGTGAGGGGTCCAAGCACCAAGTGTCGGGCAGTACATCCACAAAGACGGGTGTGGCTCCCAGATATGTGACTGGGGCCGCCGACGCAATCCAGTTAATGTCTCCAAGAATGACCTCGTCTCCCGAGCCTATATCCAGGGCCGCCAGGCCCATATGCAGTGCCCCGGTACAACTAGAAGTGGCGATCGCATAGTTCACCCCCAGGTGTTGACGGAATGCGTTTTCGAATCGCGCGATATATTCATAGCATCGCTCTCCCCAGCCGTTCTCAGCCGCATCTGTGGCGTACCGAACCTCGAGTTCCGTGATTGAAGGCTTGGTATAAAAAATACGTGAGTTCACGTGATCTCCAAACGGGGAATCGCAGTAACGAATTTCGTACCTAAGGCGTGAAGTATGGCGTTCTGTTGCTGGACTTCAGCTGCAATATTCCACGGCAAAATGATTAGAAAATCGGGGCGTGATTCACGAAGTCGTGAGGGATGCAATATGGGAATATGGCTACCTGGCATGAACTTACCCTGTTTGGCTGCTGCGGCGTCGTAGGCAACGGGAAGCAAATCGGGCTTCACGCCAGCGTAGTTGAGCAAAGTGCTACCTTTGGCCGCGGCACCGTAAGCTGCAACTGTCTTGCCTGCGCGTTTTTGCTCAATCAGGAAATCCAGCATGTCATCCTTGACGCGATTCGCACTCGACTGGAAGCTCTGGTACGGGAGCAAAGTTTGCATGCCACGCTCTTCCTCGAGCAGAAGCAAGTCTTCTACGGCCTGAGTCGTGTGGCGGGAGCTTTCAGCCTTGCAACCATAAACCCGCAGGCTTCCCCCGTGTGTAGGTAGTTGCTCGACGTCCCAAACCCGCAGGCCCGCAGCTTGGAAAATCTGCTGAACGGTGAACAGTGACAGATAAGAGAAGTGCTCGTGATAAACGGTGTCAAACTGGGTATGTTCGATCAACCGCATCAGGTGGGGAAACTCCAAAGTGACGGTACCTTCGGGTTTCAGCGCAGCTTGCAGGCCGCGCGTGAAATCATTGATGTTTGGAACGTGAGCATAGACGTTATTGCCTACGATCAAATCTGCCTGTCTGCCGGTGGCGGTCAGTTCCTTTCCTAGCTGCTCTCCGAAGAATTTACGCAGCACCGGTATACCCAATTTCTCCGCCGCCGCGGCCGTGCTGGCAGTGGGCTCGATGCCAAGGCAAGGGATGCTGGCACCGACGAAATTCTTCAGCAGATAACCATCATTGGATGCGATCTCGATCACGTGGCTGTCGGTGCCCAGGCTTAGTTTTGCCGTAATCATGTCGGCGTAGCGGGCTGCGTGATCCAGCCAGGTTTGCGACGTAGACGAAAAGTAGGCATAGTCGTCGGAAAAGAGCTCGCCGGCGGCCGCATAGTCCACCGTCTGTACGAGCCAGCAACGGTTGCAGACATAGAGCTTTAGCGGGAAGTAACGCTCCGGCGCCTGCAGGTCGGCAGCAGCAAGATAGGCATTGGATGGGGGGGCGAATCCCAGGTCCAGGAACGTATGGTGCAGCGATTGGTGACAGTGCCGGCAGTTCATGGCGTGACTCCTGAAAAGTCGGGGGGAATCAGCGGATGGCTGGCGTCTCTTGCCGAGAGGTCAAGAATGGGAAGTGGCCAGCGAATGTCTAGTTTGCCATCACTGCAAGAAAAACCAGCTTCAGCTTCTGGAGCATATGCAGCAGTATGCAGGTAGAGTAATTCGCTATCGGCTTCAAGAGCTTGAAACCCATGCGCAACGCCTTCAGGGATGATCATCATCTTGCCATTCTGAGGGCTGAGCTCTTCGGCATGCCACCGCAAGAACGTGGCGGAATCTGCACGAAGATCCACCGCGACATCCCAGACTCGTCCTTTGAGGCAACGAATCATTTTCATTTCGGCATGTGGCGCATGCTGCAAGTGCAAGCCGCGTACCGCGCCCGCGAGCCGTGTCTGTGTGTAGTTGATCTGGATGATTCGTCGAGATCCGAGTACGGATGCCAGATCGTTGCCACAAAACAACCGTGTCAATGCGCCGCGATGGTCGGTAATCGGCGCAGATTCTGCAAGGTAGACACCCGTCAATGGCGTTGGATGGAACTTCATGGGCTAGTCCACGGCAGGCCTGCGGCAACTGCAGATCTGATATAGCGGTCCAGCTGAATCTGACTTTGCAGAGGTTCGCCGCACGCATACGCCTGGTACCACTGCGCAGTGGCTACAAGCGTTTCTTCGAGTGACCAGGCCGTTTGCCAGTGCAGTTCTTGTTTGGCTTTTGTGCTATCTAGGTACAGTAACGTGGCTTCGTGTGGTCGCTGTTCGGCTGAATGTTCCCACGCCAATTCCGGCCAAGCGCCGGATAGCCCATTGAGGATGTTCTCAACCGGCTGGTTAGCCTCCGGTCCAGGGCCGAAGTTCCAGGCGCAGGCGCTGGACTTATCACCGATCAGCAAGCGTTGACCCAAGATGAGATAGCCACTAAGTGAGTCCAGCACATGTTGCCATGGACGGGTGGCGTTGGGCGAGCGAACCTGTAGCGCCGAGCCAGTGCCAATGGCGCGAACCAGGTCGGGAATCAGGCGGTCCGTACTCCAGTCGCCGCCGCCGATGACATTGCCCGCGCGCGCTGTTGCCAGTAGCGGCAGGTCTGTCAGATTGAAAAATGCTTGACGATAGCTGGCAGCGAGCAATTCAGTACATGCCTTGGATGCACTGTAGGGGTCGTGACCCCCCAGGTGATCCGTTTCACGATAGCCGCGCGCTTGCTCCCGATTTTCGTAGCACTTGTCTGTAGTCACAACCACCGCCGCTTTGATGCCTGCTACCTGTCGGCAAGCTTCAAGCACATTGGCCGTACCCATTACATTGGTAGACCAAGTTTCCAATGGATCCTGGTAGGACTTGCGGACCAAAGGCTGTGCTGCGAGGTGAAATACGATCTCGGGCTTTGCCTTACGCACTGCGGCAAGCAGCGCACCGCCGTCGCGGATGTCAAGGGTCAGATTGGGCATGTCCAATCCGAGCAACTCCCAATGATTGGGACGGGATTCAGGCGGAAGCGCTACACCGGTAACCTCGGCGCCGAGTGTTTGCAGCCAGAGCGCCAGCCAGCTTCCTTTGAAGCCGGTGTGCCCGGTCAACAAAACCCGCCGGCCAAGGTAAGCGCGTCCAAACATGCGACTACCAGACCTTCCAGGGAGGGATCGATTCCCATAACTGCTCGAGCTGAGTCTTGTCGCGCAGAGTGTCCATCGCCTGCCAGAATCCTTTATGTTGATAGGCGCGCAGTTGGTCTTCCTGGGCTAAGGACTGCAGGGGCTGGGTTTCCCAAATGGTCTCGTCCCCAACAAGGAACTCGAAAACGGACGGCTCCAATACAAAAAAGCCAGCGTTAATCCAGGCACCATCGCCTGCGGGCTTCTCTTGGAAATTTAGTACTGCTGGCCCGTCTAGGTGCAGCGACCCATAGCGGCCGGGCGGCTGGATGGCTGTAACAGTGGCCTTCTTGCCATGGGCCCGATGAAAAGCGATGGTTGCCGTGATATCCAAGTCCGCCACGCCGTCGCCATACGTGAAGCAGAAGGTCTCATTACCAACATACTCCCGAACCCGCTTTAAGCGACCCCCGGTAAGCGTGGCGGGACCGGTGTCAACCAGGGTCACGCGCCAAGGTTCTGCATGGCGCTCATGGACTTCCATGCTGTTCTTGACCATGTCGAAGGTGACGTCAGAGGTATGCAGAAAATAATTGGCGAAGTATTCCTTGATTGCGTAGCCTTTGTATCCCAGGCATACGATGAAATCATTGATCCCATGGTGCGAATAAAGCTTCATGATGTGCCACAGGATGGGCATGCCCCCGATCTCGATCATCGGCTTGGGTTTTAAGTGCGATTCTTCGCTGATACGCGTGCCGAGGCCGCCAGCAAGGATGACTGCTTTCAATGGAACTCCAAGGGTAAGTTCAAGATGCGTCGGGAAAATGGCGTCATCGGCATAGTTTCAATGCCGAAAGCTCTTCTTCGGCCATGCTTGGCTACTAATCAATCCTGACAGTCCACGGGACGGGTAGACTTCGTAAAATTCGGTTCAAACTCGCTACCGCCAGTAAATCGTCATTTTCAACTATAAACGGGGCCCCGCCAAGGCAGGTGTGGCTCAGTGCAAACAAGGCCAAAAACAATGATTTGTGCCATAGGGCTGCCCGCCGGTGACGATGCTGTTTTGCTGGTCCGCCCAAAGTTGTCCGGGTTGGTGCGGCAATGACTGTTCTCGTAACGGGCCTGTCGGGTTTTGTCGGTGCGCATTGCGCGCGGCAGTTTGCCGCCGCGGTTGATCTTGAGCTTGGGGGGCGGCTCGTGGACTTGCGAAACCGCCAGGAGGTCTTTGAGGCCGTAAAGCGCCAGCCGCTGCAGGCGGTCATCCATCTTGCTGCGCAGAGTTCCGTCCCGGCGTCCTTTGATGACCCGATGGAGACCTACGAAGTTAACTTTCTGGGTACCTTGAATCTTCTGCTTGCGCTCCGGGAGGCAGGATTTCGCGGCAGATTCCTGTACGTGGGCTCTGGGGATATGTATGGTGTCGTGCCCGAGGTGGAGTTGCCTGTGGCCGAAAGCCGGGCTTTGCAGCCGCGGAACCCCTATGCGGTAAGCAAGGTGGCAGCGGAGGCGCTTTGCTACCAATGGAGCCAATCGGGGCCATTCGAGATCGTGATGGCGCGACCTTTTAACCATATCGGGCCGGGGCAAAGCCCGCGATTTGCCGTCTCTGATTTTGCGCGGCAGATAGCTCTGGCTCGCAAGGGGAAAATTGAAAGAATTCTGCAGGTCGGCGATATCGATACGACCCGGGATTTCACCGACGTACGTGATATTGTTCGTGCGTATGCCGCCCTCCTGAGGGCTGGCGTGAATGGCGAAACCTACAACGTCTGTTCGGCGAACGAGCTGAGCCTGCGGGAAATAATTGTCGCGCTTTGTGCTGCGGCCAGCATTGAGATGCAGATCAATGTTGATCCCAAGCGCTTGCGGCCCGTGGAGCAGCGGCGAATGCGGGGGAGTTACGAGCGCCTGCGTTCTCGCACTGGCTGGGAGCCAGGCATCCCGCTTGCGCAGACACTGCAGGATATTTTGAATTACTGGCATGCCAGGGAGGACGTGTGACGAAATCAGCACTCATAACGGGGGTGACAGGCCAAGACGGGGCTTACCTTGCCCAGCATCTGCTTCGCAAGGGTTATCAGGTTACCGGGATGCTTGCGCGGCGGGCATCCGACACTTCCTGGCGTCTGCGCGAGCTCGGCATAGAGCGAGATGTGGCTCTTCTTGATGGTGACTTGACGGATTTGTCATCCACCATTCGAATCATGGAGAAATCGGGGGCCTCTGAGGTCTACAACCTGGGCGCGCAGAGTTTTGTCGGCACATCCTGGTCTCAACCGTTGTTGACCGGTGCGGTTACCGGGCTGGGCGCGGTCAATGTCCTGGAGGCTGTGCGCATTGTCAATCCGAAGGCACGCTTTTACCAGGCCAGTACCAGCGAGATGTTCGGGAAAATTCAGGAATCCGTGCAGAGTGAGACAACGCCTTTCTATCCGCGCAGTCCCTACGGCGTAGCCAAGCTCTATGCCCACTGGATGACCGTCAACTACCGGGAGAGCTTTGGGCTCCATGCTTCCAGCGGCATCCTGTTCAATCACGAGTCACCGCTTCGTGGGATTGAGTTCGTTACGCGAAAGGTGACGGACGCGGTTTCCCGGATCAAGCTGGGCAAGCAAAAGGACCTGAAGCTGGGCAACATTGATGCCCAGCGTGATTGGGGATTTGCCGGAGACTATGTTCAGGCTATGTGGCTCATGCTGCAGCAGGACCAGGGAGACGATTTTGTCATTGCAACAGGGGCTACCACCTCAGTGCGCGAGATGTGCCGGCTGGCTTTTTCGCATGTGGGGCTCAATTATGAAGATTACGTCGTCATAGATCCGCAGTTCTTCCGTCCGGCAGAGGTCGAGGTCCTGCTGGGGAATCCTGGCAAGGCCAGGGAAAAATTAGGTTGGACAGCCAGCACAAAACTTGAAGAGCTCATCGCCATGATGGTTGAAGCTGATATGAGGCGGGTTGGGCGTGAATGACGGCATGAGCCGAGCGGCGGACCCTGCCCTTTCGGCGGACCGACACGCCACCATGACCTCGACGCCGCCTATTGCTCTGGTACATGAGTGGTTGACGGACTGGGGCGGTTCGGAAGATGTCACCCGGGCCATGATTGAGTGTTTTCCGCAGACCGATCTCTTTGCCACGATCGACTTTCTTTCTTCGAAAAATCGTGCTCGCCTTGGGACGAAAAGCATCAAGACGACCTTTCTACAGCGAGCGCCGTTTATCAAAAATCGGTTCTGGAACTACCTGCCGCTCACGTCTCTAGCGGTGGAGACACATGATCTCCGAAATGCCGGGATTATTTTTTCCAATTCGCATGCGTTTGCCAAGGGCGTGATCACCACGGGGCAACAGCTGCACATCAGTTACGTTCAGTCGCCCATGCGCTATGCCTGGGATCTGCATCACCAGTACCTCGAGGATTACGATCTGGATCGCGGTTTGAAGGGCTTTCTGGCCCGCTGGATATTTCACAAATTGAGGATGTGGGATCGACAGACCGCCAACAATGTCGATCTCTTCCTCGCTAATTCGCGGCATGTGCAGCAGCGTATCTGGCGCACTTACCGACGCCGTTCCCGTGTGCTGTACCCGCCGGTCAGAATTGACAGCTTTACAACACAGGAAAAGAAGGATAACTTTTACGTCACAGTGTCTCGCTTGGTGTCGTATAAGCGGATCGATTTGATTGTGGACGCCTTTGCGGCAATGCCCAGTAAACATCTGTTTGTAATTGGGGATGGTCCCGAAGCCTCTGCGCTCAAACAGCGGTGCCCGGCCAATGTGACGTTGCTGGGGTGGCAACCCGACGAAGTGGTGGGGCAGTATCTGGCGGCGGCGAAAGCGTTTATTTTTGCGGCGCATGAAGACTTCGGCATTTCGCCTGTCGAGGCTCAGGCGTGTGGCACACCCGTCATCGCGTACGGAGTTGGCGGAGCTACCGAAACGGTTTGCGACGTGCACCAGTCCGCAGCGCCGACGGGCCTGCTCTTTCATGAGCAGACGGTTAGCGCGCTGGTCGATGCCTTGGAGGAGTTCGAGCGAGTGTCGAACCGGATTAGCGCGCAAGCTTGCCGAGCGTGGGCCGAAAGATTTAGTGAAAGCGCTTTTAAGCAAAGTTTCACCGCCCTGGTTAATGACGCATGGGGTTGCTGGAAGGCAGACCCGACAAGCATAGAGTCAAAAATTCTGGGGTAACGCCCGTGGCCCAAAGCAGTGCAAAGCGCGTAACCTGAACCTGCCCCTTACAGCAATCTCAAATGACGCAAGCCATTCCCATGATTCTCCCTGTCATTCTTTGCGGTGGTTCCGGGACACGGCTCTGGCCGCTTAGCCGCAAGGCCTTGCCCAAGCAATTCGTTCCCTTGATCGACGGCAAAAGCCTGCTGCAACTTACGCTGGAGCGCGTAGCGGCATTGATGCCGCCCCAGGTTGACTCCCGCCGCGCTCTTTGCGTGACCGCGGAGGCCCACCGTTTCCTGGTGGCAGAGGTAATGCGGGCCGCTGGTGTGCATGGTGACCTTATTCTTGAGCCGGTGGCTCGTAATACTGCGCCGGCCATGGCACTGGCAGCGCTGCATGCCGGCGCCGATGATTTGTTGCTGTTTTGCCCGGCGGACCATCACATACCCGATGTTGGGGGATTCGCAGCGATGGTTACTGAGGGATGCGCCGCCGCGAGGGAGGGCGCCCTGGTGACCTTTGGGGTGACCCCGAGCTTCCCCAGCAGTGCCTATGGATACATTCAGAAAGGTCCGGCAAGGCACGATGGGACCTATACGGTGGCCCGCTTTATCGAAAAGCCGAACGCAAGCGATGCGGCTTCCTTGCTGCTACAAGGAGACGTGCTGTGGAACGCCGGCGTGTTTCTTTGCCGGGCGGATGTTTTGCTGGACGCCATGCAGCAGCACGCGCCAGACATTTTGCGTAGCTGCCGTGACGCTATGGACGGCGTCATGCGAGACGGCCAATTTTTGCGGCCCGAGCCTAAGGCCTTCGCGGCTTGTCGTGCGCAGAGCATTGACTATAGCGTGATGGAGCGCTATGACGGTGTGGTGGTGTTTCCGTTCCACGGTGCCTGGAGCGACGTCGGGAGCTGGAACGCCGTCGCCGAGTTGACCCCGGCGGACGATCAGGGGAACCGAATTGTCGGCCAAGGTCTGGCCCTGCAGGCGCAAGCCACCTATATTCATGCGCCAGCGCGGCCTGTCATCGCGCTGGGTACCAACGATCTTTTCATTATCGATACGCCAGACGCGCTGTTGGTGGCGGCCCGCAGCCACGCGGAAGAAGTCAGAACGGTCGTTGCGGCGCTGGAGGAAACGCAGACGCCGCAGGCAAACCACCACCGCAGGGTGGCACGACCGTGGGGCTGGTTCGACAGCGTGGAAGCTGGGGCGCGGTTTCAGGTCAAGCGCATCATGGTGAGGCCAGGTGCGGCGCTCAGTTTGCAGATGCACCACCATCGCGCGGAGCACTGGGTGGTCGTCAAAGGCGTGGCCGAAGTCACCCGGGGAGAGGAGACTTTCCTGCTCACTGAAAATGAGTCCACCTACATCCCTATTGGAAAGACGCACCGCCTGCGAAACCCGGGGAAAACAGAGCTGGAACTCATCGAGATCCAGACCGGGAGTTACCTGGGCGAAGATGACATCGTGCGCTTTGATGATCAATACGGCCGACATGGGGCGGACGCCCAATGACCGTTCTGGTGACGGGAGCTGCCGGTTACATCGGAAGTCACATGCTGGTGGCGTTGCTCGAAAGGGGGCACCAGGTCATTGCTCTGGACAATCATTTCAACAGCCGCCCTGAAATATACGAGCGGGTAACGCGAATCACGAAGCGTACCTTCGAGCATTTTGAAATCGACGTGCGCGACGCGCCCGCTCTCGCTCGTTTGCTTGCCGTCCATCCGGTAGACGCATGCCTTCATTTTGCCGGCCTGAAGTCTGTCGCGGAATCAATGGCTGATCCCCTGCGTTACTTTGACTTCAATGTAAATGGACTCATCAGTCTGCTCGGGGCGCTGCGCCAAAACGGCACCCGGCGCTTTATCTTCAGCTCGTCGGCCACGGTTTATGCTGAGCAATCGACGCAGCCACTGCATGAGATGTCCGAATTGGGCCCGCAGACAGTTTATGGGCGCACAAAATTGCAGGGCGAACAGATTCTCGAAAGTCTCTCGCAAATTGGCGCACTGGATGTAGCGGTGCTTCGCTACTTCAATCCCGTCGCGGCTCATCCCAGCGGCCTGCTCGGGGAAATGCCCCTTGGGCAGCCCAACAACTTGATGCCCTTTGTTACCCAAGTGGCCGCTGGTCTACGGGAGGAGTTGCAGATATTTGGCAATGACTACCCAACCCGCGATGGCACTTGCATTCGTGATTACATCCATATCCAGGACCTGGTGGCCGGACATCTTGCGGCGCTTGAGCATCTGACCCTTGCAGGCCAGAGTTTCACGGTCAATCTCGGCAACGGCTACGGAACCAGCGTTCGCGAGCTGGTAGAGCGCTTTGAACAGGTCAACCAGGTCAAGGTGCCGCGCCGCTTCGTGGCTCGCCGCAGCGGTGACATTGCGCAGTACTGGGCGGATCCGGCGCTTGCGCACCGCCTGCTTGGCTGGCGTGCAAGCTGTGATCTCGATCAGATGTGCCGGGACGCCTGGCACTGGCAAGCTTCCCTCTCTGGTTTGCGCTGAGAATGCCGCTTATTCCCGTCTTCCTGCTGGTCGCATTGCCCTGGCTCAACCCGTTTGCTTCGGGGCCAACGCCGGCGACCCTACCACTCCTGTTCTCCTGGGCTTGCGCCGCGGCCTTGCTGGGGATGTGGCGCCACGGTACCTCGCGCTGGGTGTTCGTTGCCGCGTGGGCCTGGCTTGCGGCGGGCCTGCTCAGTGCAGTGATCGGCTTGTGCCAGTACTTTGGCGTGGCAGCCGGTTTCTCTCCATGGATGAGCCAGGCCGGCGTGGGGGAAGCGTTTGCCAACCTGCGCCAGCGCAATCAGTTCGCGACCTTAACCAATATTTCCCTGGTGGCATTGCTCTACCTCGCGGCGACCCGTCGTTTCGCGGGGCGCCTCCATTGGCTGATGTTTGCGGCGGCAGCTCTACTGGCAACGGGAAACGCTGCTTCCTCGTCGCGGACCGGGCTATTGCAGCTCATCGTGTTGTGCGCACTATTCGGAATCTGGGGTGGCGTGCGCCATGCGGCTGTTCGTCACATATTTTTGACGGCGATAGTAAGTTACGGGCTGGCGATTCTGGTGCTGCCTTGGGTGGCCGGTTTTGATTTCTTTTCTCAGGGCATGTTTGCCCGTTTGCGTGCCGGGGAGCAGGGTTGCGGTATCCGCTCCACGCTCTGGTCCAATGTGCTCTACCTGATTGGGCAGAAACCCTGGTTTGGCTGGGGCTGGGGCGAGTTGGATTACGCACACTACATCACGCTCTATGACGGGCCGCGCTTCTGCGAAATTCTGGATAACGCGCACAATTTGCCTTTGCATCTTGCGGTGGAGCTGGGTATTCCGGCGGCGCTGGTAATCTGTGGCGCTCTTGTGTGGTGGGTACTGCGGCAACGGCCTTGGTCCGAAACCAACCCCGCGCGCCAACTGGCCTGGGGCGTGCTGGCAGTGATCCTGTTGCACAGCTTGCTCGAGTACCCTTTGTGGTACGGGCCTTTTCAGATGGCGGCAGGCCTGTGCGTGTTGCTGCTATGGCGCGAAGCGGACACGGAGGGGGCGCCAAATCGGCCAAATATGCCACTGGCGCAAATGACACGTTCGTTGTCGGCTTTTGTCTTGATAGCGGCCATCGCCTTTGCTGCTTGGGACTACCATCGAATCAGCCAGATTTATCTCGCGTCTGAGGCGCGTGACGAGACTTATCGTGACAACACGCTGGTCAAAATTCGCGATTCCTGGCTATTCCGCAACCAGGTGCGCTTTGCTGAGTTGAGTCTCACCCCACTCACTCGCGACAACGCCGAGTGGACTTTCGACACCGCCACAGCCCTGCTGCACTATTCGCCTGAGCCGCGCATCATTGAAAAAGTGATTGAGAGCGCCGTGATGCTGGGTCGCGACGACGAAGCCATGGCGCACATGATGCGTTACCGGGCGGCTTTCCCCGCGGACTATGCGCGCTGGACGCAGTCCAACAAGGAGCACTCCCCGGGCCTGCCTCAACGCATGCCCTGAGTTGCCTCAGTCCGCGACGAAGCTTCCGGATTTTCCGCCGTGTTTTTCGAGCAGCCTCACGTCGGTAATGGTCATGGCGCGATCCACCGCTTTGCACATGTCGTAAATAGTCAGCAAGGCCACCTGCACCGCAGTGAGTGCTTCCATTTCCACGCCGGTCACGCCCAGGGTCTCCACGGTGGCGCGGCAGGTGATGCTGGCATCGGCGACCTGCGGCTCGAAGTCCACCGCGACGCGCGTCAGCGCCAGCGGATGGCACAGGGGAATCAGGTCGCTGGTTTTTTTGGCAGCCATGATGCCCGCAATGCGTGCGATACCCAGCACGTCCCCTTTTTTGGCGCTGCCCTGCAAAATGATGGCAAGCGTCGCCGGATTCATTACGATACGTCCCTGGGCGATGGCAACACGATGTGTTGTTGCCTTGGCCGTTACGTCAACCATGTGGGCTTGGCCCTGGCCGTCAAAGTGGGTGAGTGCGGGGGAAGAGGCCATGCTGTTACGAAACCTTTACAACAATCCATCATCATAAGACCATGTTTGCGAATCTAAGCGCTCGAAACAGCCGGCTGCTAGCAGCAGCCATTCATCTTTGCCTCAGCCTGGTCATTGCCGCGCTCGCCGCGTGGCTTGTTTTTGCGGTCTGGTATCCCTACCCTTACCGGGAAATTTCCGGTGGCCGAGAGCTGTTCCTGATTGTGGTGGCTGTTGACGTCATCATGGGCCCTCTCCTGACTCTGACGGTATTCAATATCGCGAAGCCCGCGAGGGAATTGCGCCGCGATCTTGCGGTCATCGGCATGTTGCAGGCGGCGGCATTGGCCTATGGCTTATGGACGGTTGCTGTGGCCAGGCCCGTGCATCTTGTGTTCGAGATAGACCGCTTCAGAGTCGTTCATGCCGTTGATATCCCCGAGGACGAGCTGAAGCGTGCGCCCGAGGGGCTTGGCAGGTTGCCGTTGACCGGGCCGACACCGCTTTCATTGCGTGAATTCAAAGATAGCAAGGAAAATTTCGAGGCCACCATGGCGGCCCTGCGGGGTGTTCCCCTTGGGGCGCGTCCTATGCTTTGGCAGACTTATGCGCAGGGTGCACCTCAAATCCGGGCGCATATGCGCCCGCTGGCGGAATTAAAAGCCCGCTTTCCCGCCAGAAGTGCTGAAATTGACGCCGCACTGCAATCCGCTTCCCGCCGGGCAGACCAAGCAGGCGCGACCGCGTATATACCCATGGTGGGGCGGCAGACTTTCTGGACAGTCCTGCTGGACACCAACACCGCAGAGGTCATCGCTTTTGTGCCCATTGATTCGTTCTAGGCGCGCAGGATTACCAAAATCCAGCCCAGTTCTGGCTCGGCTGGCGCTGGGCATGCTTGCGTGGGTGGCTTCAGCCAACCTCTCCCTCGCGCAGGCGCCCGTCAATGCACCCGGCGCCACCACGGGTTCCTTGCCTTCGCTGGGCGAAACCTCTGAATTGGCGGCCGCCGCGGAGCGCCGGATAGGTGACCGCGTCGCCGCCAGCATCTACCGGGACCCGGATTACATCGATGACCCGCTGCTGACAGACTATGTGCAAAGCATCTGGCAGCCGCTGGTGACGGCAGCCCGGACGCGCGGTGAATTGCATGCGGAGCTTGAAGAGCGGTTTGCCTGGCAGCTGTTCCTGATCCGCGATCGCAGCATCAACGCCTTCGCCTTGCCCGGCGGTTATTTTGGCGTGCACCTTGGCCTGATTGCCGCGGTCGGCAATGCGGACGAAATGGCCGCGGTGCTTGGCCATGAACTCAGCCACGTCACGCAGCGGCACATTTCGCGCATGCTGACGCAGCAGTCACGACAGACACCCTGGATGATCGCCGCCATGGTCCTGGGGGCCTTGGCGGCAGGCAAAAACGGCGATGCCGCCAGTGCCGCCATCGTCGGCGGCCAGGCGGTTGCGGTGCAGAACCAGCTCAATTTCTCCAGGGACATGGAAAGGGAAGCCGACCGCATCGGTTTTGGCGTGATGACCGACGCCGGCTTTGAAAGCCGCGGCGTGACCACCATGTTTGAAAAACTGCAGCAGGCCTCACGCCTGAACGACAACGGCTCCTTTCCCTATCTGCGCTCCCATCCGCTGACGACCGAGCGGATCGCCGCGGCGCAGGCGCGCGTGCAGCTGGCCTCCGCGGAGGCCGAAAAACCTTCGCGTGAAAAGCTGGTCGAGGCCGGCAAGGCCCGTGTGCTGCACGCCATGATGGCCTCGCGCGCGCGCATTCTGGCGGCGCCCGGGGTTGACGCGCTGCGGTCCATGGTCACGCAAGCCCAGCGCCACACCGCTCCCCTTGCCCTGCAGTCACCGGCCTCGACGGACAACGTGCGCGATGCCGGTGTTTTGTACGCGGGCGCCTATGCGGCGGCGCAGCTGCGCGATTTCACGGGCGCCCGAAGCTTGCTGGCAAAACTCAGGCCGCTGGTCGCGGAGGTGCCGCAGGCGGCCGGTGCGGTGGATTTGCTGGGCGTCGACATCGATCTGCTGGCCGGCGTGGTACCGGCCACGGCCGCGAGCTTCGATATCTCCAAGGCGGCATCGCGCGCGGAGGTTTTGACCCAGGCGCGTTCACTGCTGGCGGCGCAGCGGGCCCCGGATGTGTCCAGCCGGCTACAGACCTGGGTGGCAGCGCATCCCAAAGATGCAACCGCCTGGCAGCTGCTCGCGGTCGCGTACGGCAACCAGAATCAGAATGTGCGGGCGGTCCGGGCCGACGCGGAAAGCCGGGCGGCACAGCTGGACTATCCGGCGGCGCTGGACCGTTTCAAGGCGGCGCAGGCCCTGATGCGCAGCAACCCCGGCAGCGCTGATTATGTGGAAGGTTCCATCCTCGACACGCGAACGCGCCAGACGGAATCACTTGTCAAGGAACAGGCGCTCCAGGACAAAGTCGATCACTAGCTGTAGCGCTGAATAAATCAGCGAACCTATCAGCGCGGCGACGAAGCCCGTCACATTCAGGCTGCTGGTCAGGCTGGCCGCGGCCCAGAACATGAGGGCGTTGACGACGAAGAGGAACAGCCCCAGCGTCACCAGCGTCACGGGCAGCGTCAGCAGCACGAGGATGGGACGCACTACCATGTTGAGTGCGCCCAGCACGGCGGCCGCGATCAACGCACCGGTAAAGCTGCTCACCACCACGCCCGAATACAGGTAGGCGACCGCCAACAGGGCGGCCGCGCTAAAAATCCATTTGAGGATGAGTTTCATACCCAAAGAATACCATCGGGCCATCCCAAAGAAAAATGCGCCCCTGGAGGGGCGCATTGCAATGGGCGGAAGGTCCCGTCAGTCGGTCGCGACCAGCAGGCCGGCGCCCGCCAGCGCGGTGGCATAACCCAGCACCCCGTGGCTTTCCTGGGCCTGCGAGGCCGTTACCGGCTGCATGTCCTGGCCGAACTTGGGCCGGCGGGCATCCAGCACGCGCGCGGCGCCGTGTTGCTTGATCAGGGACTCGGTCTGGCTGGTCAAGGTGGTTTGTGCCAACTGGGTCAGAACCGTGTCGCCCTCTTTTTCCAGCAGGGGCGTCAGCTGGGCGAAGACTTTTTCCGCCCACTTGCCGCGCCAGCTTTCGCGTGCGCTGTGCGTCACCCATTTGCTGACGCGGTGCGTCACGCGGGGTGCGCAGCCGACCACGATCCAGCGGGTGGGGTTGCGGGTGCCGCCTGCAGGCAGCATGGGTTGCAGCATCTGCAGGGCGTATGCGGCGTCGTCAACGTACACGATGATGTTGTCCATGAAGTTCTCCTTGAGTTGTCGTCGTTCTAGAAAGCTTGCTGGTTTCAGTGAGGGATCAGGTCCGCGTCGCGGGTAGAGCGGTTGCGCCGGGTGGCCCACCAGCCCGCACCCAGCACGCCGGCCACCGCCACCGCATAGGTGATCCACTGGGCGGCCGTATGCAGGGTGGCGGCGGAGGGCAAGGCGCCGGGCCCGCCGTAAATCGGGTCGAGCAACTGCTCGCTCACGATCATCTTGGCGGCGGTAAAGGCCAGCACGGCGGCGCCGATGTTGATGATGACGGGGAAGCGCTCAACGAGCTTGAGCACCATGGTGCTGCCGAATACCACGATGGGAATGCTCACCAGCAGGCCGATGACGACCAGGTCGAAAGATCCATGCGCGGCACCGGCTACGCCCAGCACGTTATCGATGCCCATCAGCGCGTCGGCCACCACAATGGTTTTCATCGCGCCCCAGAAGGTGCTGGCGACGGGGCCGTCGTGTTCCTTGTCGCCCTGATCGGCCAGCAGTTTGTAGGCGATCCACAGCAGGCCCAGGCCGCCTACCAGCATCAGGCCGGGGATTTTCAGCAGCCACACCACGCCGACGGTCATGGCGGAGCGGACCACAATGGCCCCCACGGTGCCCCAGACGATGGCTTTCTTTTGCAGGTTGGGTGGCAGGTTGCGCGCGGCCAGGGCGATCACGATGGCGTTGTCGCCGGCGAGCACCAGGTCAATGAGGATGATCGCCAACAGGGCGGACCACCAGGGGGCGGTAAATAGTTCCAAAGCTCACACTCCATGTCAAGTTTCGACTTGGAAATCCGCATGAACAGATTTCCGGGTTCGTGAAACCGGAAAAGGCCTGTGAGTGGTTCGGGTCTGGAAGTGGTGCCGCGAACGCCTCGATCAAACCTGTTCAGGTTTCAATCGAAGGTCTGGCTCGACATGCAGTGTCGCTGCATGCCCAACAAGCCGGAAGTGTGAACTTCGTAATGACGACTTGCTGTTAGCGATTTTGCTGTGGTGTCTGTTATCGAGTATTGCAGCAAAACGAGGGAGTTACTCCCCTTCGTCTGCATATTTGACAATAAAAAAGAATTTTTTGCAAATCATCCATTCTCCGGCCTGCGCACCCGATTGCGGCTAAACCCGTTCCGGCAAGGCGATTTTGCCGTCTGGCCGATAATGAATGGCCCGGCCCCGCGGCCTCGCGCATCTATTCTCTGGCGCGGCCAGCCACCCGATTTGGTACTTAATTTCCCATGCCCGGCATCCACATCACTGATATCGAAGCCGCCATCAATTACTGGCGCGATAAAAAGCCCTCACCCGATGGCGTAACGCTGGCGCCCGAACTGCGCGCCTTGGCCGAGGTGTATGCGCTCATGGTTTTTTACCATGAGGACGAGGCCGACGAAAAAAGCTTCCCACCCAAGGCGCTTGCGGCCTGGCGCGCCTGGTATGACACCACCGCCGACACGCCGTGCATTGCCATTTGCTCGACCAGCCAGGGCGATGCCTTGTGCAAGGGCTGCGGCCGCACCTTCGATGAAGTGCAGCGCTGGCCCGAAATGACGCCCGGCGAGAAGCGTTCGACCTGGCGGCGCATCACGCAGGAGGCAACCGCCTGGCGCTTCGGCCGCTATGCCGACCGGGCGCTTGAGGCCAAAACGCCAGCCTCCTCTGAAGAAACGCCCTGAGATTTCGGCTATTCATTTAGTAGCGGCCTGCGGCTGTGCGGGCTAAACTGCCTTCATGCTCAGGCTTGCTCGCGCCCCCAATATCGCCATCGCTTCACTGTGGGTGGACGCATTGCAACAGGCCGGCTTTGCGGCCAGCGTACAGCGCTATTTCCTGGGCAGCGTGGCCGGCGAACTGCCGCCCGACCAATGCCTGCCCGAAGTCTGGCTCACGCACGACCATGAAGAGGCAAAGGCCAAGGAGTTGCTGCACGGCTTGCAGAACCTGCCGCAACGGCGCTGGTTGTGCGCCTGCGGCGAGATGGTGGAAGGCGGCTTTGAGCAGTGCTGGCAGTGCGGCACTGACATGCCAACCTGAAGAGGGGCACAACCAGCAGGCGCCGCGGGATTGGCTTTGCCAAACCGCAGGCACCGCTCCTTGAAAGGGGACAGGCTACACGCACTGAGCCTGGACGGGGGTCAGACTCTTTTGGCCAGCTCGGCCGCCAGGCCGACATAGCTGCCCGGCGTCATGGCCAGCAAGCGGGCTTTTTCGGCTTCGGGAATTTCAAGTGAGCGGATCAGCGCATGCAGGTCTTCGGCCTTCACGGTTTTGCCGCGCGTGACTTCCTTGAGCTTTTCATAGGCGCCCTGCACACCGTAGCGGCGCATGACGGTCTGGATCGGCTCGGCCAGCACTTCCCATGAGTTGTTGAGGTCCTCGCTGAGCGCTTCGCGGTTCAGCTCCAGCTTGTTCAGACCCACGCTCAGGGAGTTGTAGGCCAGCACGGCATAACCCAGCGCCACGCCCATGTTGCGCAGCACGGTGGAGTCGGTCAAGTCGCGCTGCCAGCGGGAGATCGGCAGCTTTTCGCTCAGGTGGCGCAACAGCGCGTTGGCCAGGCCCAGGTTGCCCTCGGCGTTTTCAAAGTCGATCGGGTTGACCTTGTGCGGCATGGTGGACGAGCCGATTTCTCCCTCCTTGAGGCGCTGCTTGAAATAACCCACGCTCACATAACCCCAGATGTCGCGAGCCAGGTCAATCAGGATGGTGTTGGCGCGCGCCACGGCGTCGAACAGCTCGGCCATATAGTCGTGCGGCTCGATCTGGATGCTGTAGGGCTGGAAGGTCAGGCCCAGGCCCAGAGGCTCGGGCGTTTCGATGACATTGCGGCTGAAGGCTTCCCAGTCGAAATCGGGCCAGGCCGAGAGGTGGGCGTTGTAGTTGCCCACGGCGCCATTCATTTTGCCCATCAGTTTGACGGCAGCGATCTTCTCGCGCGCATTGGCCAGGCGCACGACGACATTGGCGATTTCCTTGCCGACGGTGGTCGGGCTGGCGGTCTGGCCATGGGTGCGGCTGAGCATGGGCTCGCTGGCAAACAGGTGGGCCATTTCGCGCAATTGGGTAATCACTTTGTCGAGCGCGGGCAGTACGACCAGGTCGCGGCCGCTTTTGAGCTGCAGCGCGTGGCTGGTGTTGTTGATGTCCTCGCTGGTGCAGGCAAAGTGCACAAACTCGCTGGCGCCCTTCAGTTCCGGCCTGGCCTCGAATTTGGACTTGATCCAGTATTCGACAGCTTTCACGTCGTGGTTGGTGGTTTTTTCGATGTCCTTGATGGCTGCAGCATCGGCTTCCGAGAAATTCTTGACCAGGCCCAGCAAATAGGTGCGGGCGCCCGGGCTCAGCGGCTTGAATTCGGCGAATTTGGCGTCGGACAGCGCGATGAACCAGGCCACTTCCACCTGCACGCGGCGATGCATATAGCCCTGCTCGGACATCAGGGGACGTAGCTGGGCGAGTTTGCCGGCGTAGCGGCCGTCCAGCGGGGAGATGGCGTTGATAGTGGAAAACGGGGTGGAAGAGCTCATCCTCCAATTGTAGGCTGGGCGCTCCGGGCGCCGTCCCTGCGGGACTGTCCAGATTTGCGACGTTTGCGGGGCCTGTCAGCCCGGTGCTGGGCTTACTCGATAGAATGCACTTCCCTCGGACCACGATCTCACATCACCATGAAACTCATCGGATCCGCCACCAGCCCCTATGTGCGCAAAGTGCGCATAGTGATGGCCGAGAAAAAACTCGACTTCCAGTTCATCCTGGAAGATGTCTGGGCGGCGAACACCACCATCAGCGCATCCAACCCCCTGGGCAAGGTGCCTTGCCTGGTCATGGAAGGCGGCGAAGCCGTGTTTGATTCCCGCGTGATCGTGGAATATCTTGACACCTTGTCCCCCGTCGGCAAGCTGATCCCCACCCAGGGCCGTGAGCGCGCCGAAGTCAAAACCTGGGAGGCCCTGGCTGACGGCCTGGTCGATGCCGCCATACTGGCACGCCTGGAAGCAACGTGGAGCGGCCGCAACCCCAAGCAACGCAGTGACGCCTGGATCGATCGCCAGATGGGCAAGATAGACGCCACTCTCAAGGCCATGAGCACCGGCTTGGGCGACAAGGCGTTCTGCAGCGGCATCCACTTCAGCCTCTCGGATGTGGCGGTTGGCTGCGCGCTTGGCTACCTGGACCTGCGTTTCACGCAGATCAACTGGCGCGAGCTCTATCCCAACCTGGCTCGCTTGCAAGACAAGCTGATGCAGCGCCCCAGCTTCGCCGAAACGATTCCCCCGGGTTAATGTCTGGAGTGCGGGGCGTGGGCTGTGCCTTGAGCCCTGGGCGCCTTGTCGGTCGACTGATCGCAACGCACAAGGGCGCGCCGCGTGAACGCGGGGGCCTTGCGGGCTGAATATAAAAATGCTGCGAAGCGCCCCGGCGCGAACGAGGGAGGGAGGGAGGAGGAGGAGCGCCCCGGGATTGCAGCTGAGCCTGGACGGCTCAGAAGGCTTCGCAACAATGAAACTGTTTTATGCCAGCGCTGCTGGTGTCAGCAATTTGCGCTTGCGTAAGTATGAGCGCACAAAATGCCCGGAGTTCCCTGCGGCGACAGTCCATCAGGTAAATTTTTGTTAACGCATTGCAGACCGGCGCAGGGTCGAGAAACGGCAGTGCCAGGCTGTCAAGGGAGCGCGAGCTGCTTCTCGATCTCCTGGGTAAAGGATCGGCTGGCCGGGTCGGCCATGGAGCTGAAGCTGGTGACGCTGCTGCCGTCTCTCGCGATCACGTATTTGTAGAAATTCCAGCGAGGGGCGGTCCCTGTCTTCGCCGCCAGTTGCTTGAAAAGCGGATTGGCATCTTTGCCGGTCACGCTGGTCTTGGTGAACATAGGAAATTTCACCCCGAAGGTGTTCTCGCAGAAGTCCGCGATCTCCTTGTTGCTACCGGTCTCCTGGGAAAAGTCGTTGGAAGGAAAACCCAGCACCACCAGCCCCCGGTCCTTGTATTTGGCATGGAGTGCCTCCAGCCCCTGGTATTGGGGCGTGAAGCCGCAGAAGCTGGCGGTATTGACCACGACCACCACTTTTCCACTGTACTGGCACAGCGACTGCGGCTTTTCGTCCTGCAGGCGCAAAAAGTTTTGTTGCAAAAGACCTGGGCAGGCGGCGGGCGTCGGGCCAGCCGGGGCGGCCGACGCAAGAGTGCCGGCCAGCAGGGCGCCGCAACAAAGCACGGCCCGCAGGAGGTTTCGGGGTTGGGAGGCGGGCATGGTTAAACTCTCGGGCATTTGGGTGGATGGCAGCTTGATTCTGGCGCTGTTCGGTTCACGGCACAAATCGGCTGAAGGGGAGACCCCACAGCCTCAAGTAGGTAAACACGCCGGAATAAGCCCGAATTTGCCTGATTTGCCGGTAATTTGCTGGCAAATCGCAAGTTGTCACATTAGCCGCCTAAAATCACCCCTAATACCCAGGATGCGCCCAATAGCGTCCAAGGCAGATTTACCGCGAATTTGATCGCGAAGGAGTTCACATGCTTTACCCCGAACTGTTCAAACAACTTGAATCCGTCCGTTGGGACATGGACAAAGACATTCCATGGGCCAGTTTTGATCCGGCCAAGCTGACCGACGAGCAAGCCCAGACCATCAAGATGAACGCCATCACCGAATGGTCCGCGCTCCCGGCCACGGAAATGTTCCTGCGCGACAACAAGGACGACAGCGATTTCTCGGCCTTCATGTCGATCTGGTTTTTCGAAGAGCAAAAGCATTCGCTGGTGCTGATGGAGTACCTCAAGCGTTTCCGCCCGGATTTGGCTCCCACCGAAAAAGAGCTCCACGAAGTGCGCTTTGAGTTCGAACCCGCGCCCGCGCTGGAAACCCTGATGCTGCATTTTTGCGGCGAGATCCGCCTGAACCACTGGTACCGCCGTGCCAGCGAGTGGCATACCGAGCCGGTCATCAAACAGATTTACACCCAGCTGAGCCAGGACGAAGCACGTCACGGCGGCGCTTACCTGCGTTACATGAAGCGTGCCATCAACAACTTCGGCAATGAGGCGAAAACCGCCTTCACCAAGGTCGGCGTGCTGATGGCCAGCGCCCGCCGCACGGCGCAGGCGCTGCACCCGACCAACCTGCATGTGAACAAGAGCCTGTTTCCGCGCGACACCATCCAGAGCCGCCTGCCCAACCCGGAATGGCTGGAGCACTGGCTGGACACGCAGATCAAGTTCGACGCTGTGTGGGAAGGCAAGGTGGTTGAGCGCATTCTGCACAACCTGAGTTTGCTGCTGAACCAGAGCTTCAAGACCGTGCAGGAGTTGAACCGCTACCGCAAGGAGATCGGCAAGGAGCTTGCCGATTCCATCGTCGCCAAGCCCTCGCCCGCCGGCGCCTGATGCAGGACCTGCGCTGGCCGAGCGCCGCCGGTGGCAGAAGCCGGGTGGTTGCCCGGGGCGCACAGGTGTTCGCGGTGGCGAACGCCAGCGACGCCTCACTGGATTTTGATGGGCAGCTTTCGCAAACCCTGGAAATGCTTGATGCCCATCTGGCGCATGTGGGCGCTTCGCGTGCGTCGCTGCTCAGCGTGCAGATATTCCTGGTCGATATGCGGCACAAGAAGCAGCTGGACACCGCCTGGCGAGCCTGGATAGGCGACGACAGCGCGAACTGGCCCCAGCGCGCTGTGGTGGGTGCTCAGTTGGACGGCGGCCTGCTGGTCGAAATCGTGGCCCAGGCCTTCCGTTAAAGTCGCGGGATGCCCAGCGATCCCCAGCCCCCCGAATTCCTGAAAAAAATAGTCTCCCGCGAGGAGGCGCCGCAGCGCCTTGCCGCGCTGCCCCGGCCCATCGTCTTTACCAACGGGGTGTTTGACGTGCTGCACCGCGGGCATGCCAGCTACCTGGCCCAGGCGCGTTCGTTGGGCGGCAGCCTGGTGGTGGCCCTGAACACCGATGCCTCCGCCCGGCGGCTCGGCAAGGGGCCGGACCGGCCGCTCAACAATGAGCAGGACCGCGCCGTCATGATGGCGGCACTCGAGTCCGTGAGTCTGGTCACCTGGTTTGACGAAGACACGCCGCTGGAGCTGATTTCCGAGTTGCGGCCCGAACTGCTGGTCAAAGGCGGCGACTACGACATGGACAAGCTTGCTGAAACGGCGGTGGTCAGGGCCTATGGCGGCGACGCGCGGGCAATTCCCTTTGTGGACGGTTATTCGACCACGGCGCTGGTGAAAAAAATCAGGGCCACGCAGGCCGGAGAGCCTGACGACGGCACCGCAGGCCTCTCAGGCAGCCTTGGCGATCAGCACGGCGTTGGAGCCGCCGAAGGCAAATGAATTGGACATCACCGCGCGCAGGCCCGTGGCGCTGCGCGGCGTCAGCGCCACGTAGTCCAGGTCGCAGCGCGGATCCGGATTGTGCAGGAAGGCCGTAGGCGGCAATTGCCCGGCGCGCAGAGCCATCACGCTCGCGATGAATTCCATGGCGCCCGCCGCACCCATGGCGTGGCCGTGCACACCTTTGCTGGAGCTGATCGGCAGGCGCGCGGCCAGGTCCTGGAAGGCCAGCTTGATTGCGCTGGTTTCCACCACGTCGCCCACGTCTGTTGCGGTGCCGTGGGCGTTGAGGTAGCCGATGTCTGAGGCCTGCAGCCCCGCATCCGCCAGTGCCAGCGTCATGGCGCGTGCCTGGCCCTGTGCATCGGGTTGTGTCAGGTGGTGGGCGTCGGTGGTAGAGGCGTAGCCGCAGAGTTCGGCCAGGATGGTGGCGCCGCGGCGCTTGGCGCTTTCCCACTCTTCCAGCACCAGCATGGCGGCGCCTTCGGCCAGCACCAGGCCGCTACGGTCAGCGGAGAAGGGGCGGCAGGACGTTTCGGGGCCGTCGGCATGGGGCTTGGCCAGGGTGTGCATGGCTTGCCAGGCTTTGATGGTGCCGCGGTTCAGCAGCGCTTCCGAGCCGCCGGCCAGCATGGCATCGGCATAGCCGTGGCGGATTTGCCGGAAGGCCTCGCCGATGGAGGCGGCCGACGAGGCGCAGGCATTGGAGATGGTGCTGCTCGGCCCCTTCAGGCCGAATTCCATGGACACATGGGCGGCGATGGCGTTGTTCATCGCCAGCACCACGGTCATGGGGCGCAGGCGCGCGACCTTTTGCTCCAGCAGGGCCGTGTAGGCCACATCGGTGGAGCTGGCGCCGCCGCTGCCCGTACCCAGGGATACGCCAAAGCGTTCGGCGGCAAAGCTGTTGTGCACGGCGGTGAGATCACCCAGGCCGGCCTGCGACATGGCTTCACGACCCGCGACCAGCGCAAACTGGCTGACCCGATCCATGGTCAGCAGCCGGGCGCGGGGGAAATGCGGGTCGGGATCAAAGTCGATAGCGCCTGCCAGCACGCTTTCGGTACCGGTAGGGAAGGGGATGTCGACAGCCCGGATGCCGGAATGGGCGGACAGCAGGGCGTTGAAAAACGCCGGGGTGCCGGTTCCGACGGCGGAGATGACGCCCAGACCCGTGATGGCAACGCGACGCATGGTTGTCCTGGGGGGCGCCCGCCAGGCGCTTAAGCGGCTGGCTTGCCCGATGGCAGCAAGGGCTCGATCAGCTGAACCATTTCGGCCAGGGTTCGGGGTGGATTGGCCTGGTCGGGAATCTGGATGCCGAACTGGTCTTCGATCTGGAAGAGGAATTCGATAACTGCCAGGGAATCCAATCCGAGGCTTTCCAGCGTGGCATCCGGCAGCAGTTTTTCTTCGCTGATGCCAAATGTCTCGGCAAAAAGTTTAATCAAATCAGAATTCATCACCCAACCAGTACATGTATGCAAAGCGTCATTGTCCCACCATCTTCATGACGGCCGGCCCCTGCTGACGATTGTTCAGATATCGGGGCCATTTTACAAAAGCGGTGGCGTTGTTTTTGTGCTTCAGGGGGTGTACATCTGCCGGACGGCATCCGACAGGCTGAACGTTCCCAGGAGCTCCCCTAGATAACTGATGGGCGCCGGCGCAACGGCCGCAGCGCCGATTTCGGCACGCAGCCGGGCGTTGCTGAACACCGCATCAGCCGTCAAGAAAGGCAGATAGGGCTGCAGCGCCTCGAACATCCAGCGCTGGCGGGCGAATTTGGGCGTGGGCACAAAGTCTCGCCCCCGCATCACCATTTTGCCTATGCCCGGCATGGTCGCCGTCAATTCGTCGGCTAGCGCCTTGAAGGTCATGGAGGCTTCGCCGGTTGAAACGTGGTAGCAGTCGTGGGCCAACTCACCCTTGAGCAACATTTCGGCGAACGCGCCGGCGATGAAGTCCACGGGCGCGAAATCGAGCCTGGCCGAGGGTTCCAGGGGAACGTCACCCAGCTCGGCCATCACGGGAATCGACCACAGCATGTTGCGCGCGAGCTTGGCGTCGTCAATGCCGCGCGACAGCACGATGCCGGGGCGCAGGCTGACAAAAGGGCTGCCTGCGGCGCGCAACAGGGTTTCGGCGTCGCGCTTGGACCGGATGTAGTCATTGGCATAGCCGGCAAAGGGCATGTCTTCCGTGATCACGCCGCGTGGCTCGGTGGTGACCGCCGCGGTGCCGACAAAAAAGCCGCGTTGCGAGGGAGCCAGGTTTTTGAGGATGCCGGAGAACTGCTCGGCCGCCTTGATATTGATAGGGTAAACCCCAGCGCCTGGCTTGAAGGAGGTGCTGGCCGCTGAATGCAGGATCACATCGGCGGACTGCAGCACGGCGGTACTCAGGCCAAAATTGGGCTCGATGACGTCGCCAGCCTCGGCGGACACCATGTCGGCGAACTCGGGTTTCCACAGAACGCTCTTTTTGAGGCGCTCCAGGAGGCGATCGCGGGCCTGGTTCGAATCGGCGGCGCGCACCACAGCGGTGCTATAGACACCGCGCGCGGCCAGAAGAAGCATTAACTCGCCGCCAATCAGGCCAGTTGCGCCCGAAAGCAGTACGCGTTTAGACATGTGAAGAAATGTAAAGCAGAACCTTCAAGTATAAGCCAGCCCATGTGACAGAGCTGTAAAACTTCACTCGGTTAGCCCGTCTAAATCAGCAAAATGGCACGCTATCCGGTCTTTTTTTGCGAGGAGGCAAATGCCCCTCGCCTCTTCGCAGCTTTCGCTTATTCCCCGGCCTGGGCCTGGGCCGGGGCCTCCGGTTTCGGGGTATCGCCATGCCGGCCGCGCAGCCGCCGGCTGACGCGCTGGATGAAATGCTCCAGGTCGTCGATATAAGTGAACACCGCCGGCACCACCAGCAGGCTGAGCACGGTGGAGGTGATCAGGCCGCCGATCACGGCAATCGACATCGGTGAGCGAAAGCTCGGGTCGGCCGCACCCAGGCCCAGGGCGATGGGCATCATGCCGGCGCCCATGGCCAGCGTGGTCATGATAATGGGCCGTGCGCGCTTGTGGCAGGCGTCCAGCAGCGCATCCCAGCGCGACATATTGTGGTCGCGCCGTGCCACGATGGCGTATTCCACCAGCAGGATGGAGTTCTTGGTGGCGATGCCCATGAGCATGACGAGGCCGATCAGCGAGGGCATGGAAAAGCTCTTTTGCGCAATCAGCAGGCCGACAAAGGCGCCACCCAGGGACAGCGGCAGTGCCGCCAGGATGGTCACCGGGTGCAGGAAATCCTTGAACAGCAGCACCAGCACGATATAGATACACAACACGCCCGTCGCCATGGCCAGGAGGAAGCTGCCAAACAGCTCACCCATGACTTCGGCATCGCCGATTTCCACGACTTTCACGCCCGCCGGCAGGTTCTTGATGGCGGGCAGCAGCTTGACCGCCGCGGTGACGTCGCCCAGGGGCCGGCCTGACAGCTCGATCTCGAATTTCACGTTGCGCGAGCGGTCGTAGCGGTCTATGACCGCCGGCCCGCCGGTGATTTCCAGCGCAGCCACCTGGCCCAGCATGACCGGGCCGACGCCCGGCTTGACGCTGGGCACGGCCAGGCGCTCAAGCACGCTCAAATCCTTGCGCGCCGCATCGTCGAGTTTCACCACGATGGGCACCTGCCGCTGCGAGAGGTTGAGCTTGGGCAGTGACTCTTCATAGTCGCCCACGGTGGCGATGCGCAACGTCTCGCCCATGGCCGCGCTGGTCACGCCCAGGTCGGCCGCGCGGGCGAAGTCCGGCTTGATGGCGATTTCGGGCCGCACCAGGCTGGCGCTCGATGAAATGTTGCCCAGGCCGGGGATGGTGCGCAGATCTTTTTCCACTGCCAGCGCGGCGGCCTGCAAGGCGTTGGAGTCCTCTGCCGTGAGCACCAGGATATAAGCCTCGCCGGAGCCGCCCAGGCCGACCTTGCTGCGCACGCCGGGCAGTGACTCCAGGGCCGCGCGCATCTTGTTTTCGATGCCCTGCTTGCGCGGGCGTTCGCTTCGCTCGTCGAGCAGAACGGTCAGTGTGGCTTTACGGGTCTCCGCCGCACCCTGCATGGCGAAAGGGTCGCCGCCGGCCGTGCCTCCGCCTATGGTGGTGTAGACATTCTTGACGTGCTCAATCTTGCTGACGAGCTGGCGAGCGTGCTCGGCCGAAGCCTTGGTCTGCGCCAGCGTGGCGCCCGGCGGCAGCTCCAGGTAGACCTGGGTTTGCGAGTTGTCGTCGGCCGGGATGAAGCCCGTGGGCAGCAGCGGGATCAAGGCCACCGAAGCGAAGAAAAACAGTGTGGCCATGGCCATGGTCTTCACGCGGTGATGCATGCACCAGGTGGCGGCGCGCATGTACCACTTCATCCAGCCCGGGTCGCTGTGCGTGCCCACCACGGGCTTGAGGATATAGGCCGCCATCATTGGGGTGAGCATGCGCGCCACCACCAGCGAGGCGAACACGGCCAGTGAAGCCGTCCAGCCGAACTGCTTGAAGAACTTGCCGGCCACGCCGCTCATGAAGGCAGTGGGCAGGAACACGGCGATCAGGGTGAAAGTGGTGGCCACCACAGCCAGGCCGATTTCGTCGGCCGCCTCCATCGCGGCTTCGTAGGGCGTTTTTCCCATGCGCAGGTGGCGCACGATGTTCTCTACCTCGACGATGGCGTCGTCCACCAGGATACCGATCACCAGCGAAAGCGCCAGCAGCGTGATCACGTTGATGGAAAAGCCCAGCAAGTGCATGCCGATGAAGGCCGGGATAACCGACAGCGGTAGCGCCACCGCGGAAACAAAGGTTGCGCGCCAGTCGCGCAGGAACAGCCAGACCACCAGCACGGCCAGGATGCCGCCCTCATAGAGCAGGTGCATGGAGCCGTCGTACTCCTCCTGCACCGGCTTGACGAAGTTGAAGGCCTCAACGAGCTCCACGTCGGGGTATTGCTTCTTGAGCTCGGCCAGCGCGGCCTGCACGGCGGCGCCTACCGCGACCTCACTTTCGCCGCGGCTGCGCGCGACCTCAAAGCCGACGACGGGCTTGCCGTCCAGCAGCGCGGCCGCGCGCGGCTCGGCGGTGGTGTCGGACACGGTGGCCACCTGGTCCAGCCGGATGCGCCGGCCGTCGCTCAGGGCCAGTTCGATGCCGGCCAGTTCGGCCGCCGATTTCACCGTTGCCAGGGTACGCATGGGCTGCTCGCTGCCGCCCAGGTCGGCACGCCCCCCGGCGCTTTCCGTCTGCACCTGGCGCAGTTGGCGCGAAACATCGGATGCCGTGGCGCCCAGGGCCTGCAGCCGGGACGGGTCCAGCGCGACGCGGACTTCGCGCGAAACGCCGCCCACCCGGTTGACCGCGCCCACGCCGCGCACCGCCAGCAGCTTGCGCGCGATGTCGTTGTCGACGAACCAGGACAGCGCCTCTTCGTCCATGCGCGGCGAGCTGACGGTGAAAGCCAGCACGGGCTGGCCGGCAAGGTCCATCTTGGAGACCACCGGGTCGCGCACATCGGCGGGCAATTCTCCACGCACCTTGGACACCGCGGCCCGCACGTCGTCCACGGCTTCCTGCACGGGTTTTTCAAGCCGGAACTCGGCGGTGATGGTGGCTCCGCCGTCCTGAACCTTGGTATAGATGTGCTTGAGGCCCTGCACCGTGGCGATGGAGTTCTCCAGCTTGCGCGCCACCTCGGTTTCAAGCTGGGCGGGTGCTGCGCCGGGCAGTGAGGCCGACACGGTCACGGTCGGCAGATCGATGTCGGGGAAGTTCTGCACCTTCATTGCCTTGAAGGACAGCATGCCGGCAAAGGTCAGCAGCACAAACAGCATGACCGCCGGAATCGGATTCTTGATCGACCAGGAGGAGACATTCATGGGCCTGCTCCTTACTTGCTGGCAGCCGTCGCCGGCTTGGCGGATGCCGCGGCCGGGGCGCCGGGAACGGCATCGCTGACCCTGACCAGGTCGCCGTCGTTCAGGAAACCCGCGCCGCTGACGATGATGCGCGCGTCCGCGGCCAGGCCGGAGGTGATCTCGACCCGGTCGCCGGCCAGGCGGCCGGTCTGTACCTTGAGCTGGCTGATGCGGTTGTCGCCGTTGAGTCGGAACAGATAGTTGAAGCCGTCACGCACAACGAGTGCCGGTTGCGGCACGGTCAGCGCGGGCGTTTCGCCCAGTTCGAACTCCCCGCGCGCAAACATGCCGGCTTTGGCGGGTGAGGCCATGCCGGCGGAGACCGGCAGATCCACATAGACCAGGGCTGCGCGGGTCTGCGGGTCCACGCTGGGAGCAATCATGCGCACCCGGCCCTTGAGCTCGGCGCCGCTGGCGGCGACCACCTTGGCGGTGGTGCCGGCCTTGATGCGGCCCAGCTCGGCCGAGGTGACCTCCGCGCGCCATTCAAGGCGTCCGCCCCGTATCAGGCGGAACAGCTCGGCGCCCTGTGGCACCACCGAGCCCACGGTTGCGGTGCGTGCCGAGATCACGCCGCTGTCGGGCGCCAGCACTTGCGTGTTCTTTCCGCGCAGTTGCTGCGCGTCGAGCACGGCCTTGGCTGCCTCGACACGCGCCTTGGCGGTGTGTTCGGCGGTGTTGTACTGGTTGATCTGTTGCTCGCTCAGCGCGCCCGAACTCGCCAGCGTGCGCGCGCGCGCCGCGTTATCGGCCGCGTCGGCCGCGTTGGCCTGGGCCTCGATCAGGTTGGCACGCGCCTGTGCGGTGTCGGCTTGCACGCTGTCGCCGGAGAACACGGCCAGCACCTGCCCGGCCTTGACCTGGTCACCGACGTTGGCCTGCACCTGCACCAGCCGCAAGCCGTTGGACTCGGAGCCGACCACCGCCTCCTGCCAGGCAGTGATGTTGCCGTTGGCGCTGAGCCGGACCGGCAGGGCCATTCGCTGCGGCAGTGCCGTGGCGACGGTCAGCGCCGGCTTGGCCGTGGGGGCTTTATCACCTTTGGCCTCTGACCTGGAGAGGAAAAACGCGGCGCCTGCGGCCACCAGCACAGCGGCGGCGATCAGGGCGACGGCAAAAGGGGTGGGCTTGAGTTTTGGCATGGTGTGCAGGGCTCAGTCAAAGATGGCGGAGTGATGGGGGGCGCCTCAGGGCGCGGTGATGGCGGCGGGGGTGAAGGGGGCTTCCACATCCGACACCAGGGGCGGCACCGCGGGCTCGGCCGTGGTCCAGCCGCCACCCAGCGCGCGGTACAGCGCGACCCAGGCACTGCGGCGCTCGCGCTGCAATGCGACCACATTGCTCTGCGCGGCCAGCAGGGTGCGGCGGGCGTCTTCAAGTTCGACCAGACTGGCCAGCCCGCTCTTGTAGCGGGCCTCGGTGCCGGTGAAGGAAGCGCGGTAGCCTTGCGCGGCGACCAGCGCGTCCTCGTTGCGCTCGGCGGTGCTCTGCAGCTTGACCAGGGCTTCCTCGACCTCCTGCACGGCTTTGCGCACGCTGGCGCGGTACTGGGCCGCGGCATCCTCGTAGCGCGCCTTGGCGGCTTCCACATTGGCTTCGCTGGCGCCGCCGTCAAACAGCGGAACCGTCAGCTGTAGCGGCCCGACCGTCCAGGTGTCAAAGCGCTGCGTGGAAGCGCTGGAGCGCGTCTTTGTGGTGAACACCGAGCCGCCGAGGCTGAGCCTTGGAAAGCGCTGCGCGCGGGCGCTGCCCACTTCCAGGTGGGCCGCATCCACCTCGCGCGCGGCGTTGAAGATGTCGGGCCGCTGGGCCAGCACTTCGGCCGGCACGCTAATGACGGGGGCGATGGACTCACGCGTCAGGTCGACGGGTGTGCTGGCCAGCTTTTGCCGCAGGGCGGGCTCTTCCATGGCCGTCAGCGCCACGAGCGATTTGATATCCAGGTCGCACAGCGTGCGTTGCTGGATGGCGTTGGCGTTTCCTTCGGCGGCGCTGGCCCTGGCCAATGCCGCGGTAGCGGGAGCCTGGAAGCCGGCCTTGGTGCTCAATTCCGAGAGCCGCGCGGTCTCGGCCCGCGAGGCAGCATCGGCACGTGCGACCTCCAGCAGTTTCTCGCAGGCGCGCAGGCTGTAGTACTGCGTCGCGACCTCGGCGGCTACGGAGACGCGGGCCGAATGCCACTGGGCCTGGGAGCCTTCAAAACGTTGCTGGTCCGCATCGCGGCTGGCCGCGTACTGGCCGAACAGATCGATTTCCCAGGACGTCTGCAGGCCCGCCTCCAGCGTGGTCGTGACCGGCGGTGTTGTCCGGTTCACCGGTGCTGAGCGCCCGCGGCTGGCGCTGGCGACGGCATCCAGCGTGGGCAGCATCGCCGCGGCCGAGGCCGCGCGCGAAGCCCTTGCTTGCTCGATATTGGAGCGCGCGCTCGAGACGGTAGGGCTGACCGCTTGCGCCGCCATGATCAACTCCACCAGTAACGGGTCGTTTTGCTGCTCCCACCAGTGGGACAGTCCGGCCAGGCTGCCGTTGTGGGGCAATGCCGCGGTGGTGCCCGTCGTAGCAGCCGGCAGGGGCGCCTGCCACTGCGTGGGGATGGGTGCGGGCGGCATGTTGCGGGGAAGGTCCGTGGCGCAGCCGGCCAGCAGCAGCGCGCCGGCGCCGGCCCAGATCCCTGGCCTGGGCAGGTGGAACGGCTTTCGGCAGGAATCAGGTTTTTTCATGGCTCGGAGCTTTCAGGCGCGGCGCGCCGGCCGCGGGATCGTCGCAAAGGTGTTGCCGGCGCGCCGTTTCGACGGCGACCATGGCTTCGGCATAAGCTACCAGGCTGGCGGCCCACTGCTCCACGGCGTCGGGCGCGTCGAACAGCTGGGGCCGGATGGTGTCCACCACCTCACGGCTGACAAACATCTGGATGGCCAGGCCGGTGATGGAAAACGCCAGCCGGTGCACCTCGTCGTCGGCTTTGGAAAGATCCAGGTGGCGGCACAGCACTTTCACCAGGGCTGCGTGTGCCGGCTTGATGCCATTGTTGATTTCTTCGGCCCACAGGCCCGTGGGTTCCAGCATCTCGCGAAAGTGCAGCCTGGTCGACAGCTGCACCAGCTCCCCCTGGCGCAGGGGTTCCAGGAAGCCGGCGAAAAACCCTTCCAGCGACTGGCGCAGCGTGAAGTGCGGCTGGTTGTACAGCGCGATGTCGTCGCGCGCGCTGCCCAGCGGCTCGGTGAATACGGCGCGGTACAGGCCCGCCTTGTCGCCGAAGTAATAACTGATGGCCGCTACGTTGGCGCCAGCGGCCTGGGCGATGTCGCGGATGGAGGTCTTGGCAAAGCCCTTCTCGGAAAACAGCCGCAGCGCCGCATGCAGCAGGTGCGCCCTGGCGTGTGCGCCGTCGGAGCGTTGCTTGCGGGCTTCACCTTCAGCGCCGGTGGCGCGCGAGGGGGCTTTGGGGCTCGGGTTGGCATTCATGTGCCCGCATTAGAGCACATGAATTAAACAGTTGATTGAATTAAATCAATCGTTTGACTTGAAAGTGGAAATCCACAGCTGCCGGATGGCGTCGCACTCGGCCTGGAGCGCCGGAGGCGTGACCTGGGTGGGTTCCTCGTTGAGTCGCGCGCGATGCTGGACGCGCCGCAGTTCCCGGTAGGCTGCTGCCGCACGCTGACCCACGTTATGCGGCAGCAGGCCGGCTGCCTCGGCGCGCTGCAGCAGGGAAATGTTGCCGACATTGGCGATCAGTTCCGGATGCCGCGCGGACTCGGACAGCACCAGGAACTGCACCGCGAATTCGGCGTCCACCATGCCGCCGGGGCTGTGCTTCACGTCGAATTTGTCGCCCCGCACCGGGCGGGCGCTGCGCACCTTCTCGCGCATGGCGACGATTTCGTCGCGCAGTGCCGCGGTGTCGCGCGGGGCGGTGATGACGGTCTCGCGCACCTGATCAAAGCGCTGGCGCAGCGACTCGCTACCGAGCACGCAGCGCGCACGTGTCATGGCCTGGTGTTCCCAGGTCCAGGCAGTGTTGCTGCCGCGCTGCTGCTGGTAGCGGGTGTAGGCCTCGAAGCTGGTAACCAGCAGGCCTGAATTGCCATTGGGGCGCAAGGCGGTGTCGATCTCGAACAGGTCGCCTTCGCCGGTCTTGATGGTCAGCCAGTTGATCAGCTTGCGCATAAAAGCCGCATAGACCTCGGGTGCGCGTTCGTCCTCGTCTTCATAGACGAAGACGATGTCCAGGTCGCTGCCGTAGCCCAGTTCCTTGCCGCCCAGCTTGCCGTAGGCAATGATGGCGAATTGCGGTGTTTCGCGGTGCCGGTTCTTCAGGCGCTGCCAGCACCAGCGGGTGGTGATGTCCAGCACGGCTTCGGCCAGGGCGCTCAGGTCGTCGGCGACCTGCTCGACCGTGAGCACGCCTTCCAGGTCCCGTGCCAGCGTGCGGAACACTTCCGCGTGGTGGGCTCGGCGCAGCAGGTTCAAGCAGGTCTCTTCGTCGTCCTCGCCGGTGCTGCGCAGGGCCGCCAGCCGCTGCTCCACATCGCGGGCAAAAGCCGCGCCGTCAAAGCGTTCCTTGAGCAACTCATCGCTGGCCAGTTCATCGATTACGCCGGGGTGCTGCAGCAGATAGCGCGCCGGCCATTTGGCCGCACCCAGCAGGCGCAGCAGGCGTTCGTGCACAGCCGGCCGTTCCAGCAGCAGCGCCAGGTAGCTTTCCCGCCTGAGCAGGGGCTCTATCCAGTCGATGATGCGCACGGCCGCTTCTTCAGTCACCGCGCCCTCGGCCAACCAGGTCGCGGTACGCTGCACCAGGCGCGCCAGGCGCGCGCGCGAATCGTCGCGCAGGCCCAGCACCCGCGGATGCTTGCGCCACAGCGCCAGGCGAGCGCGGAACTGTTCGGGCCATTGTTCCGAGAGCTGCTCCAGCAGGTCGTCGAGTTGCTGCGGCGCGGCTTTGGCCTTGCCGCCACAGCCCTTGCACTCGCTTTTGCCGCCCAGGAGCTTGTCGAACTCGCCGGCCACCAGTTCGCGGTGCGCGTCGAGTTCGCTCAGGAAGGGGCAGCAGTTGCCATAGCCCAGCGTTTCCGAAATCCAGGCCAGGTCGTCGTCGCGCGTGGGCAGCACATGAGTCTGCTGGTCGTCCAGGTACTGGATGCGGTGTTCCACCCGGCGCAGGAAATCGTAGGCCCGCGCCAGCGCGTCGGCCGTTTCCTGCGGCATCAGGCCCGCGCGGGCCACGCGCTGCAAGGCATCGACCGTGGGGCGGGTGCGCAATTCCGGAAACTGCCCGCCGCGCACCACCTGCAGCAGCTGCACAGTGAATTCAATCTCGCGTATGCCGCCGCGCGACATCTTGACGTCGTTGGCGCGCTCCGGGTGGCCGGCGCAGCGTTTGGCCGCGTGTTCGCGGATCTGCCGGTGCAGCGTGCGCAGCGCGTCGAACACGTTGTAGTCGAGGTAGCGCCTGAACACAAAAGGAAGCACCGAGCCGCGCAGCGCTTGCGCGGAGCCGTTCTGTACGCACTCCAGCGGCGCCACCACGCGGCTCTTGAGCCAGGCAAAACGCTCCCATTCACGGCCCTGTGCCTGGAAATACTCTTCCAGCGCGCTGAGCGAGACCGCGGCAGGGCCGGAGTTGCCGTTGGGCCTGAGCGCCAGGTCCACCCGGAAGACAAAACCGTGCTCGGTGGCATCGCCGATCAGGCTGAAGACGGCCTTGACCTGGTGCGCGAAATACTCGTGGTTGGAGATCTGCCCGCGCCCATCGCTGCGGCCCGCGGTTTCGCCGTCGTGGTCGTACACGTAGATCAGGTCGATGTCGCTGGAGACATTGAGCTCGCGCGCGCCCAGCTTGCCCATGCCGACCACCCACATGCGGGCACGTTCGCCGCCGGGTGCCTGCGGTGCGCCATGCTGGGCATCGAGCGCATTGGTTGAATCCCGCATCGCCACGTCCAGGGCCAACTCTGCCAGTTCCGTCATGGCGCGCGTCACAACGGCGAGCGGCGCTTGATGCTCGCAATTGCCGTCGCAGTCCAGCACCACCAGCCTTTCCATCACCAGCTGGCGCAAGACCCGCAATGCGGCGCCGGTTTCCAGCCCTTGCGCGAGCAGGGCATCCAGGGCGGTTTGCATGCTCGCGCGCACCGGCGCACCGGAGGGGAGCAATGGGAGCCATTCGGCGTAGCGGCGGCGCACGCGCTGCACGAAGCGGGAATAGCCTGACGCGGCCGGCCCGGCGGCGGATGGGGAGTCAGGGCTGGCGGTCAGGGCAACGGTCATCACACTACTTCACAAAACTTCATGGTCTCCCGACGGGCGGACAATAGCCCCGGCGGTCATAATTCTCTGCTCAATGGAGCCAACGATTCCCAGCCTGTCCACCCTGCCGCCGCGCCGCCTGCACTGGCTTGCCTTGATCCTGCGCATCTTGTTGTGGCTTGTCGCCTCGGCCTGGCTGCTCTTTGGCCTGAGCTGGTTTGTGCTGCATGGCTGGATTGTGCCGCGAATCGGCGAATTCCGTCCGCGCCTGGAAATAGAGGCCAGCAAGGCCTTGGGGGTGCCCGTGCGCATAGGGGGCATCACCGCGCATTCGCAGGGCATGATCCCTTCCTTCGAGTTGAGCGACGTCACCCTGCTGGACGCGCAGGGCCGCGAAGCACTGAGGCTGCCGCGCGTGCTGGGCGCCCTGTCGCCTTCCTCGATCTGGGGGCTGGGCTTTGAGCAGATCTACATCGACAAGCCCGAGTTGGACATACGCCGCGCTGCGGACGGGAAAATCTATGTGGGCGGCCTGGACGTCTCACAGGACCGGGCCGGCGGCCAGAGCGCCGCGGCTGACTGGTTTTTTTCGCAAACCGAGTTCGCCATACGCGGCGGTACCGTGCGCTGGACCGACGAATTGCAGCGGGCCCCGCCGCTGGCGCTCACGCAGGTCGACTGGGTCATGCGCAATGCGCGGCGCCGCCACCTCTTGCGCCTGGATGCCACGCCCCCTGCCGAGTGGGGCGACCGATTCACCGTCAGGGGCATGTTCCGGCAATCGCTGCTGGCTGCGAACGCCGGCGACTTCGACGCCTGGACCGGGCAGCTGTTCGCCGAATTCGGCCGGGTTGACGCGTCCCGCGTTCGCCAGTACGTAAGCATGGACACGCTGGGCGTGGAACTGGCGCGCGGCAATGGCGCGCTGCGTGCCTGGGCGGATGTGAGCAAGGGCCGGATCACCGGCGGAACGGCCGATGTGGCGCTGCGGGATGTCGACGCCCGTTTCGGCGCCAAGCTCCAGCCCCTGGCCTTTGAATCGGTCGCGGGACGCATAGGCGGCGGCCAGCGCGCCAACGGGTTTGACTTCAGCACCGAAGGCCTGAGCTTTCGTACGCGGGACGGCCTTCAGTGGCCCGGCGGCAACGTGACCCTGGCGCATACCGGCGACGAAGCCGGCGCGCCGCAGCACACCGAACTCAAAGCCGACAAGCTTGACCTGGCCGCGCTGGCGCAGATTGCCAATCGGCTGCCGCTGGATGCCGCCACGCACGGCTTTATCGCCTCCTTCGCGCCCAAGGGCCTGGTGGAAGCTGTCGAGGCGCGCTGGCAGGGGCCTATTGCCGCGCCCAGGACCTACGCCGCGAAGGGCCGGGTCGCCGCGCTGACGATTGCATCCCTGCCCGCGGCGGCCCCACTGCCGGCTGCGGCCGCCTCCGCCGCGGCGCATCCCCGGCCGGGCAGGCCGGGCGTCAGCGGCGCGACGATTGACTTTGACCTCACGCAGGACGGCGGGCAGGCCAAGGTCAGGATCGCCAACGGCGCGCTCGACCTGCCCGGCGTTTTTGAGGATCCGCTGGTGCCTTTTGACCAGCTGGCTGTCGATACCCAATGGAAATTCACGGGCCGCAAGATCGAGGCCCAGCTGCGCAACCTGCAGTTCGCCAATGCCGACGCGCAGGGCCAGGCGCAGGTCAGCTGGCGCACCGAAGACGTGGCCGGCCCGCCGCCCGCGGCGGGCGCGGCCGACCTGCGCTTTCCCGGCGTGCTCGACCTGCAGGGCAGCCTGAGCCGCGGCGACGGCGCGCGGGTGTACCGCTACCTGCCGCTGGTGCTGCCCGAACAGGTGCGCCACTACGTCCGTGACGCGGTGGTGCAGGGCCAGGTCAGCGACGTGAAATTCAAGGTCAAAGGCCCGCTGGAGCACCTGCCCTTCACCAATCCGGCGCAAGGGGATTTCCGGGTGTCCGCAAAAATCCGCAACGGCCACTTTGCCTACGTGCCCAAAACCATACAGCCAAGCGGCGCGGCGCCGTGGCCGGCCCTGACCGAACTGGGCGGCGAACTGGTCTTTGATCGCGCTTCACTGGAGGTGAACGGCGCCGCCGGCAAGGTCGCAGGCCTGCCCGGCCTGCAGCTGATCAAGGGTGAAGCGCGCATCCCTGACCTCACCCATGATTCGACGGTCCACGTGAATGTCGACCTCAAGGGTGCGCTGGCCGATGCGCTGGGCTTCGTCAACCAGTCGCCGGTGGGCGGCATGACCAGCCATGCGCTGGCAGGGGCGAAGGCCGGCGGCACGGGCGATTACCGTTTCCGCCTGGAGCTGCCCATCCATTCGATCGACAAATCCCGTGTCGAAGGCACGGTCACACTGCCCGGCAACGATGTGCAGTTCGCGGCGGCCGCACCCATGCTGTCCCGGCTCAAGGGTGTGGTGAGCATCAGCGAAAAGGGTTTTTCCGTCGCCGGCGGCCAGGCCAAACTGCTGGGCGGTGACGTGCGCTTTGACGGCGGCCTGCATTCGCAGCCGCGCGCCACGGGCAGCGCCGAGACGGAAACCGTGGCGAATTTCAAGGCGCAAGGCAACGTCACTGCGGAAGGGCTGCGCCAGGCCAAGGAACTGGGGCCACTGGCGCGCATGGCGCAAAGCGCTAGCGGCGGCACGGCCTATACGGCAACGCTCGGCTTTCGCCACGGCATGCCGGAACTGGCGATTTCAAGCAACCTGCAGGGCATGGCGCTGAACCTGCCCGCGCCGCTAAGCAAGACGGCAGAGGCGGCCTTGCCGATGCGCTTTGAAAACACCTTGCTGCAGGCGTCCATGGGGCCCGGGCAAAAGCTGGAAGACCAGCTATCGGTCTCGATTGGGCGTGTGGCCTCCGTCACCTATATGCGCGACCTGAGCGGCGCTGAGCCCCGCGTGCTGCGCGGTGGTATCGCCTTGGGGCTGGAGCCGGGCGAGACCGTACCGTTGCAGGAGACCGGCGTGGCGGCCAACATCAACCTGGCCCAGGTAGACCTTGACGCCTGGCAGAAACTGCTGGGCGACTCCGCGCCCAGCGGTACGCTGCCGGCCGCTGCGGCGGCATCGCCCGCGGCGATCAACCGCGCTGCCGCAAATGCCGCCATGAGCTACCTCCCGACCACCATGGCCATACGTGCCCGTGAACTAGTGGTGGAAGGGCGCAAGCTCCACAACGTGGTGGTTGGCGGTTCGCGCGAGGGCCTCACCTGGCGCGCCAACATCGACGCGACCGAACTCAACGGCTATGTCGAGTTCCGCCAGCCCGGCGGCATAGGCGCCGGGCGCGTGTACGCGCGCCTGTCGCGCCTGAGCCTGGAGCCCAGTACAGCCAACGAGGTGGAAGCCATCCTCAACGAGCAGCCGGCCAGCATCCCGGCGCTGGACATCGTCGTCGAAGACCTGGAGCTGCGCGGCAAGAAACTGGGGCGGGTTGAGATCGAAGCCGTCAACCGCGGCGCGTCGGCAGCGGCGCGCGAAGGTGTGCGTGAATGGCGGCTCAACAAACTCAACGTGATCCTTCCCGAGGCCGTGCTGACGGCCAATGGCAACTGGGTGGCCCTGAACGCACAGGCCGCTGCCGCGGCGGCTGCAAACCGCACTGCGCGCGCGGCCGCCGAACGCCGCCGCACGGTGATGAATTTCAAGCTGGAAATCGCCGACTCGGGAGCCCTGCTCAAGCGTTTCGGCATGGGCGAGGTGATCCGCCGCGGCAAAGGCAAGCTCGAAGGTCAGGTGGCCTGGGTGGGCTCGCCGCTGAGCTTCGATTACCCGTCCATGAGCGGGCAATTCAATGTGAATGTCGAATCGGGGCAGTTCGTCAAGGCCGACCCCGGCATCGCCAAGCTGTTGGGCGTGCTGAGCCTGCAGTCTTTGCCCCGGCGGCTGGCGCTGGATTTTCGCGACGTGTTTTCCGAAGGCTTCGCATTTGACTTCGTCCGCGGCGACGTCAACATCAACCAGGGCGTGGCCCATACCAACAACCTGCAGATGCGCGGCGTCAATGCCGCCGTGCTCATGGAAGGCTCGGCCGACATCGCCAGGGAGACGCAGGACATAAAGGTCGTGGTGGTGCCTGAAGTCAACGCCGGCACGGCCTCGCTGATCGCCACTGCCATCAACCCCGCCATCGGGCTGGGCAGCTTCCTGGCCCAGATGTTCTTGCGCCGACCCCTCATGCAGGCGGCAACCCAGGAATTCCACATCGACGGCACCTGGTCCGATCCCCGCGTCACCAAGGTGGACCGCAAGGCCCAGGCCGACAACAAGCCCAGCCAGGCTGCAACGGAGACACGCTGACCATGAAAGTAGCCGCTATTCAAATGGTGTCGGGCATCCGCATCGAGGACAACCTTGAAGCGGCGCGCCAACTGCTCGGGCAGGCCGCGGCACAGGGCGCCGAACTCGCGGTGCTGCCCGAGTACTTCTGCATCATGGGCCGCAAGGACACCGACAAGCTGCAATTCCAGGAGTCCCCAGGGCAAGGCCCCATCCAGGATTTCCTGAGCCGCGCGGCACGTGAACTCGGGCTGTGGATCGTGGGTGGCACCTTGCCCATGGCCACGGGCGATCCCGCCCGCGCCCGCAACTGCTCGCTGGCCTATGCGCCCTCGGGTGAAAGCGCGGCACGCTACGACAAGATCCATCTCTTTCGCTTCGCTCAGGGCAAAGAGGACTATGACGAAAGGCGCGTGCTGGAGCCCGGCTCGCTGCCAGTTCGCTTCGAGATCGCGTCGCGCGACGGCCATGTCTACACCATCGGCATGAGCGTCTGCTACGACCTGCGCTTTCCCGAGTTGTACCGCGCCCTCCAGGCCGACGTGCTGCTGGTGCCCAGTGCCTTCACCTACACCACCGGCCAGGCGCACTGGGAGGTCCTGCTGCGCGCGCGGGCCATTGAAAACCAGGCCTATGTGCTGGCGGCAGCCCAGGGCGGCACCCATGAAAACGGCCGCCATACCTGGGGCCACAGCATGGTTGTCGATCCCTGGGGCCAGGTGCTCGCAGAGCGCGAGGAAGGCGCGAGCGTGGTGATGGCCGAAGTCATGGCGGCCAACCTGCATGGGGTGCGCGAGCGCCTGCCGGCCTTGGGCCACCGCGTCTTGTAAGGAGCCGCCGGGCGTGAAGTTCCCACGTGTCAATGTGAGCCGGGCCAGCCGGCGCTGGGCCCTGTGGGCCCTGCTGGTGGCGCTGGTTGTGGCCTTGCTGGGCATCCTGGTCTGGCTGGCGGGGCGCTACGAGTCCAGCATGGTGCAAAGCCGGCTCGAGCACGACGCCGCCGAAACCGTCACCGACATCCGCTCGGGCCTGACGCGCAACATCCAGACCTTCCAGGCGCTGCAGTCCAGCGAGCGCACGCCAGGGGCGTGGCACGCGCCGGCCGCAGAACTGCTGCGTGAACACCGCGAGATCATGCGGCTCGAATGGCGCAGCGAATCGCTCGACGTGTTGGCTTTTGTCGAAACGCCTTACCGCACCTCGGTGTTCGAGCGGCTTGGCAGGGCCGGCATGCAGGCCGATGTGGCCCTGACCTGCACGGCGGCCCGGCGCCTGAGCGGCTCGGCTTATTCCACCAGCTACTTCATGCCGCAGCCGGACGGCCTGGGCCTGGAGGTGCTGGACATGTGCCTGCCCATCGTGGTGTCTGGCCGCATCACCGGCTACACCGTCGCCACCTATTCGCTGCAGGACATCCTGGGTGAACTGGTGGGCCGGCAGCTGGCGCGCGGCGTCGGCCTGTCTTTCACCGAGGCCGACGGCACGCGGCTGGCACTGCACGGCGTGCCCTCGCGCGGCAACCGCATCTACATCGCGCAGCAACTGCTTGATTTGCCGGGCAACACGCTGGTCGTACGCATGGAAAGCCGGCTGGGCACGCCGGCCCTGTTTCCCAACGTGCTGACCGCGCTGGTCACCGCCATGTCGCTGGCGCTGATGGCGGTGCTCTTCCTGCTGGCCAGGGACATGCGGCGCAGGCTCAAGGTTGAGCACGACCTGGGCGAGGCGCTGGCCTTTCGCAAGGCCATGGAGGACTCGGTGCTCACCGGCCTGCGCGCACGCGACCTGCAGGGCCGCATCACCTATGTGAACCCGGCTTTTTGCAAGATGGTGGGCGTGGAAGCCAAGGATTTGTTGAACCAGAGTTTTCCTTCGCCCTACTGGCCTCCGGAGCTCGCGGGGGTCTACCAGCAACGCCAGGAAATCCGGCTGGCCGGCAGCAACCTGCCGCGCGAAGGCCATGAGTCGGTGTTCATGCGGCGCGACGGCACGCGCTTTCCGGTGCTGATCATGGAGGCGCCGCTGATCAACGCCGTGGGCAAGCACACCGGCTGGATGAGCGCCATCCTGGACGTGAGCGAGCAGCGCCGCATCGAGGAGCTTTCGCGCGCCAGCCAGGACCGCCTGCAGGCTACAGCCAGGCTGGCCATGGTCGGCGAAATGGCCTCGCTGCTCAGCCATGAGCTCAACCAGCCGCTGGCGGCGATTTCAAGCTACGCCACCGGCTCGCTCAACCTGCTGCAGGAGGAAACCGGCGCAGCCGCTCCGACGCCGGCCCCGCTGTCCGAAGACCTGCAGCTGGCCATGCGCCGCATCGCCGAGCAGGCCGAGCGCGCCGGCAAGGTCATCAAGAGCGTGCACGACTTCGTGCGCCGGCGCGACCAGGTGCGCGAGGCGGTCCAGCCGCGCGCGCTGCTCGACGCCATCATGCCGCTGGTGAGCCTGCAGGCCCGCAAGCTCGGCGTGCGCGTCGTGATCGAGGTCGATGAAGCCTGCGAGCCCGTGCTGTGCGACCGCACCATGGTCGAGCAGGTGCTGCTCAACCTCTCGCGCAACGGCATGCAGGCCATGCAGGCCCTGGCCGAAGGCGCGCAGCCGGCCGGCGGCGCGGCGCAGGCCGAAAAGGTGCTGACCCTGCGCATACGCCCGGCCGCTTCCAACGCGCACAGCCGCTGGGTCGAGTTCGCGGTGATCGATCGCGGCGAGGGCATTGCCGGGGACGTCGCGGAGCGGCTGTTCACGCCCTTTTTCACCACCAAGGAAGAAGGCATGGGCCTGGGGCTCAGCCTGTGCCGCACCGTGATAGAACAGCACGGTGGTTTCCTCGGATTTGAGGCCGCCGAACCGCAGGGTACGATTTTCAGTTTCACCTTGCCCGCGGCGCCGGCCCGGCAAGGCGATCCACCGCAAGCCTGAAGGACAGCCATGGAACCGATTCACAATGCCACGGTCTACATCGTTGACGACGACGCCAGCGTGCGCGACGCGCTGGCCTGGCTGCTGCGTTCGCGCCGCCTGCTGAGCGAAACCTTCGACAGCGCCGAGGCCTTCGACGCCCGGGTGTCAAAGGGCTTCGAGGTGCGCTCGCCCTCCTGCCTGCTGCTGGACGTGCGCATGGCCGGCCTCAGTGGCCTGGCCATGTTTGAAAAACTGATCGGCTACGGCCTGCTGCCGACCCTGCCGGTGATTTTTCTCACGGGGCATGCCGACGTCCCCACTGCCGTGGACGCCGTCAAGCGCGGGGCCTTTGATTTTTGCGAAAAGCCGTTTTCGGACAACGCGCTGGTGGACCGCATCGAGCAGGCGCTCAAGCATTCCGCCGCGGCGCTGGCGCAGCACAGCGAGTCCACCGGCCTGCAGTCCCGCATCGACGGCCTCACCGACCGCGAGCGCGACGTGATGCGGCTGGTCGTGGGCGGCCTGCCCAACAAGCTGGTCGCGGACCAGCTGGACATCAGCGTGCGCACGGTGGAAGTCCACCGCGCGCGGGTGTTTGACAAAATGGGCGTTAAATCGGCGGTGGAACTCGCCAACCTGCTGCGCAACCTGTAGCCTTTATTTCTTGTCGGACTCCGCGTCGGGCGCGGGCTGTTCCGGGTCCTTCAGTTCGCCGTTCTTGCGGCCTGAAAACATCGTCCACCACACAATGAACACCAACAGCAGCAATGCCCCCAGGGCTTCCAGCAAAAGTAAGGCCATGACATTTCCTTGGATTCCGTCGATACGCGCCAGGCATGAAAGGCGTTCCACGCGCTCCATGCGGATGGGGACGATTATCGCCATCACGGCTTTGCTGGCCTCCTGCGCCAGCCCGCCGCTGTCGCCTCCGTCGGCACCGGGCGAGCCCGCCGCGGCCGGCAGCCGCCCCGGCGATTCCGGCCCCTTGCCCGCGCCCATGCTGCAAGGCAAAAGCCGGTGGGTCGCGGTGCGCTGGGCTGAGCTGCCGGGCTTTGAGGAGGACGCGCTGTTCGAGGGCTGGAACGCCTGGCTCAAGAGCTGCGAGCGGCCGGGCCCGGTTTTTGCGCCCCTGTGCGCCGAAGTCCGGCGCCTGAGCATTGCCTCGGCCGAAGCGCAACGCAACTGGATGGTGAGCCGGCTGCAGCCCTACCGGGTCGAGAGCCTGCAGGGCACGGCCGACGGGCTGCTGACCAGTTATTACGAGCCCGTGCTCAAAGCCAGCCGCCGGGCCGGCGCCGGCTACGAGGTGCCGCTGTACCGCCCGCCGGCCTCGCTGGCCAGCCGCAAGCCCTGGTACTCGCGCCAGGAAATCGACACCCTGCCTGAAGCCCGGGCCGCCCTGCGCGGCCGCGAGATCGCCTGGCTGGCCGACCCGGTCGAGGCGATGTCGTTGCACATCCAGGGCTCGGGCCGGCTCAGCCTGACCGAGGCCGACGGCTCGCAGCGCATGGTGCGCGTGGCCTATGCCGGCTCGAACGAGCAGCCCTTTCGCAGCGTCACCCAATGGTTGGTGGACCAGGGCGAAGGCCGCATGACGGCGCCCTGGGTCGAATCCACCAAGGCCTGGGCCGCAAAAAGCTCTCCCCAACGCGTGCAGCAAATGCTCTGGAGCAATCCGCGCTACACCTTTTTCCAGGAGCAGCCCCTGAGCGAGCTCGACGCCGCCTTCGGCCCCAAGGGCGCGCAGGGCGTGGCGCTCACGCCGGGACGCTCCATCGCCGTCGACCCGGGCAGCATTCCCTACGGCACGCCGGTGTGGCTGGCGTCGCGCGGCGGGGCCGGCAGCCTGCAAAAACTGGTGCTGGCCCAGGACACCGGCAGCGCCATCGTGGGCGCGGTGCGGGCCGACTATTTCGCCGGCACCGGGCCGGAGGCCGGCCAGCTCGCAGCGCGCATGAACCAGCCGCTGCGGCTGTGGGTGCTCTGGCCGCGTTAAACCACCTTCCTGGAGTCATCATGAACAGGCCATGGAACATCTGTGCGGCGCTGCTGGCCGCGGCGGCATTGGGCGGCTGCGCCGGCGGCAACTGGCAGGCCGACGGCCCGCTGTACCGCTGCGAGCACGGCATAGCGTTCCGCGTCAAATTTATCGATGACACGGCGGTGTTGGACGGCCCGGGCGGGCAGGATGTGCTCCAGCGCGACGCCGGTGGCGAGGGGCCGCGGCAGACGGTGTACAGCAACCCGCGCATGAGGGCCGAATTCGGCCTGGGCGCCAGCGGCCGCGAGGCGGTGTTGCGTTACCCCTTGCTGCCCCTTGTGGCGCGCTGTGTGCGCGACTAACGCACCGAGAGGCGAACTTCGACGCGCATCCCATCCCGCCGGGTGGATTGCCGGCTGTCGGCGATGCCGCTGCTGCTGCCGGCGCTCGCGTCGTCAGACTCCGCCACGGTGACCCATTCCCCGAGGCGCACGTTCAGCGACGTGCTGGTGGACGACGAGGACAAGGGCGCGAGCGGCGACGAGCCCGTGCGGCTGGCCTGCCCCGCGGCCAGTTCCAGCTCCACGCTGTCACCGCCGTACCAGAGCGGCCGGGCCGAAAAACCGCTGTTGGCATCGATGAACACGGTGGCGGCCTGGCGCCCCTGCACCAGCCGCAGCGGCTGGCTGTTGCCCAGGTTGATGTTGGCGGGGCGGCCGTTGAGCACCAGCACCCGCTGCACCAGGTCGCGCGTATCGCTGCGCTGGCTGTCCTGGGCCGTGATGTGGGCATTGGCGCCCGAGCGGCCCGGCTGCAGCACGATCCCGCCCTGCGCGCCCAAGGCACTCTGGGAGCGCAGGCTGCTGCCGGCCTGCCGTACTTCGATCTGCAGGTTGCGCATGGGCAGTGCCTCGGGGCCGGCCGGCTGCGCCATCAGGCAGGCCGGGGCCAGCATGAAGGGCATCAGGGACAGCGCGGAAATGGCATTGCGGAATTTCGTCATGGCGGGCTCCAGGGTGGCAAAGAAGGAAAGGGCGGCCTCACGGGGGAGATAAAGTACCCGCTTGCATCCAGGCAAGCTAACATCGTACTGAAGTCAGCCGGCTGCCTGCCGTTTCACGCCACGAGACCGTGAGCGCCGCGCCCCAACCCATGAGCCCGAAATTAAAAGTCATCGCCTGGATTTTTGGCATTGTTGCCGCGTATGCCGCGAGCGTCGGCATCGGTGCCTACCGCATCGTTTCCGCGGAAATGTTTCCCTTGGCCAAGGGGGGCGTGGCTGATTACCTGCGTGCCACGAAATCAAGCGACGCCAACAAGCCGCTTTACTTCAAATGGTGGTCGTCCTGGTATTTCAAAAACAGCTCCTCGGATGGGATGGCGCAGTTTTTACTTTGCGCCCCTTCCGCGCAATGCCATACGGTCGTCGCCTATGTGTCCGCCGGCAGGTGGCACATCAATGTCAACGGCCACCTGATCAATGTCGACAAATGGAGGGTTCCGGCCCCGCCTGCCGGGTGATCACGCCAGGTGCCCGAGCGGCAGTGCGCTGCTGGCCTTGACCTCTCCCAGGGAAAAACTGGTGTGCAGGTCCTTCACATTGGGCAGGTTGATCAGGTTTTGCAGCGCGAACTTGCTGAAGGCCTCCAGGTCCTGCGCCACCACCTGCAATTCAAAAGTGCCGG